>Ga0315288_10002936_pt1 | contig 21796 bp, 19 predicted proteins | sample YL17G11_20_MG_FD_203454 | JGI IMG/M metagenome (GOLD analysis project Ga0315288, IMG submission 203454) | Sediment microbial communities from Yellowstone Lake, YNP, Wyoming, USA - YL17G11_20 | ecosystem: Environmental > Aquatic > Freshwater > Lake > Sediment | place: USA: Wyoming | collected...
ATATATGAAAATAGATGGACAATTTTCTGGATGTATAAATGATTACATTGACCCTGGGTCTAAATAAGGGGGGGGGCTTAGTTGATGCGCTTGGTGGGAATGTCATTGCTGACAATGTAAATGGAATTCTCCGTCATGATAATGTACTCGGTCTCCACCTTGTAAATCTTTGCAATGGTGCTGGTGTACTCGTCCTCGCTCTTCACCAGCAGCTTTTCCTTATTTTCACCAACACCGATAATGACCGATTTGTCCAATGACGCGGTCCAATAATCCATCATAATGGGCTTATCTTCCACAATCGCCAGCTTCATGGCGTGGCTGACACAGACATTGCTGGGCAACCGATAAGAGGCACCAGCGGCGGCAGATGCATCCTTGGTGGCCACAGTGGTGTTGTTGTTGCTGTTGCCATTGTTGCCATTGTTGCCATTGTTGGAAGGAGCGGCAGCAGCGCCGCCACGGGCAGGAGGAGGTTGAGCACTCATTGCGATATTTTTTTTTCGTGAAATTATGTTCTAAAACGACCTTGTATCTTTAAATACTTATTTATTATTTTAATATAATTTCGGCCCGGGAGGGGGGGGACACGGTTGCTGTTGCTGTCGCAGTCGCGTTGAAGATGAGCACCTTGCGCCTGACCTTGGGAACGCGTTTCTTTTCCAAATCGACATCGGTCGAAACCAGGCATTTGCCGATGGTCATGTATTCGGTTTCCAGCATGGTTCGGATGAACTCGTAGATTTCATGCAGCACGTCCTCATTGCATTTGCCCACAATGAGCACGCTGCCCGTTCGGAAAATCATGAAAGATATTTCATAGTGGGGCTTCGTGTCATTGCGCGCTTTTTTGTGCTTGTTGGTTTCGTCGCCAGTGGAATGCATCGGTTGCTGCCCGGTTTGCTCGCTGGCGCCCTGCACGTAAAAGAACTTGCACTGAATCCCGGGGTACGAGCACGCGTCGTAGTTGCAGTTGATGCGGTATTTGTATTTCAGCAGCTGGTACAGCGCGTCGCGATTGATGTAATACCCGCACTTGAAATTGGAGTTGATGAGCACCGTTTCACACTGGTCGCGCTGAAAATCCAGGTCGTCGCCCACGACGGGCTTTAAAATGCGCACCAGCAGCGTTTGCACCTTGTGCAGCATGGCGTCGGTTTTTACACCCGGTATTTCCAGTTTGCCGGTGTTGAACACCTTGACGTGCATTTCTTTGAAATTGCGCTGCTCGTCATCCTCGTCCACAATGCGCAAAATGACCACGAAGCAGTTGAAGAAGGCCCGTTTTTGCTTGATGCGGTAGCTGACGATGTCCTTTTTGCACAGGCCGATGCTGATTTTGCGCTGGTCCTTGAATTTGATGCGGCCATCCGGATTTTCAATGTGCTCAATCACGAACTCGCTCACGCACGCAACCTCCAGTTTCAACATGGCCTGAATGGCGGCCAGCTCAGCCGGGTCGGTTGTGGAAAACTTCATCTGCTTTTTGATGATTCCCTCTGCCGGTGTGGCATATTTCAAAACCGGAATCTTCCAAAACACGGAATGAATGTCAATCGGCCTGGACAAATACGAGATTTTCGTTTTGGTGCTCACGTAAATGGGCGTGCATTTCGGCTGTGTCGCTTCCGTCAATTCCAATGCTGCAGTGCCTTCAATGGATTTATCATCATCGACCACTGACTCAAATGCATCATCGCGTTCGGATTCGTCGTCATCATCATCCACGACGCATTTTCTGGGAGGTGGGGTTGGTTTTGGTTTTGTTGATTTTGTTGACCGTGGTTCCGTGTTGTTCAAAAATTGCTGCCATTCCAAATCAAGTTCAAATGCCATTGCGATTGTGTGGATTGGATGGGTTGTATGGATGTACTCTTCTCTGTTAGTTTGATATTAGGTGCGTCTCTTTAAGTTGAATTGGAATCAATTCTTTTTGAAAACAACGTATTAAATGCCTCCAGTCAGGCACACACATCCGAAAACAGTTTCGCAAAATTTACAACAATATACCGCAGCATGTGGTCCGTGTTGCATTCCGCGGCATGCATTGCATTTTCAACCTTGTTCAAAAGGTCGGATGTGATTAGCGCGGGATGTCGCCGAATGAGGTAATTGATGTAGCTTTTCAACATGTTTTTCCGGTCCGAATTGCACTGCCGGCTGATGCTGTTCATCTTGTCTAAAACCATGGCGCAGTTGCCATTTTTTAATTCGCGGGTCATGTCGTCCCACGTGGAGTCGGTGAGAATAACGTCGTGGTTGCCCTGATGCGCAATGTCCTGGTTGGTTTGCATGTAGTTAATCATGCTGCGAATGTCCGAATTGAACTGTTTTTGGATGGCCTGTATCATTTCCACCGACAGGTTGAGCCCCTCGCTGACATTCACGCGCATGATGAAGTTGTTTATGTCTGCAACGGGCAGTTGATTGAAGCGCATGCGCACAAATTCGGTTTGCAACGCCTCGTCGATGCGGCTGATGTAGTTGCATATCAGGCAAAACCGCACGTTGTGCTGGCTGTAGTTGTAGCTGTTGAGCAGGTGCCGCAACGCCATCTGCGCATTTTTCGTCATGTAATCCACCTCATCCAGAATGACGAATTTGGTGCCGGCCCCAAAGAGGGACTGGGTGGTGACAAAACTGTTTATTTGTATGCGAATAATGTCAATGCCGCGCTCGTCGGAAGCATTCAAATGAATCATGAGACCCCCATTGGTGTGTTTCATCGCCTTCAGTTGGTACTCGTTGACGAGATTCATGATGGTCGTGGTTTTTCCAGTGCCAGGTGGACCGTAAAACAGCAGGTTCGGGAAATGCCCGGTTTCAATGATGTTGCGCATCATGAGCTTGTTCAGCGGGTCCAGCACAATGTCGTCGAAATTTGATGGACGGTATTTTTCAACCCAGGGCGTGGTTGATGACGTTTGTTGCATCTGTTGCGATTACGAGATTGCGATACGGGATTATTACATCCAATGAACAACAATGTCATTATATCTTTTTTTCGGAAATTAAAGTAATTAAAGTAATTAAAGTGATTAAAGTAAAAATTGATGGAATAAAATGTTGTCTCCATTTTAGAGCATGTTATCTCGCAACCACACCATGACCGGATATTTGGAACTGGCAATCGGCCCCATGTTTTCAGGGAAAACCACGTGGCTCACCAATTTGCACAAACAGTGCACCTTTTGCAACATGCGCGTGGTGGTTGTCAATTTTGCAGGCGACACACGCTACGCATCAGCCGAATCCGCATTGCTTTCAACGCATGACCGCACCATGATTCCGTGCATCATGTGCTCCAGCATTCAAGAGTTGGAAGACGGGCACGCTGCCGAAATGGAAGCGGCCGAAGTGGTCCTCATCAATGAAGGCCAGTTCTTTCCCGACATCCTGAACGTGTTGCGATTTGTGGATGCTGGAAAGCGCGTGTATGTCTGCGGTCTAGACGGCGATTTTGAAAAGAAACGAATCGGTTCATTCCTGGATTTGATTCCGCATTGCGACAAAGTGGGCAAACTGCCGTCGCTTTGCAGCATTTGCCGCAACGGGAAAGAGGCGATTTTCAGCTTCAGAACCACGTGTGAAACCGACCAAATCGTGATTGGCAGCGACAACTACCTTCCGCTTTGCCGCGCATGCTACAACACTGAATCCGACAAAAAATATAATAAAACAACTTAAAATGTTTCACATAGGTAATCTATCGTAAATAATATACAACCCACAACACAACCCATTTTTTTAATGAAAAAAGGACGCACATCCAAACCGGCGATTGCTACTACTGCTGCTACTGCTACTACTGCTACTACTGCTGCTACTGCTACTACTGCTGCTACTGCTACTACTGCTACTACTGCTGCTACTGCTACTACTGCTACTACTGCTACTACTGCTACAACTGCTACTACTGATGTCACTGTGGCCAATGCAGACATATTGCAAGATAAAAAGAAAAGAGGGCGCAAAAAAGAGCCACAAGTCATAGAAGAATCACCACCACCACCACCACCACCTCCACAAGTCACAGAATCATCACCGCAACAAGTCATGGAAGAAGAACAAGTGCCCGTGAAAAAAAAGAGATCTAAAAAACAGTCCACATGCGCGCCGACAGAGGCAGAAGAAGAGCCACAACCATCTGCGCCAGTTCATAAAAAACGCGGGCGAAAACCCAAAGGCGGAAAGGTCATCCAACATCTCACACATGAAAACGTGATGATGCATGACGCACCCAACATCATACTGCATTTGAAATGCAGCGTGTCTGACATACCGGATTTAACTTCCGCATTATCATCATCCGAAATTTCCATCAAACCGGGCGACGTGGTGTCATTCAATGCACTGGAAACCAAAGGCGCTGATTTGAATGATTCGTATCACTGCTCTGACATCAATGGAAACGGTGTTACCAGTGTCACCAGTGTTAACGGTAATAATGGCAACAACATCAGCAATAGCAATGTGGCAAACAAACCAAAACCCACGCCAGATGCATTGATTGCAACCAATTCATACAATTATTTGAATGATGTGGACGACGACGACGACGACGACGCCGGTTCCAATGACAACAGTTTAAAAGACATCTGGAAGAAATTGCATCACTTGAAGCTGTGTTTCCACAAAAGCGATGTGTTTCAAAACGTGGGGGCAGGCACTCGTCGTTCCTGCTGTTTTTGGGACACGTGCGAGTTTGACACCCCGCCGATTTACATTCCCAAAGGCATTGCGCCAAATGGGGGCTACAATGTGTACGGTTACTTTTGCAGCCCCGAGTGCGCGCTGGCCTACCTGATGAACGAGGGCGTGGACACGTCCGTCAAATTCGAGCGCTGCCAGATGCTGAATTCCATGTACGGCAAGCTCTTGAATTACGAGAAAAGCATTAAACCCGCACCCAATCCACAGTACATATTGGGGAAGTTTTACGGCAATCTCTCCATTCAAGAATACCGCAAGCTGTTCAAGAGCGAACAAATCGTGTACGTGGTGAACAAGCCGCTCACTCATGTTCTTCCTGAAATGTATGAGGACAACAACGACTTCCTGCTGAACAACAAGGTCATTCCCAACAACAATTACAAACTCAAGAAAAAAACGAACGGGTTTAGTTAATGCATGCATCATCCTGGGAATCACTCTGGTGGTAAACATTTTGGGTCATTCCCATATTCATTGTTTTGGTTTAACTGATAATGCCATTGTATTAATCCAATTAAAAGGTTGCAGTCATTTTTCGCACAAGTATTGATGTTTTGGGAAAATACTTTCAATGTTAAATTGTCTGGATGATTTGTTTGGGAAAACCAGCACACTCTATCAAATGTCTTTATATTCCAATATGGCAAATACTTTGAATATTTTTCATGAGGAATTGGATATGGTGGTTTTTGCATAGGATGTTTGTATCCAGAATACTGATGTTTTGGTTCCACTGGGGTGTTGTGTTTCCACCATTCCTCTGTTGAAACATTGTACAGGGTAGAATTATTCAGATTTTCGACTGTTCCGCCTTGTTTGAAATAAATGTAACATTGAACCAACTGATTGGTCAATGCTTGTATATTGTCATGTTGAAATGCCACTAATATATTTTTTCCTCTCATGGATGCATTGGTGAATATATTTATTGCAGTAGTGGCATCATACGGTTGTGAACAATTGGCATACCCAAATATAAGAATTGGAATACTCAATGCCCATGCACTAAAATGCACGGTTTGCTGAGAACGCATTGCCACATTTCCAGATATATTTATGTTCATGTGAGCATTTGATACAACAATAGTTGTTATGGGATACCCATTGACTCCTAAATTATTAATAAAGTTTGGAAGTTTAATGGAGCGTTGTATTCCATTGCAGTCCAGATTGTAATGTGTGTTCTGATTTGTCGGATCTGCATAATTGTCAAAAATCAATTCACCATGTCTAATGATGAAAATATTGGAAGGGCCCATTGGAAGATGTGTGTAATTGTCCGGATTTGTCAATTGCAACAAATTGTTTTGAATGTAGGTTGGTGTGAATGTTTTTTCATATTTGGCGTACATGCTATACATGACATCGTCATCTGTTGCACCTGTTGAGGATGATGAATTCGAGACCAGATTGGATTTAGCCAATCCAGGTATGATTCCGTCCGGAAATTTATTCACGGGACAACCGGCATTGCATTTATGGTTTGATTCTAGTTGAGTTGTTGTGATGGGGGGGGGGGGAGTATTGACTAAATGGTTTGATATTTTACCTTGCCACCACATGAACACCGTGATGAGCAATATTAATAAAAACAAAATGGTTAAAATTGGGTACATTGTTATTCATATATATACATCATATCAAATAATAATATTAAATGCAACTAATATATTACATACAAATTCAACTATATCATGAACCAGAACCAGAACCAGAAGAATCAGAAGAACCAGAATGCAGCTGCCATTCAGGACATTCATGATAAAATTCATCAAAACAGTAAACCTGCTTCGAACATGACGCATGAAGTCAGAGACCCGTACGGAATATTGGACATCGTTGCATCAAGAAGCCGTCTTTGATGCCGTGTCATTCGCATTTTTTTGCGCAATCTGCTCGATTTTGGCGCAAACCTCAACTGCGCCGGTTTGGGAAAGCACCGAATCCGAACACAGGGTTATGACTTTCAGCCGTTTCATGCGCAGTTTGTCCAATTCAGGCAACCATTTATAAAGTATTCGAAAACATGCGGCTTGAATGCACATGCAATCACATGTCAATGCGGTTTGAATTGATACAGGGTCCAGGTTGTGCCCTGCAATGTCATCCTCCTCTCTTAATTGGTCCATCTGTTTCACATCCCGAATGAATTCGGTGCATTTCAGCGTGCGTTCTTCTGGATTGTGATGATGATTCACGCACTGCAGTTGCATCATCATGTCGGAGAAATGTCCGCAGTATTTTCTGCATTGTTCAATGATTTGGGATTCTTTAGCCAGCAATTTGCGCAGCGTTTTGCGTTGTTTGGAAGAGAGCGTGGCAGAACAGTGCGTCATTGGATTGGATTGTGCCATTGATTGTGAACACACATTCAAAATCAATTTTCACGTTTATTTGTTTTATTTTCTCTCGAACATGTAAATCCAAACATCCATAAACACTTAAAACATGTCCGAAAGAGGTTTGGTCATGGTGCTTCATTGCGCCATCATTGGTGCCGTGCTGTATGCCGTTATGGTCTTTGCGCTGCATCAGTCGGCCGCAGTGGCCGAGAATCGCAGCATTCTCATTGCCGCCGCTGTGCTGATTTACATGATTGTGTTCGGCCACGGGCTGCCGGGTCGCATCAACTCACTACTTTAGGCGCAACGCAAGTGAGTTAGTCATCCTCAACCTCATCCTAGTATTTGGGTTTGCTGAAGTGGCATGATATGATGCCGATTGACCACGCAATTCCTAGTACAAATAGGATCATCTCCTTCGGTTTGATTGTGTGTGTGTGTATGATATTATATAGTGTTTATTTATTTTACATTGAAATAAATAAAAAAAATTGAATGCTTTCATTGAGTTTTCACAATGACCATGAACAACGACAGCACCATGACTACGACTACGACCACGACCACCACCACGGAAACAATCAAACCAGCCCCGGTCAAGGACCCAGAGACCCTCGCCAAACTTCGAGCGGCTGCATTGGAATACGGCAAAATACAGCACACGTATCGCATTCCGCATGGATTCATGGGCTACGGAAGCAGCGGTGCATGGAGTTAACACGGGGCATGGATGCATGGATGCATGATGCATGATTTTTCTCTCTTTTACAAGTTTTTACAAGTTCAAACTTTTGAAACAGAGAGAAAATCATTGGTCCCTGTCATTAACATCTTCATACTCCAGAGCGCCCTCGCCATCCTCATCGCCGTAGTCGTCATCCACCGGCAGACCGCGCAAACTGTTGTCTTCAGCCTCGATTTCCGCTGCATCCGCATCGCCTTCAATGAACACTTCGCGCTGCATGTCGGAGACAAAACTGCGGCGGCTCACCTGTCGTTCTTTGCGCAGCTGCTGCTCCATTTCATCGCGCTCACGGTCATACGTGTCTTTGACGTACTGCCGCAGCCCCTTCTGCATGCCCACGTTCCAGTCGCCGATGCGGTGGTCCTTGAAGAACTTCTCGGTTTCGCGCTGCTCTTTCGTCATGTTGTCGAACCCCTCCACAATGAGCTCTTTCTCTTTGTCCTTGGTTCGACGCACGCGCTCCTTGATGGCGTCGGCATTCATGTCCACCGCCGCGCGCTCATCATCCACGATGTCCGAATACGCAAACAGCAGCTGAACGATTGTCTTGGACACCACGGTTCGCTCGACTTGCAGGATTTGGACCTCTTCCATGATGCCCGTGGCGGCTTCTTCGGCGCGCAGCGTGCCGGCAATGAGGGCGTCCTCTTCCACCGGGACTATCTCTTCGATGAGAACGCCTTCGTAATCCATCATGCGCGCGTGTTCCGCCAGCAGTTCCAGGAAATAGTATTTGTAAAGCAGTTGCAAGATGTCGTTGTCGAACACGGAAAATGTTTTGGCATTGATTGGGTCTTTTGGGTCTTTTGATTTTTGAGCACGGACCTCCGCAAAAAATGGGGTGATGCTCATCAAGCGCATGAGGTCCTGAACCTTGGACTGCATGGCCTTGAGCAGGGGCGCCAGCTGGCGGTCGCCGTAGAATTTGTTGAGTCCCGCATACGTGTGGGCAATGATGTTTTGCACGTCCTTGAGATGCACGTCGCTGAGCCCCCAATGCGCCGGAACTTTGACGCTGGCCCGGTCGCGCACCACCTCGTTGCAAATCATTGCAGGAAACACGTCGGCCAACGAGTGCATGCAGTTTTTCGTGAACTGGATGGCTCGGTCCAGGGTTGCATCTTTGGATTCAATGGCCGACCCCCGCTTTTGAGGTGTAAAGTCCATGAGCGACCCGAACACGGTCTTAAATTTGGCGCGCTGTTTTGCAAAGTTGGGCACGCCCGCGAGGTTGCCGTCCAAGAATGCCCCGATGGCGGCCCAGCGGTCGTCGCACAAGTTACTCAAATACGACTTGAATTCGCGCATTTCCGGAGTTTCTTCCGAGAGCGCCAGGTCGTACGTGTCCATCAGCGCCAACACGCGTGTCTGCAGCTCGTCAGGAACGATGTGAACGTGAGCGGCATCTTTGGCATGCAGTTCGGCAATGAGGTCGCGCAACTGCTGGTCATTCGACCACTCCGGCTCGTTCATGCGAAGAGGAATGATGTTTTCGCGGGCAACGACCTGCATCATTTCGGCAAACGCCTCGCGCGTGAAATTGACGCCGCGTCGTTTCAGTTTCTCGATTTTGACGGTGAGCGAATCGGAGGCGTTGTACTCGTCCGGCGCCGGTTTGTTCAAACAGAACAGCTCCAGCTGCTGCGGAACGGGGCGCATGTTGTTGTAGTTGCAGAACGCGACGAATGCCGCGTAGATGGTGCTTTCGTCAAACTGGGGGCTCAGCGTGGGAAACGCGGGTTTCGTGGATTTGGGGTCGTAATACGTGGCAGCGCGAGACAGTTGCACGATGCGGTCAATGACGGCCTGCGTTTTGGCGGCGTCCGCATTGCATTCCTGGATGCCGGGGCGCTGGCGCACGAAGAACTGCAGCGTGGTGCTGTCCATGCTCTCCAGACAGCACGCGTTCTGCAGGAACGGAACCCCGCCTTCGGTCTGCGGCTTCAGCAGCAGCTGCGTGCGGAACTTGCTCACCACCTCCTGAATCAGCTGCTGCATGCCGAGGGAGAAGTACATGACCTTGGCGCGCAGCACGCCGAGTTGCTCGTTTTGCTCGCGCCTGCCTCGGCGCAAATTTTCTTCCAGCTGCTCCATGAACTGGGGCGACACCTGGTTTGGCGTGGGATTGACGACGCCGCCGAGCGGCGGCAAAAACGTGGTCATGCGCCGAATGTCCAGCTCCACCGGCACGATGTCTTCCACGTGCTCCTTCAAGTACTCGCGCTTGAGTGCCAGCAGGTCGTTGATTTCGCCGTTGGTGACCACGTACTTGTTCACGAACAACTTGATTTTGTCGGCAATCCCTGCCTCCTTCATGTCCTTGATGGCGCTCCACGGCTCCACGGATTTGCTCTTGAGCTGGTGCGCGATGCAGGCCACGTAGCGGATGCCGCTCATGTCCTCTTCACCCATGAGCGGATACCCTATGAACGACCGCACGCACCCGGGCTGCGTCTTGCTGGTTTTCAGCGACGGAATGGAGGTTTGAATGGCCACCGTCAGAAATGTCAACGCGTACAACAGCAACGACTGGTGCAGCGACTCCTTGAACGAGGGCAGGCGTTTTTTCTCCTTCTCGAAATAAGCAGCGGCTGCCCGATTGTATTGGTCCTCCGACTTGAGGGATGCATTGAGCGTGGCCATGGTTTTCTCCACCACGAATTCGCGCACGGGGTTCAGGTCCACGCTCAAATAGTTGCCCATGGATGTGATCACATTGGAAATCATGACGGCGCGCGGGTTGTCGTATTTTTTGGGCACGGTTGTTTTGACGGATGCTAAACCAAATGCCGCCTCTGCTTCCTGGTCTTCGGGTCCCAGCAGCGTGTCTCGGAACTCGCTGCCCTCCTCCGTGGCAGATTCCAGCATCATGATGATGTAGCCGCTGTGCTTGTCCACGATGGCATTGCCCTCGTCGCTGATCTCGCCCTGCTCTCTGCAAATGGTGCGCAGCACGGACTGATAGGATGGAACGGAGCTCGAAGCCATGAGCGAAGCGGAGGAAGCCATGAGCGAAGCGGAGGAAGCCATGAGCGAAGCGGAACTCGACACGAAAGCCGCCGCCAGTCGGCGAAAGAAGGACGGCAGCAGCCGCACGTCGGTCTTCACGCAATACAGCCAGTGCGGGTCTTCGTCCGAACGCTCGTTGGCGCCGCGCGTGTAGCGCTCCACGAAATTCAGGATATCCGCGCTGCGCTTGGCCAAATCCGACTGCCCCAAAATAATCGTTTTCAGGCGCTCGTATGGGGATTGCACAATGTCCTGCAGCTCGTCGGCGCTGACTTGATGCCGCAGCTGCGCGTCGTTGTACTTCGTCATTCGCGCGTATTTCATGTGCCTCAGGCGCGGCAGCACGGTGTCGTAGTAATTGAATTTGCCGTCAATGCGCTGCACGGTGCGTTCGCGGCTGTCTTCCACATTGGCCTTGAACTCCGCGTTCATTTCGTCGAGGAGGCTCTCTTTCACGGCATCCGCGGCCAGGTCGTAGTCCATGCACGTATGTTCCACGGTGAAGCACTTTTCCTGCACGTTGCAGAAGAAGGCGGGGTCGTGCATGCTGACCCCCGTGGGAATGTTGGTGTCGCGAATCCACTTCTTGTGCTTGCGCACGTAATACAGGTAGCGATTGGTTCCATCCGCATTGTCCAGTTCAATGACGGCGTATTGCCCATCTTGGACGGGACGCTCCCCCAGCATCATGGCCTCCGCCTCCACTCCTGCCTGGCGGTCATCCGGCACCTTGAGGTCGCGTTTGATTTCCTCCTTCAAAAACAGGATGAAATCCTCGCGAGGCATGGCCGCCTGCTGGGACTCGTACTTCTTCAGGAACTCGTAATTGGTGCGGTCAAACTTGCGGTCAAACGCGATGTCCACGTCGTTGTCGTCCTCCAGGTCGTCGGAATCCGCCAGGTACTGCTTTGCAATCACGATGTTGGCGCACGTATTCTTGCCCTCCTCTTCCGCCTTGCGCTGCTTGTACTTGCTGGTTTGCTGGTTCAGCAGCGTGCCGAAATCAAAGGACGTCAGCAGGTCCAAATTCAGCTTGGCAACCGCGCACATGTAGAGTCGAGCGTTGTCGGCCACGAGCATGCGGTGCATCAACTCGGAGGGCGTCAATGACCGGCGCAAACGCACCTCCGCATCGGCCGCATCCGCGCGACGAAACGCCGTGTCGCCGCCAATGTTGTACTGCTCCTTGGAGAAGCCGTAGGTCTCAAACACGGCGCTTGGGTCGCCCGCGGCCGCCTCCTCCTCGTGCGCCTTTCCGCTGACCAGCAAATTGTACAGCAACGACGTTCCCAAATGAAGGACGCCGTAATTGTGGGTGCGCACCTTGTCGCACTGGGTCTTCAGAAGCGCGTAGTTGCGCTTGTGCTCGCGAATGCGGTCGCGCAAGAAGCCCACCATGTCGGTGTATTGGCGGTAGGTCAGGTCGCGGTGATACACCATGAAGGGTTCCAGGTAGTCCACAATTTCGGAGAGCGACAGACTGCCGACGAGGTGTTTCTTGACGAGGTCAAACAGCACGCGGGTGCGCGGCACAATGATTCGGAGGTATTCGGCGTATCGGTCGGCATCCGTGATTTCGCTGTTGAGCACGTACTCTTTAATGTCGCTCAAAAATTCGCGCGAATTGAACGCAATGTGCTCGTCCAGGTCGTCGATGGTGCGCGTGCTGATGCGGGTGGTTTTGCGCAGCAGTTGCCAGTAATTCAGGTTGTGCTGGTTCAGCTGCGACTTGTCCAGGATGTTGATGGTGTGCAGGTTGATGCGCGAGTACGCCACGGTGGGTTCAGGCAGCATGACAAACGACTTCAGCGTGAGCGTGTCGGCCGGGGTCATGGGCACCACGTCCGCCGTCATTCGCCTCTCAGTGATGGAGGTCGCGTGCAGGCGCGACAGTCCGAGATTGTAGCGCTGCATCACGAAGCGCCGGGTTTTCAACTCGGCGCCCGCAACCACCGACGATTTCAGTTCTCCCAGATTGTCGATGACGGCGGCCAAGTTGTCGCGCACGGCTTCGCTGATTAAGAAATCATCCTCGTATTCGGGGGGAGCAAACGGGGTGCATTGGTCCGCGCTCAGCTTGTTCATGTAGGCGGAATACGTGTCGCCGCCGTTTTTGTATGCGGCATACAGCTCGGATTGGACTGTCAGCGTGTTCGCCATGGTGTCTTGCATCACGTCTTCTTTGGGAGATATCGATAACTCCTCCGAGGTGACTGCCTCATTCACGTAGACCTTCTTGCGACAGGCCGCCACTGGCAGAATCCAATACAGGCGCTGGTTCAGTTTGCGCAGGGTGTCAATGAGCGGGCGATGGTCGGGGCCGTGTGTCAGAGGCACGTGTGCATTTCCGCTGCGGTCAAACGTGGAAAACTTCTCGCGCAGCTGTTTGAACCGGGTGATCAGCGTGTGGATGCCATTCAACACGGTGTCCGTGCGGTGAGTTGCAGGTATTTCGGACAGCAGCGCATTCAACAAGTCATTGGTTTGCGATTCCAGGCTGTATCGCTTGCGCTCGGCGGGCACGTCCACCATGAAGGAGAACTCCTGCACGGCTTGCGAGGCCATGATTTCGTCGGCATCGTGCAGCATCTCTGAGATGGCATTGCGCACTTCTTTGGCAACCGTGACAGTGGGTGGCGCAAGCGCGTCATCGAACGGCTCTCCTATGAGCGCAGCGTCAGCAGCGCTTTCTGCAACGTATTCTTCAGCGCTTTTTCCAGTGTTTGCAGTCGCTCCGCTTGGCGCCGGCCTTATGTTGATGCGGTCAATCGGCAGGTTTTCCGGCAGGCCCTTGAACCCGAAATCAATGTAGATGACTTCGTTGTCGGGGGCGGTGGTCAGCTCAATCATGTCTTCGCCCTCTTCTAAATTGGAGATGCGGCCAGTGATGACGGTGGGGTGCTCGCCGCCGAAATAAATGTCGACCCACGTGTTGGGCAGCAACCCGTTCTGCCGCGCGTATCCCGGCTAGGGGGCGTGGTCCAGTATGTTGATGCTGGATATGGATTCGTCCGAAAAGGACCCCGTTTCCGCATTGATGGTCAAAGTGCGCGTCAACATCGTGTCGGCATCAATGAGCCGCAGCTTCTCATCATCCAAATAGTCAATGACAAACACGTGGTTGTTTAAGTCCTGGTTTTTGGCCTCAATTTGAATGATATCACCCAATTTTAGACGAGACATTTATTTATTGTGTTGTGTCTGCAGAATATATATACTCTAACATAAGCTTCTATTATATTTTTATTAAAATAAAATATCATTATAAATTACAACCAACACACACCATGTCGAGATACGCGCGACCTGAATTACCATTAGTGGCAATGGGGGCACACAGTGCAGCTGAAGAGGCAAAATCGAAACGTCAAGCCGGGTTGAAGGGTGCCACAGAAATGGTTCCCATAAAACGGAAAGGTGGCAAATCTCATCGCAAGGCTTCTCGCAAAGCTTATCGCAAGGCTTCTCGCAAAGCTTGTCGCAAGGCTTCTCGTAAGGCTTCTCACCGTAAGACTTCTCGCAAAGCTTGTCGCAAATCTTGTCGTTGTGGACATTAATTATAACCCAAAATGTTTAGCATTAAAAAATAACACACATGTATATAACTATCTTATACACATGTCAGACAAGGTCAAAAAAAAGATTGCACCCACTCTGGTCAGTGAATCAATTGTTTCGACCAACAAAGCATTCGAGGTGGCTCAAAAAAAAAAGAATCCCATTGAAAATGCGGTAGACTTGATTGCGATGCGGTACGGTGTTTCTGCCGAAGCGCCGCAAATCGATGAGGACATCTTTCAAAAGAATCGCAACATTGGAAAGAAGGTGGTTCCTTTGAAAGAATACTTCCAACAAACTGCAAATGAATTTGTGAAAAAAGAAGCCGAGAAAAAGGAGGTTGCAATTCAGAAGAAAAAGGAAAATGCTAAATTGACTCCGTGTGAACGCAAAATGAACACACTGCAGAGAAACATTGACGGCTACATCAATGGATGCGACCGCGATTTTTCAAACGAAAGTTTCATTGCCATGGTTGACAAGGCACGCAGCAAGGCTTCGGCCAAACCAAAGGCAACCAGGACCAGGGCACCCAGAGCAACCAAGGAATCAAGAGGTTCCAGGGCTTCCAAAGGCGGCCGCCGCACGAGGCGTAAGTTTCGTAAATAAATGCGAAATGAAGTTAAAGACATGCGCATAAGAATGGGTATCTCAGGAGCCAGAACAAACACACAGTATGACACCCTCATGGACCTACGATTTGAAGCGTGCCAGACCCGACATTTTGCGCGCATTCAGTCTCATGTTTCATGACCCCGACAGCGATGAGCTGCAGTCGCTGCTGAAAAAAATGAATCTAACCAACAAAAAATGGAAGGTCGGCGCGAACGTGCATTCCATTCTGAAATACAACACCGGCGAAATCAAGTGCGACGAATTGCAGACGCTGGGCCTGCTGCGTTCGATTGTTTTAGACAAGTATGGAAAAATCATGGCATATTCGCCACCCAAATGCGTGGTTCCCTCCGCGGACGAGCTGAACAGCCGCTTTTCGGACACCAACATCATCGTGGAAGAGTTCGTGGAGGGCACGATGGTCAATGTGTTTTACCACAAACCCAACGGTCAGGATGAGGGGGCGGAATGGGAGCTGGCCACCAAGAGCTGCGTCGGTGGCAACATCGTGTTCCACTCAGTTGCAAATAAGCCAGTGGTATCAGCCACAGCGGCCACAACAGAACCAGTGGCAGCGGCCACAACAGAAACAGCACCAGCCACAGCGGCAGTACCCGTCGACGAAAAGAAAACATTTCGCCGCATGTTTCTGGAATGCATGAATCACGTCGGGTTAGACTTTGATGCGCTGCAAAAGGACTGCAGCTACAGTTTTGTGATGCAGCACCCGAACAATCACATTGTGCGCAACATTGTCGCCCCCGCGCTTTGCCTGATTGCCGTTTACAAGGTCGACAACGAGAACCTCGTCATTGAGGAACAGTGTCGGGACGAGCACTTGGCCCGAATCAATGCCCACCACAGCACCTTGGTGCAGCTGCCCCACCGGTTCACCGACGGTCTCGGAGTGCTCCAGGAGCAGTATGTGTCGCTGAATGCGCCGTACGACTTCCCGGGACTGGTGTGCCGCGAGAAAAGCACGGGCGCGCGCTTCAAGTTTCGCAACCCGAACTACGAGCGCGTGAAGAACCTGCACGGCAGCGAGCCCAAGCTGCAGTTTCAGTACCTGTCGTTGCGGCAGCAGGGGAAGGTCAAGGAGTATTTGAAGCTGCATCCCGAGCACCGTGCGGCGTTTCAGAAATCAAAGGACCAGCTGCATGCTTACACGAACCAGCTGTTTTCGAACTACATCGGGTGTTACGTCAAGAAGGAGCGCCCTTTTGCCGAGTATCCCGCCGAATTCAAAACGCACATGTTCAAGCTGCACGAGCGGTATTTGAAGGAGCTGCGCGAAAAGAAGGAGCACATCACGCTGGGGCAAACGATTGCCTACATGAACGGGCTCTTTCCATCACACCAGATATACGCGCTGAATTACGGGGTGCGAAAAGCTTGTGAAAAAGTAAAGAGCGCGTGAGTGTCCTGGCAATATTGAGTTAAAAAATTTAATTTTTGGTTGGCATCAAATATTAAAATACTATAATGGCCACATGTCAAAGCGTAGCGACCGAAGCGTAGCGACCGAAGCGTAGCGACCGAAGCGTAGCGACCGGAGCGTAGCGACCGTGTAAGGAAGGCTTACGGGACACAAGGCTACTGCGCTGACCCAGGTTCCCCGTCAATGGTGAATCTGCGAAATCAGGGACTGAAACACGGCGGCCGAATCACGCGCGGCCGCAATCAAATACGCGTGCACAATGTCGATGTCGGTGGGCGCGTGGAATGCAATGCGCACCATGCTGTGCTTGTCGTGCGGATGATTTTTGCGAAAGCCGCAGAATGAAACGGTGCGACTGCCCATGTAGTGATTCTTGTGCAAGAAGTATTCGATGCATTTGCCGAGAGTGTAGTCCTCATTTTGCAGCGTGATGTCGAACCCGTTGCTGAGCGTGGTGTCGGACGGCACGATGTCCACATCGCCGCTGGCATTCTCAATGTCTGCAATCATTTTATTGCATTTTTCAATCATGATAAGGCACGCCTTGGTCACGATTTCGGGATTGGAATACACCCCAATCGTTTCGATGAGGAACTCAAAACTGTCGGGCACAATGTATCGCTGTGCCTCCAGGGCGTACCAGTTTTTCTTTTCAAATGCAATTGCCGCGGCGTCATTGCCGTCGTGTTCCAGCAGCTTTGCGCGTTCCGCCCACACGCGGTCCGCTTCTTCCACATGCGGGGTTGACTTGTACGCACATGTGCTGACCACATTGTACATGCCGTCCATGCGCGCGGTGCCCACCCCGATTTCGGCGGTCAGCGCGAGGCGCTCGCCTTCCACGAATTGCGTGAGTCTCGGAATCAATCGGGCGATGAGAATGTAGCCACCCGTGATTGCATCAGGCGGAAAGATGCTGCGAACGACGGACTCGCTCAGCTCTTTGCTCGTTTTTACATTGACCATGCGGAAGTCTTTCGTGGTCACATACTGGTTTGCGGTTCCCGTGTTTTGAACGTCGAGCACAATTCGATAGTCCTCCACATTGAAGTTCTCAAACGAGGGGTCGTTGGCTTTGAGATGGATGGGAATGCAGCCCATGCGCTGCTTAATGATTTCATTGTTGAGGCGCGTCGTATTGGCCGTGATTTGCACCCGGTTCTCCGCGTGAGGCAGTGTGCGGAAACAGTAAGTGGGAATGTCGGCTAGGATGGTGCGCCGAACGGCATTGGCCAAACTCACGTTGATGTTTTTGACTGCGAAGCGGAGCGTGCCGTCATGGTCGGTGAATGATTCGATAATAGGATTCTGATTCTGTTTTTGAGGAGCAGCAGCAGCCATTGTTGGATTTGTCTATAATACATTAGATGTGCATTATTTATAAATCAATTTTTCGGAAAACATTATGTTTTATGGAAAATAAATAAAATGCATGCTACCCGTTTGCAATGGTTTGAAACATGTTCGAGAGATATTACATTAATGCAATAAAATTAATGTATTACAAACCGGGTTTAAGGGTCTTAAAGGGAAGGGAGGGGTTTAAGGGGCGAAACGCAGTGCCTTGTGAACCGTGGGTTCCCCTATTAGTTGGACGAGGGCAGCGGCGCCAGACACAGCTTAATCTCTCCCAGGCTGGCAACGTAATACTTGACGACCAGCGGCAGGTCGTTCTCCAGATACATCTCAATCTGGCTGCACAGGTTGGTGCACTTGATGAAATAGCCCAGATTCTTCAACGAGAACTCGCCCTGGATGATTTTATTGGAGTCCTGCTTTTGAATGAACTCCATGCTGCCGTCGGTTTCCACGCGTCGAATCTCCGCAGTGGCAAACTGTCCCGAACACCGGAAAATGAGCTCGTTCCCCACCGACTTGATTTCCAGCTTTTCCGAGATGCACGACATGTCGCGAATAATCTTCTGGAAATCGGAGGACGGCAGGTTGATGACCGACGAAAACACCACGTTCGGCTCAATGAACTCTTCGGGGTCGGGCTCAATCAGCCGCAGCTTCTGCGTCTTGCACTGCTTGATGTCACCGTTCTCAAACTTCAGACCCAGAAACGACACAATTCCATCATTGTAATCCTTCTTCTCAATGTAGAGCGTGAGCGTGTCGTCATTGTCTATGGAATTAATGAGCTTGAACAAGTGGAACATGTTGACGCCAATGATGATTTTGTCCATGTGGCACTCGTAGTGCTCGAAATTCTCCGCGCCCAGAAGCAGGTGCGCCAACATGGTGTGCGACTTGTCCATGTTCACGATGCGAATGCCGTCCTTTTTAAACGTGATGTTGGTTTCCAACAGGATGTCCTTTAGCGCAGTCATGAGCGTGCGAAACGGCGCAATTTGCACGGTCTTAATTGTAAGCACATTGTCGGCATAGGGGTTTGCTGCGTTCATTTTCCAAAGTAGGCGGGGTGGTGTATACACATTTTAAATAACAATCTTTAAATACTTATGCCATAATTGATTGATTGATTGATTGATATTTAATGGTTAATGGTTAATGGTTAATGCAAATGGTTAAAACCAATGATATTAGGATATTAGCCCATCAAGTGGTACTTTGAAAGGACCATGGCGCCCAAGATGAGGACCATGGCGGCATAGTCGTCCAGAGTGGTGGGCAACTTCAGCCAGAACGCGTTGGACAGCACCTGACCCAAGAAATCAAACACGTAGGAAGAGAGAGACACTTGAGCGGCCGACAGGAACCAGTTGCCAATGCGGTTGGACGGGATGACGAACATCCATTCGATGGTGGCCCAAAACTCGGCAGTCAAAATCTTCTTAATTGTGCTGGCGTCTTTCATGCCCGGAGTGGTTTGCATGAAAAGCGCTAAATCCATGGTGACCATGATGGCCAGATTTAGAAAAATCCAGAACAACAACAGACCGATGGAAAATTGATGCTTCATTTGCAATTTATTATTTTGTATATATTTTGTTTATACTATATATATTATATATTATATATTATATATCAAAATATAGTCCATATTTTAGTAATAGTAGTCGATGTCTAGTCCCAGTCCTTCGCCTTCTGCTTCATCCAGTCCCTCTGCTTCGCCTTCTGCTTCGCCTTCTGCTTCGCCTTCTGCTTCATCCAGTCCCACTGCAGTATCAACTGCGGGACAAACTCCATTGAACTATTTTCTTTGGCTCATCTCGTTTGTTTGCGCACAGGCGTCGTCCATGTGGGGGCAGTATGTCACCCTGAAATACCCCAACATGGGCATGTTTGCCGCTTACAAAATGGCCATCCCGTTCGCATGGCTGGACTGGGTGTTCATGTCCATTGCCGTGAAGCTGGGCGATCAGTACAAGCTGGTCACCCCCACGCAGGACACCTTCACGCTCATCACTCTGCAGTTCACCGCCATTCTCATCATCAACCACTTTTATTTGCACCAGCCGTTGTTTAGGAGCGACATCATTGCGTTCTTCATCATCCTGTTTGGCTTCGCCGTCAGCTTCAACAACCTGCTGTCTAAAGTGCTTAAGCGCCCGGTTCCCAGCGCTACACCTGCTCCCCCTGCAGGTGGAGCCAGCCCTGGTCCTTCCGCTTCTCCTGCTCCCGCACCCCTCATTGCACTCAAGGGCGACCGCAAGAAGGTCAAGCTGCTGAAGAAGATTTGGGGCATTCAGCCCACCAACGACTACTCGGCTCTAACGCAGAACTGAAAGGCGCAGAACTGAAAGGCGCAGAACTGATGACGCGGAACTGAAAGACGCGGAACTGATAATTCATCACATTGCAAAATAATATGTTTGTCATATAATATATTACTTCACTTCATCATGCCAAATTTAAAAAAAAACATGTTGGCAAGTGTGAACCCTGCAAATTCCGCAATTAAATTCTTCATTGCATTGGTCATCGTTCAAATCATTGCAACAATGACCATGACAAATGCTAAAAAGCTGTCAATTGCAGGAATGTTGAGAAACGTGTATGCCGGAGTCTTTTTCTATTTTTTCCATAAAACTCACATGAATGTGGTGCTCAATGTGTTCCTCAGTCTGGTTTTAGCGCACGTTGCGTGTTTCATCACATCCATCATTGAGGTCAAGCTAACGACGCTCCCACTGATTGATGACCACGTCACCACCGCGTATTTGTATGACGACGTTGTGAATGACCACCTTGTCAAATCCGCCAACCAATCCACTGCCACAACAAACATACTAAAAAATTATTCGGAATGGTGTTTTGACCCCCATGACATGGGCATTGATTTCGATGACACCTCCCTCAAAAATGCAAATGCGGTTTATACCATTGGCAAACAAATATTCGTGTCCAAGCACGATGCGGGATTGATTTACACAATAAATGGAAAGGAGGTTGACCTGGGTGCACTTGAACACGATAGCGAATGTCGAAAATACGACTGGTTTTTGTCCCATGTCGGCATCAATGAACACACGCGCATATTGGAAATCGGGTTTGGGAACACGGCATTCATGCAGTACGCCCGGTCAAAAAATATACCGCACATTGAAGGCATAAATATCTCGTCCGTGCAGTGCAAACTGGCGGAGGCAGAGGGGTTTAAAGTTTACCACTCGGATGTCAACCACATCGATAAGTTGGACATCGGAAAATACGACATGATTCTGAATAACGGCATGGTGGAACATCTCGTCACGAAGAGCACGCGCACAATCTTCAATCCGAACGGAAGCGAAGAAGAAGTTTACACCGCATTCATGCACAAAATAAACAATTGTCTGAAACCGGGCGGCACATTCGTCAACACGATCATCACTTCCGATGACACGGTGGAATACAATCCCACGCTTATGACCGTGTGGTACGGGAACAACGGGCTGTATCCCGATGAACGCGTGTTCATTCAGTCGGCCAAGAATGCAGGGCTGCACATGAAAGTGAATCATGACAAAACGCTGCATTACTACATGAGCGCACTGTTGCGAGGAACCGTGCAACTGAACACCATCGGCCAGAGCAGTTTTTTGAAACACCTGTTTAAGAGCATCGCTCATCCAAACGTGATCGCGTCCCACGTCTGCTACAACGGGCTGCCCGATGCATGCTTCTCGCGTGAAGCGGTGTATAATTCGTATTCATGGATTCATCATTTCGTGCCAAATCGCACGGATGATGGAAGATACTTGTATGGAACTCAGTTGACCAAACACCGCTGGATAGTTTTCAAAAAATGAACTAGCGCCTTCGGGATTTATCACTGCGTTTACCACTTCTTGTTATTGCTTCGCTTCTTATTGCTGCGCTTCTTATTGCTGCGCTTCTTATTGCTGCGCTTCTTATCGCTTCGCTTATGCCTCCTGGTTCGCCTGCCGCCTTCAACAGAAATTGTATTGGCACCAAACACAGATTGGC
>Ga0315288_10002937_pt1 | contig 21796 bp, 16 predicted proteins | sample YL17G11_20_MG_FD_203454 | JGI IMG/M metagenome (GOLD analysis project Ga0315288, IMG submission 203454) | Sediment microbial communities from Yellowstone Lake, YNP, Wyoming, USA - YL17G11_20 | ecosystem: Environmental > Aquatic > Freshwater > Lake > Sediment | place: USA: Wyoming | collected...
CGGGTGGACTGCCAGTGGTCCTGCACCACCAGGCCGAGCGTCGCGCCGAGCACGCCGGAGATGGCGAAGCGGTTGATGCCCTGCCAGGCCGCGGCGACCCACAAGGCGTGAAGCGTGAAACGTGAAACGTGAGGGGAGGTCGCTTCAGCGGGGGTCTCCTGTCCGCAATCAGCCAGCGGACGCCCCGCTTCAGCGGGGATTTCCCGCAGGCCATTCCCCTCGACCGCTCCCTCAGCAGCCGGCTCGCCGGCACCGGCCCGGGCGGCGCGCGTCTCCGGCAACCACAACAACGCCACCAGGCCCCCCACGGCGGTCAGCCCGGCGGCGATCCACATGGTCGCGGCATACCCTACCGCGTCCGTCAGCGCTCCGCCGGCGAACGCGCCCAGCCCCGCCCCCAGGAAGAACCAGGTCTGGTATAGCCCCATCCAGCGGCCGCGGTCCTCGACCGTCGTCACGTCCAGCACCACCGTCGCCCCGCCGATCCAGATGCCCGACCAGGCCAGCCCCCATAGCAGCCGCCCGGCCAGCAGCGGCCAGAAGCCGTGCGTGGCGGCGTACAGGGCCGTCGAGAGCGCACCGACGAACAGCGCGGGGACGAACAGCCAGCGCCGGGGCCAGCGGTCGTAGGCCAGCCCGGCCGGCCCGTTGAGGAAAATCCGCACCGCCCGGTTGACGCTCAGGATGATGCCAACGCTGCCGAGCGCGATGCCCGCCTCCGCCGTGTGGGTGGGCAGGACGGTGTACATGGTCGAGTCCCCCATCAGGGAGAAGGCGGTGCCCAGGCCGAGCGGGAGGAGGACGCGGGCGGGGGAGATGGGTGGGTTGGATTTGCTCATAGGTTCGGGCCGTGGTGCGTGTTGCGTGTTGCGTGAGATGTATGGGGCCTCGCGCCGAGTTTCGGCCGGGCGGCTTACTCTTCGGCGCGAGGCACGTCCTCTTTGGCCCGGCGAAACAACCGCCAGACCGGGAACGGGCCTGGGGCTCTCCTTGCCGTAGCCGGCTCCCCGTGAGGAGCAGGCATGTGGGCGCAGGCGGAAAGTCGCTGGCGCAACGAAACCCCACGTTGTTGTTCCAGTTGTCGGCATCGTTCCTGTTGCGGTAGGCGCAGCGGGCGTTGTTATGATTGTCGTTCCACGAGCCGCCCCGCAGCGCCTATGACCCGTCCCCACAGTGGTCAGGTGCCAGGCACCTCACTGCTCCAACTTCTGACGCCAATCCCCAAGCAGTTTGCCCACCTCGACGACCATCTTGGAGGCGTGCTCGTACTGGCCGAAGGGGAGGAACCCCAGTTCCATCGCCAGGCGCAGGCACATGCGCAGCATCTCCAGTTTGGCGTCCGCCCGGCGCAACACGCCGCGCCGCTCGTCCACGTTCACCTTGCGGGCCAGGATGAGCAGGTCGCCAAAGTCGAGCACTGTGTCCTGGATGCGCTTGGCCAGGACGAAGCGCTGGCTCTTGGGGAAGGACTGCGTGACCGGAATGAGGTACGCAATCAGGTCGTAGGTCTTCGGATAGATCGGGTAATCAGGCACAGTTCACGCCTCCGGCAAAACTCACCTCGCCCAACAAGCGGCGCCGCAACCGGTAGGTCTGGGCGTGGGCGGCGTGGGCCAGCCAGCCCTGCACCGAGAGCCGCACCGTCTCGGCATCCAGTTCTCCGGCCTCATACCCGGCGCGCAACCGGCGGAGGCGGCGGGCGAAGGCGTGCACCTTGGGATGCAGCAAACGGCGGCAGTAGGGGAAGACGCGGAAACCGAGAAAAGGGATACCGGTGCGGGTGGGATAGACGACGGCTCGTTCCTCGTGCAGCGTTAGCCGCAGGCTGGCCAGGTGATCAATGATGGCCCCGCGCCAGGCGTGCAACACCGACTTGTCGTCGTCGAAGAGCAGGAAATCATCACAGTAACGCTCGTAACAGCGACAGTGCAACTGCTGCTTGACGAACTGGTCCAGGCTGTTGAGGTAGACGTTGGCCCAGAATTGAGAGGTCAGGTTGCCTATAGGCAAACCTCGAGGCCGGTTGGCAGCAAAAAGATCGTCGCCAGAGAACCAGACCACCTCGTACTCGCTGGAAAGCAGCCCGACGCTGCTGTCCAGGATGCAGTCAATCAGCCACAGAACGTCAGGGTCGGCAATGTGGTGGGCGAGCATCCCACGCAGCAACTGGTGGTCCACGCTGGGAAAGAACTGCCGCACGTCGCACTGCAGCACGTAGCGTTGCTGGCGGGCGAACTCCTGGCAGCGATCTACCGCGGCGTGCGTGCCCTTGCCCTGGCGGCAGGCGTAGGAATCGCGGGTGAAGCGCGCCTCAAAGATGGGCTGGGTCACGTCGCACAGGGCGTGGTGGACGACGCGGTCACGGAAGGGGGCGGCCGAGATCACCCGGCGCTTGGGCGCCCACAGGTGGTCGTGCCGCCAGGGGCCGACGACGAAATTGCGGTAGGGGCCGGGCCGGTAGGCCTTGTCCTCCAGTTCGGCATGCAGGGTCCACAAGTTCTCTTCCAGGTTGGCCTCGAAAGCGGCCACAGAGTCGTGCTTGCGCTTCCCGCCCCGCCGCGCGTCACGGTAGGCCCGGTAGAGGTTCTCGAACTCGTAGATTCGGGGGTACAGGTGTTTGAACGTCTTGGGCATGTGAGTATCCGTAGTTCTACTATGCGAAGACCCGGTTTCTAACTACCGGCGACCGCGCTTCGCGCGGATTCAACCGAATGACAGATGACAAAGGACAGATGACAGAGAACTTACGGAGAGCCCCTGGCGCAACGAAACCCCACGAAGTGGTTCCAGTTGCCGGCATCGTACCCGTTGCGGCAGGCGCAGCGGGCGCCGTTACGACTGCCGTTCCACGAGCCGCCCCGCAGCACGCGCGAACCCTTCGCCTTTGGATTCTCCCGCCCATCGCCTGGATCATAGGGATACGGCTTGTACAAACTGCTGCACCATTCCCAGACGTTGCCGGCCATGTCGAGCACCCCTTCCGGGCTAGCGCCGGCAGAGTAGATACCGGCCGGCGTGATCGTGCCGGGGCCACCCTCGACAGTGTTGCACTTTTCAGCGTCCCACCCGTCCCCCCAGGGCCATTCCCGCTGGTCTGCTGCCCCCCGGGCCGCCCGCTCCCACTCCGCCTCGCTGGGCAACCGGTACGCCTGGCCGGTCTCCTGGCTCAGCCAGCGGCAGTAGGCCACAGCGCCGTCCCAGGTGACGTTGACCACAGGATGGTTGGCCAGGTGGGGTGGCACCTGGCCGCCCTCCCAATGACGTGGGGGCTTCTGCCCGGTGGCCTGGACGAAGACCGCGTACTGCGCGTTGGTGACAGGATAGCGGGAAATGGCAAACGCCTCCACACGAACGCGGTGCACCGGCCTCTCGTCGTCTGAAATCTGGTCACTGCCCATCCAGAACTCACCAGCCGGGATGGATACGAACTCGGGCAGCAGGTAGGGGCCAGAAAAGCGAGGGTCGCCCAGGCGGGCCAGTGCTTCGCCGGCGGCGATGCGCTCCCGCACGTCCAATGCGCCAACCTCCAGCAAGTCGGCTATACGGCGGGTAATTCTGGTTCGTAGCTCAATGGCCTCCTTCCGGCGATGCGGATCCACGACCGCACCCACTGCCAGAATAGCCTCACCAGCCAACCAGGCACAGCGCCAGCCAGCCCTGTCGTCCCTGGCAGGCCGTTCGGCTGGATAGAGCGCGCGGGCCACGTCGAGCGCATAGTCGGTATCTCCTTGCTGCCGCTTCCATTCCACACCCAATAGGATCACTTCGCGCCAGTGATCCCCCTGGCAGGCGTGTTCGACAGCGGCAGAGGGAAAATTGCCTCTACTGGCCAGATGGCGGGCAGCCAGGTATTCCTGGAACGTGCGGTGGGGGAAGGTATAGATGGCAACCGGTTTCAATGCTCCCTCTGGCTGGCGCGCACCGCTATAAAGCAACAAGCCGCTACGCTCCTGGCAATAGTTCAGAAAAGTACGTACCTGTTGCTCATTCAACCCCAGGTACGCGTTCAGTGTAGCGGTCAATTTGTTGGCGGGGATGTCGGCTACGCCGGGGTGCGCACCCTGTTCAGCGTGGGCATCGTAGGCGATACACCAGATGGTCTTCTCCAACGCAGTTCTGTCCACACCGGGCTGGTTCAAATCCCGTAACAGCCCCAATTCTTCCGGTTGCCCTTCCTGACGGGCACGTTTTCCCTTTTCCCAGCGCCAAAGGAGCAGTTCCACACAACGATCGTAGAGCAAGACGCGAGAGTCGGGCAGTTTGCCCTCGTCAGTGTGTACAATCGCCATAAGCGTCATCAGGAGAGGAATTTCGGCCAGGGGCTGAAATTCGTCCCATTGGCTATCGAGAGTCTGGCCTATACGGCTGACCAGGTCGTCAGCCTCGGCCCGCGTCTTGCGACCCAGGCGGACGACCTCGTCGTACCAGGAAGCGATGAAGGCCTCAATCTGCTGGCGGCTAAAGACGGCCAGTTCATATACCGGCCAGCCGGGCAATTGCCACTCTTCGTCCGAATAAGACAGAGTACGGCAGGTAACCACGGTGCGGCAGTTACAGCCGTCGGCGAAGGCACGCACGGCATCGCGCACTACACCTCGCTGTTCAGCCGGCACCTCGTCGAGTCCATCGAAGAGCAAAAAAACGCGTCCCCGCTCGATGGTCTTCATCAGGTCGTCGGCATAGGCAATCGCGTCGGCCTCCTTCAATAGATGGTGGAGGTAACGAGCCACTAAATCAGCCCGTCCGCGCTGCGTGCCCGCCGGAAGCCAGGCAGCAAAATCGCGTAGGATGACAGGCACAGGAAGTGGACTGCCGCCGTCCCATTCTGGCTGCAGGTGTGTCAACCAATCAGCGTGAGCGTTCAATAGATAGCCGCTAAGGCACAGGGTAAGATAGTTGACCAGCGTGGATTTGCCAGAGCCGGGTCCTCCCAACAGCACAGCACGCTGCTCAACCGAGATGGCCTCCAACGCGGGCAAGGGGCGAGTTTCTCGCTCGCGGGCCATCTGCTCCCGCTCAGAAGGCCGCAAGGCTGCTGCACCACGGTAACGTTCACCGGCGAGTGCATGCTGCCTGGTATCCATCTTGGTGTAGACCGCCTGCAGGGTCATGCCCTGGCGGGTCACATCGCCCGCTTGTCGGTCAATGCCGGCCAACGCCACCAGCGCGCGCTTGTCGTGCACCCAACGCAGGTAACGTCGCTCGGGATCGCCAGGGGCGGAAGGCCCGGATTCGGGCGGAGTCCGCGGCTGCGGGTCTGGCGGCCGGGGGGCAGGTGGAGCATGTTTCTCTGCCCTACCCCGGGCTTCCACATAGGCACTCACCACGACGATGAGGACAACGATTGTCCCATAGGCCAGCATGACGTAGGGCAGGGCAGGCAGTTTATCCATGATGTCCGGCGCCAGGACAAGCGCCACGACGACAATGATCGGAAAGGCAATGGCAGCCAGGATGACAGGGGACTTGATGCGCCTGACGATCTCGGACAGGACGCCGGCCAGTGGCACCTGTACAACGCTGGAAGGCTTTGTACTTCGCGGGCGTTGTTTCCCTTCAGGGCTTCCTTTAGACTGTGGGGGGATTTCTCCTGCCACGTTCCACCTCCCAGAGAAGAACGTTTTGCAGCGCAGTGTACACCAGTCCTGCCCGTGTGTCAAACACAGACAGGCGCGAAAATTGCCCCAACCAGTTGGGGACTCCGCCACACCTGAGACGCCCCGAGACGGGGCTACGAGCGTATTGGGGACTCCGCCACGCCTGAGGCGCCCCGAGACGGGGCCACGAGCGTAAGGGAAGAGCCCAGCCCGCCCTGAACGCTCATAGCCCCCGTCCCCGGGGGCGTCTTATGCTGAGCATGATCCTGCACAGTACACCACCGAGACGGTGGCTGCGAGCCTTGTGTGAGAACGGTGGGTTACATGTTTCGGGGCAGGTCTTGCATGGGCCGCACCGGCCTGAAAGAGCCGGCGCTGGGAAGCCCCAGATACCGGGAGGTCCCGCCCAGCGCCGCCTGTTCCACGGCGGCCCGGCCCATGGGAACGGCCGCTTGCCTGGCCCAGCAGTGACCCCACCCCCACCTGCGGTGGGGGCTTCCTGCGACGTCCCGTACAAGCCCCCTGCGCCAGCAGGGGGTCCCGTGACTGCCTGCCCAGGCCCGCCTGGCTCAACCCTCAGACACACTGTCATCGGATTCGGGGATCGGATTGAACAGAGCGGGAAGGCCTACCGTCAAACCGTGCTGCGTGTTGCGTGTTGCGTGTTCCGTGACCGCAGAATCAAGACAAGTATCACAAATCTCTGCGTTTCTCTCCGTCTCTGCGCCTCTGCGTTGAACCATCCCGTTTGGCTCTGACTCATCCAGGTCAGGACCAAAGCACCGAGGCACGCTACCGCCCCGCCACCCACGAAGCCACCAGCGTCAGCATCTCCCCGCTAAAGCCCAACCGCTCCGGGTCTATGCGCTCGGCCGTGTCGGTCGGCAGATACAAGTCCTGCTCCGCCCCATCCCACATCAGCTTGGCCGTCGGAATGCCGGCAGCGTTGAACAGGACGTGCCAGCCCTCGCCGGTGGCGGTCCGGCGAAAGGCACGCCGGGGCAGTTGGGCGGAGCCAACCTCCATCATGTACACCAGCGGCAAGTCGTGCTGCGGCGCGCCATAGTACATGAAGTGGGGACTTCCTACAAGGCCCTCTCGACTCCGCTCAGGGCCGGCCATGTCAACTGGCAGTCCGGACCGCGCGCTGAGTTGGAAGCAGTAGCCATGCAGCAGGGTCGGGTCCTCATGGCGGCCGTCCGCGCGTGCAGGCACAATTCAGGTTGACTTTTTGCCTGGATCGGAGTATCATAAAAGTACAGGGGTTACTGCTCTTGATCCACGAGGAAGGAGAAGGTAACTATGGAAGCGGTTAGAGTTGAGCAAGTAGTCGTAAAAGACGGTGAAGTTGTCATTACTGGTCTACCCTACAAGACGGGGCAAATGGTTGAAGTGATCGTTTTACTCCAACCTCAGAAAACGATGCGTCGGTCTCACCTAACGGTGCGCCAATTGCGACAGTCTGGGCTGATCGGCCTCTGGAAAGACCGCGATGATATAGAAGACAGCGCAGCCTACGCCCGGCGACTGAGGGAACAAGTGCAAAGCCGCGGAGATATCCACTATGATTTTGCTGGATAGCGACGTGATGATCGATTTACTGCGTCAGTACCCACCCGCGACGCAGTGGTTTGACGCGCTTGATGAAGATGAGGAGATTGCCCTTTCAGGATACGTAGTGATGGAGTTGATCCAGGGGTGCAGGAATGGGGTAGAGCAAGAGCAAGTACAACGTGCCTTAGCACCCTATGGCATCGTATGGCCTTCGCCTGCAGATTGCGATAAGGCTCTTGAGGTCTTCACACGATATCATTTGAGTGACAATGCGGGTCTGCTGGATGTGTTGGTCGGCCAGACGGCAATTGCACTGGACGTGCCATTGCACACATTCAATCAGAAACACTATCGGTTTATGGCTGAGTTGCGGACTATCCAGCCTTATGAAAAGGTTGCAGCCTACCTCTGAGCCTGCCTGCCTGGCGCAGTAGTGACCCCACCCCCACCTACGGTGGGGGCTTCCTACGGGGTCCCGTGACCGCCGGCCCAGCGCCGCCTGTTCCACGGCGGCGTGGCCCATGAGAACAGCCGCCACCCCAGAAGACTTGCTTCATGGATGGTCGTGCGGGTTGTCCGTGGCAAGTCCCTCGGCTACAGCAGCAGCCAGAAGATCGTCATCGGCAGAGACGAACGTCAGGGGTGATAGTCCACTTTCTACTAGAGGATCGTTAAGGGTAAGCGCACAGGCCAGATGAACGGCATCATAGCCGCGTAACTTGCGACGGCGCGTAAGTTGGATTGCCCTAATAGAAAGTGAAGGGCTCTTGCACATTGCGTTCCCGGCTAGTTGTAGGAGTAGTCACGGGTATTCCGTTGTTCGATGATGATCTGGCTGGCGGGCTTTCCACCTGCACGCACGGCAGGCTGGCGCGTCCGAGGTGATGGATAGCGCTGTGCAATGGCCGGATCAAGAGGAATGACCAGGTCCGTGGCTGCCCACAGCCTTTCCACTTGTTGGCGCGGCGTAAGAAGACCCTGTTCCCTCCCCTGGTCCCGCCAATGCTGCAGGCCCAGTTCAATGACCTCAGACAGGTGGCCCTGGAGCAGAGCCAGTCGCCGGGCCAATCTCTCGGATACCTCGAGCGAAATCGTAACCATTTTTGCCCTCCAGGACCATTATAGCAGTGAGGAAAGGATTGGTCAAGAGGATGTGCTGGCCACGCTAGCGCCCCGCCAGCCACGAAGCCACCAGCGTCAGCATCTCCCCGCTAAAGCCCAGCCGCTCCGGGTCTATGCGCTCGGCCGTGTCGGCCGGCAGATACAAGTCCTGCTCCGCCCCATCCCACATCAGTTTGGTCGTCGGAATGCCGGCAGCGTTGAAGAGGATGTGCCAGCCTTCGCCGGTGGCGGCCCGGCGGAAGGCGCGCCGGGGCATTTGAGCCGAGCCAGCCTCCAGCACGTACACCAGCGGCAGGTCGTGCTGCGGCGTGCCATAGTACATCAGGCTGTAGCCCCGCCCATTGCCGATGCTGTCCAGCGCAATCACGGCCACCGTCTGCGTCAGCGGGACGGGCGGTTGGGCCACGTAGTGTGCGACGCCCGCGCTGCCCAACTCCTCCGCGCCCCAGGCGGCGAACAGCACACTGCGGGCCGGGCGGTAGTTCGTCGCCTGCCACAGGCGCGCCAATTCCAGCAGCGCCCCCACGCCGGACGCGTTCCGGTTGGCGCCGGGGAAATAGCGGACGGGGACGTCCGCGATCCCATCCGGCAATCCGCCGGCGTGGTCGTAATGCGCGCCGACGATGAGCAGTTCGTCCGCCAGGTCTGGATCGCTCCCCGGCAGCAGGCCCAGCACGTTGGCGGTGAGCGTGGTGGTGAGGGGCAGGCGCACGAGCGTCTGCTGCACCTGCGCGTTCAGTACAAGCGCAGGAGGCGCAAACGACAGGTCCCGGTACTGCAAGCCGAGCCGCTCGAGCAAGGTCTGGAAAGCGGCATCGCTGATCTCGAACACCGGGATGGTGGCCTCCGTCCCGGAGATGAGGCGGACGTGGCTGGCCTGCAACTGCTCGGCCGTCCGCTCGGTGGCCACAATCAGCCCTCCGGCGCCGTGCTCCTGAAGTTCCCTGGCGCGCGCGATGGGGTCAACCACGTCGCGTTCCAGGACGACCGCCCCGCCAAAGTGCAGCCCCTCCAACTCCTGGGTGTGCACCCACACCAGTTTTCCCTGGACCACGCCCGCCCCACCACTTTCCACAAAATCCTGGCGGTAGGCGAACGAGCGGAGCACCGTTCCATCGTCGTCCAGCAGGGTAAGAGCCGGAACCTGGATGAGCTGGGTGTAGGAGATGGGGAATCGCTGCAGGTAGCCCGCCGGGCTGGCCTCGGTCCCCGTCAACGGGTCACCCAGCGGCTGCAAGCCCAGCGCCGCGAACTGCTCGGCGATGTACGCCGCGGCCAGGCCTGCGCCGGGCGCGCCGGCCTCCCGCCCGCCAAACTCGGGGCTGGCGAGCGTGGCTATGTGGGCCAGCGCACGCCCGGCGTCGAACTGCTGCGCCAGCGGGATCATGCCATCCGGCACCCCGGCCGTGCGCGCATATTCCAGCCACGCAGCCGCGAAGGATTCCGCATCCTCGCCCAGCGCAGCCTGCAAGCCGGCAGCCACGTCTGCGGAAGCGGCCGACTGGGCGATGAGCCGCCTCAGCCCGGCCAGGCCGTGCCGTTCGACGACGAAAGAGACCACCGACCAGGACTGGGCCTGCAGCAATGCGGCCTGTTTGCCCGGTACGTCCTCCCAGGACGGCAGGCCGTACAGCGGGAACTCTTCGTGGCGGCGCACGGCATCCTGCACGAGCGGAGCGTACCTCCCGGCCACCCAATAGTCGCCCAGGGGCAGCGCGCGGCCGGCCTCGAAACTGCCTACCCCCTCGCGCAGCCAGGCCGCCTGTACCCCTTGGGCCCATAGCACCTGGCGGGCCACTTCCCGGGTGATGGTACTCTTGAGATAGCGCTCCGTGTCTTCCCGCAGCCACAGCCGGATGGCCTCGCCCGGCGCGCTCCAACTGGTCATCCCATCGGGCAGGGTCAGAGAGATCGTATGGCGGAACAGGTCGCCGCTGTCGTAGACCTTGATCTCCTGGGGCAAGGGCGGAGTTGCGGCCAGGTCAGCCACCACCTGGGCGTAGGCCGCCTCCGCCAGGTCGAGCACGCGCCCGGCCCAGGCGCCGTCGTGGCTCTGGTACTTGAGCCTGAAATGCTCGCTAGCCAGTTCATCCCACGAGACACCGGCGTAGTACCAACGGCCGCCGTCCCGCACGAAGCGGGCGTCGTAGACGACCTGGCTGAGTTGTGCGCCGGTGATGGCGCATTCAGCCCTCAGCGTGACGAGCGCCTCCCTTGCACCGGGCGACCAACCGGCGACTTGCCCGCTGACGGAGTAGGTGACGACGGGGTGGCCGGCCAGACCGGCGAACCAGTTGCGCTCTTCGGTGTTCAAGGCCGGGTCGGCAGGAGCCTGCCCTGAGCCTGGCGAAGGGTCCAGCGTAGAGAGGAAACTGTCCAGATCCCCCTGGCGCACCGCCTCGACGCGGGCGGCAAGCGTGGCCTGGATGCCTGCGGCGTCGGCGCGCAGCGGGTCGAGCCAGTTGGCACGCCAGGCGGACTCGAATTGGGCCGCAGAGAGCCCCAGGGCCTCCTGGAAAGCCCCCTCTTCGCCCGCCCCCCTGCCCCAGGCCGCGCACAGCGCGCGCAGTCCCGCGCTGCCGTAGCGCTCGAGAAGATATTCTGTGGCGCTCCAGGCTTGCCCGCGCAGCACCTGGGCTTCTGGTTCCGGCAGGCCGTCCAGCGCAGGGAAGTCGAGTAGCCGGGTGAGCACATCCGTAACGGCCAGGTGGGGCAGATATTCCCGCCCGGCAGCGCGCCCATAGTGGAGCGCCAACCCCTCCCGCAGCCAGGTGCCCGCGCCGGGCGGCAGGTCCATCTGGTTGAGCACCAGGCTGACCAGCGCAGAGGTGACCGGCTGCCCCCAGGCGATCTCGGCCAATCCTGCCGACGAGACCAGCCAGTGGCTGTCGCGACTGGCAGCGGGGCGGGCGATGGCCCGCAGCGTGGCGGCATTGGGATAATAGATGACGCGCGTCCCGCTGACCGGCGCCAGCCCCAGATCCGTAGCGATGGTGAGGTACGAGCGCTGGGTGGTGGAAAGCAGTTCCCCCACCTGCACGGGCACGTCGGCAAAGCGGGAGACGGTGAGTCCGGCGTCACCGGTGAGCGTGTCCAGGTCGTAGCCCGCAAAGGCCCACACGCCGCCCCGCTGCACGAAGCGCACGTCGTAGGAGACGGCTGGCTCGCGCCGCGTGGCGTCCGCCCAGCGGTAACTCAATCGAAGCGTGACGTCCGCCTGGCCGTCGCCGATGCGTATACGGCCCGGCTCGACCGTCACGTCGGCCAGTTCGCGCGACCACAGGTTGTCGAACCAGGCGATCTGGGCCGCGCGCAGGGCCGTGTCGGTGGGGTCGAGCCCGGCCAGGAAAGCTTCCCGGTCGTGGGCGGCGATGCTGGCCTGCAGCCGCTCGACCGCCCGCTCCAACTCCACCTGCCCCTCCGCCAGCGCGGCCAGGGCGTGGGCGGAAATGACGCCGGCGACTTTCAGGTTCTCCGGACGGACGTTCTCCACGCCGTCGGCCGGCGTGTGGTAAACGGGATCAGGCTGGTATGCCAGCAGGGCCGCCGGAATGCCTGCCTCGAGGAAGGGGACGTGATCGCTGCCCCCACTGGAGGTGAGGGTGGTCGTGATGCCATAGGTCTCGGCGCTGGCCTGCAGTTGGGCCACGATCGCTCCCTCTCCGTCCACCTCCAGGTTCTCGCCCACGCCGACCATGTCCAATGCGAGCATGCCGACAGTGCGGGTGAATGGAAGCGGGGGGTTCTGCACGTAGTACTGGGACCCCAGGAGCCGGTGCTCTTCGCCGTCCCAGGCCGCAAAGAGCACACTGCGGGCAGGGCGGTAACCTTGCGCCTGCCACAGCCGGGCGATCTCTAGCACCACGGCGACGCCGGAAGCGTCGTCGTTGGCCCCGTGCATGACGGCCCCATCCGGCTCGCGGCCCAGGTGGTCATAGTGGGCGCCGATGACGACGACCTGGTCGCGCTGCTCAGGATCGGAGCCTGGCAGGAGCGCCAGGACGTTGCAGGCTTCGACTTCCTCCCGCTCCTCGGTCGTCACGCGCATGCGCACGGTGGTCGAGAGAGGCGTAGCGGTGAAGCGCAGGCTCAGGTCGTCCAGCGTATAGTCCGTGCCGGCCAGGAGGTCCTGCGCGACGGTCTCGGAGATCAGGTAGGCCGGGATGGTCTGGTCCACCCAGGCGGTCTCCCGGTAAGCCCCTCGTATGAACTGCTGGTCTCCCCTATCACGCTCCAACAACAGCAGGCCGCCCACCCGGTGCTCAATGGCCTGGCGGTAGACCTCCGCCTCGCGCGTGTAGCGGCACAGGATGATCTTGCCGACCAGGTCGAGCCCGGCATAGTCGTCGTGTGTGCATTCGTTCAGCCAGACCACCGGCCCCTCGCCTGCCCCCGCACCCAGGTAGCCGCCGGTCAGCGCGCGGTAGTCCGTGCGGTAGGCGTAGGTGCGGGTCAGCGCCGCTCCCGGCGGAGGTACGATCGCCAGCACCGGCGTCTGGGTGATCCGCCCGTAGGGCAAGGTGAAGGTCTGGAAGTAGGAGCGGGTGAGTACACCCGTGTTGTCCAGGCTGGCCGGCTGCAGGCCGTACTCGGCGAAGCGGGCGGCGATGTACTCGCTGGCGGTCCGTCCGCCAGGGGTAGCGGGCTGGCGGCCCTCCAGTTCGTCGCTGGCCAGGTAGGCCACGTGCTCGAGTGCACGCTCTTCGTCGAAGGCGCGGGCCAGCGCAGTGTAGTTGGTGGCCGGTACCGGCGGCCCCACGACGATGCGGACGGGTACGTCCGGCTCCGCCGCGCCCGTGGCCGAGACTGGCTGCACACTGGCGGGGACAGCCGTGCCCGCTGGTGGAGCCTGGAACCGCAGGGAGGGCGTTGGCCCGCCAGCCTCCTGGGGCACGGCTAGCCGGAGCAGGGTCCACAGGTAGACCAGGATACCGGCCTGGAGCACGGCCAGGACGACGATCAACGAGAGCAGGAGACGACGGCTCGAGAAAATGCTACGGCGTGGCTCGCTCATGGCACATCACGTCAGGGCGACCAGGTCCCCAGCCCCGCAAACCCCTCTTTCAACGTCAGTTGCTCCAGCGTCCCAGAGGCAAGTTCGTAGGTCCACAGGTTGGCGTAGGGCAGTTGCGTTCCCGTACGCTGGCGCAGCGGCCCCATGGTGAACAACAACTGCTGGCCGTCCGGCGACCAGGCAGGCCAGCCCAGCCAGCCCTCCCTCCTCGTCGGAGAGGAAGGCGATACGCGGCTCACCGCGAGTGGCGACCGTCCCAGCCGCCTCACCCACAGCGCCGGCCGCCCCCCCACCCGCGCGTGCTACCGTCAAATAGACAGCCAGCCCCCCACTCAGCACCACACTGGCAGCAAGTACGACCACGACAATGACGAGTGACCTGTTACGATTACACATTACGCATTACGCATTACGGATTACGCATTACGGATTACGCCTCAGTACCTGGGCTCGTGCGCTGCCGTGATCAGCGTCAGGTTGATCACCTGCACGGCCTGGCTCAGATGCCGGGCGTCAACGCGGTCCGGCGCGTCGTCAGCCAGTGCAGGCGGTGGGTTGCCCCAGGTGACGACGAGCGTGCCATACCTGCCCTTGAACAATTGTTGATAATGGTGGCGCAGTGCCGTGCTCCGTGCGACCTCCACGTCCAGTTTCTGGGCGCTGGCAGCCAGGAGGTCGAACAGCCTGTCCTGCCCACTCACCTGCTGGACCACCATCTCGCTGCCGGCCGCGCCGCCCAGCCGGTCCACGTGGACCACCGCCGCAACGTCGTACCGGTGGATGAAGCCGGCCGGCTGGTCGTGGAAGTAGTGGGCGCCCGAGTAGGGCAACTCGCCACCGGCCCACAGCGCAAAAAGCACCGAGCGGCGAGGCTGGAACTCCTGCGCCTGCCACAGGCGGGCGATCTCGAGCATGGCCGCCACGCTGGAGGCGTCCCCGTTGGCCCCGGGATAGAGCGTGCCGCTGGACTCTGGCATACCTTCCTGGACCGGCGCACGCCCCAGCCCGTCGTAGTGGCAAGATATGATCACCAGTTCATTCGCCAGGGTGGCGTCGGAACCGTCGAGCAGCCACATCACGTTGTATAGCGTAACCGTCTCAGGTGGCCCAAGCAGGACCCGCATGCGCACCCGCGCGTCCGGTTCACGGGCGGTCCAGGCCGCTGCGTTCACGTCCAGCCCGGCGATCTCCTCTCGAATCGCCCCGACGTCCAACCCATCGTTGGCCAGAAGGGCGTCGGCGGCAGCAGGCGTAATGCGCAAGACGGGCAGGGAGGGGTACTCGAGGTAGTCACTGGACAGTACCTGGTTGCGCGGTGTCACGTCGTCGGAGACGATCAGCACGCCCAGCGCGCCCCGGATGAGCGCTTCGGTCGCAAAGTCTTCGGGTGCGTTGCCGGCGATGACCAGTGCAATGCGCCCCTGCAGGTCCAGCCCCTTGAAGCGGGCGTAGGCTTCCTCCGGCGTCCGCCGGACGATGTTCTCAGCGGGGGCGAAAAGCACGAGCGTGACCGGGGCCTCGGCCTGGCCACTCCCACCGTGATGCTCGATGGATTCACCGTAATCGGCCAGGCGGGTGAAAGTAGTCAGCGCATGCCCCGCTGCGTCCACCAGCGCCAGTTCCGGCGGCTCGGCCGGGCGGGCCAGCGTGAGCGGCACCTCGCGCAGCCAACCGCCGGGCGGAGCACTGATGCCGTAGGCCTCCAGTTCCTGCACGATGTACCCGGCAGCCCGGCGTGCGTCGGGGCTGCCGGCGCCACGCCCATTCAAGCCAGGGTCGCTGAGGAATGCGACGTGGCGCATCAGGTTGGCCTGGCTGACCTGCTGAGCCAGGTGCCGGTAGGAAGGGGCCGGCCCCAGCGTGAGGATGACGTAGACACTGGCGGCGGTCACGAGCGCGCTGGCGGCGAGCCCCCGCCAACTGAGCAACACACCCGTACTGAACAGGCCCTGGTCAATCAGCCGCCGCAGTCCCTCGCCCAACAGGTTGAAGCCGACGACCGAGGCAAAGAAGGCGATGGCGGGTGACATGACCATCCACGGGTAAGCACGGGCCCATTCCCGCGATGCGGCCATCATGGCCCCCCACTCCGGCATGGCAAAATACTGCCGCCGTGTAAACTCGTCCATCTGGACCGCCAGACCGCCGCCGATGTAGACGCCGACGAAGCCCAGTTCGCCCAGGATCATCAACACGGCCCCCATCTCCAGCAGGGCGATGACGATCAGCGCCGGCAGGAGGTTGGGCAGCACGTGGCGCACTGCCAACTCCAGCCCGTTCAACCCAATCGCCCGCCCGCTGTCCAGGAAAGGCTCTTTCTTGAGCCGGATGAACTCGGCGCGGGTGTACTGGGCGATCTCCCCCCACCCGATGGCGCACAGGGCGACGATGAACACCGGCAGGCCGCGCCGGATGTCCAGGGCGAGGATGATGATCATCGCCACCAGCAGCATGGGGAGCGAGATCAGCATCTGGATGAGGCCCATCACCGCCTGGTCCAACAACCGGCTCTCGTTCCAGCCAGCCAGGCCGCCCAGAGCCACCCCCAGACTCAAACGCGCCATGGCGATGAAGGCGGCGGCCACCAGCGTGTTGCGCGTGCCGTAGAGCAGCATGCTCAGCGTGTCTCGCCCCAGTTCATCGGTGCCGAACGGCCAGCACAATCAGCCCACCGGCCAGCAGAGGGACGTTGAACAGGACGTGGCGAGGGCGGAGGCGGCGTCGCCGCACTTCTCCATCCACTTTGGCAGGCTGGAGAGGCTGACCCGCAGTGCAGCGCAGCCTGGACAGGTCGGCGCGAGGATTCAGCAGGCGCGCAAGATTCCTCTGTACTCTCACGCGCCCTCCCCCTCAGTCCCCCCGCGCAGGCGCGGGTCTATCAGGCGGTAGAGCAGGTCCACCGCCAGGTTGATCAAGAGGAAGGTCACCCCCAGGCTCAGCGCCAGGGCCGCCAGGACGTGGGCATCCCGCGCGTAAATGGCGTTGAGCATGGTGACGCCCAGGCCGGGCCAGTTGAAAAAGATCTCGGCCACCGGCAGGCTGCCCAACGCAAAGCGGAACGAGACGACGACCCCGGTCAGGATGCTGACGCTGGCATTGCGCAGCGCGTGCCGCTGGAAGACGGTGCGCCGGTGCAAGCCCTTGGCGCGGGCGGTGCGGATATAGTCCCGGTCCAGGATCTCGGACAGGGAGATGAAGGTGATGCGGGTGATGTAGGCCAGCGGGCGCGCGGCCAGCACCAGGGCGGGCGGGACGATGTGGGGCATCAGGCTGCGGCGGTATCCACCCAGGCCGAGAATCGGGAAGAGGCCGGTGCCGGTGCGTTGGTAGAACTTGATGTCGGCCACCTGGAGCAGCAGGGCGAGGAAGAAACTGGGGATCGAGACGCCGATCACGGTCAGGGTGAGCATGGGCAGGGACAGCAGAGAGTGGCGCCGGGCAGCGGCCAGCCCACCGGCGGCCACGCCGATCACGGTGGACAGGGCGATGGACAGCGCCAGCAGTGTGGCGCTGCTGGTGAAGGTCTCGGCCAGCAGTTGCGTCGCCGGCATCCAGGTGCGCTGGGTGATGCCTTCCCCGGCGACGCGGCCGAGGTCGCCGCGCAAGGCCCCGGCAAAGAAGTCAATGGTCTCCTCGAGCGCCGGCCCGGCCAGTTTCCACACGCTTTGCGGCCCGCCCGGCGTGGCCGAGTTCAGGCTGAGGCGCACGCCGAGCACGCAAAAGTACACGATGGCAACGGCGACGACGAGGATGAACGAGAGGCGGCGCAATACGAAGGGGAGCCAGAGAGTATACGTCCCCGCCCTGCGTTGGCTCTCCGTTGTTTCCGGCTGGCCCGTGACAGATCGCATCCCTCACCGTGAGAACATCAGTGTCTGGTCCTTCGATCTGCCGTGAGTATATCACAAGGTTCTGGGGAGAGCAAAGGGGCGTGATGCGTGAAACGTGAAACGTGAAACGTGGTGCGGGGTGCGTGCCGGTTCAGGTTGGCCTAGCCAAGGTCTTGCGCTGCCTGGACTACCGGCAGATGGGCCGCGTGCAGCGCGGGGCCGATCGCGCCCGCCATGGCCAGGAGCGGCCACAGGACCAGCCCCGCCATGCTGGCGACCAGGAGCGGCAGCCACCCGGCCAGCGAGGAGGTGGACGGGTACGCTGGATGTATAGTCAAACCCAGGTAGGTCCGGGCCACCCCCAGGAAGAGCAAGGTCACGACCCAGCCTAAAACCGTCCCGATCAGCGCGGCCGCCGTGCCCACCAGCGCGGCCTCGGCCAGCACCAGCCGGCCAACCTGCCGCCGGGTGGCCCCCACCGCGCGCAACAGCCCGATCTCCCAGCGGCGCTCGGCCACGCTGGCCAGCATGGCGTTGAGCACCCCCAACCCGGCCACCAGCCCCGTGATGCCGATCAGCAGGCCGATGGACAGCCGAGCCTGGTGGAACACTTGCCGCACCTGCGCCGTGGCCTGGCTGAGCGAGAGGAGCGTGCCGCCGTAGGTCTGCACAGCGTCCAGCAGCGCCCGCCGCACCACTTCCGTGTCGGCGCCCGGCCGCACCTGCACCTCCACTCCATTGACCTCGTTGGCCCCGAAATAGGTCGCGCCGTCGGCCAGGTCCAGTATGCAGGTGGTGAATTCGCTCTCGCCGATGCCCGCCACGCGCAAATCCAGCGGCCCGCGCAGTGTGTCCAGCCGCACCCGCTCGCCCAACCCCACGTTCAAGCGGCGGGCCACCACCGGCGTGAGCAAGACTGCCGGCCCCTGGCGGAAAGCCGCCAGTGCCCGGGGCCAATCCCCTTCCCGGAAGCGAAAACCTCCCATCCGCGCATACCCTTCGACGTCCAGCAGGAGGGTCGGTTGGCCTGGAAAGACCTGCAGCGCCGCAATGTCGGCGGTGGTGCCGCGCATGAGCCATACCCTACCCGACAGCCCCTCCAACGCTGCCAGCAGCCCGGCATCCAGCGGCGGCACGTCCGACGTGTCTTGCCCGGCCAGTTCGCGCAGTGAGATGGTCGTCAGGCCCGGGAGAACCAGGTAATCCCCGCCGGCCAGGCGGCCAAACGTGGTAGCCAGTTCATCCCCCAGCAGCGAGAGCACCCCCACGTTCCCCAGCGCCATGCCGAGGACCAGCGCCAGCAGGCCGGCCATCAGCGCCGCTCGCCTCCACTCGCAGGCCAGGCTGGCGAGCGCCAGCCGCGCCTCGGCCGGCAAGAGCCATCCCATGGCTACCCCTCCCCACGCTTGCACCCGCCGCCCGATCCACGCCAGGGCCGACTGGATGAGATTCTTCGTCGCTGCGCTCCTCAGAATGACAGGGGGGGGGCGCTGCGCTCCTCAGAATGACAGGAGGGGGCGCTGCGCTCCTCAGAATGACAGGGGGGGGCGCTGCGCTCCTCGGAATGGCAGGAGGGGGCGTTTCGCTCCTCGGAATGACAAAGGGAGGCGCTACGCTCCTCGGAATGACGGGGGGAAGCATGCGCAACAGTTCCAGCAGCGGCTGTTGGGCCGCACCGAGCGCCGGCCCGAGCGCCCCGGCCAGGCTGGCGAGCATCCCCAATGCCACGGCCGCCACGAGCGGCCCAGCCGGCAAGGGAGGCACCGCCGGGACGCCGCCCCCCTCCAGAACCAGGCCGGCTCCTCTCCAGGCGAACAGGGCACCGGCGACCAGGCCCAGCCCGCTGCCGGCCAGCCCCAGGGTTGAGATTCCTCGCTGCGCTCGGAATGACAAGCTAGCGCGGCTTCGACCACCAGCAGCGCCAGCACCCGCCAGCGCTCCGCCCCCACGACGCGCAGCAGCCCGATCTGCCGGCGGCGCGCCCGGGCGGCGGAGGCGAATACGGCGTAGACCAGGCTCACACTGCCGGCCAGGGCCAACCCATCCACACAGACCAGCGCCCCCAACACCAGCCGCTGCCACAGCCGGGCGGACTGCCCCGGCTGTGAGGGGATCGAGACCGCATAGGCCAGCCCCAGCGCCTGCTCCAGATCTGTCCGCACCTGGCGTGGCGACGCGGCGGGAGCCAGGCGCACCTCCAATAGCGTGAGCGCGTCGTGCACGCCGAACAGGTCCGCCACCGTGTCCAACGGCGCAACCAGCACCAATCCCTGCTGGGCGGCTGCCAGGCTCTTGACTTCGATCAAGCCGGTGAGGGGCAACGCCACGTCACCGGAGGGGGCCGTCACGGTCACCGGCTGGCCCAGGCCCAGGTCCCGGACGAAGGCCCAGGGGTGAGATTCCTCGCTGCGCTCGGAATGACGGACAGGCTGCGCTCGGAATGACGGACAGGCTGCTCTCTCTGCGGAAGGGAGCGTGCCCGCCGCCAGCGCCAAATCGTGGAAGGTAAGATAGGGGCCGGGGTCAACGCCCAGCAGTGTGAGGGTATCGGTATGGGGGGTCTGGACGCGAACGGGGCGGCGCAGGACCGGCTGCACCTCGGCCACGCCGGGCACCAGCGCGACCCGCGCCTGCACGCTGGCGGGCAGGTCGTAGTCCACGTCGTAGGCACTGGCGATCCACAGGTCAGCAGGTCGGCCCAGCAGGCGAGCAGGTGTCACCACACTCGCCTGCATCAGTGCGCCGATGCTGCCCGTGGCCACGACCAGGCCCACGCTCAGCGCCAGCGCTGAGAGCGACAGGAGCGTCCGCCAGCGCCGGCTCCACAACCCACGCAGCGCCAGCCAGCACAACCAGCGCATCCCTACTCTGGGACGAAGAAGAGCATGACGCCGTCCATCCTCTCCGGTGTGAAGCGCAGGCCGATGCCGACCGACTCAAACGTCTCCAGGAGGGCATACTCGGCGTTCTTTTGGTACGCCTCCTCGGTCATGTTCGCCTTGAAGAGGCGGGTCAATGGCTCATCGTTGAGGTAGATGATGAGCGAGGAGTCACCGGGTAGCGCTGCCAGCAAGGCCTGAAAGTTCTCGGTCAGGCCCAGGCTGCGCTGATCGCGCCGGGCCGCCACCGCCTGGCCGATGGCGTCGGGCGAGGAGCCGAAGAGCAGCGTGTCACCGTCGAAGCCATACGAGATGGCGTACCCGCTCAGCCCCGTGCCGGCCTGGGTATGCACGGCCACACCCTCGACTTCCCCCGGCCCAAAGGTCGCCCCCCGGCTCTCCATCGCGGCCTGCACGGCCGCCGCCTGCGTTTCCGTAGCGCCCCGGCCCAGGATCAACAGTTGGCCGGCCGGCAACCCCTGGCTGACCGGCTGGTTGGGCAGGGGTGGGAGAATCGCCCAGGCAAAGTCACCGGCCAGTGGGCCATCCGCACCCACCAGGTCCGCCTCCAGGTCCAGCCCGACCGTCTCGCGCACCTGGGCCAGAGCCTCGGGCCTGACGGAGCCCTCTTTCAGCATCGGCCAGAGGATGGAGGCGTCGTAGCCCATGATCGTGATGGCTGCCTCAGCCGGCACGCGGGTCCAGGTAGTGGGGTCTACCGCAGGCAGATCGAACCACGCACGGACCTCGGGAGGAACGTCCGGTTGCAGCGCGACCGTCCCCGCGATCTGGACGCGCATCCCTTGCTCTTCCGGCACCATGGCAGCCGCCACCGCCACGAACTGCCGGTTCAGTAGCTCGCCAAACGACGCGTTAGCGGGACTGGGAGTGGACTGGCGGTTCTGCTCGACCAGGTTGTTGAATATCAGCATCATTCGAGAAATGGGTCCAGCCCGTACTGCTTGACCCTGAACGGGTCGTATACCCCATTGAGGCCATCCTGCCCCGCCGGGGTGGATTCCAGGAGCCGGCGAATGTGCTCCCAGTGGCGGCCCATGTCACCCGTGGGCTGGAGGTCCATAAACGTGACACTGTTCACGTCGTCAGGCACCCAACGGGCCAGCCCCTCGAACCCCGTGCCCTGGGAAAAGACGGGTGCCGGACTCTCACAACCGGAGAGCGCCGGCACACTCAACGCCAATACCAGAAGCAGCCATCCGATCCGTTTCATACCCCACCTCCTCGGACTGATGGCTATAGTATAACATACTTAGGCATTGCTGTCAACAGAACTCAGTAGTACCTGGGTACTATCGCTACGTGGTGCGTGTTCCGTGGTGCGTGTTGCGTGATCCGTATTCGACGCACCACGCACCACGTTTCACGTTTCACGTTTCACGTTTCACTCCACGTATATCTCAACCCTCTCATTGTCCTCCTCGTCCACCACCTCGACCAACTTGCCGTCCGCGCCGCTGGCGAGCAACTCTTGCAGTTCCTGCACGTCGAACCCCTCGAACTCTGGGGCGAACCGCTCCGCCATGCGCAACCCGGCGCCGACCAGGCCCATGGGCAGTGTCACGTTCACCTTCGCCGTCCCCGATGCCAGGTCGGTCACCTGGATGCGCAAGAATTGCCGCTTGCCGCCCTGGGCGGGGGCCGGGGCCGGCCCGCTGCGCCGCCCTCCCTCCAGCGCCCGCAGCAACGTGGCCGCTTCCTCTGCGGTTACCTTGCCCTCCTCCAGCATCTGGAGGATCTTGACCCGTTCTTCGTTTGCTACCATCATGCTTCACCTCCTAG
>Ga0315288_10002939_pt1 | contig 21765 bp, 17 predicted proteins | sample YL17G11_20_MG_FD_203454 | JGI IMG/M metagenome (GOLD analysis project Ga0315288, IMG submission 203454) | Sediment microbial communities from Yellowstone Lake, YNP, Wyoming, USA - YL17G11_20 | ecosystem: Environmental > Aquatic > Freshwater > Lake > Sediment | place: USA: Wyoming | collected...
ACGAAAGCTTCTCAGCAATCGCCTGGTAATCCTGCTGTTCGAGGTACCGCATAACAACAGCGCCGGCCTGTTTTTTCGGCAGCCGGCTGATCTCGCGTCTGACAATTGCCGCCGCCTCAGCCCTGTCGAGCCTCTCATCGGCGTCTTCGGCCGGGTCGATTGGGTCGTTTGGAATCTCGCCGTTTCGCCCGACCCTGTTTCGCCAGGCCTTCGAGTTGGCAGTCAGCGCGATACGGTAGATGTATGACCCTGCCTTTTCGCCCTTGAGCTTCTCGACGTTCCGCCATATCCCGAACAGGGAGTACTGCATCGCCTCGGTGAAAAGCTCCTTATCGCCGGTCAGCTTCCACAAGACCGACGTTAAGAACACCGAGTAGCGGGCTCTTACATTTTCAAATAGCTCCAATCGCTCAGAATGCTTCATTTAGCACTCTCCAAATTCACACAGAAGCGAACATGTTCGGCTTTCATATAATAGTAACTGCGGTGAACGCATTTCGTGCAAAAAAATCCCCGAAAATCAAGGTGCGTATTCCTAACACTACAACGCTACTTGGGTTTTTCGAGCACCCATAATCTCTTGCTGCATAAATGGTTATGAGAACTCTGTAGAATATCAACAATCAAAGCGGGTTTGAGGCCATTTTGGCGGATCTGAATTTGCGTTTTGCGCTTTACCGCCTGCCAGCAAGCCCCCTGGGCCGCTTGCGCGGACGAGCCTGCGGGGGCTGGGCTTGGCCCTTTGCCTGCTGGCAGCCTAAAGGCGATAAACGCAACTTGCTCTACCGCCTGTCATTGCGAGGCCGCCGCAGGCGGGCGTGGCAATCTCATCGTTGTATTACTTGTCAGATGCGGCGATTCCGGTCCGGGTTCTCGAGATGACGTAGAGTCCGAAGATGCCGGAGAGGAGGTATCCGAGGGGGGCGTATTGCAGGATGAGGTGCGTGCCGAAGCGCTCGGCGGCGGGCAGAAAGGGCAAAAAGAGGAGCGTGGCGAAGAGCCATGTCCCGCCTGCAACCCAGCTCATCCGCGAGCCGAGGCCCGCCCCTGCTGCGTATCGGGCCAGCGTTATCAGCAGTATGTATCCGGCGAAGGCAAAAAACCCTGCGGCGAAGACTATCCATATCGCCCGGCTGTCACCCATCAGTAGTACGTACGCCAGCGCGATAGGGCCTGCAAGGAGAAATGCGACTGTCGAGCAGAGCAGCTCGCCCTTTCGGTGGGCGATGGCGGCCAACAGAAATGACCCCAGCGCGCCGCCTAAACCGAACATCGTCGCGGAAAAGCCGCCGAACTTGAGGTCGAAGCCCAGCTCGCTCACCAGACGGGTGGGCAAAAGCCAGGCGATGAAGGTTGTTGAAACGGCGGCGGGCAGTGCCATAATCAGCACGAGCCGAAAGGGGGGGCGATTACGTTGTGCGGGGGCCGGGTCACTTGCCTGAACAGTTGTCGGCTCGACCGCCAGACGTATCTTGAGCAGGATGACCAGCAGGATGCCGAAAAGGGGACAAAGCAGCAGGGGGTACAGGCCGGGCAGGCCAAACCGCGATACCAGGGCGGTCGAGATCGCCCCGCCGCTCGCAAAGCCGAGAAACCCGCCTGTCATAAAGACGGCCGTGCTGATTGCAGGTAGTACGGCCGTGAGGGTGTGTATGGCGCGGAGGCCCTCCGGGTGGACTACGGCGATTCCGAAGCCGGTTATGGTCGCCAGCACAATCATTCCCGAGACACCGAGTGACGATTTCGGCAGGGCTGCAAACAGGCAGATAAAGATGCCCAGCGCCAGACCGAGGTGCAGAAAAAATGGCCTTGTCTGTTCGGAACGCAGGTGGCCGGTGAGCAATTGGGCGCCGTTGGCGGTGAGCGTCAGGGCGATAAGCGGCAGGCTCGCCGCCGACAGGCTCAACACGAACTCGCTGCGCAGCTCCGGAAGGATTGAGGGCAGCATATTGCCGAACATATCAGCCGTGAAATGCACTGCTGAGAGCACCAGCAGCTGCGCCCATTGAAACATGGCGATTCTCTTGTTCAAGCGTTATCCAAATCTGTCTTCCCGGGCCGCTCGGTCCAAGTCGTTCGGTTCGGGTCATCAGCGATTTTTCTGTTTCTCCAGTGCGGCCTGCAGGAGCTGCCGGGCCTTGCCGTAGTCGGGGTCGATCTGCAGCGCTTGGCGATACTGGTCTATGGCCTCATCGATTCTGCCCTGCTGCTGGAGCACTATGCCCAAATTGCAGTACATTTCCAAGTCGTCTGGCCGCCGGCTCAGCACGAAGCGAAACTCATTCGCCGCCGCCTCCGGCTCGCCCTTTTGGCCCAAAGCTATCCCTAACAAGCCGTGAGCGATTACGTTGTCGGGTTCAAACCGCAGCATTCTATCATAGCAGGCGATGGCGTCATCATATTTCTGCAACGCACTGTATGTCAGGGCCAGTCCCTGGAGCGTACCGATGTCATCGGGCTTTACCTTCAGGGCAGCCGCATAATGCTCTGCGGCCTGGTCGAATCGCCCTTGGAGCCTCAGGGCATTGGCGAGGTTGTGATGCGCCTCGGCCAGGCCGCTGGGTGGGTAGCTGCCGCGCTTTTGGCCTTCCGCCAGTTCGACAGCCTGCCTGTAGTGCTCTATCGCCGCATCAATCTGTTTTCTGTCCAGCAGGGCGTTGCCGAGGTTGTTGTGGGGTTCGGGCGAATCGGGCCTGATGAGCAGGCATTGGCAGAAACACTCGATGGCCTCGTCGATCCTGCCGGCGTCGCTGAGGCGGTTGGCGTAGTTATTGAGCATAATGTAGTTGTTTTCAGTAACATCGACGGCTCGCTTGAACAGCGCCATGCTGCTCCGCCAGTATCTCAATTGCAGCGATGTGCAGGTAATCGCAGCGGACACTATAATGCCTGCGGCAACAGCCGGCAGCACTTTCGGAAGCCGCCATTTCTTCACAAGGTCGCCGGCGCCCCAGGCGGCGATGACGAGCGGGCCTATCATTGTCAGATACATATACCGGTCCGCCCTGGCCTGAGCGCCGGCCTGGATAAGCCCGATCACCGGAACGAGCAGCCCTAAATGCCAGAGCCAGCCGACGGCCAAATACCTCTGCCTGCGCCCCAAGTATATGCACAGAGTCGAGAGCAGCAGGAGCACGGGTATTGAGATTGCCAGCCTGACTACCGAGAAGTTGGCCGCCGGGTGCGGGTAAAATACAGCCAGCCCGCTTGGCCAAATCAGCTTTTCGATATAAGTGACGTATGAGATCGAGGCGTTTGCCAAGCGGTATGGCGGCGGGATATGCGACAGCTCCGACAGGACGCCGCCGGCGCGCTGGATAGCGTATGTGACCACGGCCACCGCCCCGGCCAGGCCAAACATCGGGACCTTCTCTGCGAGCAAGCGCCAGGGCGAGTACTGTGGGCCGCCATTTCTCAATTGCGATCTTCGCGGGCCCGCGCGCTCGTCTTGGCCGGCCCATCGGATTCTGTCGAGCGGCCAGTAGTCCAGCAGCAGCAGTGCTAACGGCAGAGTGACGACGATGGGCTTGGCCATAAGCCCAAGGCTGAGGCACGCGATAACAAGCAGATACCGCCCGGCGCTCGGACGGTCCGCGTATCGGGCGTACGCGGCAATCGTCAGCAGAAAGAAAAAGCCGCTCAGGACGTTTTTTCGCTCAGCCACCCAGGCCACGGATTCGACCTGCAGCGGATGCACGGCGAATACCGCAGCGACGAAGACGCTCGGCCAGACGGCCCCGGTCAGCCTTTTGAGGACACAGAACAGCAGGACGGTGTTGGCTAAGTGAAACAACAGATTTACTAAGTGATACCATAGAGGATTGAGACCGAAGATCTCGTAGTCCACTATGTAGCTCAGCGTCGTCAGCGGATGCCACATGTGATAGTGCGGCCTGGTAAAGGCGCCGGCCGCAGATTCGAGGCTCAGCCCGCCCTTGATGTACGGGTTCTCGGTGACGTATTTATCATCGTCGTACCGGACAAAGTCGCACCTGAGCACCGGCCAAAACGTCCCAAGAGTCACTAAGATCAGAACGAGATATATCAAGGCGAGCCGATGCTTTGATGGTGGCTTGTGCATACTTTCGACCCGCCGGCGGAGTTACCTCTCGAACTTCCTGCCGGTTAGCTGTTCGTACGCCTCGATATACTTCTCGGCGGTCTTTTGCCTTATATCGTCGGGCAGCTTGACGCCCGGGCCGGACTTGTTGAAGTTGATGCTCTCGAGGTAGTTGCGGACGAACTGCTTGTCGTAGCTCTCCTGGTCCCTGCCGGGCTTATACTTGGCGGCGGGCCAGAACCGCGACGAGTCCGGCGTCAGCACCTCGTCTATCAGGATGATCTTGCCGTCTATCAGACCCCACTCGAATTTCGTGTCGGCTAAGATAATCCCCCTGGTCTCGGCGTACTCGCCCGCCTTCTTGAAGATTGCAATGCTCCGGTCGCGGACGTACCGGGCCTTGTCTTTGCCGACGATACCGCAGGCCTGCTCGAAGCTGATATTCTCATCGTGTGTCCCCCGCTCGGCCTTGGTCGCCGGGGTGAAGATAAGTTCCGGCAGCTTCTGGCACTGCTTCAGTCCCTTGGGCAGCTTGTGCCCGCAGACCGTCCCGTTCTGCTGGTACTCCTTCCAGCCTGAGCCGGCCAGGTAGCCCCGCACGACACATTCTATCGGCAGGACCTCGCCCTTTTTGACCAGCATGCTTCGACCGGCCAGTTGCTCAGGGTGGCTGCGAAAAGGCTCGGGAAAATCAGCAACCTCGTCGCTGATTAAGTGGTGCTCGACCTGGCCGCTCAGGAAATCGAACCAGAACCGCGAAATCCGCGTCAAAACGATCCCCTTATACGGTATGCCGTTGGCCATTACGACGTCGAACGCGCTTAACCTGTCGGTCGCGACGATTAGCAGCTTATCGCCCAAGTCATAGATGTCGCGGACCTTGCCTCGGCTCGGCTCGACGCCGCCTATGTTCGTCTGCAGTATTGTCTCCATAGCGCTTCCTTCTATAAGAGTAAAGACTAAGGCGATATGGTAAAGGCAGCGGCGCTCTGAGTCAAGTCCGCCGGCAAAATTGCGGCTAATAACTGCCGTTATTCCCGCTGCCGCAGCCTGGAATCCACGTATGCGAAGATTTTGTCTCTGACTGTGCGGACCTGCTCTGTCTGCGGCAGTAGGCCGAACAGGGTCTCAAGATGCCTCCGCTCCCTTATCCTCTCCAGTGTGGCCGTGAAATTGATGTCATAAACCCAGCCTATCAGCATCAGCTTCATATCGTTCAGCGTTCGCAGTCTGCCGTAGCCGACGAGCTGCTCATTCAAAATTGCCTCGACCACCTCCGGCGAACACGTCGGCTCATCGGCAAATTCAGTCTCTAACATAAACTGACCCGGGTCCTCCGTATAGAGCTTATGGTATTCGATAAAGACACGGAATACGTCGAGCTTGTCCGCGTCGCGTATCATTCTGGCAAAGAGCAGGGTCTCGTCTGCCAGGTCGGCAGGCAGCTCTTTAAGGCCGTGACATTCTATCGCTTTTTCTATAAGCCGTCTCTCGGTTTCGTGGAACCCGCCCAATACGCCGGTTCGATGAAGTATCTCGACGCCTAACAGGCTGTGATTGACACTCTTCAGGTCGCTGTACGTTCGGTACTTCTCAAATTGCTCGAATCGCCCGACGTCGTGCAGCAAGCCGATGACCTGTGCCATTCGCCTCTGGTTTTCCCCCAGGCGCAGCGCGTCGGCCAGATACAGCATTTCGTCGCGGACGCGCCGGCTGTGGTCGTCTTTGAGCCTGATGCTGGCGTTGGCGAATCCGTCGTCGCCGTAGAAACCGGCTGCGTAGCCGTCGAACCAGCTCGCCAGTTTGTCCACCCGCTGCTGCTCCACGGTATTGCGGTCTCCTTAAAAGCAAATCGTTTGAATCGACCTTGTGAAAAATCTCAATTGCGTATTCCAAAATAATTCGGCCGGGGTATAATACAGCCCGAACGCATAATAGTCAAAGGAGCAGAAAGATATGCCTACGGTAAAAGACGTTATTGTCAGAAAGCCCACGGATGCGGAGGCCGCCGAGTGCAGCGCCTGGCCCATCTGGAGGTGCGAGCAGAGCACTTTCGACTGGGCATACACCGAGAAAGAGACCTGCCTTCTGATAGAGGGCAAAGTGACGGTCAGCGACGGGACAGATTCGGTCAGCTTCGCCGCCGGCGACCTCGTAGTCTTCCCGGAAGACCTCGAGTGCACCTGGCGCGTCACCGAGCCGGTGACAAAGTACTACAACTTCGGATAATACGTTCGCCCATTCTCACGCTGAGCCAAACAAAGGCGAAGCATCCGGCTGTATCTGCGATAGGGCGCTATTCGGCGCGGAATACGTTGCTTATCTCGCTGCGGTTGGCTGAGTTGTCGAAGCTCCTGACGGCGAAATATAGCGGTCGGCCCGGCGCGCCCGGGACGTTCGTGACGACGAAGTCTTCTTTGCCGCCCTGCGGCTTCGGCCTCGGCTCACCGGTGCAGTTAATCGCCCGCCACCAGTTGCGCCTCAGCCCGCTGTCGCGGCAGTAATCCCACTGCTCATAATCGAGGATCGGCATATCGGCGACCTTGACCTGGTACTTGACCACCTGCCCGCCGACGTCCGCCGGCGCCGAAAAGCGAACCTGGGCCTTGCCCTCGCCGAGCAGACGCACGGTCAAATCCTCAATCGCCGCTGGCGGCTTCGTGTCGCTTCGCAGATGCGAGTATTCGTAGAACAACCTTACGGTCGAGAGTACCGAATCGTCTTTGGGCGGTATGTGGTCGGCGAAGCTGTGTTTGTCCGTCAGCTTCGTAGTCTGATACAGTCGGCGGTTCCCGAACGACCACAGCTCCTTCGCCTTATCGAGCAGACGCGGTTCGCCCGTCCAGCTATAGGCCCGGGCGCAGCAGTCCGGGAAGAAACGCGTGTACCAGCCGGAATGTTTCGGCCCTTCGCCAAGCTCATTGCGCTGCAGGCCGTCGTATTTCCACTCGTCCCATATCTCGCCTCTTACCGGGATATCCAGGGCCGTGTAATACCAGGTCTGCTTAGCGACGGGGCTTTGCATATACCTGGCGGTGAACTCGCCGGAGGCGATAACGTAGTCCATCATATCTTCGTCGTCGCTGTTCTCGGCCAGCAGGTTGCACGCATGCTGAATGTAGGCGATCATCCACGTGCCCCCGATGTCTCTCCATTTCCACTTGTTACCCGCCTTGTCGCTGAGCGTGCCGGACTTATCCACGGTGACGCCCTGCTCGGCCATGAAATTCTTTACGCCATCGGTCAAATACGTTTCAGGGAGGTTGTCGCCCGTTACCGCATAGACGCCGCGCTCGTCGAGGTATTCATCCGGCAGCTTCACAAACGTATCGCGGCACAGAGCAACGAGCTTCGCAAGAACAGGATTATCCGGCTGGACCATCCACGTCCGCACCGCGACGTAAAAACCCCGACCGAAACCGCGAGTGCAGCCGATGGGCGTCTTTCCGGGCGTAAAATCCCGGTAGTGCGTGAACTCATCCAGCTTCGTCTCGCAGTTATCGACAGCCGCCAGCAGGGCCTCTCGCTCGCCGGTCAGGCAGAACCAGTCCACCAGGCCCGCCCCGTAGAAGTGACAGTAGCAGCTCTTTGCCATTGCTAACCGCCACAGCGTCCTATCGACCTCGCCGCCCTTGTTCCAGTTCTCAAACTTGATATTTGCCTTCTCACGCACCGGGCGATTGCCGGGCGGCCCGCCCTGCGGAAACCATATCCCCCCATCCTTCCACGCCCACCCTTCGGTCCGCCAGGTCTGCAAATCGGTATGATAGCGGACCCACGCCTCGGCCTCGTCGAAAAAGCCCCGCTTGCCGGTTCGTATGAATTGCAGCAGCAGGCCTTCGGCTGAGTCGGCCTCGCTCTCGTAGTGATTGTCTTCCCAGCCGACAAACCGCCGCGGGTCGCGCCTGCAATCAGGTTGCTGACCGGCAGACCATTGCCACTTGGCGTGACACGCAGCTTCATCGGCGAGCGTCCCGAAGTGTCCGACGCCTAATACTTCGCACCGGCTGTACCACTCGCCCGGCGCAAACGCCCAGACGCGGGCCGCCGCGCCGGCGGCTTTTGTTTCCAATGCAGACGTATCGAGCGGCGCATCGAAGTCAATTCTGTACTCGCTCGAGTGAGCCGAGCAATCATACAGCCAGCGGTGCTCGTCCTGGCAGGCGTATGGTCTGCCCGCAATACTGTCCTGCTGTCGTTGCCCTTCAAATAGCTTCGGCGCCGCATCGAGTACGATTGTCCCCTCGTCGCAGACGCCGAGCAGCCTCGGCGGGTCGGTGCGAAAGAGCCTATCCGCCGCCCAAATCGGCCCTGCCGAAATCCAGCCGCCAGACCCTCTGCCTTCCCAGATCAATTTATCTGCCCGCGTCAACCTAACTGAGGGCAGCTCTCTATTCCTCTGCTCTTCGAGTCCCTGATACAGCAGAATCTCGCCTGGCCTATTGACCTCTACGACCTTGTCGGCCTCCGCGAGCACTCTGTCCGAAGCGACCGCCGTCTTCAATTCGATGCGGGACGATTTGACCTTTGTTATGTAGAATTGGTCCGGGCGGCTGTTTATCAGGCTGTGGCGGACAAGGATGTCGCTCCGCCCCGCCCAGGCGGTGATGTACGTGCAGTAGCCGAGCTTCGCGGTCTCGTCGCCCTGGAATTTGCCTCGGACCTCTATCGTCGCCCGCATCGGCCCTGCGTAATGGACACCGACAAAACTCGGGACATCAGCGGTATAACGCCTGTCCGCAAGCCCGTCGATGTAGCTGATTTGCCCCGCGCTCACAATCGCTTTGCCGCCCGCGGTGACGTTCTCCACAAGGCCAAAGGGCTTGTTCTTCGCAATCTCAAAGGCGATTCGCCCGGTATCGACCTTCACCGATTCTTCGCTCTGGACAACCTTCAGGGGATGGTCCGGTTTCATCGCCGCGCCCGTCTTCAACGTCAGCGTCTTTGTCTCATTGGCCTCTATGTCAAGCTGGAAATCGAGCAGCACCCACCGCACAAATCCTTTCGGCCCAACCACTAATTCCGAGACCTGCAGCGGAATTTGCCTATCGCCCTCGTACAGGGCAAAATTGGCTTCACCGGGCCTGAACATACCTCCCGGAAGACTGATGCCTCCGCTCACCGGATCACTCACTCGCGCAATGCCGGCAGGCTCCTCAACGATTACCGGAATTTCCAGCCCTTGTGACGCTGAGGCAAAGCTCAGTACGAATAGAAGTAAGCAACGATGAAGATCCTTCATTACATGCTCCCGGACTAATCCTTTATCACTTGTGAATTGATCGTTCATCAATGCAAAATCCGGGTCCGTCAAGGGCTCTCGGAGTTGCTGTCACTTGCATCCTGCTTGCTTTCATACCATTTGATCGCCTCGGCGGTGATTGCAGGCCAATCGTACTTCTGAAGCTCAGAGGTCTGCTGATCAATGTCGGCCCCCAGTTCGCTGATATTCAAGCCGTGCCAGAGATTGATATATTTGACGATTTTATCAACTACCGCCTGGCCGGAGTAGTCGTAATCCTCAACACAGCGGAGGAAATTGACAACGGCCTCGGTGGCATGTTCGCGATCGAGCTTCTCGGCGGTCCTCTCGAGCACTCTGTAAAAGGTCGAGGCGTCGAGAAGCCGAAGCTCGGGCCGCAGCAATTCGGGCAGCAAGCCGTATGCTCGTGGAGCAATTTGCTGGGGGTTTGAAAATCCCGCCGTGCCCCTGAGAAGGACCAGCCGCAATTTGAGCTTATCCGGCAGTGAGTCCTGCTTTCCATCGAACTGGCCCCACTGTGCGAGCCTTTCTACTGCATCCCACCACAGCCACGGGCGGTCGTCCTCGGCCAGCCGCCAATACCCATTTATTCGGGCCTGTGATTCAGGTGACATCAGGCATCCTCTGAGAGACAAAAGAGAATCACGGTCGCTCCGGCCCAGAAGAATCCGCGTTATGTGCTCGATCGCCTGCTCGGAGAGATGCTCTCGGTATGTCAGCAGGGCTTGGGCGACCGTACTGCGGACGTCGCGCGTGAGATGGCTGTCGTAAGCAGCCGGGTATTCCAGCAGCTCGAACGCAGGTTCGACAAATTCCGTCCATTTGCAGTACAGACCCACGCGCACCCCACAAGCGCGGATCTCCGGATCCATCGCCCCGGTCCACGCAAGGACCGTCTGCTTTAGCCTTTGCGCGTGCTGCGGGTCCAGGGTGGCCGGGTCAAGCCGCTTTTTGTCCTCTCCGCCGTGCAGGATCGCTTCGCTGGCCCACAGAATATGTGTTCCGCGAACGACATCGACAACTTCGACGGCTTCATCGCCGCTCTTGAACCGCCGGTCAGCCAGCTCCTTCGGTGTGAGGCTGACGTTGAGTCTCCCAGCCATTTCGTCGAGGTAGCCGGCGTGGGTGCGGGCTCTTTGGTGATACAGCCCGAACCTTACGTTTGTGACGGTCGTCTCGAATGGCTTCTCGCCGAAAGTTATCATAGCTATGTGTTCGGGAGCCGGTTCGATGATGGAGTATTCGATATGACTGCCGCGCGGGTTTGAAGAGCTGCTGCCGCCACTTTCTGCAAAGGAACGGTTGCCGGCGGCATCGTGGAGCAGGACAGGTATATCCAGATCGAGGCGCTGTTTCGTGTTCAATTCGAATCGAGTGCGCCCGCCTTTTTTATTTGGGTCGAACACAAGCTCGTACAGGCCGGTCTCGTCTGTGAGTTTCTGCCCGAGCTTGAAGGGGCCCTTAAAGACACACACGGCTTTGCCGGGCAACCCCTGATAGTACTGGAGAGTAACGTCAACTGCGTCAATCGAAAAATCCCTGGTCATCAGGCCTCCCAGGATCGACCTTCTGAAGGTGAGTGGGAAAGCAGTCTTGAGCCAGAGCAGTCTCCTACCTCTATGCTCAAAGAGCAAGCTGCCCGCAAGGCCGCCCAACGGTATGTTTTCTCCGCTTACCAGGACCCGCGGGAACCGGCTGAACAGCGGTGGCTCGTTCGTATCGGGCAGCTCGAAGATGAAGTCGAAGCGCTGAGATTTGTCGCCCCAGCTTGGCTGATCCCACCGGGCGACGCCGAGGGTATCTTGAATCTTTTTGCCGTTCGGGTCGTATATGGTATCGCCCGCATCCGGCCGAATCCCCCACAGACGAATATCCAAAGGCCCACGCGAGACGACGGTGATTCCAGGCCCCTGGGCAAACTGGTGTTTAAGCAGCCAGGCCATCGCTCCTATCACAATGGCGACCGAAAGAACTGCGATTATGGGTGTTCGCTTCTTCAATTGCCTGCTCTAACCTTCGGCGCTCCTCTACGCGTATTTTGCTAAGCTGCCATTCCGCACTTGATGAAGAATCCAGTCCTTTCAACATTCTGGATTCCTGCTTCCGCAGGAATGACATGTCATCTCCTGCGCGATAGAGCGCCACCGTGTTCACTGTTGGAGATACGCACAGTCCTCATGTCATACAGAGACACTAACATTTGCCGCTTGAAAAGTCAATCGCTTGCGCACCGCACTATCGAAGATGAGTTCTATGACCTGGAGACCTTCGATACTATCAAAGACTTCCACCAGCGAGCAGCCAGTTACCATGCGTGCTATAACCTCGTGCGGGAGAACATGCACAAGGACCGCATGACGCCCTGGCAGATAACCAAGAAACTAAGACCCAAGACAGACCTCGCACTTGCCAGGTTGCCCCCGTTGATGTTAGATTGGCTCGGCCCCGATTATGCAACCAGAGAAGAATTGCTCATAAGGGGGTACGATCTACCCTGTTATCCCTAATCGCCTCTCGAAGCAGTCGAATGGGCCGGGCATCAGGCGTCTCGAAGCCGGCGCAGGATGTCCCAGTATGCCCCACGTGCCCCCTTGCCGATGGCCTCAATCAGCGGAAGATTCTGGTTGTAGTTGTAGTTATCCGGGCCGGAGTCGCTACGCTCCAAATCCGTCTCCAGGGCAGGCTCAAAGAACCTCTCGTCGCCGCCGATCATATCTCTGACCGCCTCAGCCGGACGCTCGCCTAAGCCGGGCGATATGTAGAAAGTCGGCTTGAGCAGGTCGATTGCCCCATCGTACTTCCGGCGCAGGCCGGCATATTCGCCCTTCCTGAACTGCCGGGCGACGATTGCCTCCATAGCGGTATTGGGGTAAATCCTTACGCCCAGCGCAGCGCCGGCGCAGTCGGGATTGATCTTCTTGATAAAGTCGATTGTCTGCCTCGCCGTCTGCGCGGTCTCGCCGGGTCCGCCCAGAAGCAGGTCTATCATCACGGCGATCCCGTTTGAGCGGCAAAGCGCAACCGCGCAGGCAAGGTCGTCTTTGGTGTGCTGCTGCCGGTAGGTTTTCAGCATCGACGGGCACGCAGAGTCGCCCGTAAAGTTGATGCCCACGCAACCGGCTCGCGCCATCGCCGCAGCCAGCTCCTCATCGAACGGCGCCGGCGACAGATACGCGTACCAGCCGATGCGTTCGCCGAGCGAGCGCCTGTTGAATTCCTCGCAGACCGCCATCGCGTGACCGCGCGGGATATTGAACTCCGAGTCGCAAAGATGCAGCACGTCTATCCCCTGCGCCAATAACGACTCGGCCTCTTTGGCCGCCTCGCGCGGGTCGCGCAGCCTCAGCGTGGTTCCTTTCGCCAGTGGGTCGGCGCAGTAGATGCACCTGCGATTGCAGCCGCGTTTGGTCTCCAGTCCGCACTGCCCCCCACGGTTGAAGTAAGCCGGATTATCGACAGAATCGCGGGCGGTTGGCAGCGAAATCGGGATCGGCCAGGCCGGCGCATTACCGCGGATTTCCCCGCCCTGCCGCCAGAGCAGGCCGGGAACCTCCGCGAATTCTCTGGCCCCCCGCAATTGATGAATAAGCGAAATTACCGCCGTTTCGCCGTCCCCGCGTATGCCGAAATCCGCGCCGGTGTATTCAAGAATCGCCCCGCCAAAGATTGAAAAGCCGACCCCGCCGAGCACAACCGGAGCATCGGCCAGGCTCTTAACAGCCTCCACGGTCCTTTTCAATTCAGGCACGAACCAATCGGCGCTGGGCCAGAAACAGTCATCGACATTGCGAAAAGAGATGCCGACAAGCTCCGCCCGATGCTCGGAGAAATGTCCCTTGATTGCCTCGGCCGGCGCCTCAACCAGAGCGAGGTCGAGAAGCTCAACATCGATTCCCGCCTGCATGGCTGAACCGGCCACATAGTCTAAGCCGATCGGCCCAATGACAGGGACCATCCTATTTGCGTTGATCAGCGTCAGCATTCTTCATTGCCCAACATGCTCGCCGCTCTGCGAAATAAGAAAGGCTGGTCTATCCGGCTGAAAAAACAAGGGCTGCGAATCGAAGAATCGCAGCCCTTGTTCTTGTTCAGATAATTGTGAAGTACAAGGCAGTTATTTGCAGCGCCATACTACGCCGCCGGCAACAGCCCAGCCCTCCTGGGTGACCATGCCTTCCACGTTGAGCCACGAATTCTTTGAAAGGTCAATCGCTGTACCGAGGTAACCGCCCCACCAAGCTGCCTCTTCGATAGGCTTGCGGATTCTATCCGTGGTCCAAATGTTGTCGGACCACGTGCCGGTAAGAATGTCAATGAAGGGGCCGCCGTAAATCCTTACGGAGTCAGAGACTTTCACAGTTGGACCAACTGCAAATTGGAACTCGCTCATTTCCATTTTGTAGTCGCCTTCATCATCATTGGGCTTATCTACTTGCTTGCCGGTTAGATCAGCCTGACTGAATTGGCCTACAAAACCCCAGGATACATTGTCCGATTCGGACAAGGTTGCCCTAACGCCGGCGCCCCAGGCAAGATCCCAGTCGCCATCGGTCCCTTCAAACTCGTAGCTTCTTCCCGGGATTTTATCCCACTCCATAGAGGCGCCGCCCACACGCAGAAACCCGGTTACATTCTCGCTGATACCATAACTCAGGTTGGCGTATATCCTGTACATCTGAATCTCCGCATTACTGCTGGCAGAACTCCCTGCATCCAACTGCCGTTTGATGTCCGTTTCAGTGTAGGAGGATTCGAGTCCTATGCTCCAGCCGCCCTTGTCAATCGTCGCCGCAGGCGGCCCCATCGGATCGATCGCAAATGCGGCGGTGCTGACCAAGACTCCCATGAACAGAACACCCAACCATAAAAATCTCTTTTGCATGACTAACTCCTTTCAATAAACCCGTTCCATAAATCCATCCGATACCGGACTCCTTGCTTGACACGCCTGACACCACATCAAGCGTATTTGACTACTCACTAACGCATATATCAATCCCCATTTTCAACACCGTCCTGCGTAAATATATCGGAAGATTGACGCAAATCAAGTGAAAAAAAACGGTTCATCGCTATTTTTTTTGGTAGGCGGAGGCGGCCATAGGAAGCGGGAGAACCGTGATTTGGCGGCTGGCCGGGCAATACGCCCTCGACAGTCCTGTTTTTAGGGCCTATAATACGCGCGATGTTCGGGGACAGGTAACAGCGGAGAGCGGATAGATAGCTTCGTGTGGTCTGCACACACTCTGTCCGGCTGAAAAAACAAGGGCTGCAAGTTTTTTCCTTGCAGCCCTTGATTCAGATTCAGCTTCGTTCTGCCAAAGAACGGCCAATTCACGCCTGCCTGCGGCTAAAATCTCCACACAAGCCCCGTACCAAATGCAAGGGCGCCCTCAGCCCACTGGAATTCAGCGTTAAAGGCAGCGTTTTCCGTCATGTTGATCTGTGCACCGAGGAAGCCGCCAAGACAGCCGTCATCCTCAACATCATACGAGCCAGTGAGAGCCATAGGATTGCCATCACCCCACCAGCCGTCTACGCCTTTGTAATCATACTCGCCATCGAACCAGTGATAGAACGGTCCACCATAAACCGAGAAGCTGTCGGCCAGTTGGCAATTGGCACCTGCTGCTACCTGGATCTCCCAGAAGTCCATATCTCCTTCCGTCTGCACACCCCAATCTTCGCCGCGGTCTATGTCGAAGCCTTCATAGTTCACACTGTAGGCAACGCTTGCCCAACTGGCCTGCGCCAGTACGCCTACGCTGACTTTAGGGCTTGGTTTCCAGACTGTTGCCCTGGTGCCAAAGCCCACAGCAAGGCCGGTGTCGCTATCAAAGTCGGTCTGTTTAAGCCATGAGTCCGTCATATCCCCACCCTCTGTATCCATTGGGGTCCGTGTAGCAGATACATTGGCTCCGCCCAGACGCAGGAACGCGTCCCAGTTCTCCGTGATGCCATATCCGACATTCATGTAGGCCTTGTTCATCTTGTTATTTTTGACCTCATACTTAAAAGGCACAGTGTCAGAAAAGCCAGGCCCGATATCAACAAACCATGAGTAGCTACCGCTGTGTGTGAGGTCCATTTCACTGTGAGAATACTCGAGGCCGGCGCTCCACTGGCCTTGTTCGAGGCCTGCCGTCGGCGGGCCCAGCGGGTCTAATGCCGATGCGGAGGCGCACAACAGCCCAACCATAAAAAGCATGCCCAAAAACAGTCTTTTGTACATAGTCAACTCCTTTCAATAAACCCGTTCCATAAATCCATCCGATACCGGACTTCTTGTTTGACACGCCTGACACCATATCAAGCGTACTTGACTACAGCGCATATATCAATCCCCATTTTCAATATCAGTCTGCACAACTATATCGGAATACAAGGGCAAATCAAATGAAAAAAAAAGCATTTTTCATTTTTTTTCCGGATGTGGCATACGGACGAAAACTGGAAAAATGGGATGTATAGGGCATCCGGGGCATAAGTTTTCGACATTGTCGCGATTCGAGGGTATAATACACCGGATGAGTGAGAACGGGTACAATAAAGCACTGTTTACCCAGCTTGAGAAGGCCAATATTGATTCTGCGGCGCCGTTAGCGGTTCGGATGAGGCCCAGAAGTCTCGATGAATTCGCGGGACAGAGGCATTTTCTCGGACCTGGCAGGCTGCTGACGAGGATGCTCCAGGCCGACAGGCTGAGCAGCCTGATATTCTACGGCCCGCCCGGCGTCGGCAAGACGTCGCTGGCAATGGTGATTGCGAACCACACAAAGGCGAAGTTCCACTACCTCAGCGCTCCGTCGGCCAGCGTCAAAGACATTCGCGACGTAATCGCCGCAGCGCAGGACCGCCTGGCAGCCAGCGGGGGAAGGACCGTGCTCTTCATTGACGAAATCCACCGATTCAACCGCGCTCAGCAGGACGTCCTGCTCGATGACGTCGAGGCCGGCGTCCTGATTCTCATTGGGGCGACTACGGAGAACCCGTATTTCTCCATCAACTCGCCGCTGATTTCTCGCAGCACGGTGTTTCGTTTTGAGCCGCTCGGCGAAGAAGACGTTTTGGGGTTGCTGAGGACTTCAATTGCGGACAGCGAACGAGGGCTTGGCCGATACGATATCGCCGCCGATGAGAATGCGCTGAAGTTTCTGGCGGTGATGTGCGACGGCGATGCCAGGCGGGCGCTGACGGCTCTGGAGGTGGGCGTCCTGTCGCAGGCGGCGAGCGACCGCCGCGGGAAGATAAAATTTAACCTCGAAGTCGCCAAAGAGTCGATACAACAAAAGGCGATTGACTACGACGGCGCGGGCGATACGCACTATGACCTTGCAAGCGCCTTGCAGAAGAGCATGCGGGGCTCCGATCCCGACGCCACCGTTTATTGGCTGGCCCGGATGATAGCCGGCGGGGAAGACACGCGTTTTATTGCCCGCCGGATTGCGATTTGCGCCGCTGAGGACGTCGGGAACGCCGACCCGATGGCGACGGTCTTAGCGGCGGCGGCCGTCCAGGTATCCGAGTTTGTCGGCCTGCCCGAAGCCCAGTTGGCGCTCGCGCAGGCGGCGCTGTACGTCGCGTGTGCGCCGAAGTCAAACGCCTCGGCCTGCGCGATTTGGCAGGCAATGGCCGACGTCAAGGAGCCTGCCTCCGGCGGCGGGACCGCGGCTGTGCCCAAACACCTCAAGGACAGTCACTACGCGGCTGCGAAGAAGGCGGGCTTCGGAGCGGATTATAAGTATCCGCACGACTTCGAGGACGGCTTCGTGCCGCAGGAGTACCTTCCGGCGGCGGTGAAGAAGAAATACTACAAGCCGAAAGACACCGGCTTTGAAAAAAATATCAGGCGTTATTTACAAAAGCTCGAAAGCCTGATACAACAACACAAATCCGTCGAAATGGACGCCAAGAAGAAGGATAGTTGAATGGACAAGCCCCAGTTGCGCCTCAAGCTTCAGAACAGCCTGCTTGCCTTACAGCCGGAACAGAGGGACCGGAAAAGCCGCCAGGCTTGTGAGCGCCTCGTTTCCACCGAACAGTTTCAAAACGCATCGACGGTTATGTTGTTCGTATCGCTTCCGTACGAGGTGGACACTTCCGAAGCCATACTCAGCGCCTGGCAGCTCGGCAAGACAGTTGCCGTGCCCAAAGTCTCCTGGGAGCAAAAGCACATGATACCCGTGCAGATAAAGTCGCTTGAGACGGGGTTTTCGACGGAGGCGTGGGGTCTGCGAAACCCCACGGCTGGTGTCCCCGTGCCGTTCGGTGATATAGACCTGGTAGTCACACCGGGCCTTGGATTCGACAGAAAGGGTAATCGGCTCGGTCGCGGCGGGGCCTATTATGACAGGTTCTTCGCCCACGAGGAGCTCAGGGCCTGCAGATGCGGCTTTGCCTTTGCAGAGCAGGTGATTGAAGCCCTGCCGGTTACGGAGCACGATCAACCGATGGATTTGTTGGTTACCGACAAAGAAATAATGCACTTTGGAAACCGCAAAGGAGAATAGAATGGCTCGTCGCCCTACCGGCCCGCGGCATGGAATGCAGAACGCAATATATGTTGTCGCAGGGCTGATTGTTATTGTCGTCATCGGCGTCATCTTCGGCCTTAACCCCTTCGGCAAGGATAAGAAAGCAAGCCCACTCGATACAAACGACCTCAAGATACCCGAAGCCAACGCACCTAACGTGAACGACAAAGGTTTCACTCAGCCAAAACAGGTCGTACAGGAAGAACCCAACCTCGGTTCGCCCAGGGTTGAGCCGAAGCCGGACATCGAGGCCAATCCTGCTGCGGAAGAGCTAATCACGCAGGCTGCAACGCTCATCGGCGCTACGCCCAGCCGGATTATAGAGGCGAGAGACAAGCTGAATGAGGCCTTGAAGTTGCCCATGAGTCCGCAGCAGCGCTCGCTCGTTAAGACCCGGCTCTCCCAGCTTGCCGACCAATGGCTCTTTAGCAAGACCTTCTTTGCACAGGACAGGCTTTGCAGCAGTTACAAAGTCGAGAAGGGTGATCGACTCAGCAATATCGGCAAGCAATTCAACGTGCCGTACGAGCTTCTTATGGAGATCAACAAAATCCCGCGTCCCGAAGCGCTGCGTGAGGGTGAAAGGATAAAGGTCATTAACGGGCCGTTCAACGTCAAGGTATATCTTTCGGCTTTCACGATGGATATTTTTCTTCAGGACACCTTTGTAAGAAGCTTTCCCGTAGGTCTCGGCCAGCCGGGCAGGCAGACGCCCGTCGGCCTTTGGCACGTAAAGGCGGGCGGAAAGATACCCAACGCCCTCTATACCGACCCGGATACGGGCAAAGTCATTCATCCAGAAGACCCGGACTATCCTCTGGGCTCGAGATGGATTGAGCTGGAAGGCCTTGACGAGAACACCAAGGACAAGACCGGCTTCGGGATTCACGGAACAAAAGACCCGCAAAGTATCGGCAGGGCGAGCTCGCGGGGCTGCATCCGCCTGCACAACGGCGACGTGATAAAAGTCTATAATATGCTGGTGCCGGTTAATTCCCTGGTCAAGATTGTAGAGTGAAGTGACGGAATGTTATTTGACTGAGCGGGCAACACGGCGAACACATTCAATCGGTCGGGGCGGTGGCGTGAAAGGTATCTCAGAGACAACAAAAAGCGTTCGAGGGCCGGTGTTTTGGGCATGGATGGTCTCGATAAGCGTGCATCTGATAATGCTCTCGGCGTTCGGCGTTGTTAGACTCTCCGGAGCTGAGGCTCAGGACAAGAACCCACTCGCGCCGACGGCGAGAATCGAGCGCATAAGAGACCTGGCGCAGGCGGCACCCCTTACTGCGAAGCCCAGGATTACAAGGCCGCCGGTAATAACCGCCAGGGCGCGATACGCCGAAATAGCGGATACGTCAATGCCTGTCGGTCGAGTGTTCGATACGGCCGGACTGATCTTTGAGAATTGGCCGGGCGCTCGTGACTCGGGCGGGCAGTCCCTGCCCTCAAGTGCGGACCTGTCGGGCAGGATCGAATTCTTCGGCAGCCTCAGCAACGAGCGCAAAGTCTGCTATCTTGTCGATTGCTCAGGGAGCATGCAGGGCGTCTTCTCGCTGGTGCGCAGGAGACTTAAGGAGTCGATAGCGGCCCTGCAGCCGGATCAGTATTTTTGTGTGATATTTTTTGGCGGCGGCAAGCTGTTCGAGCTCGGCGACGGCCGGCTCGTGCGTGCGACACCGAAGGCCAAAGCCGCCGCCGATAGTTTTATCGATACGATACAGCCGGCAGGACGAACCAACGCCGCCGCAGCCCTGGAGAAGGTCGTGCGAATCCGCGACGGCAAAGGACTCAGCCCTTCGCTCGTCTATTTTCTCACGGACGGATTCGAGCTGACAGATGAGAGCTCGGCCACGTTCCCGCAGAAAATAGCGAGTCTTCTGGAGCAGCTTGCACCGGCGATGAAAATCAATACCATAGGTTTTCTGCCGCAGGATGACGACCGCAGGATGTTACAGACCATCGCTCGGCAAAGCGGCGGCGAGTTTCTCTGTATCGCCGGTGGTAAATAAGAGTGTGCGTGGTTGTAATTTGATTATTGAGGTATGAGATACGGGATGGTGGGTCCGCCGATGCGCAGAAGTCTATTGCTGAAAGTGTTCGTTCTGACTACCGCCCTGAGCGGCGTAACGGCTGTGATATATCTCGGCGTGCGCGGCTTCGCAGGGGGCCCGGGCCGGCCGGGACAGCCGCCGACGTTCTTCAGCCAGTTCGTTGTAGCCGGCGGCCCGATCGTCTGGTTCATTTTGTTGCCGCTCTCGTTTATCGCCGTGTATTTTGCAGCCGAGCATTTTCTTATGATTCGCCGTCGAGAATTGCTTCCCGACGGGACGGCAGACAGTATTGTCGGCACGATACGACAGTTTGGTCTGGGCCAATTGGAGGCCAGGCTCGCAGGCAGAGGCGATCTTGTCAGTGTCGCGGCGGCAAAGGCGGTCAGCGGTGGCCGCGGTGATTGGTTCAGGATACGAAATCTTCTTGCCGAGTCTCTGCAGGACCAGACCGCGGCGCTTCTGCGAAGGATTGAATGGCTTAACCTGATAGGAAATGTTTCGCCGATGGTGGGTCTCTTCGGGACGGTCTATGGAATGATAATGCTGTTCAACGCGATTGTTCTGGCGGGCGGCCAGCCGCAGACGATACAGTTGGCTGATGGGATATCGGTCGCCCTGGTGACTACGTTCTGGGGCCTGCTCATTGCGATACCGGCGGTGGGAATACACGGTGTGTTCCGAAATCGAATCGAAGCGCTGGTCAACGATGCAGTCGTGGCGGCCGAGGGCATTATGCCCGAAATAAAGCGAGGCCTTGAGAGGCAGCAGCGTGCCCAGGCCCAGCGCGCCGGCAAAGCGGACCACAGGGTCGAAGACTATCGCGACAAATCGGCCCAGAGAATCGACGAAATCTTGCCTGCACGGTAAGACAACAGGAGCAATAACGGATGCCTTTGAGCGATATCGGACAATTCCGCAACAGACCCGGGGTGAGTTCGTTCAATCTGACCCCTGTAATTGACATCGTTTTCTTGCTTATCATATTCTTTGTGCTGGCTTGTCGGTTCATCGAGGCGGAGAATTTCCCGGTGACGGTCCCCGACGGCTGCAAATTCGCCCGAGACGAAACCACGCCGGGCGAGCAGGTTACCACCCTGACGGTCATGCACAGGCCGGAGCAAGTCACCTTTGCGGTCGGTGCGGAAGAAATCACGCCACAGGATGATGCCGCCATACCCGGCGTAGTCGGAAAACTCGCCCAATTGATAGATGCGAGGTTGAGAGATTTACCGCCCGGCAACAGGGTCGTCACCCTGCGAATTGACAAGGATATCCCCTTCGACAAGGCTCAGTACGCCTTGGCCGCCGTCGCCCAAAGCACCGCCACCAACGTCCGCTTGGCGGTCCTGAGCAGCAAGCTTAAATCAGACGGCGGGGCGGTGGAAGAATAGGGCGACCCGCCAGCGTCTCAGCATCTCGTGCTGTCTGATCCCGGTGCTATGCCGGTTCTTTTTCCTTTTTTGCCTTTTGTTTGGCCGTTGACAGGTCGGCCTTGCCCTCGACAATGTCGCGGGTGATTACGTACTTCGCAGGTTTGGGCTCTTCGGGCAGTCGATACATCAAATCGACCATCAGCTCCTCGGCAATCGCGCGCAGGGCGCGGGCGCCGGTGTCGCGCTTGAGGGCCTTGCGGGCCAGCGCCGTCAAGGCATCGTCCGAGAACTCAAGCTCGGCGTTCTCCATCTCGAAGAATTTCTGGTACTGTCTGACCAGCGCGTTTTTCGGCTTGGTCAATATGTCTATCAGCGCGCCTTCGTCAAGCGCCGAGAGCGTGGCAATAACGGGCAGTCTGCCGACCATCTCCGGAATCATTCCGAACTCGATGATGTCCTCCGGTATTACCTGCCGGACTAT
>Ga0315288_10002943_pt1 | contig 21757 bp, 20 predicted proteins | sample YL17G11_20_MG_FD_203454 | JGI IMG/M metagenome (GOLD analysis project Ga0315288, IMG submission 203454) | Sediment microbial communities from Yellowstone Lake, YNP, Wyoming, USA - YL17G11_20 | ecosystem: Environmental > Aquatic > Freshwater > Lake > Sediment | place: USA: Wyoming | collected...
CTACAAGCTCTCTATTATGATCAAATAGTTCTACAACCTGTTCTTGAGTTGGTACAGGATACTCGTTTCCATCTATTCCCATCACCCCTAAATTTTCCGATCGTGGAAGAAGGGTTAAAATTCCTGTTTGGTTCAATGAAGCAATAGTGCGAACATACTCCTTCTCAACAGGGAATATTCCATTAATCGTCTGTTTAGCCATATATTTATTAAATCGCCGTAGCTAAATCCCCCCTCCTATCCATGCCTGTAATATATCGTCGGCCGGGCGGCGCTGTCAATAACCACGAAAATCGCGCCCGAAGATCATATCCGGACAAGAAATCCTCTCGAACCGGCTAAAAGACGATAAACTCCCGCTCCCCATGATCACGAATAATCAAAAATATTCCCCGCTCTCCTCGGCGGCCATCAGGGCGACCTCGGTAAAAACATGGGAGGGCGGGGGCTTCGCCGCAACAAACGTCAGCTTCAGATGATCGATAATCCGGTCCACCGCGCGATAATCGGTGATGAAGGCGACGACCTTCCTGGTCCCGCTTCATTCGGACGAATCTCCACTGTGTCACTTATGTGTCACCAATTTGCATTAGTCCATGCAAACAATGCAAACGGTGCGAACGGTACAAACCGGCCCTTTCCTTCGTAAGTCGATAATAATTCAGTAAGTAGCTGGCACTGTTGGGCTTAAGGGAAAAAGCCCATTTTTCTTCCTGGAGGATTTTAAGTCCCTTGCGTCTACCAATCCAGACTCCTCCCTCAAAACCCGTGTGGACAAATTGTGGACAAAATTGCTAAAAATGGCTCAGTTTAAGTGACTCAGGCTAAGAAAAACAAATCAGGAAAACGCTCAAATTCAAGGGGAAAACAGGGTTTTGATCTGGTGGAGCTGACCAGGATCGAACTGGCGACCTCTTGACTGCCAGTCGAGCGGCTAATCAGACTTCTTTCTCCCACTGTGTCACCTAGTATGTCACCTATTTGCATCCAACAGTACAAATAATACAAACAATACAGACTATACAAAACTCCCCTATTTTCCCGTAATACCCTGATTTTTCAGTAAGTTGCTGGCAAATATGAACTTAAGCGATAAAGCTCATTTTCTCTTCCTGGAGGATTTTAAGTCCCTTGCGTCTACCCATCCAGACTCCTCCCTCAAAATCCGTGTGGACACGGTGTGGACAAAATCGCTAAAAATGGCTCAGTTTAGTTAACTCAGGCTTAAAAGTAAAATCGGGCTAAATGACTGAAAACCAGGGGAAATGGGGAGCGCGCCTGGAGAGACTCGAACTCCCGACCCGCTGCTTAGAAGGCAGCTGCTCTATCCACCTGAGCTACAGGCGCGTCTTTGAGGGTCTATGACAAGCCGCTGCGGCCTGTTTTCAGTTCGTTCTTTCAATTTAATCGGGGAGATCGGATTTGAACCGACGACCTCCTGCTCCCAAGGCAGGCGCGCTAACCAGGCTGCGCCACTCCCCGAGAATTCTGAGCGATATTCCAGTCGCCAGTGCGCGGCCATCTTAGCAAAATGAGCTTCGGATTGTCAATTTGGGGACGTTCCCCAGGGCGATGATGCGACGATGCTCAGGGATTATCGTTATATGGGGACGTCCCCATCCGGCGTTCATTGATTGAAGAGTGTCCCTTTGGGGAACGTCCCCTACCCCCGGCGCAGGCCTTTTTCGATCTCGGACCGGTCGATCTTGACGATGACGGGCCGGCCGTGAGGACAAAGAGAGGGCTGGGAGGTCTTGAACAATTCCTCGACCAGGAAGGCCATCTTCTCCCGCGAGAGGCGCTCCCCAGCCTTGACGGCCGTCTTGCAGGCCATGGTGGCGAGCAGGCGCTCACGTTTCGCTTCGACCCCGCCCTCTTTCATCTCCTCGAGCAGGGAGAGGAATACCTCGGCGGCCTCACCGTCCTTGAAAATTTCCGGGAACTCGCGCAGGGCGATCGTCCGGCCGCCCATGGCCTCGGCCCTGAACCCGGCTTCCTCCAACAAGGGGCCGTTCTCCTCCAAGGCCGGCGCCTGGGACGGCGAAAGCTCGATCAGCACGGGGATGAGCGGCATCCGGCGCGGCCAGTCTTTTCCTCGGCCGATTTCCTTGTATTTCTCATAAAGTACCCGCTCGTGAGCATTATGTTGGTCGATGACCAGGAGTGCATCCTCCCGGCCCATGATGATGTAGGTGTCGAGGTACTGGCCGAAGACCTGGAGGCCCGCGACATGGGCGGGCACGCCTGCCGCGGCAAAAAAGGTCGGGATCCCCGGCTTAGCCATTGATGGCGGCTCCGGAACGCCGAGCGGCAGCGGCGGCGCATCGGTCGTTTCCGCCACGCCTCCCGCCAGCCGCCTCTCCCCCGCTTCCGGATAAATCTCCTTGATCGTCCGGGTGCCGAGCAGGAGGTTTCCCGCCGTCTTCAGGACGAGATGGAAGACGAAGGGGGAATCTTTGAACCGGACTTCGATCTTGGAGGGATGGACGTTCACGTCGACGTCCTCATAGGGCAGGGCGAGGAAAAGAAAGGCTTCGGGCGACATATTTTTTTCCAGGAATCCCCGGTAGGACTGGTTCAGCGCGGCCTGGAGGACGCGGTCCCGGACCGGCCGCTTGTTGACGAAGAAAAACTGGTGGTTTTTGTCCGGCCGTCCCATGAGCGGCTTCGACGCGAAACCCGTGATCCGCGCTACCTTGTCTTCGCCATCAACTTCGGCCAGCCGGTCGAGGAAGGCCTTGCCGTAGAGCTGGAAAATCCTCTCGCGCAGCGTCCCGACCGCCGGGCAGTTGATGATCTCGCGTTTGCCGTGAACGAGAATGAACCGCACCCCGGGATAAGCGAGCGCGGCGTTCGTGACATACTTGGCGATGAGCGAAAGCTCGGACCGGTCCGAGCGCAGGAATTTCTTGCGCGCGGGCAGATTGAAGAACAGGTCCTCGACGTCGACCCTCGTCCCCTTGGGAAAAGCGGCGTCGGAGACCCGAATGAGCTGTCCTCCGGCGCGTTCCACCTGGACTCCCTGCGCTTCCTCGCCGTCCCAGGTGCGCACGGTCACGCGCGACACTGCAGAGATGCTGGCCAGCGCTTCTCCCCGGAAGCCCAGGGTGCGGATGGCAGACAGGTCCTCCTCCCGGGAGATCTTGCTCGTCGCATGGCGCTCGAATGAGATCAGGGCATCGTCCCGGCTCATGCCCGAGCCGTTGTCATGGACGCGGATCAGACGTTTTCCGCCATCGAGAAGCTCGACCCGGATTTCGGCGGCGCCCGCGTCGAGTGAGTTCTCCACCAGTTCCTTGACCACGGAAGACGGCCGCTCGATGACCTCGCCGGCCGCGATCTTCTGCGAGATTTCGGGAGGGAGGAGGGCGATCCGGTTCACGGCCGGCCTCCGTGGGGGAAGGTCATAATATCCCCGGAGACGGCCGAGGCGGAGACTCCGGTGATTTTCACTCTCACCTCGCTCCCTTCGGGAGGCGGCGGACCGTCGGCCCAGGCCGGGATGTAGTTCGGGGTCAGCACTTCGGTCCGGCCGTCCTCGTTATCGATGACGATGCCATCCAACTCGCGGCCGATGAAACGGCGTCGAAACGCCGTCTGCTTTTCTTTCGACAACTTCCGCAAGACGGCCGAGCGCTCTTTGGCCTCCTTTGCATCCACCGGTTTCCTCGACGCCGCCTCGGTCCCCGGCCGGGGCGAATAGGAAAAGACATGGAAATAGTCGAGCGGCGAAGCGTTCAAGAAACGATAAGTTTCTCGAAAATCCTCCTCCGTCTCTTCCGGGAAGCCGACCATGATGTCGGCGCCCAGCGCCGCGTCCCGGGATCCGCGGCGGAGCGAGTCCAGGATCCACGCATATTCCCTGGTCGTGCTCTTCCGTCCCATAAGGGCGAGGATGCGGTCAGAACCGTGCTGAAGCGATAGATGAAAATGGGGACAGACCTTGGGGCTGCCGGCCAGAAAACCCATGAGATTTTCGTCCATGAAGCGCGGGTCGAGCGAGCTCATCCGGACTCGTCCCAGTCCCTCGAGCTTTTCCACCTCCCGCAGCAGCCCGAGGAGAGAACTCCGGGGCTGGAGGTCGAGCCCGTAGGACGAAAGGTGGATCCCGGCCAGGACGATCTCCCGAAAACCGCGGCTGATGAAGCGTCTCAGCCTGTCGAGAATTTCCTCTTGAGGCGAGCTCTCGCTCCTCCCCCTCACGCTGGGGATGACGCAGAACGCACATCGGCAGTTGCAGCCGTCCTGAATCTTGAGGAGCGCCCGGGAGCGGAAAGGCAGGATTCGAGCTTCGCCCTCCTCTCCGACCAAGGCGATGACTTCGGCCGGCAGGTCCTTTTTTTCGGTGTTGGAGAAGACACGCCAGACCAGCGGATTATCCGCGAACTCGCGGCGCGAGCGCTCCACGGAGCAGCCGGTGACGACGACACGCGCGCCCGGATTGAGCTGGGCGACGCGGCGGATGAACTTACGGACGTCCCGGTCGGCTCGGCCGGTCAGGGTGCAGGTGTTGACGACGATGACCTGGCTGCGGCTGAGGTCCTCCTCCAGCCGAAGTCCGCGGTCCTGGAATTCCTCGGCCCAGGAGAAGGCTTCGGCCTGGTTGACCCGGCAGCCGAAGTTCTGGATGGAGAAAGAGATCATGCGTTTGGTTTGAGTTTCAGCGAGGCGGCCTCCACCTGCGCCGCCATTTTCTCGCGGTGCTTCTTCAAGAGATCTCTAAGCTTGGGCCGCTTCACGCTCAGGATCTGGACGGCGAGCAGGGCCGCGTTCGAGCCGCCGTGCTTCCCCGTGCCCATGGCCGCCACCGGGATGCCCTTGGGCATCTGCACGGTGGAGAGCAGGGCGTCCAGCCCGCCCAGCCCGCCGCTTTCGACCGGCACGCCGATGACGGGGCGGATGGTATGCGCCGCGACCACCCCGGCCAGATGCGCCGCCCTGCCGGCCACGGCGATGAAGACCTCCGCGCCCCGTTTTTCCGCCTCCTCGACCAGGCGCACCGTCCGCGCCGGCGAGCGGTGGGCCGAGGTCACTTCCATCTCGAACAGAACCCCGAATTCTTTCAAGATATCCAGACCGTCCTTGATGACGTCGTAATCCGACTCGCTCCCCAGAAAAACGCAGACTTCCATGACTCCTCCTCTCTTCTCCTATCTCATAATGCCGATGTCCCGGCGGTAGTGCATGGCCTCGAACTGAATCTCGGAGACGGCCTGGTAGATCTTGTCCATGGTCTCGACCAGGGTGAACTCGGAGGCGCAGACGTTCAGCACCCGGCCGCCGCCTGTAAGGTAATCGCCGTTCTCGTAGCGCGTCCCGGCATGGAAGATGGTGACGCCGGGCAGCCGCGCCGCTTCCTCCAGGCCGATGATCCTCTTGCCGGTCTCGTATTTCATAGGATACCCGCCCGAAGCCAGGACGACGCAGGCCGATGCCTTCGGACTCCACTGGATCTCGCGCCGCAGGATGTTTTCATCAATGGCGTCAATGAGAATCTCGATCAGGTCCGATTCCATGCGCAGCATTTGCGGCTGGGTCTCGGGATCGCCGAAACGGCAGTTATACTCCAGAACCTTAGGCCCGTCGTCGGTCAGCATCAGCCCGACGTAGAGGGTGCCCTTGTACTTGCGGCCCTCCTCCAGCATCCGCGTCACGGTCGGCAGGACGATGGCCTGAACGATCCCGGCGAACATTTCCTGGCTGAGAAACGGCGAGGGCGAAATAGCGCCCATGCCGCCCGTGTTCGGGCCCTTGTCGTTGTCGTAGACCGTCTTGTGGTCCATGGTCGTGACGAAGGGCTGAACCCGGGTCCCGTCCGAAATGACGATGAACGAGACCTCCTTGCCCCGCAGGAACTCCTCGATGACGATTCTTTTGCCCGCCTCGCCGAACTGTTTCCTGTTTATGATGGAATGAACCGTCTCCTCGGCCTTCTTTAAGTTCGGGCAGACGATGACCCCCTTGCCCGCGGCCAGGCCGTCGGCCTTGATGACCACGGGGAATGTGAACTCCCCCGACTTCAGGATCTTGACCGCCGAGTCAGCGTGCTCCGAGATGCGGAAATGGGCCGAGGGGATCTTATGCCGCTCCATGAACTGCTTGGCGAAGATCTTGCTCCCCTCGAGCTCCGCCGCCTTCTTGGACGGCCCGTAGATCTTGAGCCGCCGCTGATCGAACAGGTCCACGATACCCAAGCTCAGAGGCAGTTCGGGGCCGACGACCGTCAGGTCGATCGCCTCGCTCTGGGCGAAATCGGCCAGCTTGGCGATATCAGAGTCCTTGATGGAGACGTTCTGGGCGAATTTCATCGTGCCCGGGTTCCCCGGCGCGCAGTAAAGCTTGGCCACGTGGGCACTCTGGCTGATTTTCCAGGCCAGGGCGTGTTCCCGGCCTCCTGAGCCGACGACCATCACTTTCATGGTTGATCCTCTTTCCGGAACGGCGATGCGGCGCCGCTCTCCGATATTTTGAGCCGGACCGGGGCCGTTCTCCAGCGGAAATCCCCGCCGTGCTCACATCTTTAAATATGCGGTCAGACCCTCGACGACACCGGGATGCGGCAGCACGCTTTGCAGCACGGCCGCGGCCAGCGGCACGGCCTTGTCGGCCGGAAGGCAGTATTTCATCTCCAGGAAATCGGAGCGGAATTTCCGCACCTCGTCCTTGACGTTCCTGTTGCGAATGATCACGTCCGCGACGAGTCCCGCCAGCGTGTCGAATGCCTTCTCCTTCATCCCGAAACGGGTCATCTCCTGGACGCCCATACGAATGCCGCTCGATTCGAGGAAAGTCGCGTCATCGGGCAGAGCCTGGTAGTTGGTGATGATATTACTCTCCTCCAGCCGGCGCGCGATGACCTGGCCCAGGCCGTAGGATCTGACCCGGATCAGGACTTGGTGGGTCTCGGTGTACCCGTCCTCGGCATTGCCCTCGACCGGGATACCGTGATTTTTGAGATGGCGGGCGAACGCCTTGGCGTTCTTTTTGACCTGCGCCTGGTATTCATCCCTGAACTCGTTCATTTCGTAAGACGCCATGAGCAGGCCGAGGAGCGTCCCGAGGTGGTGGTTGGAGGTCGAACCGGGGAAGGCCCGGCTTTTGATGTCCAGCCACAGGTTGCGGTAAACGCTCTCCTTGGGGAAATTAGCGGCGATCACCCCGCGCTGCGGACCCCAAAAGGTCTTGTGGGTGCTGCCGGTGACGATGTCGGCGCCCTCATCAAAAGGCGCCTGGAACGCGCCGTAAAGCCCCAGGACGTGGGCCATGTCGAACATGAGGACCGGCCGCGGATTCCAATCCTTGACCAGGTCGGCCACGAACTTCACCGGTTCGGGGTAGATGAACATGCTCTTGCCGAAGATGATGAGCTCAGGCTTGTGGCCGGCCAGAAGCTCGGCGAGCTTGGCCGGGTCGGGCTTATAGGGATTCTCCTTGAGGACGGGGAAATTGATGACGTTTTCCTTCCGGACGGCCGGGTTCTCCTCGACCATATTGAACAGCGCTCCCATGGGCTGGGCGCTCAGGTGGCCGCCATTGTTCAGCTCGTTGTTCAGGACGAGCTTCAGCCGGCGCCAGGGTGCGCCGGCGGCGCGGTCGCGGTTGACGAAGCGCACCAGGCCCTTGAAGACCACCTCGTTGGCCATCTGGCCGCTCACCGGCCGGAGCTCCACGTCCGAGCAGTTGAAGTATTTGCGCAGCTCTTTCTGGGCCCCGACCTCCACGTCGCGGATGAAATCGGTCCCCTGGTAGAAATAGACCTCCTCACCCTTCATGGCCCGGTGCTCGGCGTAGCGGCCCGCGGGATCCGAGATCTCGCACATCTTGACCAGGAGAGAGGCCGTGTTCTCCGAGGGGATGAGGTTGACGCAATCCCTCTGCCGCCAATAGTTATTGTCTTCGATCCGGCGGCAAAGGGATTGGATCTGTTCATAAAATGATGCCATGGACGATACTCCTTATCATGATGGAATTTATGATTGACAATTCCGTTCTTCGAGCGCGGCGATCTTGTCCAACCGGCGCTCGTGCCGGCCGCCCTCGAAGGCCGTCCTCAGCCAGATTTCGACGATGCGGACGGCCTCTTCGGCCGTGAGGACCCGGCCTCCCAGGCACAGGCAATTGGAGTTGTTGTGGCTCCGGCTGACCTCGGCCGTGTATTCGCTCCAGCAGGGGGTGGCCCGGATGCCGCGGAACTTGTTGGCGGCGATGGCCATGCCCAGCCCGGTCCCGCAGAACAGGATGGCCCTGTCGCACTCCCCCCGGACAACACTCTCCACTGCCCGGCCGCCGGTGTCCACATAATCCACCACTTCGCCCGTGGTGCTCCCGAAGTCCTGGAATTCAAAGCCTCTCCGGGCCAAGTACTGACTGACGGTTGTTTTCAGCTCGAAGGCCGCATGATCCGAAGCCAAGGCGAGTCTCATCTTCAGCCCCTCCATGGTCGGCGGGCGGGCGGAGCCGCAGGCGCCGGCCCGCGCCTTGCCTACCCGCGCTGTTTTTCCCGTTGCTCAAGCCGGGAGCGAGTCCCGGCGATTCACTTCTCGATGAATTTGGCCGATTCCGGCATGACTTCGAGGGCTTTGAGGACAACCGGGTCTCTCAGGCAGAAGACGCGCCGGCCTTCCTCCAGGCTCCAGAGCGAAGAGACGATCTCGCGCTCCAGCTCCCGCCTGATATCAGGGAGTGCTTCCTGGAATTTATCGGCGGGGGGAGTGATCTTCAAGGTCCCCAGATAGGTCTTGAAATCCTCCAAAACGCCCTCGTCCACGACAAAAACCCTTTTTACCACGATCTTCCCGGTGGCGCCGGGCGGGGTCGCGGCCTCGCCGGGAAAAACATATTTTTTCGCCAGTTCGGTCTGATGGGAGGCGAACTTGCGGGCATAGCTGAAGAACGCTCCTTTGAAGCGAATCTCGGCGGTCAGGGGCTTCAGCAAGAACTCGACTTTGTAGTCGGGCGTGATTCCGCCCTGGCCCAGCACCTTGCGTCCCTGGGATGTATAGCGAACCTCCCGCTGGCTTTCCGGCGTGGCTTTGTTCATGTAATAGTCGTCGAGGTGGCTGAAGTCTCTTTGAATGGACCGGCCGCTCGGCGTGTAATACTTGGCCGTAGTCAGCGCCACAGCCAGGTTGGAGGAGGGGGATTCGAGGCGGAACATCGTCTGGACGAGCCCCTTTCCCCAGGAATCCTCGCCCACGACGAGGCCGCGGTCGTTATCCATGACCGCGCCGCTGACGATCTCGGAAGCGCTGGCGCTCCCCTGGTCGATGAGGACGACGAGCGGCAGCTTTTCATACTGATTATCGCGCCCGGCCCGGAATTCATTGTCGTAGGCCTTGTTTCGGCCCCGGATAGAAACGACCATGGCCCCCGAGGGCAGGAACTCGTCCGAAAGCTCCAGGGACTGGAAGAACGCGCCTCCGCCGTTCCCCCGGAGATCGAGGATGAGCGATTTCATGCCCTGCTTGACAAGGCCGGCCATTTTCTCCTCGAATTCCTCAGTGGTCGTTCCGGCGAAGTTCCGGATATAGATGTATCCGGTCGTATCGTTGAGCATGAAAGCGTAGGGGATGCTGTAAAGGGGAATTTCCTCGCGGATAATCGTCAGGTCCATGGGCTTTTCCAGGCCTTCCCGGACGATGGTGATAGTGACCTTGGTCCCCTTGGGGCCGCGAAGTTTCTGCATGGCGTCATAGCTGGACAGGGGCTTAGTGCTCTCGCCGTTGATGTGGGAAATGACGTCGCCGGGCATGATGCCCAGACGGTAAGCGGGCGTGCCCTCGATGGGCGAGATGACCACCAGCCTGTCTTCGTATTTGTATATTTGGAGGCCCAGACCGTAGTATTTAGCGGTGTAATCTTCTTGCATCCGGGAGAATCCCTCGGGGTCCAGGAAGTAGGAGTGGGGATCGAGCGTGTCGAGCGCACCGCGGATGGAGGCGTAGACAAGCTGTTCCTGGTTGGCGGATTTGTAATAATTCTGATCGATCAGGGAAACAATATTCGTGACTTTCTCGAGGGAGGAACTCCAGATGTCCTCCTGGTTGGCCGGCAGGCTGGCGATGGCCAGCAGGAGAGCTAAAAGGACCGCGATTTTCTTCATCTTCCTTCTCAATCCTCGCGACTCAGAGCCTTCATCTTAGCAAACCCCCCCGTTAAAGTAAAGATAGGAGCGCTTCTTGGCGCCGGCTTAACCTGCATTATTCATAAATTTTAACAAGCCTGCCCCCCGAAGCCGTCTTGACTTGTCCCGCCTTACGGGCTATATTGACGGAGTCATCCTGAGAGGTTAAATCATATGTTCGGCAGCATCGGCTTCCCGGAAATGATGATCATCCTGATCGTCGCCCTCCTGGTCTTCGGACCCAAGAAGCTGCCCGAGATCGGGAAGTCCGTGGGCAAGGCCATCCGGGAGTTCAAGAAAACCTCGGAAGAGATCAAGGACAAGATCGAGCAGGAGATCCACGCGGACGAGATCAAAAGCGTCAAAGACGACATCACCAGTATCGTCAACGACCCGTACAAGGATGCCAAGGAGAATGAGGAAGGGAAGAAAGTCCCCTGACGAGATGACCTTCCTTGAGCATCTCGAGGATCTCCGCAAAAGAATTTTCAATTCGCTCATTGCGCTGCTTATCGCGGTCATCCCCGGCGCCATCTTCTCCAAGGACATCTTCGTCATCCTGGCCAAGCCGGTCACCCGTTATCTGCCTGAAGGCCAAAAACTGGCCTTCACCAGCCTGACCGCGCCGTTCGCCCTCTACATGAAGGTGTCTTTCCTGACTGCCGTTTTCATCGCCGTGCCCGTCATTTTCCTCCAGATTTGGTACTTCGTGGCCCCAGGCCTGTACCAGAAAGAGAGGAAATACGTAACCCCGTTCGTGCTATTCACATCTTTGCTGTTCATCGCCGGGGCCCTGTTCGGATACTTCATCGTTTTCCCCTTCGCCTGCAACTTTTTCCTCAATATGGGCTCGGATTTCCAGGCCCTCATCACCATTGACCAGTACTTCAGCCTCATGCTGAAGCTTCTCCTGGGCATCGGCGCCGTTTTCGAGACGCCGACCCTGATCTTTTTCCTGTCGCGGATGGGGATCATCAGCTCCCGCTGGATGATCAAGAATTTCAAGTATGCCGTTCTGGTCGTCTTCATCATCGCGGCCGTCATTACCCCGACTCCCGATCCGATCAACCAGACCATCCTGGCCGTCCCGATGCTGGCCCTCTACGCGTTCGGCATCGTCATCGCCTTCCTCTTCGGCAAAGAGCGTATCGCCAGGCGGGAGAAGAAGGGAAAATCCGGCGGGGGCATAGCCGGCTGAGGACGAATTTATAAGGCAAACCGCCATGACATACCGATACAGGCTCATCGGCCTCACCGGCACCAACGGCGCCGGGAAGGGCGAGGCCGCCGCTTTCCTCAAGGCCAAAGGATACGCCTATTTCTCGCTATCGGATGAGATCCGGGAGGAGCTCGGCCGCCGGGGCCTGGAGCCGACACGCGATAACCTGATCCGCGAGGGAAACGACCTGAGGGTTCACTTCGGGCCGGACGTCTTGGCGCGCCGGGTCATCGTCAGGGTTGAGGGCCGGGCCGTCATCGACAGCATCCGCAATCCCCACGAGGTCGCTTTTCTGCGCAGGCAGAAAGGCTTCATCCTGGCGGCCGTGGATGCGCCGGTCGGGCTGCGCTTCGAGCGGGTTCTGAAGCGTGGCCGCGCCGAGTCCGCCGTGACGCTCGAGGAGTTCGCGGCCAAGGAGCGGGAAGAGATGCGGAGCGACTCCGCCGGCCAGCAGATCCAGGAATGTATCCGCCTGGCCGACTTCTGCATCATGAACGACGGCACACTCGAGGATTTTCACCGCAAGCTGGAGGAACTGCTATGAAATCTACGACCAAGCGCGTTTCCAAGGACGATTACTATCTCGGTATCGCCCACGAGGTCGGACAGCGCAGCACCTGCTGGCGACGCGTCATCGGAGCCATCATCGTCCGCGACGACCAGATCATTTCCACCGGCTATGTGGGCGCCCCGCGCAAGACCAAGGACAGCTTCGAGCACGGCTTCTGCCTGCGCGACCAGCTCCACATCCCGCACGGCCAGCGCTACGAGCTCTGCCGCAGCGTTCACGCCGAACAGAACGCCATCATCAACGCCGCCCGGGCCGGGGTGAGCCTGCTGGGCGGCGACATGTACATCTTCGGAATCGTTTACGGGACCGAGGAGCGGATCAACGCCTTCCCCTGCTTCATCTGCAAGAAAATGATCATCAACGCCGGCCTCAACCGGGTGGTTTGTTCCACGGCGGACGGGAAGAAGAAAGTCTTCCGCGTCGGCCGCTGGGCCAAGGAATGGAAGGAAGGCGACATCATCGACGACACGCACCAGTACGGATGAGGATTAGGAGAAGCCGATGATTGATCGGTGCTATCTTCAGAGTCGGTGCCGCGATTCCAAATCCGCGGCCTCAAGCCCGCAATTTTAGCTTCAGCGGAAGCGATCATAGAATTCAGCCAAAGAAGGATCAATCATGAGCAAAAATGAAAACAGCCCCGGCAGAGAATCTCGGGAGCATAGGTCCGACAATTTGGTCCCCGATATTAAATCGTGTCCATCACTCATCCCGCAGGGTTCCAGGTTGGTTCCTCTCATCCTTTTAACTCTTATGATTTTGGCGGGAACCGGGACATCCTTCACGCCGCGGCAGGAAATCCCCCTCCCTCAGGACCCGAAGGGGAGCCTGCTCAAGTTTCTGGGTATCACTCCCTCTCCGGAATCGGTGGATTATGTCCAGAACAAAGCCCAGTTCCAGCTCCATACACTCCTCACCGAGCAGCGCCATCAAAAGACTTGGAACCTGAGCGAGCGGATTGCCCGCGACACGGCCGAGGGCCTGCGTGCCCTTTTCTCCGTGGACGAAGACATTCGGCTAAAGCTCGAGGCGCTGGCCGCCGACAGCAGGGCCCTTGAGCGAATGGCGGATGCTGTCGAGGAAACCGTCCTGCAAAAGAACAGGATTTATATTTACGGCTGCGGAGCCACCGGCCGGCTGGCCAAACAGATGGAAAGCGCCTTCTGGCGGCCGTTCTGGGCGAGGGTGAAGGCCGAGGAAAAAATCTGGGCCAAGCTCGAGGCCTCTCTCCCGGCCGACATCGCAGACCGGCTCACCGGCGAGATGACCGGCGCCGACCGCGCCCTCATCAGCTCGCTCGAAGGCTTCGAGGACCTGCAGCTCATCGGCCGGCTCCAGCTCCAGGACCATGGCATCCGCAGGGGCGACGCCGTCATCTGTGTCACAGAGGGAGGGGAAACCTCGTCGGTCATCGGCACCGTGCTGGCCGCGCACGACGAGTGGAAGAGCGGGCCGGATTATTCGGCCGAGAAGAGCGCCGCTAAGCTTTTTTTCGTCTACAACAACCCTGACGACAGGCTTCTCCCCTTCCTACGGAGCCGGACCGTTCTCCAGGAGCCGGGGATCACTAAAATCAACCTGACCACCGGCCCCCAGGCCATCACCGGGTCCACGCGGATGCAGGCCACGACCATCGAGACGTTCGTCGTGGGCAGCGTCTTAGAGACGGCCGCGGAGAGGGTCCTGCGCCGTTTTCTCTCCAGGAAAGAGATGGCCCGCATCGGCTTCGAAAAGGAGCTGACCCTGGAAGCCCGGCTCAGGGCGTTCGCTCCGGTCCTGGACGAAGTGAAAAAAAGCGTGCCTGCCGTCGCCCGGCTAACCGACCTCGAGGCCCGGACCTACGGCGCGGGAAACTTCTCGACCTATTTCGCCCGGAAGGGGCTGATCACGGTCTTCATCGACAGCACCGAGCGGAGCCCGACATTCCGGCTCTATCCCCTGGATACGGTGGCCGAGCCTAAGAGAAAATGCTGGATCCAGGTTTGGACGCCGGCCTCGGACCCGAAGCAGGCGTGGCAGGCGTTCCTGGAGAGGCCTTTCCGCGGGTTGAAACCGGAGATCTATCAGAAACCGTTCGAGGAGCAGGTGGACGACACCTATCTCCGCGCCGCCGCGCTCGCCAGCTTGAAGCGGGCGGGCGACGACCAGCAAAACCTCTACGATTTTTCATTTTCGGACTCCAATATCAAAAAGCGCGGCCCAAAAAAAGGCGACCTGGGCGTGGCCGTCTTGATGTCGCCCGAAGAAATCGAGATCGACAACCCGGGCTCTCCGGCACGCGCTTTTCTCGAGCTTTTCCTGAAAAGCGGCGGCCGGGCGGCGCTCATTCTCGTTTCAGAAAAAGAAAAATTCGACTCACCGGCCTTTCCGAACGCGGCCGAAAACCCGGTCATCCGCCTGGCCGTAGACGCCGCCAACGATCCCATGGCCGTGAGACAGCATGTCGCGCTCAAGATGCTGATCAACGCCCACTCCACAGCCGTCATGACCAAGCTGGGCAGGGTCGTCGGCAACACCATGACCAACGTCAGCCCCTCGAACCTCAAGCTCATCGGCCGGGCCACTTACCTCATCCAGTCCCACGTCAACGACGTGCTCAGCCGGCCCGATTGGGTCAAGCTCGAGGGCACGCGGCCGGCCGTCAGCTACGGCGAGGCCAATGCCGTGCTTTTCGACTCGATCGCCTTCCTCAGGGACAAGGCCGGCCAGACGGCCGAGGTGGCGCTCTCTATTATCCGCATCCTCGAATCGCTTCGCGAAAAGCGGGCGCTCGGCCCGGAGGAAGCGCTGGCCGTCGTCCAGAAGATGGGGCTGAGCCGCTATTTGACGACGGTCACCCAGCCGGCCAAGTGATCTGAAAATCTTTCGGACACTCATCAACAATCCCCGGGATCGTCACTCCGGAGAAAAACTCCGCCATCATGCCGAGCGACGGCCGATGGAAGGATCAGATCCTCCGCTCCGAGTTCAAAAACACGGCTTTTCCCTACGGCGAAGTCGATGAAAGAAGACCAGCTCGAGGGGTTTGCGGAGTCCTCGATCTTTCGAGCGGAGCCGCTCTCCGACTTGAGGCTCTGTTTTAATGAGAAGGCACGAAGTCCGCCATCTCATAGCATGGCTGGACGGCCGGCTTCTGGACGGGCTTGTCCTTGGTCTGCGGATAGACGTACAGCTCTCCGGCATAGTTCCGCATGACCACCTGGGTGTCGCTGATGGACTGGATGTAGGAAGGAATGAGCGGGATCTTGCCGCCCCCTCCGGGCGCGTCGATGACGAAGTAAGGAACGGCCAGCCCCGAGGTCCATCCCCGGAGCGCGTCCAGGATCTCGATCCCCTTCTCGACCGAGGTCCTCAGGTGGTCCGTTCCCCGGACATAATCGGCCTGGTAGATGTAATAGGGCCGCACGCGCACCGTGAGAAGCTTCTGCATCAGCCGCCTCATGACCATCGGGTCGTCGTTGACGCCCTTGAGCAGTACGGTCTGGTTGCCGAGCGGGATGCCGGCATCGGCCAGCATGTTAAGGGCCACGGCCGATTCGGGCGTGATCTCGTCCGGATGGTTGAAGTGGACATTCATATACAGCGGATGGTATTTCTTCAACATGCCGACCAGCCGCGGCGTGATCCGCTGCGGCAGGAAGCAGGGCATGCGCGTCCCGATCCGAAGGATTTCGATGTGGGGGATGGCGCGCAGCGACTTGAGGATATACTCGAGCCGGCGGTCGCTGAGCATGAGCGGGTCACCGCCCGAGATGATGACATCGCGCACCTCGGTGCGGCTGCGCACGTAGTCAATGCCGTCCTCGATGTAGCGGGGGTGGATCTTTGACGGGTCGCCCACCTTCCGCTTCCGCGTGCAGAAGCGGCAGTAGGAAGCGCAGCAATGGGAAACCAGGAACAACAGCCGGTCCGGATAGCGATGGACGATGCTCGGCAGCGGCGAGTCCCGGTCCTCGCCCAGGGGATCGCTCACCCCGCTGTGCTCCTCGAGCTCCCTCGGGTCCGGCACAACCTGCCGGAAAATCGGGTCGCCCTTGGATTTGATCAATTTGGCGTAGTGGGGCGTTATCTGAACCTTAAATTGACGCGTTATTTTCCTGACCTGCTCCAAATCCAGGTTGAAGAATCGGGCAATCTCCTCCGGTTTTTTTAGACTGCCTTTCAACAATTGTTGCCATTCGTCTCCCATAGCCGTCACTCCTTAAAAGGATAATGCTTGGTGTAGATGACCCGGTCGTCGCCGGGCTTATAATAATCCGGGATCCGGGCGACTTCCTTGTAGCCCAGTCCCATGTAGAATTTCCTCGTCGGGGCGTAATGGGGAGTCGAGGAGGTTTCGATCAGGATCATCCGTCCCTGGAGCTCCCGCACTTTGCCCTCGAGCCACCGCACCAGTTCTTTGCCATAGCCGCGGCCCTGCGTCGAGGGCGCCACCGCCATCCAGTAGAGGTCGTAGGTCCCCACGCTGAGCGAGGTGGGGCCGTAGGTCATGTATCCGACCACGCGGCGGCCATCGTCTTCGGTCACCACGCTGAAATAGTCCCGCTGCCCGGGCTGCTGGAGGTAGATGTCGATGAGCTCCCTGGCCACCTCCTCTTCCGCGGCCGTGAACATTTTTGTGTTCTTGATGATCCCGAGGACGGTCTCCCGGTCCGCCGCCGTCATTGGCCGAACCATCGTTTTTCCTTCCTCCGCCAAGCGCTCTCAAACACGTGCTGCCAGAACGTCTCCATGTCCACGCCCATGGCCCCCTGGTCCCAGCCGTAATCCAGGCTGTACCACGGCTGCTCGTTACGGGCCAGCGTCTTGTCGATGAGGCGCGCCCAGAAATCGATATCCTCGATGCCGGCCGCCCGCAGCGCGCGCGCGTAGCCGGCGTTGAGGCTGATATCGGGATTGGGGTTGACCTCGAGGATGTAGATCCGGTTGTCCTTCCCCATCCGGAAATCCACCCGGGCGTAATCCCGGCAGCCCATGACCTGGAACGCGGCCACGGCCAGCTGTTGCAGCCGCTCGCGGAGCGTGTCGTCGATCCGGGCCGGGCAGACGGGCGGCGTGGTCATGTAGAGGACATGGTCCTCGAACCACTTGGCCTCATAGCTGCAGATTCTGGGCACGTCGTCCGGCATCCCGGAGAAATCAATCTCGGACACCGGCAAGGCCTGGAGCCGCTCGTTGTCCAGGACGGCCACGTTGAATTCCCGGCCTTCGATATATTCCTCAACCAGGGCTGGCTGGCGGTATTTTTCGACGATGGTCTTGACCTTTTCCACCAGGTGCTTCGGGTCGAAAACAACGGAGTCGGACTTGATCCCCAGGCTGGCATCCTCGGAGTTGGGCTTGACGATCAGCGGGAATGTCAGGTCCACGGCCTGGTCGGCCGAACTGACCAGCCGGCCTCTCGCCGTGGGCAGGCCGTAGGCGTGGAGCACGGCCTTGGACTTGAACTTGTCCTGGCACAGGCTCAGGGCCCGGGAATTGTTGCCGGTGAAGGGAATGCCCAGGATTTCGAACACGCCGGCCACGTTGGCCTCGAACTGGGGCCTTCCCAGGAATCCCTCGCAGAGGTTGATGAGGACATCCACTTTCAAGCTGTTGATCCGGCGCAGGAAGCTCATCAGGCTCTTGCCCAGGGGCAGGACGACCGCGTTGTATCCTGCCGCGGTGAGTAACGTATAGACTTCCTGGGCCACCTGCTCGACCGATTCCTCAGACTCGCGCTCGTCGCGCGTCCCGGAAATCGGGTCGTAGGCGTTGTAGCCGATGCCGATCAGATGGTTTTCCATATTCATGTTTCAGTCCATACCTCAGGCAGGCCTCATGGACCACGCGGTGGATGAGGTCCGAATAAGAATACCCGGCCGTGCGGGCGGCCTTGGGAAGACAGCTGTTGTCCTCCGGATTGGGAAGAATCCCCGGCAGGGGGTTGAGCTCCAGGATGTTCGGCTCGTCGTTTTCGTCGAGGCGCAGATCGATGCGGCACCAGTCCCTGATGCGGAGCACGAGGCAGGCCCGGGTGATGACATCTTCCATCCGGGCTTTGAGCTCCGGAGAAAGGACAGCCGGGCACTTGAAGATGGCCAGCGGATTCTCCGGCCTGTCCCAGACCCACTTGGCCTCATAGGAGTAGATGGGATTCGCGCCCGCGGGCAGCAGGGAATGGTCGATCTCGACCACGGGCAGGATCTCGAGGTTGGGGTGATTTCCCAGGACGCCGGCCGTGAACTCGCGGCCTTTGAGAAAGCGTTCGACGATGGCCGGCTGGCGGTAGGCCGAGACCACTTCGCCGACCCGCTCGACGAGCTCCGGCGCGCTCTTAACAACCGACCTGTCGCGGATCCCCTTGCTCGAGCCCTCGTAGAGCGGCTTGACGATGGCCGGAAACGGAAACCGGTCGTCGATGGGAAACAGGCCGCCGTCCATGATCCTGAATTCCGGATTGGGGATGCCATGATAGGAAAGGATTTCCTTGGCCCGCGACTTGTCCAGGCAGATGCCGAGGGTGAGCGGGTCCGATCCAGTGTAAGGGATCTCCAGGATCTCGCACAGCGTCGGGATGTGGGATTCGCGGCTGGGCCCGGTGAGGCGCTCGGAAATGTTGAAAACGAGGTCGGGCCGCTCCCTTTTCAGGCGGTTGTAGGCCCGGTCATCGGACTCGACAGGGATCACTTCATGGCGTTCGGCCAGAGCGTTATATACGGCCTGGATGGTTTCGTCGGTATCGCACTCGGCGAACCAGTCGGGTGGAGGCTCTTCTTCGTCCTCCCGCATTTCTTCGACGCGACTGCGGTTCCAAAGCGATGTCATTCCCGCTTTCGAACTGTATAGGAATGCTATTTTCATGGTCACGTCTCTTTGTTACATCAGATTTTAGAAATGGTCCCTTTTTTCGTAATCATAATGCGTATGGCGCGCTCGTATCACCTTATACAATCATCTAGTAATATAAATCAATTTTTTAAAATGTCAATACTTTTTTTAAATATTCCACAGATTTTGGGGGGTTTTTGGGAAAAATCCACTATAAGTGGTGTCGGATGATCCCTTAATAAGCATTATCTCGGCTCGGTAAGATTGCCCCATTTTCTCCGGCCGTCCTGCGATGTAACTGATCGTCTCCTCGATATTGAGGATGAGGACGTTCTCCATAGCATGAGCCTAGCACCGTGTAACATCGATTTCGGCAGACGGGCTTTCGGTCGTTTTCCACAGGCGGCCGGTTTCCGGGAGGTCCTGGAGGAGATCCCGGGCCTTCTGGGGGCCGATGTCAGGATCGGGAGTACGGCGTCGGAAAGCCTTTTGTTCCGATGTTTTTTATACCCGGGGGCCGGGCTCCCGGCCCAACCTGTCAGGGAAGGAACGCGTACGAGGTATAATAAGCTTTGACTTTCAGCTTTTTCCTGCCTGCCTTCTTCTCCAGGATTTCATGGGGAGAGCCCGGATCGATCGGGGGCGTTTTAAAAAAGAGGAAGACTCCGGCCCGATACATATCGCGGAGAAAAGATGCGGGCAGGATTTTTTCCACGAATAATACCAGTCGCTTTCCGCGACCGGCCAGCTCCCGGAAGAATAAAAAATCCTCATCTTTGGCCAAGCTCTGGTCCGAGAGATGGATCCAGGCGCCGGAAGCGGCAAGGTCGGCCAGGAAGGATTCTAGGGGGCCGTGATGATAGTAGACCAGCCAGCTCCCGCCCCTGCGACAGCTTCGGCTCAGTTCCGCAAGGCGGGATCCATCATGTTTTTCCTGCCGGTTGGAAACGTGCATATAAACGCCGCTCTCCGCCAGTTCTTTCAGAACCGGGAAAGGGATTTTTCCTTGACGGTCCTCATCTCTCAGGCCGGCGTTCAGGAAAAAAGCCAGGAACGAGCCTCCCTTGGCGCAGGCTTTCCGGATAAGGCCGATCTCTTCGATGTCCGCCCTTGCTTCGTCCGAGCTGTAGATCGCGATGCCCGCCTTTGCGATCGATTCCATCTGGAGGAGTGAGAACCGCCCCGAATCGATCAGGCCGATCCGGCGGCCATATGACCGCGCCGCGTCCATGATGGTTAAATAATCGTATTGATCGTCCCGGATATTGACAGGACCGCCCTTCCGGACCCGGTCCAGCAGCCGGAAGATTTTCTCGGGCGTTTCCGGCGCCGTGTTTTCTATTTTTTTACGAGCTTCGTTGGACATGACGGCCAGCCTTCCATGACAAATGCGCGCAGCCTATTAGTATTCCAGAAAGGGAATTCCAAGTAAAGTCTCTTGCAAAACAGGGTGAGATTCCTTACACTCGAAGAAGATCCCGATGAGCCAAACCCTCGTCCTGTTTTCCGGAGGCATCGACTCGACAACCGCCCTCTCCTGGGCTAAAGCACGCGGCGAAAGCATTGCGGCCTTGACCTTCGATTACGGCCAGCGCCATCGCCTGGAGGTCCGGATGGCCCGGCGCATCTGCCGCCGCCTCGGAGTTCCCCAACACATTCTTAAGGTCGACCTCGGCCAAATCGGCGGCTCCAGCCTCACCGACCCCGATGTGCCGCTGCTGAAATATCGAGACCTCGGCAAGATCGGGGATGGGCCGCCGGCGACTTACGTTCCCTTCCGCAACGGGATCTTCCTCAGCCTGGCCGCGGCCTGGGCCGAGGCTCACGGCGGCTGCAAAATCGTCTGCGGATTCAACATCATTGATTCCCCCGATTACCCCGATACGCGCCGGGCGTTTGTCCGGGCCATGGAACGGGCCATCAACCAGGGAACAAGAGCGGTCTGGTCGGGGAAAAAAATCCGTATCCTGGCTCCCTTCGTGGATATGAAAAAATCCGAGATCATTAAAACCGGGCTTCGCCTGGGCGTCGACTATTCTTATTCCATCTCCTGCTACAATGGAGAGGAAACGCCCTGCGGAGGATGTACCGCCTGCCTTCTCCGGAAAAAAGCTTGGGAGGAAGCGGACAGCCGAGACCATCTGCTCGTCCGGTTGGAAAAGGAAGGAAAACGATGAGCTGGAATCTCCGGGTCAGGGACAAATTTCAGGCCGCCCATTTTCTCAGGGAATACAAGGGCAAGTGCGAAAAAGTCCACGGCCATACCTTCAAAGTCGAGGTGGTCATCGAATCCAAGGACCTCGACCGCATCGGAATCGGCATCGATTTCATCGAGATCAAGCAAAAGCTGGCCTCCATCCTGCCCGACCACACGCTGCTCAACGAAATTTATGACTTCAACCCGTCCGCGGAAAACCTGGCCCGCCGCTTTTTCGAGGAGATGAAAAAGTTCTATCCGGTCCGCGAATTGACGGTCTGGGAATCCGAGGATGCTTCAGCCACCTATTTTGAAGATCACTGAGATCTTCGCCTCAGTCCAGGGAGAAGGCCTCCGCCAAGGCGAAGCTTCCCTCTTCATCCGTTTCACGGGATGCAACCTGAAATGTCCCTTCTGCGACACCCGGTATGCCTGGCTGGGGGGAACGGACATGGCGGCGGCCCGGGTCGTTGAAAAAATACGGGCGATAAGGAAAGGCTTCCCGGCGGACTGGGTTTGCCTGACGGGCGGCGAACCCCTTCTCCAGGATCTGGCGCTTTTGATCCGGATGTTGAACAAGGAGCGCCTCCGCGTCCAGGTCGAAACGAACGGGACCGTAGCGCGCGATTGGCCCGTCGATTGGTGGACGATTTCCCCCAAGCCGCCGGCCTGGGAATGTGCGGCTTCACTCCGGAAAAAGGCGCGTGAGGTCAAGCTGGTCGTCACTCGGAGGCTCTCGTTCCAAACGATCAAAAAGATAAGAGGAGAATTCCCCCTGAAGACGCCCATCATCCTCCAGCCCCAGTCCAACGAGGCCTGGAGCATGAAGCGCGCTCT
>Ga0315288_10002944_pt1 | contig 21755 bp, 17 predicted proteins | sample YL17G11_20_MG_FD_203454 | JGI IMG/M metagenome (GOLD analysis project Ga0315288, IMG submission 203454) | Sediment microbial communities from Yellowstone Lake, YNP, Wyoming, USA - YL17G11_20 | ecosystem: Environmental > Aquatic > Freshwater > Lake > Sediment | place: USA: Wyoming | collected...
TGTCCTTGCTCGATCCGCTTGGCGAGTTCGACCTCGCCTTCGCGATCGAGGAGCGGCACCTTGCCCATTTCGCGGAGATACATACGGACGGGGTCGTCGTAACGGATCACCGCTTTCAAAAGTTCTTCGTTCTTGGTCTCCTCTTTTTCTTCCCTTCGCTTCTTCGCCTCGATCTTGAGGAGCGCCTTCTCTTCCGAATCGAAATAGTCAATTTTTTCTTCGCTGAGACGGTCGTAGAGAGAGACAATGTCCTCGGGGGAAAAGTCTTCCCCGACGAGAGCATCGATTTCGTGATTGAGGATATAACCCCGATCGTCGGCCACGCGTCGAATGTCTTCCAACACGTCTTCGAACTTGTTCATCCGTCACCTCGTTCAAAGTTCCGACAGCGCCCGCTTCAAATGCGCGTAGTGCTCGACATACGCTACCGCCTCTTCGCTATCCTCCGGCAGATCCCGCAGCTTCTCCCGAAGAACATCGAGTTCATCGCGGATCTTGAGTCCCTTCACCCGCTTGAGTGTGTCTCTGAGAAGTCTTTCCTGGTCGCCCGGAGGGATCGGTACGAGGGCGATCTCCGCCGCAAGCCCCTCTAGTCCTGACCCTTCTGCCCTGTGCTGAAACGTCGAGCTTCCCAAATCAATGTTCTCGTCCCAAGCGGAGTCAAGCAGTTTGTAGTACTCCCGGCACTTCTCGTCCGAGAAGTCGTCGGAATCGATTTTCTCCCGCGCCTCGGCCGCTCCCGGCACCTCTTCCATGAGCAGACGAAGGAGCGTTTTTTCGAGGCGCGCCCGACCGCTGGTACCCCGGGGCGCCTTGTTTTCCGGCGCACCGGGCGCCCCGCCGGGCCCCCGCTTGGGCCAGCGCCGACCCCGGAGAACCTCCGCGTCGACGCCGAGGATCTTGGCCAGATCCTGCACGACAACCTCGTACCGGAGCCGGTCCCCAAATTCCGCTAAACCGGCCGTCACTCGGTGGATGACAGCCTCCCGCTCCCTCGGAGTCGGTGGCTTGTCCTTCATAATATAGTCGAGGAACTCCAAATAATCCAACGCGCCACCCAGAATTTTCCCGAATTTCTCGCGCCCCGCGGCCTGCACGGCGGTGTCCGGATCGGCGCCGGGATCGAGGCGGGCCACCTTGACGTCGATCCCCGCTCCGAGGAGAACGGCGCCGGCCACGACAGCCGCCTGGAGCCCCGCGTGATCCGCGTCGGGGACGAGTATCACCTTCTGTGTGAGCCGCCTCAGAACTCCCGCGTGGTCCGCCGTGATAGCCGTCCCGCAGCTCGCCACCGCGTTGACAAAACCGTTCATATGAAGAGAGATACAGTCGGTGTACCCCTCGACGAGAACCGCCGAACGGCTCTCCCGTATGGCGTCTCGCGCCTTGTGGAGCCCAAAGAGGGTTCGCCGCTTGGAATAGATCGGGCTCTCGACCGAGTTCAGGTATTTGGGTTCCGCGTCTTTCTCGAGCGTCCGCGCCCCGAAGGCGATGACCCGGCCCGAAGCCGAGTGGATCGGGAACATCACGCGCTCTCGAAAGTAATCGACGTATCCTTTTGTATCCGTGTGAGATACGATAAGCTTGAGTTCTCGAAGCACGTCGAGAGGGCGCTTCTCTTTCTGCGCGGCTCTATAGAGCTGTTCCCTACCAGGGCCGCTATAGCCCAGCCGGAATTCCGCCCACACCTCGGGAGGAATCTTCCGGGACGTGAGGTATCGCCGGGCCCGATCGCCCCCGCGAGTGCCGGCGAGAAGGTTCTCGTAGAGACGGCTCGCGAACTCGTTCGCGCGGTAGTAGTTTTCGTTTCGCGTGCGGACTTCCTCCGGCACTTCCCGCTCGGCCACCTCAACGCCGTACTGACGACCGAGGGTGCGAACCGCCTCGGGGAAAGAGACCCCTTCGATCTCGATGAGAAAGGTAAAAACGTTTCCGCCCTTGCCGCACCCGAAACAGTGAAAGATCTGTTTATCGGGGCTCACCATAAAGCTCGGCGTCTTCTCCTCGTGAAAAGGACAGAGCCCCTTGAAGTTCGTCCCTGCGCGGCGAAGCTCGACGTGACGCGAGATCACCTCGACGATGTCCGCCATTTCGCGGACCCGATCTATGGTTTCCTGAGGAATTTGCACCGTTAACCCCACTCGCCCGTCGATTCCGCCTCGACGCGCCTCATGCCACCGGACGCGACTCGATCCGGCTCGACGCCGCGCCCGACACTACTTGAGACGAACCACCGTGACACCCATTCCCCCCTCGCCCTGCATCCCCTGCCGCGACGACTCGACGCGCGAATCCGATTGAAGAAGATCGCGGATCGCCCGCAAGAGGATCCCCTCACCGACGCCGTGGATAATCAGAACCTCTTGCACACCGCTAAGCACGGCGCGGTCCAGAAAACGGTCCACCGTCTCGAGTGCGTCCTCGCGTGTCACTCCCCGAACGTCGACGGTCGTCGTCGGGAGCGGCTCAACCGACACGTTGATGGGAAGGTCGACCTCGGGTTTCTCTTCCCCCCCCTCAAGCGCTTCCGTCAGTTTATAGAGGTTCCATTTCTTGACGCTCAGCTTCTTTCCGTTGATCTCAACGGTCGCCGTATCGCCGGCGACATCCACGACGCGGCCGCTCGGTTGACCCGAAGGGTTCAAGGACACGACATCGCCCTTCACCACCCGTTTCGCTTTTTTCGGCTTCTCTCTCTCGCGGACTTCGCCGAGCATTTCTTTGACCCGGGCGTGGGCTTCGACGACCGCCGATTTCCCCGCCTCCGTTTCGCGGATCCGTTTGACCAGCGCCTCTATCTCTCTGCGAGCTTCGATGAGAAGAGTCTCGACCTCTTTTCGCACTCTTTCCTGTTGCGCCTCTTTGAACTTGGAGAGCGCCTCCTCTTTTTCGCTGTACTTTGCGATGAGACGATTCAACGCCTCGGACTGTGTGCGAAGCGCCTCACGCTCGCGTTCGAGGGCGAGCTGTGTCGACTCGAGCTGGCTAAGAACGATTTCCAACCGGTACGGTTCCTCGCCGAGAAGCGCCTCGGCTTCCCGCACGACGTCGGAGTCAAACCCCTGACGGCGGGCCGTCTCGATCCCGCGGCTCCGCCCAGCCGTCCCCTGGAGCAAACGATAGAGAGGCTTGTCGTTCTCGTCGTCGAAGGCCATCGACGCGTTTTCGACGCCTTCGGTCTTTAGCGCGTACGTCTTCACCTTGCCGTAATGAGTCGTCGCCACGACCGTCGCCCCACGCGACCGCAACCGCTCGACGGTGGCGATCGCGAGCGCCGACCCTTCATCGGGATCCGTTCCGTCACCGATTTCATCGATGAGACAGAGGGTCAGCGCGTCCGATGTCCGGCACATCGCGTCGAGATGACGGAGGTGCGATGTAAACGTGCTGAGCGAAGTGGCGATCGATTGCTCGTCGCCGATGTCGGCCTGTACCGCGTGGAAAAGCGGCAGGCTCGTTCCCTCCCCCAACGGCACGGGAAGCCCGCTTTGGAACATGAGCACGGCAAGACCGAGGGTCTTGAGAGACACGGTCTTGCCACCCGCGTTGGGCCCGCTGATGATGAGGACGCGTTTCTCCGTCGTCAGAAAGAGGTTTAGCGGTACCACCGAACGCCCACCCGCTTCCGACCGGACGGAGAGCTCGAGCAACGGGTGCCGCGCGTCGACCAGATGAACGGCGTCATCCCCCGACACCACGGGACTCGTACAGCGGAATTCCGATGCAAAGCGGGCCTCGGCGTCCAGAGCATCGAGCAGCTCCCAGAGACGCATGTTTTCGAAAAGCTCTTCCGACACAGCGGTGATGAGGGAGGCGAGCTCGCCGAGTATCCGTCCCTCCTCGACGCGTTCGTCGTGGACGAGGGTCTCGATCCCGTTGTTCTTCTCGACCAGCGCAAAGGGCTCGAAGTAGAGCGATTCTCCGGAATGGGAGGCCGAGTGGACAAGCCCCTCCTTCTTGCGGCATTTCTCGCGGGGGACGAGCAGAACGTGCCGCGTCCCCGTAAACGTCGCGTAGTCGGACGACCCGTACGATTTCGCCAGTCGATCGGCGTAGCGTCTGAGGTCCTCGCGGGCACGGGCGATTTCCTTTCTGATCGAATGGAGCCTCGGGCTCGCGGTGTCTTTGATCGTCGCGTCGTGGTCGATCGCTTTTCCAATCGCGTCGACGAGCTCGCGGTGCGGAACCATCTTCGACACGATCCCCCGAAGCGTCGGATATCGAGTCTCCGCCGCGAGCGAGCGTTGGAAATCGACGGCCGATTGCTCCACCGCGGCGACCGCGAGAAGTCCCTCGGGCGGGACGATCTCGTGCCGGCGCTCGGCGCGCTCGATCCATTCCTTGCACTGCGTCTCCGCAATGGGCAGGTGGCCGAGGGCCGAATGATATTCCCTCACCTCGGCGATCTCGCGAAGACGGTCCTCGATCCAGCTCCTCTCCGTGGTCGGACGGAGGAGGCGAATACGGCTCTTCGCACCCGCGTTTACGCATTTGGAGGCGATGAGATCGAGAACCGATGCGAACTCGAGGATCTCTCCGGCGTGCGAAAACGTGTCGGCGCGTGCAGCGGGTTGGACGGTATCGCGGCTCATCCCCTGGCTCCCCGCCGCCGGGGTGTCCGGCGGCGCATCCCTGCGCGAACAAAAACGACCACGTCTAAATGGTCTCGCCCTTCTTGAAGATCTCCTCGAAGCGGGCCCCCGACCCGTGCGCGACGAGGAAGTTGAAAAGCTGGCCCGCGATGGGCCTCAGGAAATGACTCACCGACGCCCGTCGGACGTCCGTCTGGACGGTCTTTGGGAAGGGGAGCTCGAGCGCCACCGTGATGAACAGGCTCGAAAGGATCGTCGCCACGACGAGGCCGAGCGCCGCGCCCGCCAGGCGATCCACCCAGCCGAGGAGGGTCATTTTCACGACACGCCCGACGGCCCTGGCGAGCAGATGCGTGACCAATAGACCCGCGAAGAAAAGCACGATCGAGGCGGCGACGAGCGACGTGGAGTACGGGACGGCTGTCTTAAGATCGATGAACTTGGCCACCCAACCCCCGAGAAGGACGGCGAGTATCAGCGCCACCACGACACCGATAAACTCGACGGCCTGTTCGAGAAACCCCTTGGCGAATCCGATCGCCGTCCCCATGAAGAGGACTCCGATGAGAACGATATTCGTGACCAACTCGATATTCATGACAGAATCATCCTTTTTCGCTCATGACCTTCTTCACCGCGGTAGAAACAACCGACCCGTCCGCCCTGCTTCCCACCGACGCCATAACCGCCTTCATCAACTTGCCGAAATCCTTTATCCCCTGCACGCCGGTTTCCGCGATCTTCTCCGCGATGATCGCCGAGAGCTCCTCATCGCTCAACCGGGGAGGCAGATAGGCCACTGTCGTCGCGTATTCGCGCTTTTCTTTGTCGAAAAGGTCCGTGCGTCCCGCCTGTTTGTACGCCTCCATCGCCTCCTGTCTTTTCTTCGCGTACGAGGCGACGACTCTCTCTTCTTCCTCCTGCGTCAGATCGCGCGCGGCGGCGAGTCCTGCGTTTTTGAGCTCCGCGAGGAGCATCCGAATCACGCCGAGCCTTTCCTTGTCGCCTGATTTCATCGCGACCTTCATGTCTTCGACGAGCTTCTTCAAGATCATCTGGGCGATCCCTCCCTTGGCTGTGGACCCGGCACTCGACCAAAGCCCCCGCGGTGAGCGCGCCAACTGTTTCTCGAGAGGCGGCTCCATCGATTCGCCGTGGCATTCGAGTCTAGGGGAAGAGCCGGTAACGTGTCAATCGACAGAGGGAGACTACCGGCGCTCCGCCGCGGAGAGTGCGAGCGCCACGAGAGAAGCGGCGGCTGTCTCTGAACGGAGGCGGTGTTGGGATGCCCGTACGGGACGCGCGCCCGCCTCGCCGAGACGAACGCGCTCCTCGTCGGCAAAACCTCCCTCGGGACCGACGACGATCACCAGAGGCCCCGGGGGAAGCGCGCCCCCCAGAGAATCGCCCCCGCTATCTCCGACGATCGCCAAGCCCGCCCCCCGCGCCCGGGCGACCACGTCGTCAAACTCCGCCACGGCTTCGACCTCGGGGAGAAACGACCGAAATGACTGTTTCATCGCGGCGAGCGCGATCCGGCGGAGCCTCACGATGAACTCCGGCGAGTACCGTTGGACGTGCGATTTCCGCGAGACGAAGGGGACGAGAGAGGTGATTCCCAACTCGGTGCACTGCTCGACGGCCCGCTCGAAGGCGTCCTTTCGCAGGAGCGCCAGGGCGAGTGTCACCGTTCGTTCGGGGAGATCGCTCTCCTCGATTTCCAGAACGGAGAGTCTCGCCGCGTTCCGGGTCGATTCGTCTATCCGGCACCGCGCGAGCGTACCCCGTCCGTTCGTTGCGTAAACGGTCTCTCCCACGCCCATTCGGACGACGCGCGACAGATGGTGACACTCGTCGCCCTCGAGCTCGATCGATCGGTTCGACGGCTCCAGGTCTCCAGCGTAGAAAAGGAATCGATGGGCGCTCGGGACTTCCATGGTCCAACGACTACCCTTCGCCGCGACGCGGCAGTTTACCGGCAAGGGTCTTGTCGAGTTCCTCGAGGAGCCGTTTTTCTTCCTTGCTCACCCGGTCGGGAATCCACGCCACGACGCGCACCAGGTGGTCTCCCCTTCCATAGCTATTGAGCCTTGGAATCCCCTTGCCCTTAAGACGGAAAACCTTGTGGGACGGGGTTCCCGACGGGATCTTGAGCAGCACCTGTTCGGTGAGTGTGGGGACTTCGATCTTCGTACCGAGCGCGAGCTGGCTGACCGTGAGCGGAAGATCCATGAAAACGTCGTTGCCGTGACGCTCGAAAAGACCGTGGGGGATCTCCTCGATGATCACGTAGAGACTCCCCTTGGGGCCCCCGCGCTCCCCGGCGTCCCCCGCCCCGGCGATCGTGATGTAGTTGCCGCTGGAAACGCCCGCGGGGATCTTGACGTTTATCTTCTCGCTCCCGCGAACCGTCCCCGTCCCCCTGCACGACTCGCACGGCTGCGATATGATCTTCCCCTCCCCACGGCAACGGCCGCACTCGGTCACGCTGACGAACTGACCAAAGATGGAGCGCTGGACGTTTCTCGTCTGACCGCTCCCGCCGCACGCGTCGCAAACGGTCGCGCGGGAACCGGGCCGCCCCCCCGAACCGCCGCACGCGTCGCAGGCGACGAGACTGTTCACCTTGATTTGCTTCTCGACTCCCTCGGTGATTTCCTCGAGGGTGAGCTTCAAGCGAACCTGGAGATCGCGCCCACTTCTCTGCCGCCCGCGCGGGTCCTGACGCTGCGACCCGCCGAAGATGTCGCCGAACCCGAACCCACCGAAGTCTCTCATGAACGCGCGAAGCGCGTCGGATAGGTCGAACTCCGTCCCATAACCGAAGCCCTCTTGACCAGGCCGTCCCGACACTCCCGCGTGGCCGTACTGGTCGTAGGCCGCACGTTTTTCGGTGTCACGGAGGACTTCGTACGCCTCAGTGGCTTCCTTGAATTTTTCCTCCGCGGTGGCGTCACCCGGGTTACGGTCGGGGTGATGTTGAAGGGCAAGCTTGCGGTAAGCCTTCTTGATTAGATCGGGAGTAGCGCTGCGGTCGAGGCCGAGCACCTCGTAGTAATCGCGTTTGGACATTTAACGATAAGCCCCTCTCGTCTGGAATAAAATTCCACCGGAATATAGCACGAAAGGGGGACGGTGCAAAGCGTCCAACCCGGCTAGTCGTTCGCGTCGAATCCTCCGGCCCCGCTGTAGATGAGCTCGGCGAATCTGTGCATCAGCACCTGCAATTCCTGGGTGGCCTCCATGAGTTCCATCAGGCTGACGGGATCGGCGTCTCTGGTGGAGATGAGGTGGCTCATCGCGGCTCTGATGTCCTTGAGGTCCTCCGGCAAGAGCTTGCCCGAGAAGTCGCGGATCGTCTGTTCGGTAGAGTACAGGAGATTGTGGGCGTCGTTGAGCGCCTGCGAATAGGCCTTCTTCGACCGGTCTTCCTCGGCGTGCTTCTCCGCATCTGCGACCATTCGGTCGATCTCGCTCTGCGTCAGACCGCCCTGCTGCTTGATGACGATCATCTGGGCCTTCCCCGTCCCGAGGTCCTTGGCCGAGACGTGGACGATGCCGTTGGCGTCGATGTCGAACGCGACCTCGATCTGCGGGACGCCCCGCTGTGCCGGGGGGATCCCCACGAGATCGAAACGCCCGAGAGTGCGGTTGTCTCTCGCCATCTCACGTTCGCCCTGGAGCACGTGGACGCTCACCGAAGGTTGATCGTCGGTTGCCGTCGAGAAGATCTGGCTCTTTATCGTGGGAATCGTCGTATTTCGCCCAATGAGCTTCGTCATCACGTCGCCGAACGTCTCGATCCCGAGCGAGAGAGGCGTGACGTCCAAGAGGAGCACCTCCTCCACTTCACCCGAAAGCACGCCGCCTTGTATAGCGGCGCCCTGCGCCACCACTTCATCGGGGTTTATTCCCTTCTGGGGCTCCTTTTGAAAGAAGCTCTTTACCGCCTCGCGCACCGCGGGCATCCGCGTAGACCCGCCGACAAGGACGAGCGCGTTTATCGCCGACGTCTTGAGCTTGGAGTCTGCGAGCGCTTCCCTGCACGGCTCGATCGTTCTCTTGATCAGATCATCGACCAGGCCCTCCATCGCGGCGCGGGTGAGGACCACCTCGAAGTGCTTGGGTCCCGTCTCATCCGCCGCGAGAAACGGGAGGTTGATCGTCGTCTCGAAAGTCGAGGAGAGCTCGCATTTCGCATTTTCCGCGGCGTCCCTGATTCTCTGGAGCGCCATCTTCTCCGCGGAGACGTCGATCCCTGTCTGGTTCTTGAACCGCTCGATCACCCAACCCATGATCTTGCGATCGAAGTCGTCTCCCCCGAGGTGCGTGTCGCCGTTGGTCGCCTTGACCTGAAACACCCCGTCTGAGAGGTCGAGAATCGAGATGTCGAAGGTCCCGCCGCCGAGGTCGTACACGGCGACGATTCCGGTTCTTCCTTTGTCGAGCCCGTAGGCAAGCGCGGCGGCCGTCGGCTCGTTGATGATTCTGAGAACTTCGAGACCGGCGATATGCCCCGCGTCCTTGGTGGCCTGGCGCTGGGCGTCGTTGAAATAAGCCGGGACCGTGATCACCGCCTGGGTGACGGGCTCTCCGAGACTCTCTTCCGCGATGTGCTTGAGGTTCTGGAGCACCATCGCCGAGATCTCCTCGGGCCGGTACTTGCGGTCGTTGACCTTGATCAGGATCTCGCCGTTCCTCCCCGGGACGATCTCATAGGGCATGTGGGCCGCCTCGTCCGCGCGTTCGACGTATTTGGCCCCCATGAACCTTTTGACGGAGTAGATCGTGTTCTCCGGATTCGTGATCGATTGCCGCTTCGCGATGTGACCGACGAGCCGTTCCCCGTTCTTCGCGAACGCGACGACGGACGGCGTCGTCCGGCCACCCTCCGCGGTGGGAATAACCACCGGCTGCCCTCCGTCGATCACGCTGACGCAGGAGTACGTCGTACCCAGATCTATCCCAATAACCTTGGACATGCGCTGCTCCTTGGCCGGTTAGACGGTGACCCAGATGGCAATTTTCAACTGGCTATCTTATTTTGCAATTACGACTTTGGCGGGTCGCACCACGATGTCACCCAGCGAATACCCCTCTTGAACCACTTCCACCACCTGGTTGGGATCTGACCCTTCCCTCTCGATTCGGGCGACCGACATGTGGTAGGTCGGATCGAAGGCGGTATTGAGAGCCTCAATTTTCCGGACGCCGGACTCCTCGATCGTCGCGGTCAACTTGTTGTAAATAAGTCGAATACCGCGGATGAAGTCGTCGTCCGTGTCTCCTGCCACCGAAAACGCCCGCTCGAAATCGTCCACCACGGACAGAATGCGTAGAATGATGTCCGCTTTTGTCCGCTGTTGAAGCAATTCCCATTCCTTGCGAGCCCGTTTCCGAAAGTTATCGTATTCGGCAAGACTGCGTAGCCACTTGTCCTTGAGGTCGGTGACCTCCGAGCGGAGCGACTCCAACTCCCGGCCGAGCTGCGCGATTTCTTTCTCTCTCTTGTCGGATTGAGCCGCCACCCCCTTTTTCGCGGTTTTTTTCGCGTGACCCTGCTCCTCGTCGGGGGCTTCACGGGCGGAGGACTCACCGGTCGCGGGGTCGTCACCGGAGGCGTCCGGCTGGAGAGAGCTTTCGCATTGGTCTTTGTCGGTTGCCCCGTCGGCGGCGGCTGGATCTTTCTCTTCGCTGGTCATTCTAACGCTCCTTTTCGCTCCTCGGTCGACGCACCTCTCGGCGCCGCTCAGAAATACTCTTCGCCGACCGCCCGTAGTTCGTGGGCCGCCGACCCCACCAAATCCTGCATATAGGCGTACCGCATTCTTCTCGGTCCGATCACGCCGAGCACACCTCTCGCCGCGCCCATCCGGTATCCCGCGGTGACGAGGCTGAACGCGTGGAGTTCCTGCTCCTCGTGTTCGCTCCCGATGGTGACCTGTGTCTGCTCGCCGAGCCTTCGGGCAAGAATCGAGGTGAGAAGGCTCTTGTTGTGGAGAAGCCGCAAGAGCAGGTGCAACAGCTTCGGGTCCGAGAGTTCGGGCTCGTCCATCAGGTGCCCTCTCTCCTCGAAATAGAGCTCGACCGCCGGAGGCTCGGAGAAAATGTCCTCGCGACGAATGGACACCTCCCCGGTGATGATCCCTTCGTCGGTGACGTTGTCGCGGACGGCGCGCTCAAGGATATCCTTGGCTTCGACGAGAGTCCGGCCCCGCAGGAAACGGTTGATCCACTCCTCCGCCCGTGTGTACACGTCGGCGGCGAACCGTTTCTCGAGACGCATCACCGTCGTTCGCTCGTGATCGGGGATGAGATTGACGACGATGAGAAGCCGTGAGCCCTCCAGGTCGATGAGCCGGACCCGGCCGACGCGGCTCTCCTGGAGGACCGCTCCGTAGACAACGGCAAAGTGTCTCGAGAGGATCCCTAGGACGCGCGACGCGGCCCCCATCACCGAGGTGACATCGAGGTCCATTTCCCGCAATTCGTCCCGGAATCGATGAACGAATTCACCGCCGAAGTGCGGCCGCCCCTCGAGATGGTCGACGTAAGCGCGGTACCCGCTGTCCGTCGGCACCCGTCCCGACGATGTATGCGGTTTCGTCAGGTAGCCTTCCTCTTCGAGCCGCGCCATGACGTTTCGAATCGACGCCGTGCTGAGAGACGACCCGGAGTCCCTCACCGCCTGCGAGCTTACCGGAATCCCGTCGCGGACGTACACGTCCATGACGAGACGGAGTATGAGGAGTTCCCTGTCGTTGATCATCGTTCTAAAGGGGTAAAGGCACTGTCCAATCTATCTTCGCGCGAAAGTCGTGTCAAGGGCCGCGCCGGTACCCGGTTCGCACTGCGTGCGGGGAGGCGTTTCGTCAGGGGACCAGCGCTTCACTTCGCTCGGCTTCCCGCCGCGGGTGGCGCGGATGGGGCCCCCGCGCCGCGCGCAGCTTGCGAGCACGGGCGGGGTAATACGCGACAGGACCCGCGGCGGGCGATCCTCGCTCGTTCCCGCGAAAGGTCCCGTGACGAAACGCCTCCCCGCGCGAGCCCTACGCCGACCCGGATAGTCTGTGGAAGATCTCGTTCAGCACCAGGAATCCCCGGTCGGTGAGCCTGAGCCGTTCTTCACCGGTGAAAACAAGACCCTCGCCGCGGAGTTCCTCGATCACCCGAGGCGGCGCGGCGATCTTGGAGAGCTCGACACCCGCCGATGTCCGAAGTCCCAGCATGATCCGTTCGACGTTCTTCTCCGCCTCGCCGCGAGGATCGTAGATCCGCACCCCGCGGGGGTACTCCCCGCTCCGCGCGATGTAGCGGTCGATCGACGCCACGTTGTGAAAACGCTCCCCGCCGACGAAAGAATGCGCGCTCGGTCCGATCCCGAGGTATTCCGCCCCACTCCAGTAGGTGAGATTGTGGACGCACTCGCGACCCGGCTTGGCGAAATTCGAGACCTCGTAGTGCGCGTATCCGCGCGCCTCGAGCACCGCGCACGCCTCGAGAAAGCCGGCGGCGGACAGATCCGGATCCACGCGATCGAAAAAACCCGCCGCCGGTTGCGCGATATCCCCACCCGGCTCGAGACAGTAAACGGAGTAATGCGGCGGCGAAAAAGCTCCGACGGCCGACAGAGTCGCCGCGAGCTCGCCACCCGGCGAGCCGGGAATGCCCAGAAGAAGATCGACGCTGTAGTTCGGAAATCGTTCCGAGACGAGTTCGAGCGCTCTCCGGTTGACCCCCGGCGGGCATCTTTCGAGCGTCTTCTGGGCGGAATCGCTCATCGATTGGATCCCCAGGCTCACGCGGTTGACCCCGAGCGCGGCCGCTTCAGCGAGCAGGCTCTCGTCCACGTCCTCCGGGTTCATTTCCATCGTCATCTCGATCCCCGACGCGTCGACACGCGGGACGATTTTCTCGACGATCCTCCCGAGAAGCGCGCATCCGATCGCCGAGGGCGTCCCTCCACCAAGATACACCGAGGGGATCGAAAAGGGCTCCCCGATCTCGCCGGCCGCGTACTCGAACTCGCGGACGAGCGTCTCGACAAAGGTTCTCTCGCGGTCTTCGTCGCCGAACGGCACGTGATAGAAGGTGCAATACGGACAGCGCCGCCGGCAGAACGGGACGTGTAAATACAGGGAAATCGAGCGCATTCTCAACGAATGATGTCACCGATGCGCGAGAACCGGATGATTTTGTCGGGGGAGTTCAGCGAAAAGTATATAAACATCGCCTTCCCCAGGATCAGACTCTTGGGGAGCGGGCCCCAAGACCGGCTGTCGGCGCTGTTGTCCCTATTGTCCCCCATCATGAAGATGTGGTCTTTGGGGACGACATAGGGACCGAAGTTGGAACCATGGTAGTAAATCGCGTAATCCTCGGTCTGCGCCACGCCGTCGACGTAGAGTGTCCGCCCCCTGAGCTCCACGGTCTGGCCCTCGACGGCCACGCAACGCTTTATGTAATCGGTCTTCTTGTCCCCGGGGTACTTGAAAATAATGATGTCTCCCGGGTGGGGATCCCTCACGGCGGGCAGTCTCGTATCCATAAAGGGCACCTTGGCGCCGTAGATCAGCTTGTTGGCGAAGAGAAAATCGCCGACGAGGAGAGTGTTCTCCATCGATTCCGAAGGGATCCGGAACGCCTGGATGAAGAACGCCCTGACGAAAAATGCGAGGACCACCGCCATCAAAATGATCTCGGCGTACTCGCGGAATACGGATTTCTTGCGCGGACCTTCTTGTTTCGCTCTGCCGAACATACGCCACCTCTCGAAACTACCGCCGCGATCGGGCCGCAGTTTGCCGGCGGGCCGTGGAAGACCCGCGCCGCCCGCCGCCGGTCCGTTCACGCGCCGCTTCTATCAACCTTCAATACGGCAAGAAACGCTTCCTGCGGAATTTCCACTTTTCCGACCATCTTCATACGCTTCTTGCCTTCCTTTTGTTTCTCCAGGAGCTTTCGCTTCCGGGTGATGTCGCCGCCGTAGCACTTCGCCGTGACGTTCTTGCGGAGCGGCTTGACATTCGTCCGGGCGATGACGCGGCTCCCGACGCACGCCTGTATGGCGACGTCGTAGAGCTGCCGCGGGATCTCCTGCTTGAGCTTCTCGGTAAGCTCGCGCCCCCAGAAGTACGCCTTATCCCGGTGGACCATGACGGAGAGCGCGTCCACCGGGTCGCCGTTCAGGGCGATATCCAATTTTACCAGATCTCCGGCCCGGTGCCCAATAAAGTCGTAGTCGAGGCTGGCGTACCCCCTGGTGACGCTCTTGAGCTTGTCGTAATAATCGACGAGGATCTCGGAGAGCGGCATCTCGTAGGTGAGCCGCACCCGGTCGACGCTCAGGTAGTGAATCTCCACGAATGTACCCCGCCGGTCCTGGTTCAGTTTCATCACGGCCCCGACAAACTCGTTTGGCGAGATGGTTTCGGTCCGGACATAGGGTTCCTCGATACCTTCAATGTCGCCGGCCGGCGGGACCCGCGCCGGGTTGTCCACCTCGAGGACCCCGCCCTTTTTCAGACGTATCCTGTACTTGACGTTCGGCATCGTGGTGATGAGCGCCACCGAGTATTCCCGTTCCAGCCGTTCCTGTGTGACCTCCATGTGGAGGAGCCCCAGAAAGCCGCATCTGAACCCGAACCCGAGCGCCGCGGACGTCTCGGGTTCGAAGGTGAACGCCGAATCGTTGAGCTGGAGTTTCTCGAGCGCTTCGCGCAAGCCCGTATAATCGTCGGGGTTCATCGGGTAAAGACCGGTGAACACCATCGACTTGATCTCTCTGAAACCGGGGAGTTCTTCGGCGCACGGATCGGCGTCGTGCGTGATGGTATCGCCGACCTTGGTGTCGCGGATGTTCTTGATCCCCGTGTGGATGTACCCGACTTCTCCCGCCTGGAGGAAGTCGTTGGGGATCATGTCGAGACGGAAGTACCCTACCTCCATCGTCTCCGCCACCGTGTTGTTCGACATCAGACGGATCACATCCCCGGTGCGAAGCACCCCGTCGAACACGCGGACGTACACGACGGCGCCCTTGTACGAGTTAAAGAGCGAATCGAAGATCAGCGCCTTGAGTTTCCCGTCGGAGTTCCCTTTCGGCGGTGGAATGCGTTCGATGATCGCCTCCATCAAATCCTTCACCCCGGTGCCGTTGCGCGCGCTGACGCAAACGATTTCCGATTCCTTGCACCCGAGCATCTCGACGATCTGGCCCTTGACATAGTCGACACGGGCGTTGGCGAGATCGATCTTGTTGATCACCGGGATCACTTCCAACCCGGTATCGACGGCGAGGTAGAGGTTCGAAATCGTCTGAGCCTGAACCCCTTGCGCGGCGTCGACGACGAGAACCGCCCCCTCGCATGCCGAGAGGCTCCTCGACACCTCATAGGTAAAGTCCACGTGGCCCGGCGTGTCGATCAGGTTGAACACATAGGTGTCGCCGTTTTTCGAACGGTAATCCATTCGGATCGGGTGGCTCTTGATCGTGATCCCCCGCTCCCGCTCGAGGTCCATCGTGTCGAGAACCTGCTCCCGCATCTGCTTCTTGTCGATCGCGCCGGTGATATCGAGAAAGCGGTCGGCGAGCGTCGATTTCCCGTGATCGATGTGGGCGACGATACAGAAGTTGCGTGTTCGGTTTGGTGACATGCTCATCGACGATCCGAGTCACTCAACGTGACAGTAATCAAAAACCCATCGAGAATCCGATGTACTTTGCGCCGCCGCTCTCCCGCATGACCGCGGGCTTAACGGCGCGCACGTCATAGAGGTGGGCATCAACGAACGCGTCGAGCACCGAAATAAGCCACACGGCGCCCGACCACCAGAGATAGTCGCGGGAGGTTTCCTTGTGGAACTGGTACCAGGCGTCTTCTTCACTCCATTCGAAGGTGTCCGGATCGAGCGCGTCGCGTGCCTTGAGACTCCTCTCGGCTTCCTTATGTTCGAACCATGCGGTGCCCAGATAATAGCTGAAAGCCCCGACCGCGATGATCGTCTTGATCCGCCGGCCGTTGTAGAGCTGGCCGAGACCGGGAAGGACCATGCTGCTCACCATCGCAACGGTCGGGGATTTGCGGCGCTCCCACTCCCGGGTCCCGGCGACCTCCTTCTGACCGATCCGCGCCATCTCCTGCTTGATCGACTCCTTCGACCCGCTATAGAGAGCACCCCCGACCGTGTCCGTCGGTTCGTCCGTACGGGACGTCGAATCCGATGCCGCCGCCCGCTCGTCCGAGCGTGGCGCGGAAACCGCTGCCGGCGGCGGCGACTCGAGGGCGCCGATGACCAGCGCGGCGACAAGAACGACTAGAGCGATTCTCATCCGGATACGATTCGTTCGGATCCGTCCCGCCGGGGTGGACGGCTTGGCGGGAATGTGTGGGAATCGAACCCACCTCGACCGTCAAAAACGTCCGACAGAGGGATTTGAAGTCCCCGGGGTCCACCAGGACCCATCCATTCCCGCGCGTTCGGGATGCTTCGTAAGGGCCGGCGCAAAAACCCGCGGTGTCCGACGACGGCACGCACGCTTGCTACCGCCTGGCGACGGCCTCGATCTCGACCAGCGCCCCCAAGGGTAACCCCGCCACTTCGACGGTGGCCCGGGCCGGCGGGTCGTTTGCGAAATACGCCGCGTAGACTTCGTTCATCTCGCGGAAATCGCCCATCGATCTGAGAAAAACCGTCGTCTTGACCACGTTTTCCAGACCGAGACCCGCCGCGGCGAGGATTTCCTTGATATTTTCCAATACCTGGCGCGTTTGGCCGGCGACGCGCTCCGCGACGATCTTCCCCTCGGCGGGGACTATGGGGACCTGTCCCGCGACGAAAACGAAATCGCCCGTATCGACCGCCTGGCTGTAAGGCCCGATCGCCGCCGGAGCCCTGACCGTGTTTACTATTTTTTTCATTTCTCACTCCACCGTGACGCTCTTCGCGAGGTTCCTTGGCTGATCGACGTCGCAGCCCCGAAGCACGGCGATGTGGTAAGCAAGAAGCTGGAGCGGGACCACCGCCAACACGGGGTAAAGCATATCGAGGGTCTTGGGTATCGTGATGACGTGGTCGGCGACCTCGCTCGCCTCGATGTCATCCTCGTTCGCGATGACGATGAGACGCCCCTTGCGCGCCTTGACCTCGGCGATGTTGCCGAGTATCTTGCGGTACGCGGCGTCTTTGGGGCAGATCACGACAACGGGCATGTTCTTGTCGATCAGGGCGATCGGCCCGTGCTTCATCTCGGCTGCCGGATACCCTTCGGCGTGGACATACGAGATCTCCTTCAACTTGAGCGCCCCTTCGAGCGCCACGGGGAAGTTCGATCCCCGTCCGAGGTACAGAAAGTTCGAGTCGTTGCAGTACGCCTTGGCGATCTCGTAGATCTGGTCGTTCTTGTCGAGGATCTGCTGGACGTGGTGCGGGATCTCGTCGAGCGCCTGTATGATCTCCTGCCCCTGGGCTTTGGACATCCCCCTCATCCGGCCGAGCAGAAGGGCGATGAGAGAGAGCACCGTGATTTGCGAGGTAAAGGCCTTGGTCGAGGCTACCCCGATTTCGGGACCGGCGTGGATATACACGCCGCCGTCGCTTTCCCTGGCGATCGTGCTCCCCACCACGTTGCACACCCCGAGGACGAGGGACCCCTTCCTTTTCGCCTCGCGCATCGCCTCGAGCGTGTCGATCGTTTCTCCGGACTGGCTGATCACGATCGCCACGGTTTCACGGGCGATGATCGGGTTGCGGTAGCGGAATTCGGAAGCGTACTCCACTTCGACGGGAACGCGGGCGTACTCCTCGATCGTGTACTCGCCGATCAGCGCCGCGTGCCAGCTCGTCCCGCAACCGAGGATCACCAGCCGGCTCAGATCGCGTAGCTTGGCGGCCGAATCCTGCAGTCCCCCAAGACGGGCCTCACCCGTCTCGTACACAAGACGGCCGCGAATGGCGTTCCGGATGGTCTCCGGCTGCTCAAAAATCTCTTTGAGCATGAAATGCGGAAATCCGCCTTTTTCTATCATCTCGAGATCCCAGTCGACTTCCTGGATTTCCTTGTCGACGGTGACGTTTTCGATGGTCACCGTCTTGAAACCGGCCGGTCCCACGATGGCCATTTCTTTGTCGTCGAGGTAGATCACCTGCCGTGTGTGCTTCAGGATCGCGGAGACGTCGGACGCGAGGAAGTACTCGTCGTCCCCCACGCCGACGACCAAAGGGCTCCCGTTGCGAACGCCGACGAGCTTCTCCGGCTCGTCCCTCGAAAGCACGACGATTCCGTAGGTGCCTTCGAGCTGTTTGGCCGCCTTGCGGACCGCGTCCTCGAGAGTGCCCGTATAATGATCCTCGATCAAGTGGGCGATCACCTCGGTGTCGGTGTCGCTCTCGAACTTGTGCCCTTTGTCCTGTAGTCTCTTCTTGAGGATCTGATAGTTCTCGATGATTCCATTGTGCGCCACGGCGATCCTGCCGGAACAATCGAGATGCGGGTGGGCGTTCTGCCGATTGGGTTCTCCGTGGGTCGCCCATCGGGTGTGCGCGATACCGGCGACGCCCGGGTAGCACTTGCCGGAGAGTTGTGTCTCGAGCTCCGATATCTTCCCCTTGGTTTTCTCCAGAAGGATGCGGCCACCGTTGACAATCGCCACACCGGCCGAGTCATAGCCGCGGTACTCGAGACGCTTGAGCCCTTCGAGAAGTATGGGGAGTGCCTGGTGTTTTCCTATGTAGCCGACAATACCGCACATGCTGAGTCCCTCCTCCCTTACGCGGACGGTCCGCGCGAACCAGCCAAGACTCCCCTCGCAGCCTCTAGGAGCGATGCCGTCCGCGCGGGTGACATCGATTCGGCCAAGACGCGCACCACGCCTTCCGTGTTGGAGACGCGCAGGTGGAACCAGCCGTCATCGAAAACCGCCTTGACCCCGTCCTGCGTATCAATTTTAGCAGGTTCCAACGCCCTGACTAAGCCAGAAATCCGGTCGGCCGAAAATTCACCCTCCCATTGCATCTTCGTTTTCGACATATGGAAAGCGGGATACCGCCCGATTTGTTGGCTGAGCGTGGTGTTTCCGGAGGCAAGCAGTTGCAAAATAAGGGCCATCCCCAGTATGCCGTCTCGTCCCGGGTGGAGCGCCGGGTAGATCACTCCCCCGTTCCCTTCGCCGCCGATCGGGGCGTTCTCCCTGAACATGGCATCGACCACGTGGGCTTCGCCGACGGGCGTGCGAACGACCTCGACGCCGTGCTTCGAGACGACCCAGTCGATCAGCGCCGACGTGCTCATGTTCACCACGACCGGCCCTCTCTTCTCGCGAGCGAGGACTTCGTCCACGGCAAGCGCGAGAGTGTACTCCTCGCTGAGCGGTGTTCCCGTCTCGTCGACAAGCGCGAGGCGATCGGCGTCGGGGTCGAGAGCGAACCCGATATCCGCCTTCTCGCTCTTCACCTTATCGCCGAGCTCGGAGATATTCTCCGCTCGGGGTTCGGGATCGCGGTAGAAATCGCCGTCGGTCTTGCAGTTCATGGCGACAACCTTCGCCCCCAACTCCCTCAACAGATCCGGGGCGATGACGCTGCCGGCGCCGTTGATCGCGTCGACGACCACGCGAAAAGATCTCCGCCGGATGAGCCCGGCGTCGATCGCCGGAAGACCCAATACTCCGTCGATGTGATCCCGGACCGACTGGTGATAGCGGGTCACCGTCCCGGTCGAGAGGGCGTCGCAAAAATGAAACCGCTCGTTCACGTAGGCGTCGTAGAGGGCTTCGCTCACGGGCTTGGTGATGAAAACGCCGCGCGAATCGAGAAACTTGAGGGCGTTCCATTCAACGGGGTTGTGGCTCGCCGTGACGATGATCCCGCCCGCGGCGCCGTGCTTTTCCACCATCATTTCGACCGTCGGCGTTGTCGCGATCCCCAGATCGACGCATTCACGACCGGTCGCGGTGACGGCGGCGACGACGGCGAACTTCAGAGACTCGCCCGACGGCCGCGTGTCCCTTCCCACGACGACGCTCCCCGGGGGAAGGCTCGAGCAAAAAGCAAGGCTCAGCCGCGTGACGACGTCCACGTTGAGCGTCTTGCCGACGACGCCCCGCGCCCCGGCAACACTGAAAAGCAGATCTCCCGATATTCTCTGTATCATTTGTTCACCTCGTCGGCCGCTCGTGCGGCACCCGTGGAAGATAAGAGAGCCGGCAAGGGCGTGTCAACGACGAGCCAAGGGCGCGTGGGGCCGCGATGATTCTACCCCGACGCTTCGTAATCCTCGCCCGCCGCGGCAACCGAATACCCCGTCACGGCGCCCGCCCACACCGAGACGACGGGGACCCACGGCGCGAATTCGGGCAAAGCCCCGGCCCCGCCGGCGGCGAGAAAGATCAACCCGCCCGCGAGCCCTCCGAGAGCGCCGCCGAGGCCATACCTCGGGCGCAACCACCCCAACGCCCCCACCCACACGAGGCCGAAGAGCCCCCCGACAAACGCCGCGCTCGCGGGAAGCCCGCTGTCGGACAAGAAGGGCGACCGCCTTCCGTGCGCGCAAAGATTGAGACGCGCCTCGTAACGGCCGTCGACGAACACACGGATGTTTCGACCGTCGTAGGTCGCCGCGACAAAGGTCCTCCGGTTTTTTTCCAGGAGGGGGCGCGTTTTCGTCTGCGGGTAGAAACCGCCGGGGACCGTTGTCCGCGTTCTCAACCTGAAAATGATCTCACGATTTTCCTGCCCCAGCGAAAAATTCTGGGCGTAAGGCGATTTCGAGTATCCCGCTATCCGCGCCGGGCCTGATTGATTCTCGTCGCGGGTTCGGAACCAGACGAGGACGGTGAGCCTATTCTTCGACACCAGCCTCTCGTGGAACCGCTCTTGTTCGGCTCCTCCCACAAGCGGCACTCCACGGATCGAATCGAGCGATTCCGCCGGTCTCACGAAATAGAGGGGAGCAAGCGAGGCGACATGCGCGTCGAGCGCCGAAGACGCGTCCAGACGCGCGCACCGCTCGATTTCCCTGCGGCTCAAGCTCCCGTCGAATACGGCGAGCGCCTCGATCGCGCCGTCCCACGAACGGTCCCGCGTGAGCTCGTCGGCGACGATCAGACGGCAGTCCGGATCCCAGTTCGCGAAGTCGGAGCGCGGCCCCGGAAGCGAGAGGTACCACACTGCGGATACGAACAACACAGCGGCGAAGATCGAAAGACGCTTCGTGAGGAAGATCGGATCGATCCTCCACACCGACCGGAGCGCGGAACGATTCGACAGAACCCACCCGATGAGAACACCCGCGATGTTCGCCGCGACGTCCGTCGCCGCGGTGTACCGATCGGGATAAAACAACTGAACGATTTCCACGCCCGTCGAGAGGACAGCTCCCACCATCACCGCGAACACGACGCCACGCCGGCGGAGGGCGGCTCCCAATGGGACGTAGAGGACAATATTGACGAGAAGATCACCGAGTCCGACGCGCCACACCCGGTCGTCCAATCTCGGGGAAGAAACCTCCACCGATAACGCTGTACAGGCCCAAACGGCGGCAAGCACGAGCGGAAGCAAACGGAGACCGACGGAGCCGCGGCGTCCCGTCCCGGAAAGCGGGTCATGGGTTGGAAATGACATCCTTGGGTCGGCGACCGACTCGCCGTCGGGATCGCCGCGTCACGCGGCGTCCACGCGAGGCGCCGCTTTCAGGATCGTTCGTTCGACGGATGGGACAAAAAAGACGCCCCCTCACCCCGTTTCGGGGTGAGGGGCACGTGGCATTATCGGAATATCGAACTTTTCTCGCGTCTTCGATAATGCCTCTGGGCCGATATCACGGCCATCTGCCAATAGTATAGCAAACACCGGGCCCGGTGTCGACCCGTGCCGCGCACCCTTTGTCGGTGTTAGACTTGCGGCTTGGTCCCGTCTTCCCCTTGCGGCCGCCCCCGCCCCTCGGGCGTGCAGAAAACGATTCTGGCTCTCGGACACCCGCCCGCCGCACCTCATCCGCGCATACGCGGCGGGATCGCGCGCTCCAACTCATCCCATTAGAAACAGACAAGATACGTAATTGTTGTTGCGACGCGTTCACGGGGTCGGATAGTGTCGACTTGCGCGCGTCTGTCCGCGCGCGTTGCCCCGGGACCACCAAGGATCACCTTCCATGGACCGGCC
>Ga0315288_10002946_pt1 | contig 21746 bp, 20 predicted proteins | sample YL17G11_20_MG_FD_203454 | JGI IMG/M metagenome (GOLD analysis project Ga0315288, IMG submission 203454) | Sediment microbial communities from Yellowstone Lake, YNP, Wyoming, USA - YL17G11_20 | ecosystem: Environmental > Aquatic > Freshwater > Lake > Sediment | place: USA: Wyoming | collected...
AACAAGGTCAAATTCGGCCTGCATTTTTTCCCGCTGGGCCATCGCCGTCTCAGCCTGGGCCTGACGAACGCCGGCGGCATAACTGTCCACCCATATCGGCAGATTGATGGAAATCATCGCCATAATGGGATTCTGCATACCGGCCCCTTTGTTGGGCATATTGTCAATCTCCACACCCAGACCCACATCCGGCCAATACCGCTTTTTCGCCAGCTCAACCATTTTGCGGGATGACAAAATCTGCTGCTGCATCGCGGCCAGTTCCGGATTAGCCGAGCGAATCTGTCCGGCAATCGCTCCCGGCACAATTTCCACAGGAACGAATTTATCCTCCTTTGGCCACGGAAGGTCTTTATCCGTCGGCTGATTCATCACCGCGTTTAATTGCGCAACGATGGGTTTGCGCATCCGCGTCATACTGATTAAATCATCTTCCATCGTCGCCAGTTCGATCTGGGCACGCACGACGTCCGGATGCGACCCCGCGGCGGTACGGTATTTTTCGCGGGCCACCTGTTCAAAATGCTTCATCAACTCAAGACTGTCTTTGGCGACGTCCACCGCCTTGGCTAAATACGCGAATTCATAAAATACACTGCTGGTCTGATAGATAACTTTGACTCTGGCGGCTTCGTAGCGATGATGGGCGGCTTTGGCCGCAGCGGCGGCAGCGTCCGTGCGGGCCTCGAGTTTGCCAAACCACGGAAACATCTGCATAATTTTATAATCCTGTTCGCGGGGACTGTCGCTGTGCCTCATTTCCTCGCGGACAAAATAGCTGAATGTAAATTGCGGGTCATCGAGCGCAGCGGCCTGCGGGATTTGCTCCATTGCGGCTTTCCACGCCTCAAACGCCGCCCGCAAGCCCGAATTGTTCATCGCGGACTGATACAGGTAATCATTGAGCGTTTGGGGATTATTCGGGTCGATAGGCTTGACCGGCGGCTCCGTCGCGGCAAAACAAAAAACACCTATTAAAAGACAATTCAGAAGGACAATCAGAACTTTCACGCCCTGCTTCATCGGGTTGTCTCCATACAAGGTATTTCGCGTCCTTCGCTTATACTGAATAATCTATGCCGGGGTTTGCCCTTTGTCAAAAGAAATAAAAAGCTTCTGGTGAATGGCTGGATACACTCCGCAGTAAGCACCGCAAGTGCATTCTCCCGTAATTCCTCTGTAATCGCAAGCAGTTTTGCTTTCTGCTCTTCGGGCAGGCCGGGTTCTTCGGCACGTGCACATATTACTGCTGAGCTATTCAGGTAAATAGGCATAGTCGCGGGAAATTAATATTTTTTCGCCATTAAAGAACAAGCATGTTCTCCCATATTGGGGTCGTGCTTGCCGCCTGACACGTCACACGAATTGTACACGGTTTTCTCATCAAAACAGCCCGCTTTTACGAGAAACACCTTCGCCGACACCGCCAAAATCACAACGGCCGCCAAAACAAATACAATGACCATCCGTTCACTAATCTTCATAATTGCTCCTTTCTTAAGCAATTTTAAATCAGGTTTTCCTGAATTTTTGTATCAATTCAACTATCTCGTCTATTTTTTCCTGTTTCTCAGTCTCGGATTTTCCCTTTAACGCCCGCACGACACAACCATCGATATGCTTCCTGAATATATCGCTTTCTACCCTGTACAAGGCCCCGATGATTGAGCGTATCTGGGTAAGGATGTCAACACAGTATCTTTTTTCTTCAATCATCCTTTGGATGCCGCCTACCTGGCCTTCGATTTTCCTAAGATACTGCAGCTGCTCTTCATGCGTAGTCGGTTGTTTCATATGTTTGTCCTGTTTCTTTTTGATTATACCATACCCCCCTACCCTATGTCAAATGGTTTTTTCAGATTTTTTAACTGCACGGGAAAACCCGTCCGGATTACACCTTGTTGCGGATAGTAATAATACGGTATTCGGCGGCTGTCAAAAGAAATTAAAGATAAAATGATTAGGATGACGAAGTGGTCAAAGAACCGGTTTTGCTCAACTCCTGAATGTGAAGCGGAGATTTTCAAATGTTTTTCGAAAATGAAAACCATACGGCTATGGGAAAACGCTGCGGCGGCATCGGTACGGGCCTCCAGTTTACCGAACCACGGAAACATCTGCATAATCGTGTAATCCTGCTCGCGGGGATTGTCACTGTGCTTCGTCTCCTCGTGGACAAAATAACTGAATGTGAATTGCGGGTCATCGAGGGCCACGGCCTGCGGGATTTGCTCTATCGTCGCTTTCCATGCCTCAAACGATGACTTGAGGCGGAGTTGTTCATCGCCGTCTGATATAGATAATCGTTTAAGGTTAATGGTGCGTTTGGATCAGAAGGAGAGGTTTGTTCTCCAAAAGAGAAACCACTCATCCCCCACAAAACGAGAAGGACTATCAACTTTTTACCGCCCCGCCGCATCGTTCGTCTCCATACAAAAGATTGCCTATATCTTCCCTAATACTGATAACGGTACTTCACTGTTTGCCCGTTGTCAAAGAAAAGTAAATAACCACAGTGGTTATTTACTGTCCTTTCGTTCATCCTATTTCTCGCTCAATTTGTTTGAGCTGTGAAGTCAAACAGATAAAAACACACCGTATCTTCCTCTTATAGGTAATTTACCGGCCGCTAAATATCGGCTTGATAAGCCGTGTCAGGAGATTGTCTTTGACATTTCGGGCGACAACGGCCTCAAATTTGTCCAGGGCATTCAAATAACGATTGCCCATCTTAGCCGCGACGCTATAGCTGACATGAAGGAGCTGTCGCAGGTGCGGATTAAAGGCCGGGTTTTTCTGGTCGTGCCGCAGGGCATCGGTGAATTGTTTTTCGGTCCATTTGGCGACTTCGGCCGGTTTGGGCAGTTTTGCCGGGTTAATGTCAATGGTGGTTGCATAGGGGGCACAAAGTTCATCGCGATGTTCATAAGCCTGGGTATAGACATCTTTGGCGATAGCCAGCCCTTCGCCGCCGGCCTCAGCAAGCCCGATGACTTCTTCCAGCCAGGTGGAACCTGCGGTCTTAATATGGAGTCCCGCGCCGGTTTCCTTGATGGCCTTATGAATCAAAGGATAAATGGAAAACTTGTCGCTTCCGGAGTGGACGCTGAGTTTGAGATTGCCCGGCAGGCCGAATTCGCTGATGGCAAATGCAATGACTGCCAGGTCTTCACGGAATTCCTTTTCGAACTGCTTTAAATCACCGATGTAATCCACGCCTTTGTTGAATCGGCCGGTGAATTTCGTCGCGATGAGCTGGACGGGGATTTTTTCTGCCGCCAGCATCTTGAGAATAAAGAAGAGTTCCATCGGGGTCTGCGGCCGGTCGGATTCGTCGATAGAGACTTCGGTCACAAAGTTGTTTTCGTCTTTGCGGGAGGCTACGCGGCGATAGATCGTCCCAGCCTCTTTGGCAGCGCGAAGGAATTTTTCCGCGATGATCTGTACCGACTGAGGTGTTGTTGCGAATGGATCCTTTATACCGGGGATTTGCAGTGTGCCCATATAGGGTTTGCATGGAGCGATAAAATTCTGGATGTCTGCGGTCTCAGCAGGTTTGCCGATACAGTCGGACACAGCCAGCGTGAAGAAATCGCTGGAGTCGATAAAGCCGTCCACGCTTTTAAGACTGATATGTTCGGCATCGACATAGTAGCCGTCTTTCCAGCCCAGGGCCGCGACGGCGGCATCGGCTTCTTTGCGGGTATCATTGGGGCCGGTGCCGATAAGACTGTGTTCACGAAATGACTTATTCCATACGGGTACAATCTGCACACCCAGAGAACGAGCCTCTATCAGCGCGCTCAATTGTGCCTTGCCCTGTCTGCCGAAACGGTCGCCGATGCCGAGTGAGTACTTTTCCAGCTTCATCATAATCACTCCGAAAAGTTCATTTTGTTTATTTCAGTTCTTCGTCGAATACCACGGCTACTTTACCACATTTGCCGCCAGCCATCAAGGCATAAGCGTCCGCGACCTTATCCAGCGGGAAACGGTGCGTAATCAGGTCTTCGGGATGAATATTCCAGCGGACCAGCCGTTCGACCAGTTCTTCCATCCGCCAGATGTTGGTGACCCACGAACCGTAAATGGTTTTCTGGTCGTGGATAATATCCGGCGACGGCTGGAACGAACAGGTTCCGCCTTCGCCGAGAAATACGATTTTGCCCCATTTGCGAGTGGCCTGGATGCATGTCAGGCGCGCCTTGTCGTTGGCCGAGCAATCGACGGATTTTTCCACGCCCATACCGGCGGTCAGCATCTGAACTTCCTGCACGTTTTGCGGGCCGGCTTTCAGCACGATGTCGAACAGTTTCAGACGTTGTGCGATTTTGATGCGTTCGTCGATAACCTCAATGCCGATGATTTTTGATGCGCCCATCGTACGGGCCAGCATCGCCGTTGCCAGCCCGACTGGTCCCAGTCCTGTTACCAGCACGGCGTCGTTGCCGCAGACGCCGATTTTTTCGAGGCCTTCATAGACGGTGCCGAATCCGCAGGCCACCTGAGCGCCGTCGGAGCAGGTCAGCTCATCCGGCAGAAACACGAGGTCTTTTTCTTCGGCGAGCAGATATTCGGCCATTCCGCCGTTGCGTTGCCAGCCGTAGGCCCTGCGGTATTTTTCGCTGGTGCAGGAAATCATATAACCCCGGCGGCAGTCGTTGCAGACACCGCAGCCGGAGATGTGATAAATGATGACGCCGTCGCCGTTTTTGAAACGTCGGCATCCCGGGCCCGTTTCGACAATCTGGCCGCAGGGTTCGTGGCCTGCAATCATTCCCTTCTGATAGCCTTCCGGTCCTTTGCCGAGGTGTTCGTGATAAATACAGCGGATATCCGAGCCACAAATCGTGGATGATTTCATCTTAATCAAAACTTCGCCGTGCGCCGGTTTGGGAATGTCAAATTCTTTCAATTCCACCGTGCTGTTGCCGGGCAGAATCGCACCCTTCATTTTTTTGGCCATATCAGGTTTTCCTGTTTATTTTTAAAGTATAATTTTGCGCAGAAATAAAACAATCGCGAGAATTAGGGCGGCGTAATTTCGCCATTGACATCCCAGAGAGCTTCCCAGCTTTGATTTTCCTTCCATAGAAACACCTGTCCTTTAATCAGACGGCAATTTTTGTCGATGCCGGCGATTTCTTTCATATCCTGCTCTGTCAGCGGCGCGGTAACCGCAGCCTTGAGATTTGACAGATAATTGTGGACTGAGAACGGAATCGGGATTTGACCCCGCTGAATCGCCCATTTGATGCACACGATTGCCGGATGAACGTTCAATCGTTTGGCGATTTTTACGACGACCGGGTCTTCGATGGGCGACGTATCTTCCGGCGTGCGGTCGCGGTCCGGACGATTGGGAGAACCCACCGAGCAATAACCGATAGGCTGGATGCCGTGATCCGTGCAAAACTTAAACAGTTCCGGCTGCTGCAAGTGCAGGTGCAGTTCTACCTCATTGCAGGCCGGCTTGATTTTGGCGTCGCGCAGCAGCAGTTTCAGTTTGGGAATCGTCATATTGGACGTGCCGATGTGTCTGACCAGTCCCATCTCCACCAGCCGTTCCATTTGACGCCAGGTCTTCATATAATTTTCGTGAATATAGGGCTTGGCGTCCGGATTGCGCGATGTCACATCACAGCCGGGGGCGTGGTAGTTCGGGAACGGCCAATGAACCAGATACAGGTCGAGGTAATCCAACCGAAGGTCTTTGAGCGATTTGGCGCAGGACAGCAGGACGTCCCCTTTGCCGTGCATATCATTCCAGACCTTGGAGGTAATCCACAGTTCTTTGTGGTTCAGGCCTCCCTGAACAGCTTCGTCCAGAACCGGCCCAATCAGGTGTTCATTGCCATAGACTGAGGCGCAGTCGATATGACGATAACCGGCGGCAAGAGCGCCTTTGACCGCCTGGGCCACCTCTTGTCCGGAGAATCGGTCGGAGCCGAATGTGCCCAATCCAATGGCTGGGATTTTGGCTGCGGTGTAAAGCGCCCTGGCGGGAACCCGATTCGGCTCCACCCCATCTTTTGCGGGTATAAATTTACTCATTGTGCGAATTTCTCCCTGACGACGGTTTTACACAAAGAATTTATCTGAGGACAGTATAAGTAAGACGGTTGTAATTGCCACAGAAAAAATCGTCGCATAGAACCAGGGTTTTTGCGAGCAAAACATCCGGCTTTCGACGGGGTTGAGATATTGAAAACGGCGGGGTTTTTTCTGCTCAGACCTGTTTTTTCACCGCGTAAAACATTTTGACAATTGGCCCAATTGGGAGTACACTAATTTATTCACGGCGACAGGGCTAAAAGGCCTTTGTACCGGTCTGGAAGGGATTTTTGTAAGGTGTTTCTGCAAGGGAAGTTATGGACGAAATTGAACAGCGGCCCAAGAGCGGACGCGTAGAGCCGATACAGATTGTCGATGAGTTAAAAACGTCGTATCTGAACTATGCGATGAGCGTGCTGGTTTCGCGAGCGCTGCCGGATGTGCGGGACGGTCTCAAACCCTCTCAGCGGCGAATCTTAGTAGCGATGAACGACCTGAATTTAGGCCCGCGTTCCAAGCACAGAAAATGCGCCAAAATCGTTGGCGACACCGGCGGTAATTACCACCCCCACGGCGACCAGGCGACATACGGTACGCTGGTTCGATTGGGCCAGGACTGGAATATGCGGACGCTGCTGGTTGACCCGCAGGGCAACTTTGGCAGCGTCGATAACGACCCGCCGGCGGCGATGCGTTATACCGAGGCGCGAATGACCGCGGCGGCGGTGGATATGCTCGAGGATTTGAAGCTCGACACCGTTGATTTTGTCCCCAACTATGACGAGACCCGCACGGAGCCGACGGTTCTGCCGGGTAAATTCCCGAATCTGCTGGTCAACGGCGGCAGCGGCATTGCCGTTGGTATGGCGACCAATCTTCCGCCGCACAATGTCGGCGAGGTGTGCGACGCACTATTGCTGATTATTGATGACCCCGACTGCGGTTTTAAGGACATTCTTGAAAAACTGCCCGGCCCGGATTTCCCCACCGGCGGCATTATCTGCGGACGAAAGGGTATTGTCGATACGTATGTCAATGGCAAGGGGCATCTCAAAGTCCGCTGCAAGGCCCACGTCGAAACAAACAAAAAAGGCAGGACCAGTATCGTTATTACGGAAATTCCGTATATGACGGTTAAATCGGCGATTGTCTCCAAAATTGCCGACTGTGTTCACGAAGACCAGATAGACGAAATTTCCGATGTCCGCGACGAATCCGACCGCCACGGAATGCGTATTGTCGTCGAGTTGAAAAAGGACGCCGACAGTCAGGTTGTGCTTAACAAACTCTATCGTTTTACGTCTTTGCAGACGACTTTTGCGGCGCAGAACATTGCACTGGTCAACAATCGGCCTGAGACGCTCAACGTCCGCCAGATATTGCAGTATTATATTGACCATCGTCTTGTGGTGATTCATCGCCGCACCCGTTACCAGCTCAAAAAATGTCGTCAGCGGGCACATATTCTGGAAGGCCTGATTCTGGCCGTCAGCGACATTGACGAAATCATTGATTTAATCAAGGCCTCGCCTGACGCCCCAACGGCCAAGACTCGCCTGATGAAAAAGCCCCTGCGTCTGGCCGAGACCGAGACGCTCAGAAAGATTCTGCCCGCGGCCTTTATTGCTGAAAAGAGTAAATCCGACCAGTTTTTGACGGCCCCACAGGCCGAGGCGATTCTGACGATGCAGTTGCAGCGGCTGACGGGTCTGGAAATCGAGAAATTAGCCAAGGAATACGCCGAACTGTCGCAGCAGATTGCCGATTATGAGGTTTTGCTGGCCGACCGGCAGATGCAGTTGGACGTAATCAAAAAGGACATCGAAGAAGTCCGCAAAAAATACGCCGACAAACGCCGCACGGAAATTGTGGATGAAGAGGCGGAAGACTTCGATATGGAGTCTCTGGTGGCCGATGAAGAAGTGATTGTAACGATTTCCCACGCCGGTTATATCAAACGTACGCCCGTCGATACCTATCGCAAACAGGGCCGCGGCGGAAAAGGCGTCATCGGCTCGGACACCAAGGAAGGCGATTTCCTTGAACATTTATTCACCGCATCGACACACGATTACCTGCTGGTCTTTACAAATAAGGGAATATGCCACTGGCTGAAAGTCTATAATGTTCCGGAATTGTCCCGCCAGAGCAAAGGCCGCAATATCGTCAATCTGCTGCATATCTCGGCCCAGGAAAAAATCACGTCGATTCTAACTGTCCGCGAATTTGACGACAAGCGGCAGTTGATTATGGCCACGCGAAAAGGCAACGTCAAAAAGACCGTGCTTTCGGCCTACGGCAATCCGCGCAGCAGCGGCCTGATCGCTATTAAACTGGAAGAGGGCGACAGTCTCATCGGCGCCGCCATTACCAGCGGCGATGATGAAGTCATCCTCGGCACCGCCGACGGAATGGCCATTCGTTTCCACGAATCGCAGGCCCGTTCGATGGGCCGGGCCAGCATCGGCGTTATCGGCATTCGCCTGCGCGACAGCGATGAAGTTGTCGCAATGGTGATTGTCGAAAAAGGCGCATCGCTCTTAACGGTGTGCGAAAACGGCTACGGCAAACGCACCGACCTTGATGATTATCGTCCGCAGAACCGCGGCGGCCTGGGGCTGATCAATATCAAAACCACCGAGCGCAACGGCAAAGTAGTCGCTATCAAGACCGTCCATGACGACGATGGTCTGATGCTGATTACCGCCGGCGGAATGATTATTCGTACCGGCCTGGAGCAGGTGCGTGAAATCGGGCGCAACACTGCCGGCGTCCGTATGATTCGTCTGGACGAGGGCGACAAGCTCGTCGCCGCCGAACGCCTTATCGTGGAAGAAGATGAAAAAATGAATGATGTTTAGCCCCGTAATTTTATTGCGGGGTTTATCTTGACAACGATGGCCGTAAAGAAAGTACAAAAAAAAGAGACGACAAAATCGCCTTTCAAGAGTCTGTATGTCATCTTCGGCCAGGATGCTTATCTGGTCCGCCAGAAGGTGGATGGATTTCTGGATAGCCTCCTTAAGCCGGACCAGCGGGAGATGGCTCTTTATCAGCCCGAAGCCGACAAAGTCAGCGGGGCGGAGGTACTGGATGAGCTGCGCACGCTGCCGTTTCTGGCCGAGAGGCGAGTGGTCTTGATTCAGGGCGCCGAGCCGTTTGTCGAAGTTTATGGCGAGCTGCTCGAAAAATACATCGACAGTCCCAGCCCGACCGGCGTTTTAATCCTGACAGTCGAATCCTGGGATAAGCGTAAGAAACTGGCCAAAAAAGTCGCCGCGGGGGGCAATGCCGAGCTGATTGAGGTCGGCGACATCAAGCCGTGGGAGATGGGGCGTTTTGTTTCTAATTATGCACAGAGCAAAGGAGTTCGTCTGGGCCCCGATGCCGCTGATTGGCTCGTTGAGCTGGTCGGCAATGAGCCCGGGCATATCGCCGCAGAAATAGATAAATTGATTTTGTTCAAACACCCGGCCAAGACCATTTCCATTGCCGACGTGGAAGAGTCAATTGGCAATAGCCGGATGTTTGATGCCTTTGAGGTTATTGAAAGTCTGGCCGGACAGGAAAAACAAAAGGCCTTTGACCGTCTCCGCCGGATGTTTGGGGCCGACCGGGAAGCCGAATACAGGGTTATTGGAGCTTTTGCGTTTCATTTCAGAAGATTGTTTCGCGTCAAGGCAATGCTCGAAAAGGGCGAATCCCAGCAGACCGCCCTCAAAAAAGCCGGGCTTACAAAGCCGTTTATACAGAACAAGTTTCTCGCCCAGCTTGGCCGCTACACCCTCAAAGGGCTGGGTCAACTGCTGGCCGAGCTGGGTAATATGGATTATCAGGCCAAGACCGGCCAGGGCGACATCGCGAGCAATATGGAAAAATTCTTTCTGCGTATTATGGCCTTGCAAAAGGAATAAATTAAGGGCGTTTTGTAGAAAACCACGGAGCATGGGAGGCACGGTCAAGCGCAACTTGGCCGTGAGACTGGCCTTTAAAATAGGAAATTGAAAATTGAAAATAGAAAATAAAAAAAGCCCGTCTTAATAACGGGCTTTCCTGCAAGGGGTTTTTGACCTCTTGCCGTACTTCTTACCCTGTGATAGTGTCTTTTTCTCTCGGATGAGCGTCGTGATACTGTTCTTTCATCCGGGCGGTGGTGACATGGGTATAAATCTGCGTTGTTGACAGCGACTGATGTCCCAGCAGCTCCTGGACGCTTCGCAGGTCGGCGCCATTGTTGAGCATGTGCGTCGCAAAGCTGTGGCGCAGGGTATGCGGGCTGATATTGGGGTCCAGGCCGGCTTCAATGAGATACTTATCCATTTTTCGGCGGACGCTGCGGGTGCTTATCCGTTTGCCGTGCTTGTTGGCGAACAGCACCTTGCTGTCAAAACCCGGATCGCTTTCCATCCGTTTATTTCGGAATTCCAGATAATTCTGAATTGCCTGCAAAGCCCGCGAGCCGATGGGACAGATGCGTTCTTTTTTGCCCTTGCCGCGGACGTGAATAACTTCGCTCAAAAAGTCAACGTCGTCGAGGTTCAGGCCCACCAGTTCGCTGACGCGGACGCCCGTGCTGTACATTGTTTCCAGCATCGCCCGGTCGCGCGCTCCCAGCCGGGTATCCGCCGGGGGGGTGTTCAGCAGTTTCTGAATCTGCTCGTATTCGAGGAATTTCGGCAGTTTCTTTTCCTGTTTGGGCGTTTTGATGGTGCTGACGGGGTTGTTGTTCAGGTAGTGCCGTCTGACCAGGAATTTATAGAAACTCCGCAGCGTCGCCAGCTTTCTGGCCAGCGTGGATTTAGCGTAGTGATGCTCGTTCAGTTGAGCCATGTGCGCCCGGACGGTGTTGACGTCCGCGGCCAGCAGCAGTTGATCGATTTTTTGTTCGGTCTGCACCGCTGTGGTCGTTGAGTCGTTCCAGTTTTCGGTTTGGCCGCCGCTTTCGTTGGGATGTCCGGCCTGTCCGGTCAGGTAGTTCACATACTGTTCCAGGTCTGTGCCGTAGCAGTGGGCCGTGTAATCCGAAAAGTGCTTTTCAAATTTCAGATAGCTGATAAATTCCTGAATTACATTTGAGTTTTTCATGGTTTTTCCCTGTATTTTCAACATTTAATCGCCGTTTGTGATTTTGTCCGGAGTCTGCAGCAGCATTCGCATCGGGTCGGGCAGGTCGCGGTACAGCAGTTCGTCCGCCTGGCCCATCAGACTCTGACTGAGTTTGAAGCTCAGGACTGCCGCGTCAAACCAGTCAAAATCCGTTTTTTCGTCCGTCGCAGCAGCCACCAGCGCATCCAGAAGAGACGCTTCATTTCCGCCGGCATAGCGGAAAATGTACTGCTGACCGCCTTTGTTGAGGACGAGCTGCCTTTGAGATGATTCCATAAATGACTTCTCCGGGATTTCCGAGAATGCTCCTTCTATTTTTATCGGGCCGGACGGCAATCTCTAAAGTCCTTTTTTTAAGAATTTAATCGAAAGTTCTTCAATCCGACCTATATTGATGCCTCGCCTATTTCTTATCGACCGATAACCGAATGTCCTTAAACCGAATTTTCCCCCATTATTGGAGTCGGCAATTTTCCGGATACAGCCGTCCTATAAAAACCGTTGATTCAGTATGAAGCGATTTTGAAAGGAAGACTTAGGAAAAACAGAAGGGGGGGAAAATTATTGAACGGGTTTGTAATACATTTTTCTGCCGCGGTTCTCCGGTATGATTTGTCCGGTATGCAGCAGGTCAGCGACGATTTTCAGGATAATTTCTCGTCTGGCGCCAAGCCCGGCGACAAGGTCTTCGGTACTGCACGGTCGGCGGCGCAGCATTTCCAGTACAGATATTGCGTCACAACCGGCCAGCCCCATTTTTTCAGCACTAAAATCGGCGATGACCTCGGCATTTCGTTCCAGTTTTTTGGCCAGGATTTTCATCCTGTCCGGCGATACCGCCCGGATGTGGGAGTGTGCCGTCGGACGAACCGCCGTATTGAGCTGGACCTTATCCGGCTTGATGCGGTCAATAAGTTTTCCGATATTCTCAATCGACTTGCTATCGGTATTTATGTCTTCACATAAAAATATTTCCAGCCAGATAGGACCGCGATATTCTCGTCTGAACGCACACAGACCCTCCACAAATTTTGCAAAATCAATATTCGGATGCGGCTGATTTAGTTTCCGGAAGGTCTGTTCGTCGCCGGCGTCCAGCGACGGCAATACCACGTCCGCCCTGGCGCAATCGTCCCGCACGTCCTGTCGCCATAACAGACTGCCGTTGGTAATCACCGCTACAGGAATGGAAGTAAGGCGGTGGATTTCGTCGATGAGTCGGCCCAGTTCTGAATGCAGCGTCGGCTCGCCTGAGCCGCTGATGGTGATGTAATCAGCTTTTAGGCCGGTCTGGATGCGGTTGCGAATCTCCGTAAGGACATCGTCAATCGGAGCATAGACCTTGCGCTCCAGTGTTTGTGTTGTGTCCTTTCCCAGTTGGCAGTAGAGACAGTTTTGCGTGCAGGTTTTTAGGGGGACGATATCCACCCCCAGGCTCAAACCCAGCCGGCGCGACGGCACCGGCCCAAAGAGATACTTTTCTTTGCTCATATTATTTTTTTTACCACGAAACACACGAAACACACTAAAAAACTGTTTTTTTGAGTATTTCGTGGTTTATAAAATGATCCTTAATATTTCCGCCTTTGGATAATGCCCAAAATTTATGAGCAACCCTAATTTCAGCCCGGATGCCTTTAGATAATTAAAAGTCTGGGCTTTATGTTCAGGAGCAATTTCTTTGACCGCCTTTAACTCCACGATTATTTTATCATAACAAACAAAATCAGGTTTATATATTTGTTCGAGCAATTCACCTTTGTAGGCGATTTTTAATTCCGGCTGGCAAACAAAAGGAATGCGGCGTTTCCTGAATTCTTTTTCGAGACATTCCTGATAAACGGCTTCCAGAAAACCACATCCCAACTCCCGATAGACTTCAAATACCGCCCCCTGAACAGCAAAGCACTCTTCCTTGTATAAAATGCCTTTTTGCTTGTCGAGTATTCGGTGGCCGCTATTCACAATTGGTTTATTCTCCTGTTTTTCTTTAACCACAAAACACACTAAACACACTAAAATACTTTTTGTTATGGCGTTTTCTTATTTAATTGTTTTCGGATTTTCTGTATCTCCTTCTTGATATCGTCTACATCTTTTATATTGAGGGTATTTTCTACCTTTACTTTATTTTTGCTGAATACCACACAGATTATTTCAATCTTACGGTCATCTTTAATACATTTTTTTAGAACAATTTTTATTACATCATAAAGAAAATTTGCCGCAAACCCACAAACAATCCCAAAAATAAATTCGGGTCCTGTTTCATGACATTGAAGTACAAATTCCTCACCATCCTTCCTTATCAGTATGTCCCCCTCGTTTTTATTTCCGAAATCAGGTATTTCAATTATATTACCTATTTCAGACCATACTTTATGCCAATGATGAAAACAACAACACCCGGAACGTGGTTTTATTTTAACGATACAATAATCGTCATTTCTATTCCATCCTGATATCTTAATGGCACGGTCAAAACTTGCAAGAAAATCCGCCATCACAATTGCCCTCTTTCATAATATGGTTTTTTACAACAAAATATACGTATTATTTTCTCATTTTCGTGTTTTTCGAGTATTTCGTGGTTTGATTTTATAATTTTACAGTATTAAATATAGTTTTACAGGTTTTCAGGAGCGATTCGACTTTATCAAGCTTCATCATACACGCTGCGTCGCACAGGGCCTTGTCCGGGTCGGGGTGGACTTCCATAAACAGGGCGTTGGCTCCGGCGGCGACGGCTGCGCGGGCCAATACGGGCGTCAGTTCCCGGCTGCCGCCGCTGGCCTGTCCCAGTCCTCCCGGCCGCTGCGTGCTGTGGGTGCAGTCAAACACCACCGGACACCCCAGCGCCTGCATTTCAGGAATGGCCGTCATATCGTTGACCAGCCGGTTATAGCCGAAGAAGGTTCCGCGTTCAGTTAGGATGATTTTATCATTTCCGCAGGCGCGAATTTTTTCAACGGCGTTTTTCATTTCCGCCGGCGCAACGAATTGACCTTTTTTGACGTTGACGGCCTTGCCTGTTTTGGCGCAGGCGACCAGCAAATCCGTCTGCCGGCACAAAAACGCCGGCACCTGCAGAATATCCACGACCCTGGCGACGGCCTCGGCCTGGGAGGGTTCGTGGACATCTGTCAGCAGCGGCAGGGCGGTTGTCTGGCGGACTTTATCCAGCGTCTGAAGACCTTTTTTCATTCCGGGGCCGCGGAAACTGTCGATACTGGTGCGGTTGGCCTTGTCGAAGCTGGCCTTGAAGATGATTTTTACGCCGGTGCGTTTGCCGATGCGGACCAGTTCCTTTGCAATTTCCAGGCACAGCCCTTCATCCTCGATAACGCACGGCCCGGCAATCACAAAAAAGTCGCCCTTCAGGCCAATCTGAATATCGCCAATTTGAAATGAATTAGCCATTCGATTTTCCTGTTCTTTCAATCGTAAATCGTTAACTATCCGATCATTCTCCAGATTCGGGTTCGAATCCCCGCCGGTTTTGCTCCGGGCGGCACGACGACCTGGATGGCCTGCGGGATGATGCTGATATCCACGGGCATTGCCGGTCCCGGGTCGCCGTCCAGTTCGGTGGGGAGATTTTCCCGCTCAGATTCCACCCGCACCAACCGACCCTGTGTATAAAACGTATTTTTGCACCGGTGGGTTTGTTTCATTGCCGTCAGGGCCGCGTGTTTGAGCAGACTCCAGCAGTTGGCGCAGCGGAATACGCATACGTCCAGCAGACCGTCGCTGTAATCGGCTTTGTGCAGGATTTCCAGGCCGATGGCGTAGCGCGAGATATTGCCCACAAACACCAGCCCGCGGCCGTTGAAAAATTCTTTTTCATCGACGACGACTTTCATCGCCGGAAAATCGTAATCCCAGAACGTCCGCCATATCGGCCAAAAGTACGTCAAATGGCTGATATGTCCCTTGCGTGCGGCGTGAACGCGCTGCACTACCTTGCCGTCAAAGCCGAATCCCGCGATGGAGGTGAAGTGCTGCTGGTTGGCTTTGCCCAGGTCCAGCGCGCGAATTTGGCCGTGCTCAAAGGCACGGATGATGGTTTCCAGCCGTACGTCAAACCCCAATTCGTTGGCCAGCAGGTTTTCCGTCCCGCAGGGGATGATAAGCAGAGGTTTTTTCGAGCCGGACAAGCCGTGAACGACTTCCCGGATGGTTCCGTCGCCTCCCGCCGCGACGACCAGTGTACAGCGGTCGTCCGCCCCGGCCTGTTGTGCCAGTTGGCAGCCGTGTTCCAGCGAGTCGGTGTATTCCAGCCGGATGTCGTATCCGTGCTGTTCGAGATATGTCCGGAATCCATTAGCCAGGCGCTTATTGCTGCTGGCCCCGGATTTGGGATTGACAATAAAACAAATTGAACCGTCCTGTGGTTTCATAATTTATTTCTCACCTGCTCCCCTGTTCGCCTGATTACCTTTCTGTATTGGGCCCTGTAGGATTCGAACCTACGACCAAGGGATTATGAGTCCCCTGCTCTACCACTGAGCCAAGGGCCCGCGCGACAAATGCCTAATGATTATAATGTGCAATCATTAGTTCATTTGTTCATTTTTTTCAAACAGTCTCGACGGAAATCGAATCATACGGTATAATACCTTATCTGTCAATAACTTATCATTGCCGGGTTGGGATGGGTAATAAAGCTTTGAGTTTTTTGTATTTTATTGAGGATAGCATAACTATAAAATAGCGGGCAATGAAATGTATGGATGGGATAAGGCGACATCAACTCGAAAAAAGGAGAATTCTATGAAACGGGTACTGTTTTTTCTGATGTATGTTTCTCTGATAGCTGCCGGTTTGGCCGAGCCAAACGTATCAGACAAAAATGTTCGATTGATTCAAGCCGCAGGAAAAGGCGACCTCCAGACTGTGCAAACCCTGCTGGCCGGCGGCGCTGAGGTCAATACTAAAAATGCCAGAGGAGTAACAGTACTAATAATCGCGGCGATGAACGGCCATACAGAAATTGTCAAATTGTTGCTGGAAAAAGGGGCTGAAGTCAACGCCAAAGCCAGTAATGGCAAAACGGCTTTAGAACTGGCAAAAAGCAAAGGTCACACAGACGTTGTGCAACTCCTTGAAAAAGCCGTAGTACCTGCTGCCCGGGCTCAGGCGGCCAAAATATCATCTCCGCAGGACGCCAACGCAATTGACCTTGATTGCGTACGCGAGGCGCTGCTCAAAACACCACCCACGCTAGCCAATAATGAGCAGCGTCGCTTACTCCTCGCCTCTCTCGACGCATGTCTCGAACAACCCTCTTCGGAATACTCGGAGCGAGTCATTAAACATTACCAACTGATGATTGACCACGCGATTGATGAAATTGCCACAGAGAAGGTCTCTCAGGGAATCATCGTGTGGAAGTTTTACAGCAGCGGCATGGTTGTCAAAACACCCAAGACGGTTTTTGGGATTGACCTTATCGGACCGTCGTATTTTAACCATGGGTTGGGTATGAACGACCAGCAGCGAAGCCGGTTGGCGAAACTGGTGGATATCTCGTTTCATACTCATATACATGGAGACCACATTGAACGTGCCCTCACCGAAGAACTATTCAAAGCCGGCAAAATGATTGTAGTCCCTGACGACATCCGGGAAAAATGGAGTGACAAGTCTGCTGCGGCAAAATTCATCGTACTCGCGCCGGAGTCAGGTCGGAAGCACTCCGTCGGTAATTTGAAGGTGGAAGTTCTTGCTTCGTGGCAATTGGATAGCTCGCACAAGCCGTGGTGTCCGTGCAACGCATACTTAGTGACCACGGACAATGGGGTCAACGTCCTGTTCAAAGGTGACATTAACTACGGGGATGACCTGTTGCCTTGGCTCAGCCAGGTTAAGTCCCGGCACGAAAAGGTTGATCTTTACGTATCGGCGCCGTTTATCTGGATGGGGGGGGGAGGCATTCATGAAATTGACGTATTGTTTAATCCTCTTATTATTCCCGGTCATGAGTTTGAATTTGGGCATCGCCAAGATGGACAATCTGGGCCGGGGACCCAATCTTACTCTTCTAATATTGAAGCGTTCAAGCAGCAGCGAAGTGTGATTCTTTCATGGGGCGAAAAATTCCACTATCTTCCATCTATGCGTGGGATAAACAAGGAGAAAAATCGCACGCCCCCAAAGCCTGTTGTACGGTGAGCCGATTTTGTAGAATCCATTCTCAGCGATTTTGAGGGTATTATGTCGGATATCAAAACGGCATACGAAGATGCTTGAGAAAATCAAAATCCTTATCGCCAAAGGTGCTGATGTCAATCTAAAATCAATAACAGCCAAACGACGCTGGAACCGGTAAAAAGGAAAGGTCACACAGAGATTGTGCAACTGCTTAAAAATGTTGGTGCTGAGGAATAACGGTTGTTGGTGATTCAAGATGACAAAACATAATCAACAGACTTCGTTACAGATGCTGCCCGCGAGGCGGGAGGAGATGCTGGCACTTGGCTGGGAGCGGCCGGATATTATTTTGGTGACTGCCGATGCTTATGTGGACCATCCATCTTTTGGAGCGGCCCTGATTGGTCGATATTTGCAGTCGCTGGGCCGGCGTGTGGCGATTCTGACCCAGCCGGACTGGCGCTCGGTCGAGGCGTTTCGCATATTCGGTCCGCCGCGGCTTTTTTGGGGTATTACTTCAGGCTGTATCGATTCGCGTCTGAACAATTACGCCTCGATGGGGCATAAGCGCAGCGAAGATGTCTATAGTCCCGGCGGACAGCTTGGCCTGCGTCCCGACCGACCATTGCTGGTTTATTCCGCCCGCGTCAGAGAAGCCTATAAAAACATTCCCATTATTTTGGGCGGACTTGAGGCCAGTCTGCGCAGACTGGCGCATTATGATTTTATTGAAGATAAACTCAAACGCTCCATCCTGATTGATGCTAAGGCCGATATCCTCGTTCACGGGATGGGTGAGCGGGCCGTCGCTGAGATTGCCCGACGGCTCGACGCCAGCAAAACCGTTGATGACCTGACTGACATACCGGGTATCGCCTATCGTATCGTACGGGAGATAAAAGTTCCCGCCGGTGCGATTCATCTGCCTTCGCTGGAACAGATTGAACAGGATAAACATTTGTTTATGGATGCCCAGTTGACCTATCAGAAGCATGCGCACCCCGGCGGTAAATCAGTCGTTCAGGAGCAGGGTGCGGGAATCATCGTGGTCAATCCGCCTGCCGAGCCGCTGGAAGCCGAACAATTAGATGCTCTTTATACTTTGCCGTTCACACGGCAGGCGCACTCGATGTATGAAAAGCTCGGCGGCATCCCTGCGCTAAAACCCGTGGAGTTCAGTATCACGACGCATCGCGGCTGTTTTGGCGGATGCAATTTCTGCTCCATTTTTTTCCATCAGGGCAAATCCATTCGCAGCCGTTCCGTCGAATCCGTTTTGAATGAGGCTGAAATTCTCAGCCGGCAAAAAGGTTTTGGCGGCGCTATCAGCGACCTCGGCGGGCCGACGGCCAATATGTACGGAATGAGTTGTTCCCAATCCGGCGTGTGTGCGAGGGCGAGCTGTCTGTTTCCATCCATTTGCCCGAACCTCAAGGCCGACCATACAAAACTTATCCGCCTGATGGAGGCCATTCTGAAATGGCAGGGCGGTAAAGGTCGGAAACTTCGCACCTTCGTCGCCTCCGGCATTCGCCACGACCTGGCTTTGCAGTCGCCGGAGTATATGGACCTGCTGGCCCGTCATTTTACTGGCGGCCATCTGAAGGTCGCGCCGGAGCATTATTGTCCGCACGTGCTGGAACTGATGGGCAAGCCCTCGTTTGATGTGTTCGAGGAGTTTGAGCAAAAATTTACGGATTTGTCCCGCAGGGCCGGTCGCCGGCAGTATCTGGTGCCGTATTTTATCAGCGCCCATCCCGGCTGTTCGCCCGACGATGCGATACGTCTGACCGAATACTTGGTCAACCGCAATTGGCGGGTTCGGCAGGTACAGGATTTTGTGCCTGTGCCGCTGACGATGTCGGCGGCGATGTATGTGGCGGGTCTTTCGCCGCGAAAGAAAACCGTGTATGTTCCCAGAGGTCAGGGCGAAAAGAAATTACAGTTTGCGCTGCTGCAATACCACGACCGCCGCAACGCCAGAATGCTGGCCAATTATCTATCCGGTCGGAATCTGCACAAACTGCTGGCCCGCATCCGCAGCGCTCAGTCTAATGAACAAAGGAAGAGAGGATAACTTAGTTCCTGTTCCATTTTATTTCTGAACAGGAGGCGAAATGATTTCCAAAATACTTTCTTTTTACACCCGTCTGTTCGGTTTGTGGATTGTTCTGGCGGGCGTCGCTGCTTATTTGTTTCCACAGATGTTTGAAGGACTGCAGAAATTCAATCTGTATTTTTTTGCCCTGACGATGTTCGGCATCGGCGCGGTGCTGTCGCCGCAGGATTTCCTGCCCGTGATGCGCCAGCCCTGGCTGGTAGTTCTCGGCACCGCGGCACAATACACGATTATGCCGTTTGGCGCGTACTTTATTGCCCGGATATTTCAATTACCCGATGAATTGGCCGCGGGTTTGATTCTGGCCGGCTGCGCGCCGGGCGCGATGTCCAGCAATGTGATTTGCTATATCGCCGGCGCCGATGTCGGGTATTCTGTTGCCTTAACCTCGGTTTCCACATTGTTGTGCCCCCTGATGACGGCGGGCCTGACCAAATTGCTGGTCGGCGCAAGACTGGACGTGAGTTTCTGGAAAATGTTTTTTGATTTAATTTTGACGGTCATCGTGCCGCTGGCGGCGGGATTTGCATTTCGTCATTTCTTTGGGCGATTCACAGAGAAGGTCAAAGACGTTTTTCCCGCCGTGTCCGTCACGTTTATTATTTTTATCTGTGCCGTAGTGGTAGCCGCCAATCACGACAGGCTGGCGGAAATGACGTCTCTGATATTGCTGACGGTGATCATATTGAATGTCGGAGGCCTGCTTGGTGGATATGCTTTGGGAACATTGTTCAGGCTGGGCCTTCCGCAGCGAAGGACGCTCAGCATCGAAATTGGGATGCAGAATGCCGGTCTGGGAAGCGTGCTGGCAATTAAAAACTTCGGCCCCCGTGCCGCCGTCCCTACGGCATTGTTCGTCTATGTCTGCATCTTTACCGCCGCGATTCTATGTGAGTTTTGGAAAAGAAACAGAGTCCGAATTGCCGATAAATAAGAGAGGCCGTATTTATATGCGAGAGGACAATAATTAATGGACAAAAGTTATTGGAATAGGATGGGAAAGAATTACCGCGATGAAATTTTCAGCGTTGCAGAAAGTGACAAATGCAGGATTATTGAAAAGCAGTTAAGAAAGTTTTCCGGTCCCAACAAAATCGCTGCGGATTTCGGCTGCGGCATCGGTGGATTTCTTCCGTTGTTGTCTGAAAATTTCAGAAAAGTCTATGCGATTGATTTTTCTGCTTCTTGCTTACAGAAAGCAAAATTATTAAATGGGGATTTGGATAATGTATCTTTTCATTGTGCCGACCTGACCAGTCCGAAATTATCCATTCCCAAAGTGGATTTTATCTTGTGTGTAAACGCGATCATTACTTCAGCTATTTCCAAACGTATCGGCATACTTAAAAATATTTCCACTCATTTAGTCAAAGGCGGGCATTTATTTTTGGTCGTTCCATCGCTGGAATCCGCGTTCTTTTCAAATTTCCGTTTAATCGAGTGGAATTTGGATGATGGTATGTCGCCCTCTTCTTCCGTTCGCGGCGGTTTTGATATGACAAAACCTTCTGTCGCTTGCCTTCGCCAGGGCGTTGTTGAAATTGACAGTGTTCCCACAAAGCATTATCTGAAGGAGGAGTTGACGGTGCTCATGGAGGAATTGAACTTTGAAATAGTGTCTGTCTCTAAGGTGGAATATGACTGGGATACGGAATTTAATTCGCCCCCGGCATGGATGAAATCGCCGTATCCGTGGGACTGGCTGGTGGTGGCAAAAAGATAAGTGAGATTTTGAATTTTAACTTTCCACTTTTAAGTTTTTATAGATTGTATTCCTTGATTTTTCGATACAGCGTGCACAGGATAACTTTTTGTGCAGCGGTTCGAATTCCGGGAACAAACCCCCACGGCATAAAATTATGTGAGTCGGAAGATACGACGCATTGCGGTCCGTATCGCCTCAGCGGTCTTAATCGCCACGGCTGCATCTTCCTGGTCCGCACACGTCCCCGGATACCTGACCTCGATTCCGATGGCGGATAACGCAGTCAGGTCGGAACGAAATACTTCAAGGGCAGGTTCATGGGGCAAAAGGATATCCAAAAGCATAAGCAGGTCGTGTGTACGGGGAAACTCCTTTTCTTTATCAATGATTGCCGCTTTCAGATACTTTTCCGCGCATTGCTGGGCGTGAAAACAAACGGCGTCATAATTGGGATGGGCCGGCACGTTGATTTCCCGCGAAGCCGTTTCAAAATCCCCTTCGGCTTTATCAATCCATTCCTGAACGGTGGCTTTCATAGAGAACCTGCCCTTTTTGGATAATATCTTTTATAAAGAGGTCGTTCATTTCCAGCCGCTGCCGTACCTGCTG
>Ga0315288_10002947_pt1 | contig 21745 bp, 18 predicted proteins | sample YL17G11_20_MG_FD_203454 | JGI IMG/M metagenome (GOLD analysis project Ga0315288, IMG submission 203454) | Sediment microbial communities from Yellowstone Lake, YNP, Wyoming, USA - YL17G11_20 | ecosystem: Environmental > Aquatic > Freshwater > Lake > Sediment | place: USA: Wyoming | collected...
ACTCCCTACACAAAGCTGCTTAATGGTCTGAACATTACCTTTAAGGACGGAAAGGTTAGATCAATAAAAGAACCAGAAAGTGTAAGGGCAGGTTGGATCGAAGAAATGTTCAAGGCGGCACACGGGGGCAGAGATTTGATGGGCTGGTTATCGCTGGGAATTAATCCACGAGCTGAACCCGGATACTTCATAGACGGAATGGTACGAGGCGCAGTAACAATTGGCGTAGGCGCGAACAGAGAATTAGGTGGAAAAAACGACAGCGGCTTTGCAGGTGGAGCGACAATATTAGGCGGAACAGTTGAGTTGGACGGTAAAGTGATTTTGAAGAATGGCAAGTTTATGTTATGATCAATGGCGATTACGTGTAGCAGCGTAAACCTATGCTACCTCTTTAGGGCAGCTTCACGAGGTTGGTTGCGTGCGCATCTTGTTGAAAAGCGAACCTCAAAAAGACAAGCACAGAATTTCATATGTCTATGCAATTAAATAATCTATCTCAAGATGGGTTTTCGCAAAGTATTAGAAAAGAGAAGCATCAACTATATTTGACATGGAGGATCGAAGACGAGATGTTTCCAGAGCTTACCGTGTTTAGCGACAGGTTGAACATTTATGAGATTTATTGAGAGCGGGATTCCCCACGATCGTTACAAGTATGTGCTTTTATTAATGTGCTGGCTGGGTCTATTTTACATTTGTTTGAATAGGAATATTGTGTCTTCTGTGCTTCCATCACTCATGGATGAATTTGGATTATCTTATACTACGGCTGGCTTTCTGATAAGCGCGTTGATTCTCACGCATGCTTCACTTCAGTTACCATCGGGATATTTGGCGGACAGATTCAGCAAGAGAAAGCTAATAGTTCTTTGCACAATTGCCTATTCTTCTGTTACCACAATTACGGGCTTGTTCTCCTCTAGTTACTTGCTTCTTGTAATCTTTCAAGTCTTGATGGGCGTGTCCGGGAGTTTCTTTTTTATTTCTGCACAGTCGCTTGTGGTTGAAAATTTCTCTCCAGAGAAAAGGGGAAAGGCCCTCGGTATTTGGATAACAGCTTTTCCATCTTCAATTCTCGCGGCAGCTCTAGTGTTCCCTATGTTAACTAAAATGAGCGGATGGCGAACTCCCTATGTGCTTAGCGGCTTGTTCGGTTTTGTCGTGGTTTTTGTTTTATGGAAAATGATAAAAGAACCGAAAAGGGTTTCTTCTGACTATACGGGATCGTTTTCATCAGTCGTCAGAAACCCGTTAATAAATAGACTTGTCATCATTGGCTTCTTTTTAACACAAATTGTTGGTTTTAGCAGCCTGCTTCCGACGTTCTTGGTCAAAGAATATGAACTAGATTTAACGATGGCAGGATTACTATGGTCAATCACTCCTATTGCGTCAATACTTGGTAGCATAGTTGGAGGTTCCTTGTGCGACGCCTTTAAGAAAAGAACAATACTCATCCTAACATCAAGCTTCTCAAGTGCAATATTGTTGTCTTTGTTCATGTTTTCCAAAGTGCTTTTCCTAGTCTTGGCTGTTTTAATATTTGTGATAGTCGCTGAGAGAATAGCTGAAATGGCTACAACAACACTTGTGGCAAATTTGACCAAGAACGGTAAACGAGGAAAGATCCTGTCGTATTTCAACATGGCAGGAATTGGTTCTATGGGTTTTAGCACATCGATAATCGGACTTATGGCTGATAATTTTGGCTACGCGTCAATTTTTGCCTTCTTAAGTTCAACCATGCTGTTTTCCAGCATCTTTTCTATGACAATCCCTGTAGAATGCCAAAACTCGGGAACTGATCAATAGAATCGCAGGAGCTACTTGCGTTCTAGGTGGCATGCTACGTAGTGTTCATTCACTGTTCCAATGTTTGTCAGCGTTGGTTCGACTTCAGCGCATATTGGTTTTGCATACTCGCATCTCGGGTGAAATCTACAGCCTGGCGGAGGATTAATAGGCGTTGGCGGTTCTCCGCTAAGAATTATTCGTTTATGTCTGGCTTCAGGGTCTGGAATCGGCACGGCTGACAACAAAGCGTTGGTATAAGGATGTCGTGGATTATTAAACAATTCTTCGGTGGTGGCCAATTCCACCAACTTGCCGAGATACATCACTGCAACGCGGTCGCAAATGTATCTAACGACGCAAAGATCGTGCGAAACGAGCAGAATTGTTAAATTGAACTCCTTTCTTAAGTCCTTAATTAAATTCAGTATTTGAGCTCTCACAGACACATCTATCGATGATACAGGCTCATCTGCAACGAGAAACTTGGGCTCAACTATCAAGGCGCGAGCGATTCCTAGTCTCTGCCTCTGCCCCCCACTAAACTCGTGGGGGTATTTATAAATGTCCTCCGGCAGGAGCCCGACTTTTTTCATTGTCTGAAGCACCCTCTCTTTTCTTTGAGATTTTTTGAGATGGTGGTTTATCACCAACGGTTCTTCGATTAATTCGTAGCATGTCATTCGAGGATTAAGCGAAGAAAACGGATCTTGAAATACTATTTGCATCTCTCGCCTCAGCTTTTGCCGTTCCTTCCTGCTCATTTTGAAGATATTCCGTCCACCGAAGTACACTTCACCTGAGGTGGGGTCTAGAAGATTCAACAATGTCAAACTGGTAGTTGTTTTTCCACACCCGCTTTCCCCGACTAATCCCAGTGTTTCTCCCGTCTTGATGGTGAAACTTACACCATCAGTGGCTTTTACCGCGGCTACTTGTTTTGATAGAAGACCTGCTTTTATTGGAAAATGTTTCTTGAGATCCCTTACTTCCAAAATGCTTTCCATCAAATTCACTTCTAAGACTTCAAATGACATGCAACATAATGTTCTCTCGCCGTTCCGATGTTTATTAGCTTTGGTTCGACTTCTGCACATATTGATTTCGCATACTCGCATCTAGGATGAAACCTGCAACCCGGAGGAGGATTGATAAGTCTCGGCACATTTCCAGGAATTGACTTGATGTAAGAAGTTCTCACGTCCGGCCTAGGAATTGACTGAAGTAGGGCGTGTGTATAAGGATGTTCAGGCGACTTAAAAATAGTTCTTACATCAGAGGATTCAACAATTTTACCAGCATACATTACAGCTACTCTGTCAGAAAATTCTGCTGCAACCCCAAAATCATGGGTTATCAGGAGAATTGAAGATTTAAACTCCTCCCTAAGTTTCTTCATCAACTCCAAGACTTGAGCCTGTACTGTAACGTCCAAATTCGTGGTTGGCTCATCAGCTATGAGCAACTGCGGGTTACAGGAAAGTGCTATCGAAATCATAACTCGCTGTCGCATTCCCCCACTGAATTGATGAGGGTAGTCCTTCTTCCTCTTTGCAGGGTCAGGTATACCAACTTTTTTGAGTAATTCCAGTATCCTCTCATCTGTTCTTTGATCGTCTAGTTTCTCATGTAGCTTTACACCTTCTCCGACTTGAAAGCCTATGTTAAAAACAGGGTTCAAAGAACTCATTGGATCCTGAAAAACCATGGCTATCTTGCGTCCTCTGATCGCCCTAATTTCCTTTTCACTCTTCTTCAACAAATCCTCTCCGTCAAACAGGATTTCACCGCCAACCGTTCTTCCTGGAAATGGAGTCAGTCTCAATACCGAAAATGCTAGCTGACTTTTTCCACATCCTGACTCACCGACCAAGGAGAGGATTTCACTTTCTCTCACAGCCAGAGAAACATCATCTACTGCTTTTACAATACCGATCTCAGTGTAAAAGTAGGTCTTTAAGCCTTTAATTTGCAGAACATAATCTGCTTTGACCATCTCACTTGACACCTCTCAATCTCGGATCTAACGCGTCTCTTAAACCGTCTCCGATCATATTGAACGCTAGAACCGTGAGAAATATCATCACCCCAGGAAACAGGGCCAGCCACCATGCAGTTGTTAGGTAGTTTCTCCCAAGCATCAACATGGAGCCCCATGAGATTTCCGTAGGGTCGCCCAATCCGAGGAAACTTAACGTTGATTGTTCAAGAATACAGACTGCCGCATACATTGTTGTGGTGACCAGGATTGAGCCCGCAGCATTTGGCAGGAGATGTCGAAATATAATCCGCAGATCGCTTGCGCCAATGGCCTTTGCAGCCTTAGTGAAGTCGCGTTCTCGGAGAGACAAAATCTCACTCCGAACTACTCTTGCAAGGCGCGGCCAGATTAAAATGCCCAAGATACCCATTATGATCAACGAGCTGCGCATTCTGAGCGACGAGACTATCAGAATAATCAAAAAGAAACTCGGGATTACCAACATGACATCTGTAATGCGCATTAGTATTTCGTCGATCCAACCGCGGAAATATCCTGCAAATGCACCCAAGACTACTCCTATTGACGTTGCTATTGCAGAACCGCCTAATCCAACCAATAGCGATATTCTAGCCCCCAACACAAGTCTGCTAAAGACGTCTCTACCAAGGTCATCTGTTCCTAGCAGGTTTTGTGAGTTGGGAGACAAGAGCCTTCCAAAATCCATTGCGTATGGATTGTATGGTACAACTATCGGGCCAAGCAATCCCATTACAAGTATTACAGAAGCGATTATCAGACCTACTAGAGCTAGCCTGTTTGCTTTGAATCTCCTCCATATAGATCTCGGTGAAAAGGCATATTCGTACATGTCGTTTCCATTCCTAGAATCTTATTCTTGGATCCAAGAACGAGTACACGATATCAGTAATTAACAGAGAAAGAATCGTCGTTACAGTTACCACCATCGTGATGCCCATTATGACCGAGTAATCTCTAAAAAGGCTTGATTCAACCATGAGGCTTCCGATTCCAGGAATAGCAAAAACTGTCTCAATCACGGCTGCACCGCTAAAGACCATTGAAAAATACAAGCCGATCATTGTTACAACTGGAAGCATGGCGTTTCTCATAGCGTGCCTGTAAATGACGACCTTTTCTGCTAAGCCTTTCGATCTTGCAGTTAGAATGTAATCTTGTTTCAACACGTCAAGCATCGCGGATCTAACCAGTCGACTAGAATAGCCAATCATTGAAGTCCCCAGCACAAACACAGGGAGAACGAAATGCCAGATCTCGTTTTGTATGGAGTAAGGCTGCCCGAAAGTTGTTATTCCGTGGGTTGGAAACCATCTAAGCTCTACGGCAAAAAGGAGCATCATCATTAGGGCATACCAAAACCCCGGCATTGACCATAAGAAAAGCACGCTTACCATTGAAACCTTATCCGTTTTTGAGTATTGTTTTACCGCTGAAATGACACCTATGGTAATTGCACCTCCCAAGGAAATTGCCAAGGCGCTGAGCTGCAGCTTGAACGTGTTAGTAAGTCTCCACAGAATCATTGATGCAACACTTTGATGAAGCTTGAAGGAATAGCCCAGATTGCCGCGCAGGAAATCAAATAGCCAACGTAAGTATTGAACATATATCGGGTCGTTGAGACCCAAAGAAGTCCTTATCCGCTCTATGTCTCTAGGGTCATAATCTCGACCAGGCGCCATTCCATAAATAGTCTGTACGGGGTCACCTGGGGCTGACCTGATAATCACAAACGTAATAATGGAAACGAGGAAAATTAACGGTATGAATTGAATTATCCGGCGCAATATATATGTTTTCAGCCCCGTTAATCATCCCGCCTTGTGTCGAGTTCAACACATTCCCCTTAGGAGAAAGCTATTTAAGTGTTACTAGGAAAAAAAAAGAAGTAGTGTTTGTGCGCTAACGATCAGTTTTTCCGCGTCTCAATTTTAGTACCGCAAATGCCACTGCGCCTATTGCTGCTGCACCGATAGCAATGCCGATGCCATATGCATAGTATGGAGTTGGAGCTGATGCCTCTGCTAACCAAGCATAATCATATCCGGCTTTTGTCATACATTCCTTTGCCTTGTCAATGTCGTATTGATAGTAGCCAGGTTCCAAACTTGGATCTCTCGCGTAAAAACCAACAGGATACGGTATGTCTGTTGCGTTGCCGAAACCGCTCAAGAGCTGACTTATGATTTTGTCCCGTGGCGTAGCATACGCTATTGCTCGTCGTACCCACTTGCTGGCAAGAATCGGGTTTCTCTCGTTGAAGAAAAGCGAGAAAAGATCTAGTCTTGGACCAACCCCAACCTTTATGCCTGCCGTCGTCTTCAAAGTAGCGTAGTCCGGGTGCCAATAGTAGAACGTATCCAAGAAGTGAACCTCACCATTTTTGAGAGCTGCAAGAGCTGTTTGCCTATCGTCTATCTGCTCCTGAATGAGATATTGCATCTTCGGATATCCAAACTTTTCATAATAGTACGGATTTCTCTGATACTTGTAGTATTGTCCTTCCACTTTCTCAAGGAAGGTCCATGGTCCAAGGCTTGGAAGCCCTCCTTGCGTATTGTAATCTGAGCTCGTCCACTGAGAGTATGGAATGTCTTTCAAAGTGTGTGCCGGTATTATTTCCATACCCGCGTACCGCGCTAGCGCTTCTATGAAGAATGCGTCGCTCTGTTTGAGAGTGATAACGACTGTCAGCGGATCAGGGGTTTCTATAGAGACAATGTCATCGGTCAATTTGCTTTGATATACTGCGGACGTCTCAGGGGTCATAATGGCTTCATATGTGAACTTCACGTCTTCCGATGTAAATGGCACGCCGTCAGACCACTTCATGTCGGGTGTAAGGTGGAATGTTATCGATGTGAAGTCAGAGGACCATTCGTAGGATTGGCATATTACTCCTGGCCCTGCTTTGAGGCTTTGGTCCAATTTGGTTAGCGTTAAGAAGCAGCCCGCATTGTAACTCCATCCCAGAATTGGGATGAGGAAATAGTTCGGAAAGCTCTCTGGATAAATCAGAGTGTCCGTGCCTGGGATTTCAACTCTCTGAAGAACCCAGGTTGGGTCTGATAAGGCGGGTCTTTCTTTGACAGCGAAGTCTATGGCTGCATCAGAAACCTTGTCACTGAACAAATACATTCCTGCATCCTGGTATACCCCTATAGTTGGTAGTTCGTCTAGGATCAGTTTCTGCCACTTATAGTATAACTCTAGACGTTTAGTAGAATTCATCTCAGTCTTAGCTGCCTCCAACAAACTGTCTGAAACTCCGTTGTTGAAACTCACCCAATTGTCTCCTGGTGGCGGGATGTTCTTCGAATGATAGTCTGCGGAACTCTCAGGGGCATCATCCATTTCAAGGGGACCCATGTATGCATCGAAGCCGCCTTCTGCATAAGTTCTAGTATCGGTGTTATGCGCCGTCTGGAGCGATGCCCAGTCCACTGTATCAATTATCATGTCAATACCGATTTTCTGCAACTCTGGTTTAAGCATCTCCAACGATTTGACTTCGACTTCAAAGTCTGATCCTACAGCCATGTGAAAGCTGAAGAAATAGTTCTGATCTTGTCCTTGCGCGGCCAATAGTGACGGTAGAACCAATGAAATTGCTAAAGACAAAACGATCGTTAATTTAACAGCATTATGTATTTTCATTTCCTTTATCCTTCTTAATTTGCTAATACCAACATAATCTCGCTTTATTTAAGATTTCCGTAAAAGCGCGCGCTATTGGCATCTCTGACGCGCCCGCAGGTAGAAAGCTGCTTTTCCTATTTCTTCTTGGTCCGGCTGATTTCAAACACTACCAAGTTCTTGTAGTCAGGACAGCAGGCTACAAAAGTGTCGCCATGGCATGGAAACTTTGCACCCCATTCCATGGAGTAGATCTTGGGAAAGATGGCGCTGAATGCCACAGGACAAATCGGAGCCATCGTTGGTTTGTCGCGCGTAAGGGTTTGTGACGGTATGACATAGATATCCCCCGCCTTGTGGGCTTCACATTGTCCTTGGCTTTCCAAAACACGAACAGTAACGTTATACTTTCCCTCGTATGGCACTGTTCATCACTTCGGCTTCACCCATTCTGAAACGACCTAATAAATGTTCTCATCTTTCAGTCAGTGTCGAAAGTATTCACCATCTGTTCGTCTTCAGCATCGTGGGTAGCAGCCGCTGATGCAAAGACGTCGTTGCTATCGAAAGTCACTCGTTGGTTCTTTGTGTCCAGTCAAGGCTTCAGCGATTTTCTCTCCCAGCAGCTGAGCTATTCCTAGATCACATTGCTGGAGAACATTTTCGTCAGAACCATATTCTCGCAACGCCAAGGCGATGCCGCCCACACTGCGAATACCGTGTATTTGGAAAAAACTTTCAATTGCTGAGAGTGCTTTGGTCTGCCCAGTAACAGAGGCCGTAACAATCGCTGCACCAATCTTTCCTTTCAACTTATCACATGCACAGAGCGGATTTGTCCTATCTATGAAGTCTTTAAGCAACCCACTCACATCCCAAAAATAAGTGGGGCTCCCGATAACTAACGCATCCGCCTTTGTTAGTTTCTTGCACAATCGACCCATGTCATCATCTATTAGGCAGTTCGCAGTTTTCCTGCAGAACCCGCATCCCTGGCAATGTTTGATATTAATGTCAGCTAGATGTACTAGCTCCACATTTACCCTTCGTTTTGTACTTAGTTCTTGCAGCACTCTCTGAACGAGCAAGTATGTGTTTCTTTTCTGAGGACTCCCGACGATTCCAAGGACATACATTGTCGAAACACTGCCTGAACTTTGTGTTCTGATTCTCGCTATCTATTAAGATTTCTCACACGCGCGCGCAATACTCTTGGCTCTGAGTTCCTTTGCCACAACGCTCGTACTGGCCAGTCTTTCAAGACTCCTATTCCAAGCTGTCGAATGTATCGATTCGTGGTTTACATACGTGCGAAGAAGCACCACAGCCCCCTCTGAGGGGCGCGTGCATCGCCCTTAAATCGCGAACTCGAGTCCGATTTGATTTGATGAAATGTTTACTTCTCGAAACTGTTATAAGTAGCTCCTCAAAAGATGAGGAGTGGGTGGTTTTGGTGCTGCTTGAGGAAGTAGCCAGAAAAGTAATACGAGAAGCGTTGAACGTGACCAAAGGCGATGTGGTTGGTATTATGACGTGGCAGCATACAATCGATCTTTCTGACAAACTTGCGATCGAATGCTATAAAGTCGGTGCTGACGCGTTGACAGTTCTAGATACGGATGATACTTACTTTGAACGTCACAAGAGCTTGCCGTTGGAAAGCTTCGTGGTTAATGAACGTTGGGTCAATGATTATCTGACCTGTGATATCTGGATTCAGGGACCTGAGGACCCCGATAGATTTGCGACGGTCAAAGAATATTCTCCTCAGAAAACCATGTTCCTGTATGAACTTGAGAAAGCCCGGTTTTATAAGAGTCTGAAGAAAAAGGTTAGATCTGCCTGCATCACCCTTGGTTATGTTACTCCTCAGAGAGCAAAGATCTTGGGATTCGACTTCGAAGCATGGAAAACAATGATGTATGACACTATTGGGGTCCCTAAAGATTCTATGGCAGAATTGGGAGACAGAGTTAGAGGAGTTTTAGAGAAAGGAAAAGAAGTTCACGTAATATCTAAGAATGGAACTGATTTGACTTTTCAAATAGGTTCATCCCCCGTTCAAGTTGACGATGGAGTCATCTCTGATGATGATCTTGAAAAAGGTAATTGCATCACTCATGTTCCTGCTGGAGAAGTGTTAGCTATACCCGTTACAGGCAGTGCAGAAGGAAAAGTGATAGGTGAACCTTTCTACCGAGGCCGTTCTGGCTACAGACATTATCATCCGTATGCAACTCCCTACACAAAGCTGCTTAATGGTCTGAACATTACCTTTAAGGACGGAAAGGTTAGATCAATAAAAGAACCAGAAAGTGTAAGGGCAGGTTGGATCGAAGAAATGTTCAAGGCGGCACACGGGGACAGAGATTTGATGGGCTGGTTATCGCTGGGAATTAATCCACGAGCTGAACCCGGATACTTCATAGACGGAATGGTACGAGGTGCTGTCACAGTAGGCGTGGGCGCCAACAAAGAATTGGGCGGAAGAAACGATAGCGGCTTCGCTTTTGGAGCGACAATACTAGATGGGACAGTGGAACTAGACGGTAAAGTGATCCTGAAGAATGGTAAGTTTACTCTATAGTACTTGATCACATGTGATTAGAAAACAACCACACTGTATCCCTACTCGTCTGCTGTCTGTACAATGACGATGCGCGCGTTGGAGGATTACATATTGGTCCTATGCTCCTTGGAGCTGGACAAACATGAAAGCTCTCAACGAGGAAAATTGTGAGCCCTTAGGGCTCTTGTTTTGAATAGCGGCTATCAATCTGGGGGAGGCAGAGACATTTGTTCGCTGCTTTCCTATCGTTTCCAGTGCTTCGAGCACGTGTACACTTGTGCTTGGCTCATGGTACGGTTCGCGCGCGCTCAAGCGGATTGCTTAAGCCATAATATTTATAGGTGACATGGGGTATGTTCGAAGCGGTGAGTATGAAAGTGGATCTTGATGCTAAGAATGCAAAAATACGTGAAGATTTTTCTGTTCTCCGCAACAGAACGTTTCTGGATACGGCATCTTTTTGTCCATATTCTGTACATGTTCTCAGTGCGATAAACGATTTTTTGGAATTCATGAAGCTGGCACCTTCAAATCCATTTGAACAGTTTTTCCTTCAGGTGTCAAAAGCTGAAGAAGTGAAACAAGAAGCCGCAAAGCTTCTAAACTGTGAAGGTAGAGAAATAGCGCTCATAAACACTACATCGCAAGGAATGTGTATAATAGCAACCTCTTTAAAATGGGAGCCTGGAGACAACGTTGTCACAACCGATCAAACCCATCCGTGCTGTACCGTTCCCTTTATGGGTTTTCCTGGAGTTGAAATAAGAACTATCGGCAATAACGATGGCGCATATTCATTGTCTGACTTTGAAAAGGCAATTGATGACAAGACTAAATTGGTCACACTTTGTCACACTGAGTGGATCAACGGCTTCACACATGATCTAGCCGCCGTAAAGAAAATTGCCGAGGCCCACGGTGCGTATTTTGCAGTCGATCCTGGTCAGTCTCTGGGTCAACTAGAGGTTGACGCTAAGAAAACTGGCGCAGATTTCATGGCAATTCGTTGCTATAAGTGGCCAACAGGCCCGTTAAACGGGGGTTTACTTTACGTTAAGAAGGACCTTATTGAAAAACTTAGGCCGCCCTACAGGAGCTTCCGATCGCTACTGGATAAAGTACTCGGTAGAGGTCAAGGCATTGATATGTGGGCAATGAGTGGAAACCAAAACCCAGCCTCTTCCCCTGTTTACAGCTACGAAAAGCTTGACTTCGTAAATACCGCAAAAAGGTTCGAGGAACCTGGCATTCCTGACTGTGATGCTTGGGCTCTTAATGCAGCGTTGAAATACATAAATGGGTTAGGAGTCGGAAACATAAGAAAAAGAGTTATGCACCTTTCCGATCACTTAGTCGAAGGGCTTCTGGACATCGGCTGCAAGCTTAATACTCCTATCGAAAACATGGAACAAAGATCAGGACTAGTTAGCTACACCACGGGGTCGTACAAGGTAGATTATGAAAGTGTGAGGAGCATGAATTCGATGGGAGTCAGTGTTTCCCTGAGATACTCGGCTGCCGAAAGAGAATGGAAAGAAGGGATGCGCAATCTTGGCGGAATCAGAGTTTCCACGCACTTCTTTAACAATGAAGAAGACGTGGACAAACTGTTAAAAATACAGAAGACTCTTCTATCCTAATCATGTCGGAGGCGCGCGGATGAAAAGAATACACAGTATTCTAGATGTGGTCGGCAATACACCCGTAGTATGCTTGAATGGCACTCCCGGAAAAGTGGGGTCACGTTTCAGCAACTTTGAAGCATCAGTGTTTGCGAAACTGGAATTTTTGAATCCTAGCGGAAGCATAAAGGATAGGGTTGCAAAATTTCTAGTTGAAGAAGCGGAAAACAAAGGCATTCTCAAACCGGGTTATACGATTGTTGAAGCGACCAGTGGGAACATGGGAATATCGTTGGCTATGATGGCGGCTGTAAAGGGCTACAAGTTCATAGCGGTAATGCCTGATAATGAAACTGCTGAAAGGATAAGGTTTATGCAAGGATACGGGGCAGAGGTTGTTCTATCCCCAGCAGATAAGCTTGTAAGCGGCGCGGTTGAAATGGCTAAGGAAATGGCTAATAGGCCAGAACACTGGATGCCTTCACAATTCAGCAATCGTAGTAACGTGATCTGTCACAAAGAGACTACAGGTAAGGAACTCATTGAGCAGATCGGGGAGAAAGTGGACGTGTTTGTTGCTGGCGTCGGTACGGGAGGAACATTAATGGGCGTGGGCGCCGCGCTGAAAGAAACTAACCCAAATGTAAAACTTATATCAGCTCAACCATCTGGCTCTAGGGAACTAACCGGTGGCAAGCCTGGACATCACTCGATAGGAGGCGTGGCCGACGGCTTTATTCCGGAAATAGTTGATACAAGCTTGATCAACGAAGTGGTTTACGTTGAGGATGCACAGGCTATTGAGATGTGCCGCATACTATCTAGAGAGAAAGGACTGTTCGTGGGACCGTCTTCCGGCGCTAACGCGTTTGTTGCTTTGCGTATGGCCAGAAAATTGAAGAAAGGACACGTTGTTGCCACAGTTCTGCCAGATAATGCAGAAAGGTACTTTAGCATAGGCATTGTAGACAAGGATGCAGACAAAGTCACTGTTCCACATGGTTGTATGAAATAACCGCAAAGATCTATTTTTCGACTAATTCTATTTTTACCGTTTTGCGAGTACCAAACCTAAAGCATTTTGTGACATGAGATACAGCAAAATATACGTGACAACCATTAATACGATGCTGAAAATGATTATCGGAAGTAACTGCCAAAATATCGCAATAATGAGTGCCAAAATGTCAGATCGTTCAAGCTTCACGTTTTCCTTCTTGCTTTTTTTTCCGGTTTGATTGGTAGAATCGTTCTCGTTCTCTTCCATAAGGAATAGACAGTCCCTAGAATGTTCTTCATTAATGCTGGACATACATAGATTACTATTTTTTCTTAAGCGGGACCCGCCTAATTTCGAATCTCACAAGGTTCTCGTAATCAGGACAGCACGCATCGAACACATCAGGATCTGTGTGCCAGGGAAACTGGCCGCCAAACATCATAGCGTAACATTTATAGAACATACCGACGAGAGCCATAGGACATATGTCGACGGCTCTCTTATCCGGGCTCAACGGAAATTCAATGGGAATCTTTTCACCGACTTTGTGTAAAGCGCATTGCCCTTTTATGTCGGTTACGGTTAAAACGATTTTGTAATCTATGTCTTTGGCGCTTTGAAGACATTTTTTCTCAGCCCACATTGGCTAGACCTCAAGGCGCATAAGATGCTGATGATGATATATATCCTTTACTATTCGGAGTAAAACATGAACTAATGAAATTTAAGCGCGCGAAGGTCTGTGTAATGCCCGCTATTTTTGACGGGTGTTTTACCCGCGCCAGCTTGTTGCTAAATTCAGACTTTAATAGATTTTATTCGACAACTATCCTTCCGTCAAAACATCTAGACACATGACAAGAAAAAACCCAGACTCATTAAAATCCATTTTTGTCCGAATTTAGCAACGGCCTAGCGCGCGCGACTTCATAGCCGAAAAATGCAGAGCACCTGATTTTCGCGCGCTATATAGTCGAGTGCCGTGCATAGCCACAATTTTAATGGCAACAGGGTCCGCCGAACAGTGAGCGAAGATTTTGAAGAGCTGACAACGGCATCTAACTGACAGATGACTATCTAATGCGCCCTCTGCCTGAAACTAAATTAAGCAGATGGTCTCTTAACTTGGTTGTTTTGTGAGCGCGCGCGCTCTTACTATCGACTGCATGAACCGGGTAATCCTCAGCAACGGATTGATACGATTATGAGGTTGGGTAAAGCCTACCATTCTCCATCTAAGATTTGCGGGTTCAAAGATTGTTTGCGTGACGCGGTAGCCGTCGGAGTCTTTGTTCGCACCGGCAAGGAGTATGGACTCTGCAAAAAACATTTGAAAGAAGCGAAAGAGTGTAAGGGAAGTTGGAAGTTTCTATGAGTCGCATCTTTTACACGAAATACCTACCTACCTTTTTCGTGCAAACATGTGGCATCGTCCCATTCATACTGTTCGCTGATCAGAAATGACGCTTCCAAAACTAACAGTCTACAGCGTAGCGCGCGCTTGAGAACTGAGGCACGGAATCTTCCGCCCTGCAACGCTAAACCATCAATGTTAAGGGTGTAAGCAACTGCGTTGTTGCTGTAAAAATAAACCCCTGTCAGCGCGCGCGATTTGGCACGTAATTGCATCTTGTGGATCGAAATGGGTTGGCCCAAGCCAGTTTCCTTATGCCCTAAGTAGCTTCTCTATTGGAACGAATTTTCCAGTGTAGTTCAATTCTTCAAGAACTGATTTATATACGGCCAATCCTTCGGGAGTTCTCCATCTCTCATGTGCCTTGATTCCGATTACAGCAACGTCCATATCCTTCTTGATGTCTGCATTCGTCAGAGGCCGTCCATCAACGGAGAGCCAGCAAATCAGATCTGGCGAAATTGCCTTCGGCTTCTCTGCCTCCCAGGCAATCATGTTTTCATTCTTGAAGTCGACCCTTAATCCACCGACAAACACGCTTCCATAATCGAACCCACCTCTTGTCTCAACCTTCTTTTCTTTGACTCTACCCCTGACAAGTTCCCATCCTCGAGTCGCAGCGACCACGGCGCTTACCGGATCTTCGCCTTTCTTCCGCGCTTCTCTGATGGCTTTTCCCACTTTCTCGGCAACAGTATAGGTTCCCGGAATAACTGCTCTCTTCATTTGCCATCCAGCCATTGGATGACACGCCAAACCTGCTTTCATTCCGAACTCCACTGTCAATGCTCGCGCCATTTTTTCAGCCATTGACGGATCAGTCGGATACGCCACAGCCGAATTTCCCTTGGGATCTGCCACTACAACGGGAGCTATCGGTATTCCATGCACTGCAAACATTGTCATTTCCAACTGTGGGACAGCTCGCCCAACACCGTCACCGTCGATAATCGGAATACCGCTTACCACTGCAGCATGAAGAGGCGTGATCGAATTAAAACCACCTGTTTCAATAGCGATTATGTAATCCATTTTTCTGCCAACCACTTGTTCAAGCATTCTGAGTGCGGGTATATCCTCGTTTTCCCATCCAGTCTTGAGCAAGGCTTCGGGAGCACCCATCCCTGCTATGACACACAGCATACTGTAGTCAGGAACCTCTTCGGGATCAACCATTTTAACTTCATTTCCATTTGTGGAAACGAGCGCACGTTTCACGAGCTGCAAACCGTTTTCGGGAGAACCGCCGCCGCCTGAACCCAGCAGAGTGGCGCCGTAAACGATGTCCGTTATTTCTGCTTCACTGAGAGTTTTCATTCAGATCAAACCAAATAGCTGTCATTGTTTCCTATTTAATGCTTTTCGTAACAACGTACAAATGAGACCTGAACTTGGCAAGAAGCCGAGACGCCACATCTTTTCAAGAAGGGCGTTGTTCACTCTTTACCTAGTTTTTTGGCCAGCTTTGCTAGTTCTTGATCTAGCATTTTTCCTTCTTTCGTTATCTGTTTGTCGTCCAACCAGACCGAGGAGTTCAGGCATATCCCGTCTAGATGCGATATCGCTTGTATCCCTTTGGCTTTGAACATGGGTCCCTGATAGCCGAAACCCCATTCAGTGCTTCCCCAAACCCTCTCATCCTCCGTACATAACCCGGAAAGTCTCGCGCCTGGATTGAAGCCATAGCACACATGAGCCGTACAGTACATGTTCGGGTCTCCAAGTTTGTTCAGCCACTTCCTTACCAGGTCTGCTTCATTGCCTCCGGATATGTCAACTGCTTTGCCATTCTTAACTTCAAACTTGATTGGTTCCTTCAAGATACCTAGGTCCGCTTCACCCCCTCCTGAGAACGAACCGTCGAAGACTATCGTTCCATTGATGGTCTCCTCAATCGGAGCCCACCCAATCTGACCCAAAAGGAAGTGCGCGCCGGGCAAATCTGCAAAAAGTTCGCTTTCAACTGGCCTCTGGGGGTCGTTCTCGAAGGCCACATCACCTCCGGCAGGAGTCGTGATCCTCATTTTTCTGCTTTTCTGGGTCATATCAGAAATGGTTTTTTGAAATTCAGCCTGAGTGTCAATGTCTATTCTTCCGACGCAACGCACAATTTGATCCACGCTCAGGCCTCCTAAGAACAGGTATCTGACACGCTGCTTCTCTCCGGCTGGGGGTTTCATTGCGGCCTCCCACGGGGTTGAATACAACAGCCATTGATTGTTAAGTTCAATCCAGACATCAGTGTTAGGGATCGCAACCTTTAACGGATCCGGCAAGTATGGATCTCCAACCTTACCATAGCCACGCGGCGTAGAGTGCCAAGCAACCATCACCTTAGCATCCACCGCCTGAGCAGCTTTCGCAACCTCCTCAGCAACTCTCCAATCCCCAAGGTCATCTATCGTTATAAGGACACTTTCACCCGGCTTAACCTTGCACAGTTTGCTAATCACAACATGAGCCGTTTTACCTAGCTCTAGATCAAGTAAAAAGGGCAAGTCAATCCACCTTGAACCTAGAATTGAGGCGTCGGAATATAAGTTTTCTGCAAAGCGAGTCAAATGAATGTGTTATTTACCTAGCAATATTAGTACGCGGCTTTTTTTGCTCCTAATCAAAGCCTTCATGTTCTGGTGCCCCAATTGGGTCTTAACATGAATGGACGTTTCTTGCGCTCGACTAGAAATTTCTCATGATTTCCTCTGCGAATATTCTCAGACCTTTCATTTCAGGCATGTCTTGAAACTTTAGCATGAAGAAGCTTACTCCCAACTTGACGAACGCGGATATTTTCTCTGAGATATCCTCTGCTGTTCCTGTAACTGTGGCTTTCTCGTATTCGTTCAATGGGACGTTTGGCGGTTTCCATTTAGACAGCTGTCTTGAAAGTTCTCTCTTGTCTCTGCCGATTAACACCGGCAGATTAGCAGACTTCTCTATATCGTCAAAATCTCGCCCGGCTTCATCGCAGTACTTTCTAAGCAGGTCTAGCCTGCTTTGATAACGCCGAAGTTTCATGCTCCATACCGTTGGGAAGTTGCATCTGTCCGCGCGTTTAGCCATTATTCTAATTATTGAAGGGGAGCCTCCTGCAATCGTGATTGGAGGATGAGGTGTCTGAACAGGCTTAGGCTCACATTCCGCTTCTCTTAACGACCAGTAGCTTCCATGATAACTCGCCTTCTTCTTCTGCCACAGTTCCTTTATTATTTCTATAGCCTCTTCTAGCTGGGCAATCCTCGAAGTCAGGTCTAAATATTCGATGCCGTAGGCTTTTCCCTCAGCCTCGTCGCCTCCAGCACCCATTCCCACCTCTAATCTGCCGTTAGAAACTACATCGATTGTTGCTAACATTTTGGCCACCAAACCAGGATTTCTGAAAGGAATACTCAGAGCCAAGGTTCCTATTCTGATTTTCTTAGTAATCGCAGCTAATGTCGTAATTGTAACCATGCATTCCATAGTGCTTTTTGGCAGATAGAAATGATCATAGAGCCCTTTAGAAACCGATTGTTTATGCAGACTTTCGGATAACATTAAATGATCGTACATCCAAACCGAGTGAAACCCCAGCCTCTCACATTCAAGAGCTGTGCGTTTAAACACTTGAAAATCAGGCAAAAAGGATTGGGTATTAGGAAGAATCTGGTTCCAAAGCCTGACTCCAAACTTGATATTGCTCATTTTCTCCCCCAGTTTCCTAAAGCAAATCTATTGAAAATATATAGCTTAAGATATATCTAAAGTTTAATTGTTTTCTTATTCTGTCACCCCCCAAATATAACAAGTCTATTGGGAAAGGATTCCATGATCTTGGCCTTGGCGCGCGAGATTGCACAAAATGTCACATTCCACGGTTTTCTTGAATCCAAGGGCACTCCAAGCGGAAATTAGGAAAGCTTATCGCTTTCGAAATTAGGCTTTGACGCAGGTACACAAGGCCGGCCCCTTATGCCAGTAGATACGGAAGGAAATCTTCAGGCGTAGCGGGCGAATTCACCGACTTTGGGCTTCATTTCATATTGCGAAGCCATCGTTGAGTTAGGCAGAAATCTTTAAGTTGGAATAGCTTAATCTCAAGCACAGTTGGCGAGAATTCTTGAGGGTGCTTGGTAAGAAGGACGTAGACGATCTTTTGAGGGCCACGAAGATTTTGGGGACCGGGGGTGGAGGGGAAATGAAATGGGCTAGACCTCTGGTAGAAGAAGTTTATGCAAAACAAAAGCAGTTCAAACTACTAGACCCTAAGGATGTTCCAGACGAGGAGATAGTGATTATTGTTGGAGCTGTTGGCGGTGGCGTGTCTGAAGAGATAAAAAAGAGGCTAGTTGATCTACCTCGAATAAAAGAGAGGCCGGAACTGATCGCAAAAAAGGTCCTAACAGAACACATAAAAAAAGAACCATATGCTTATCTTGCAAGCGAATTGGGGGCAGGAAACACAATAATTCCTATGTACGTAGCTGCGATGACAGACAGTTTTACTGTGGATGCTGATTGTTGCGGAAGAGCCAAGCCGGAAATATCTATATCAACGACGAATGTGCAGGGCCTTCCAGTAACGCCGTTAGCAATTGTGAGCCCTTTTGGCGACCTAATGATCCTGAAAGAGGCGATTGACGACTCCAGGGCCGAGGACATATGTCGTTACATGGCCATGGTATCTGGCGGAATCTGTAGTGTGGCGAGATGCCCTACGAAAGGAAAGGATCTAAGAGAGGCAGTTGTCCCGCGATCAATTTCGGAAGCAATAGGAATTGGAAAACATATTAGAGAAGCAGCTGAAAAGGGTGAAAGTCCAACGGAGGCACTAATAAAGGCTTCAAATGGCTATGAGTTGTTCCATGGAAAAGTAAAACGGTTCGAAAGAAAAGAAGAAGGAGCCTTCGTTCGGGGCAACATCAAGATCACTGGTATAGAAAACTACAAACAACATGAACTCAATATATGGTTCAAGAATGAATTCTTGATCAGCTGGAAAGACGAAACACCATTTGTCACGTGCCCGGATTCGCTGTACGTTGTTGATGCCTACTCAGGTGAAGGCCTTTCATGCTGGGGCGAAGACTTTCAAAAGAAAAGGGAAGTGATGGTAATTGGCAGAAAAGCACACGAATTATGGAGAACTGAGAAAGGACTGCAACTCTTCTCTCCGAGGCACTTTGGTTTCAAGATAGAGTATACACCAATAGAACGTATTGCCAGAAAGGTTTGAAGAACAAATTCACCAAAGAAGAAAAGTAACAACGAAGAGAGAAACTTCAGCACTTATACTTCGGGGAGGGCGCCTCATACGTCGCGAGGCAAAGAAAGATGCTTTTATCCGTCTCAGTTCAGAAAACTTGTTCGTATTCTGTTGTCTAAGGAGGAATAGTTTCGCTTCAAGGGAAGAAACCGAGTGAACTTGTCAGGAGAATTGAAAGCTAGTTAGCCCAATTCCCCCTCTATTAGAGTGAACACCCGTCGGCTCTAGCATTAAAAACACATGGAACACATAAACGCTCAGTGCGTTTCGAACGATCAAAAACGGTAGGAGAGATAGGGGCAACCCTTATAAACATACCCGCATGAAGCGCTGATTCCACGAGGTGCAGATATTATGGTTTCAAAAGAAAAAGCTGAACTTGAACGAATGACTTATCGTGAAGTTCAAGAAGTATTCAATGAGTCAAAAGACCGCGCGCGTGTTGTGGTTATTCCTCTTGCTGCCACAGCACATCATGGATCACAACTACCCCTTGATATAGATATTTGGGCCATGATTGCACCAGCCAAGAGAGCAACACAAGAATCACTTCTCGTCGTAGCTCCAGTTATGTCTACCGCGCCTATTTCTCCTCATGAATTTTGATATTAGATTAAAGGCGCAGGAGCTGTTCACTTTTGAAAACGCTAACTAAAAAAGAAATAGACTATTTAGTCATCGGTGCTTCGATACTGGGCACGGGTGGCGGCGGTGATCCCAAAGCGGGGTTGCATATCCTGAGCAATGACATTGAAAAAGGCCGAAGGTTTGACATTCTGAGTTGGAGTGAGGTCCCCGACAATGCGTTGATTGTCTGCCCGTATTCTTGTGGCAGCATAGCCCCTTCGAGCAAACGTATCAAGCCCAAATCATTTGAAGATTCTCTATGCGTGGCTTTTCAGACTTTGGAAAAGAAGCTGGGTAGGAAGGCTTTTGCGACGGTCGCAACTGAGTTAGGTGGACTAAACACTGCAGCATCGCTACATGTTGCAGCCGTGATGAATTTACCTGCCCTCGATGGTGATTACCTGGGAAGAGCTGCGCCTGAATTAATCCAATCTTCGGCTAATATTTTCGGGGTTTCCGTCTTCCCAGCAGCAGTTGCAAGTGAAGATGGTACAGTGATGATTATCGAGAAATGTTGCGATCTAAATAGGTACGAAAAGATTGTAAGACATCTTTCTGTTTTGGCTGGAAGTCCCGTGGCAGTCGTCGATACTCCTGTTGATGGTATCGCGGCAAAGAGAACAGTTGTTAGAAACACCTTATCCAAATGCATAAAAGTTGGCAAAACTGTTAGAGATGCGAATTTTGCCGGAAAGGATCCAATCCATGCACTCATTGAGTGTCTGAATGGAACTCTCCTGTTTAAGGGGGAAGTCCAGAGATATGATTGGGAAAATCGTGAAGGCTTTCTTTATGGAGAGGTCACCTATGATGGAATGAATGATTACATTGGACACGAGCTCAGAATCTGGATCAAGAATGAGAACATAATAGCTTGGAAAGACGGGCAAATGGTTGCCACAACCCCCGATCTCATCTGTGTCGTAAACGAGAAGGGTTACGCAATTACTAACACAGAACTCAAGAAGGGAATGACGGCAGCTGTGATAGGGGTGAAAGCTCCAGACGTCTGGTTCACCTCAAAGGGCATGGAGATCTTCGGTCCAAAGCATTTTGGGTTTGATTGTTCTTACGCTCCCATAAAGGCCACCTAACTTTAGAATGCACGAGTCTTTGATAGTTGATTAAATTAGTGAGTTTGTGAGCAAGAGGCAGGATGGTCCAACATGGAAAGCGCTGCCAAAATCCGCGCGCAGTTCCCGATAAGCAAAAACAAAGTGGCCTTGAATCACGCGACGACGTCTCCGCTTCCGAAACCGGCGCGCGCGACCCCTTCCAGATTTGCAGGTCAACATCTACGGACAATCCTCATATGCTGCGTACGTAAATGTCTTCTATGTCTCTTCAACAATCGTGCTGATAGGCACAATTCTGTTCGCACTCAAAGTCGCCAGACCACGGAGCAAATAGCGAAATTTTAAATTTCAGCCTTATGCAATCACCGTAAGGAACCCGAATGCTCGAATTCAGGACAGTTAAAGTCGATGTTCCAGAGAACTGCAACGTGATCTTGGGGATGGCACACTTCATCAAGACGGTTGAAGACCTCTACGAAGCATTAGTCAACGCCGTGCCAAACATCAAGTTCGGGATAGGCTTCTGCGAAAGCTCCGGACCGTGCCTAGTGAGACATGAAGGAAACGATGAGGAATTGAGGCAGCTCGCCGCCAAAAAGGCCTTCGAAATCAGCTGCGGACACAGCTTCATAATCTATTTGAAAAACGCTTACCCGATAAACGTGCTCGACCAAATCAAGAAAGTGCCCGAAATGTGCACGATTCACGCAGCCACGGCGAATCCTCTGGAAGTGATCGT
>Ga0315288_10002948_pt1 | contig 21728 bp, 9 predicted proteins | sample YL17G11_20_MG_FD_203454 | JGI IMG/M metagenome (GOLD analysis project Ga0315288, IMG submission 203454) | Sediment microbial communities from Yellowstone Lake, YNP, Wyoming, USA - YL17G11_20 | ecosystem: Environmental > Aquatic > Freshwater > Lake > Sediment | place: USA: Wyoming | collected...
ACATTGGCAGGCAATGAACGAACTGGCCGCCTGCGTCATCTGTGCTAATCGCATTCAATCGCTGAACCCGCAAGGCAAGATCGCAGCATAGAAAAAAGCATAGGAGGTTCTGAAACCGCTTCTAAGCCAGGCGCACTTCTTTCCCCGTCCTCCCGCTCTCCAGCATTCCTTCCATCATTTGTTGGACCATGTACCCGTGGCGGAGGGGGGCTTGGCATTTCGTGCCATCGAGGATGCCGTCGATGAAATGTGCGGCGACGTTGTCCCAGGCGGCGGTGGGGCGTTGCGGGATCTTGATGGTGGTGTCGCCGGGTGAGCCGTGGTCGGTGCGGTAGAGTGTGAGGGGGGTGAGGCGTGCGCCGGCAGCGGAGCCGAAGATTTCGACCTGGAATTCCTCGGGCTGATGGGAGGCCCAGAAGGATTCGACCTGCATGCCGATGTTGTTTTCAAAGCGGATGAAGCCGCCGGCGTAGTCGTCGGCGGCGAATTGTTTCCAGGTGCTCTTGGGGGGTGCTTTGAATTCCCAATAGCCCAGGCCGCGGGGGCCGAACTGGGCGCCAGCGACGCCGAGGACGGAGAGGGGTTTGGGGAAGCCGAGGAGTGCCCATGCGGCGTCGAGGCAGTGGACGCCCATGTCGCGGAAGGCGCCGCCGCCTTTCTCGACGAAGCCGAGGTTCCAGGCGGGGATGCCGCTGCGGCGGATGGAGCGGGCCTTGGCGTAGTAGAGTTGGCCGAAGAAGCGTTTTTTGGCCAGGGCATGGAGGTGTTTGCATTCGGGACCGAAGCGGCAGGAGAGGGACATCATGTTGACGAGGCCGGAGGATTCGGCGGTTTCGACGAGTGTTTTGGCGAGTTTCAGGTCGTGGCCGAGGGGTTTGGTGCAGAGGACGTGCTTGCCGGCTCTGATGGCGTCGAGGGCCATGGGGATGTGGAGCTGGTTGGGTGTGCCGACGAAGACGGCGTCGATCTCCCTGTCGCGGAGCATCTTTCGGTAGTCGGCGTACATCTTGACCGGCCGCGGCAGCTCTTTGGCGAAGTCGTGCATCTTGGATTCGACGATATCGCAGAGCGCGACGACGTGGCCGCGGGGGTTGGCGGCGATGGCCCTGCCGTTTTCCCGCCCGATGCCCATGCCGATGATGCCGGCGCGAACGATGTTGGTAGACATACTCGCCGTAATCTACCACGAAGAGGCGCGGCGGTCTCGGCGGCTGTGGGCACGCCGAGGGTTGTTGGTAGGATGACATGCCAAAGGAGTCCCGATGCGCATGAACACGACGATGCGGACGATGGGCATGTGGGTCAACGTGGTCCTGGTGATGCTGGCGGCGACGGCCTGCAGCAGCGGCGCGGACAAGAGCATCCCCTTGGCCGGGGAGTGGGCGTTCAAGCTCGATCCCGGCAAGGTCGGGGTGGATGAGAAATGGTTTGCGGGCAATCTGCCGGAGCGAGTGAGGCTGCCAGGCTCGACAGATGAAAACAGCAAAGGCGAGAAGAACACCAAGCAGCCGGATTTTGACGGGCTGAGCCGGGTGTTCGTGTACGTGGGGCCGGCGTGGTATCAGCGCGATGTTGAGGCGCCCGAGGCGTGGAAGGGGAAGCGCATCACGCTCTCGTTGGAGCGATGCCACTGGGAGACGCGTCTTTGGGTGGACGGGCAGGCGATGGGTTTTCAGGACAGCCTGTGCGTACCGCACGAGTACGACCTGAGCGCGGCCCTGACGCCGGGCAGACACAAGCTGACCCTTCGCGTGGACAACTCGCACAAGTACAACATGGGGCCGGACGCGCACTCGACGTCGGAGCAGACGCAGACGAACTGGAATGGGATTGTGGGGAAGATGGAGTTGAGGGCGACGGACCCGGTGTGGCTGGACGATGTGCAGATCTACCCGGATACGCAGAAGCGCACCGCCAGGGTGAGGATTGCCATCGGCAACGCCACGGGCAAGGGATACGAGGGGGCTTTGGGCGTGAAAGTGTTCACGCTGGATGGGAAGGAGGTGCTGGCGATGGAGGCGGTCAAGTTCGCCGCTTCGGCTCAGCGCGTCGAGCGGGAGTATGTGCTGCCGATTCAGGATGCGATCAGGCTCTGGGACGAGTTCGACCCGGCGTTGTATGACTGGCGATTGTCCTTGACGTCGCAGGCTAACGGGGCTGTATATTCCGATACGCGGACGATCCGTACCGGCCTGCGGTCGCTGGGGGTCGCCGACGGCAAGCAATTCAGTGTGAACGGACGGCGGATCTTCCTGCGCGGCACGCTGGACTGCTGCATCTATCCGCTCACGGGGTATCCGCCGACGGACGTAGAGGGCTGGCTGCGGATCATCAAGATCGCCAAGTCGTATGGGCTGAACCACATGCGGTTCCATTCGTGGTGCCCGCCGGAGGCGGCGTTCGCGGCGGCGGATCAACTGGGGTTCCTGTTCCATGTCGAGGCGCCGCAGTGGGTGCATGACGTCGGCAAGGACGCCAAACGGGACCAGTTCATCGAGGAAGAGGTCAGGCGGATTCTCGATACCTATGGCAACCATCCGTCGTTTGGCATGCTGTGCATGGGCAACGAGCTGAACGGCGAGATGTCTTTCCTGTCCAAGCTGGTGAAGTTCGGGCAGGGCCACGATCCGCGGCATCTGTACACGTCATCGACCGGGTGGTCGTTTGTGCCGGAGAATGACTTTACGGTGGCGATGGTTCGCGGGCTGCGCGGGCCGGGCACGGATCACGATTTCCGCGACGGCGACGCGAAGCTCAAGGGGCCGGTGGTGTCGCATGAGATCGCGCAGTGGACGGTGTACCCCAACATGGGGGAGATCAAGAAGTACACGGGCGTGACGCGGGCGCACAACTTCGAGCTGATACGCGATGATCTGGCGAGGAGGAACATGCTCGACCAGGCGCGCGACTTTACGTTGGCCACGGGAAAGCTGATGGTGCAGCTTTACAAGGAAGAGATGGAGGTGTTGTTCCGCACGCCGGGGCACGGGGGTTTCCAGTTGCTCGATCTGCACGATTTTCCCGGGCAGGGGACGGCTCTGGTGGGGGCGCTGGACGCGTTCTGGGATTCCAAGGGGCTGATCGAGCCGGAGCAGTGGCGGCGGTTCTGCTCGCCCAGCGTGCCGCTGCTGCGGATGAAGAAACGCGTCTATACAGCCGACGAGGCATTCACGGCGGCGGCGGAGATCGCGCACTTCGGGCCGGCGGACATGAACAGCGCCACGGCGGTATGGACGATCAAGGACGAGCAGGGGCGGGAAGTCGCCGGCGGCACACTCCCCGTACGGACGCTCCCTACGGGCAAGCTGTTGCCCCTCGGCAACATCGAGGCGTCGTTGGCCAAGGCCGAAGCGCCGGCCAAGCTCACCGTCAGCCTCGCCATCAAAGGGACGGACATCATCAACGACTGGGAGATCTGGGTATACCCGGCGGCGAAGGATGTGCCGGTGCCGGCGGAGGTGATGGTCTCGCGGCAGTGGGACGACGCGACGAAGGCCGCGCTTGCCGTGGGCAGGAGAGTGATGTTGCAGGTGTCCGCGAGGGACTTAGCGGGGTCGGTCCCCGGCAGTTTCACGCCGGTGTTCTGGAGCCCGGTGTGGTTCAAAGGGGGCGCCGGGACCATGAGCATTCTCTGCCAGCCGAAGCACCCGGCGTTGGCGAAGTTCCCCACGGAGATGCACACGAACTGGCAGTGGTACGATCTACTGAGGCGATCGAGGACGATGATTCTGGACGAGACGCCGGCGAATTTCCGGCCGATCGTGCAGATGATCGACAATTTCAGCCGCAACCACAAACTCGGGAGCCTATTCGAGGCCAGGGTGGGCAATGGCAGGCTGCTGGTCTGCTCGATCGACCTGCACAGCGACATGGACCAGAGGCCGGAGGCGAGGCAACTGCTGCGCAGCCTGCTTTCATATGCGGCGTCGGAGGAGTTCCGGCCAGGGCAGGAGCTGGGAGGAGCTTTCCTGGACAAGCTCTTCGGGGGGTCGGCCATGACGAAGATGATGGAAGAGCCCGGGGCGACGGAGAATGCGGTGCTGCGCGTGAAGGCGGCGGGGAACGTCACGGAGCTGAGCAAGTCCGAGCCATGGAAGAAGGAGGCCGACCAGGTGCTGGCCAGCCAGGAGGGGTTTGGCTATTCCGTTCGCGGAGGGACATGGAAGGACAATGTCGGGTCGACGTGGCACTCGCAGGATGACCTGGCGGTGACGATCACCTGCCCGAAGGGATTCACGGGCAAGCTCTACGCGCACTTCCATGACTGGAACAACCTCAATCGCGTGGCGGAGGTCTTTTTTCAGGCCAGGAACATCGGAACGCTGGACAGTTACGCCGGCGCGGGCGTGTGGCTGGCGTTTCCAGTGACAGCGGCAGACAGCGAGAAGGGTAAGCTGGTGCTGTCAGCGCGGCCGACGCATGCCAATGCGCATATGACGCAGATTGTGCTCGTGAAGCAGTGAGGATGGTCACGCGGCAGAGCCGTTAGGTTGGGAAGAAAGCTCCGTCACTTGATCTCACCGACGAGGCGGCCGTCGGTGAGGAGGAGGACGCGGTCGGCGTCGCTGGCCAGCGTGCGGTCGTGCGTGACCATGAGGATGGTCTGGCCGTGGTTCTGATGGAGCTTTTCGAGGACGTCCATGATCTGGCGGCCGGTTTCGGAGTCGAGGTTCCCGGTGGGTTCGTCGGCGAAGAGGACGTGAGGGGAGTTCATCAGGGCGCGGGCGATGGCGACGCGCTGGCGCTCGCCGCCGCTGAGCTGTCTCGGCCGGTGCTTCATGCGATGCCCCATGCCCAACTGTGCGAGGACATCGGCGGCCCGCGCGCGAAGCTCGGCTTTTCTGGCGTGGAACCTCAGCCAGGATAGCTCGATCATGGGGGCCAGCAGCGTGTTCTCCAGCACGTTCAGCTCCGGCAGCAGGTGGTAGAACTGGAACACGAAGCCGAAATGGCGGTTGCGCAGGCGGCTGCGCTCGGCGGAGGACATGTGGCTGAAGTCCTGGCCGTCGTACTCGATGCTGCCGGAGTCGGCGAGGTCGAGAGCGCCGAGGAGATACATCAGCGTGCTTTTGCCGGAGCCGGAGCGGCCTTCGATGGCGAGGAACTCGCCGCTGCGCACGACCAGATCGACGTGTTTGAGGATCTCCAGCGAGCTCTCGCCCATCTTGAAGGTCTTGCGCAGGCCGGAGGCGCGGAGGATGGCCCGCGTGGCGAGGGGCGTCGGGGTTTTGGCTGTGTCCTGCATCGTTGGCCAACCGGAAATCAGGAAAACGATCACTCCCAGCGAATCGCCTCGGCGGGGTGCATGCGCGCGGCGCGAATCGCCGGCACCAGCGCACCGAGAATCGATGACACGATCGCTATGATCACGATAACCGCCACTTCCCTGGGGTTCATGGTGTTGGGGATGGAGTCGAAGACGTAGAACTCGGGCTTCCACACCTCGATGCCCATGGTCTTGCCCAGTTGCTCGTGCAGCCAGTTGATGTTGTCGACGATCAGCCAGCCGGCCAGCAATCCCAGCCCGGAGCCGACGATGCCGATGGCCAGCCCGTATCCGAGGAACACGCCGGCGACGCCGCTGGACGTAGCGCCGACGCTCTTGATGACGCCGATGTCGCGCGTCTTCTCCACGACGATCATGTAGAAGATGCAGAAGATCAGGAAGATGGCGACGACGCTGATGATGCCGAAGAGGAAGGTGACGAGCACCTTCTCATGCTCGACGGCGGCGAGGAAATCGCCGTGCGTCTGTTCCCACGTCTTCACCTCGTAGGAGAAGCGTTCATCGTGGCCTCGCTGTGCGGTGACTTCAAAGGCGATCTGGCGGATTTTTCCCATGGCGGCATGGAGGTCGGCGCCGGCCTTCAGCGCGATCTGGACCTCGTTGGTGCGGGCCGGCTCACCGCCGCGGGCGTCCATCAGCAGGTCCTTCTGCAAGGCCGCGAACGGCACGTAGACGGTGTTGGAGTCGTAGGGGAACAGCTTCGTGCGGCTGTCGTCAACAATCCAGTAGAAGCGGAGGGTCTTGTCGGCGATATCGAACGATGTCCTGTCGGGAGACATCGGCATGACGGTGAGCACCACGAAGGCATTGTAGATGGTGTCGGTGTGGCGGTTGATGATGTTGCCCTCGCGGTCCTTGCGCAGGCCGATGACGCCGGTACCGACGATCATGCCGTCCCAGGTGTTGGGGTCCTTGCCGCGCGGGTCAAAGCCTGGAGGCGAATAGTATCTTCTTTCCGGGATCAGGCCGAACGACACTTCGTTGGCCCCCTTCATGCGGAAGAGCGAATCGGCAAAGCCATTGACCTGGCCGATGTTCGGGGGGTACCCGAACACCTGGAGGCCGAGCCGCTTCTGGTTGGCGATGTTGACCAGGCCGAAGCTGCGGATGACGGGCGCGGCGGCTTTGACATCGGGCAGGGCCTGGATGCGGCGGATCATTTCCTCGTAGTGGGGGAAGCCGAGCATGGTGCCCTGGATGATGACATCGCCGCTGACGGCGTGATACGAGTCGCGGAACATGCGCAGCCAGCCGCCCATGACGCTGATGACGACCAGGACCATGGTGGTGCAGAGCATGACGGCGGCGAGGGAGACCCAGGCGATGCGGCGTTTGCGGAGGTATTTGAGGATGAGGAGGAGCTTGTACATTGCGTAGTTGCCAGTTGTTCGTTGTCAGTTGCCAGTGGGATGGGCAGCGGCTTTTACTGGCAACTGCCAACTGGCAACTGGCAACTCCTTCTACTCCATAGGCTTCATCAGGGGGAAGAGGATCACATCGCGGATGGATTCGGCGCCGGTGAGGGTCATAACGAGGCGGTCGATGCCCATGCCCATGCCGCCGGCGGGGGGCATGCCGTGTTTCAGGGCGTTGATGAAGTCCACGTCCGTCGTCTGCTGTTCGTCGCCGACCTGGTGCTGGAAATGCTTCATCTGCACGTCAGGGTCATTCAGCTCTGTGTAGCCGGGGGAGATTTCCTGGCCGCTGATGGCGAGTTCGTAGACGTCGGCGAAGAAGGGGTCGTCCTTGGCTTCGCGGGCGAGGGGGATGATGACGGAGGGGACGTGGGTGACGAAGGTGGGGTCGATGAGAGTGTGCTCGATGAGCTTTTCGTAGACCTCTTGAAGCTGCTCGGCGGGGGACATGCGGTCGAGGTGATGGGTGAAGGTGCGGTAATGGGCGGATTGATCTCGCGGGCCGATGAGTTGGAGCTTTTCGGCGTACAAATCGAGGATGCGGGCCATGACGGCGGGGGGAGCGTCCTGGAGTTTTTTCTTATCGAACTGCCAGCCGGTGTGTTCTTCCACAAGGTCCGCCATGCGGACCCTACGCCAGGGGCGGGTGAGGTTGATGGTCTTGGTGACTTGGCCTTCGGGGTTTTTGTGGTCGATTTTGAGGGTGGCGAAGAATTTGTCGGCGATGTGGCAGATCATGCTCTCGACCAATTCGGCCATCGTCTCCCAGGAGCCGAAGGCCTCGTAGGCTTCGAGCATGGTGAATTCGGGGTTGTGGCGTGGGGAGATGCCTTCGTTGCGGAAATTGCGGTTGAGCTCGAAGACCTTGGCGAAGCCGCCGACGAGGAGGCGCTTGAGGTAAAGCTCGGGTGCGATGCGGAGGTAGAGGGGGATGTTCAGGGCGTTGTGGTGGGTGACGAAGGGTCGGGCGGCAGCGCCGCCGGCGATTGGCTGCATCATGGGGGTTTCGACTTCGATGAAGCCGCGGTCGCGCATGAACTGGCGGACCTCTTCGACGATGCGGATGCGGAGCTTGAGGGTGGCCATGACCTGGGGGTTGGCGAAGAGGTCGACGTAGCGTTGGCGGCAGCGGAGTTCGACATCGGAGAGGCCTTCCCACTTGGCGGGCGGGGGCAGGAGGGCTTTGGAGGCCATGGTGAGGGAGGCGGCCCAGATGGTGATTTCGCCTTTGTTGGTGACGCCGAGGGGGCCTTCGACGGTGATGATGTCGCCGAGGTCGAGGAGGGAGCGGACCTGCCACTGGAGGTCGTCGAGGCGTTTTTTGTCGAGGGCGACCTGGAGGTCGCCGGTTTCATCGCGGAGGGTGAGGAAGGACAGTTTGCCCATGTCGCGTTTGAGGATGACGCGTCCGGCGGCATTGACGACGGGGCCGCTGTCGTGGCCCATTTCGGGCTTATAGAGGGCCTTGATCTGGGCGAGGGGCTGGATTCCGGAGGTTTGTCCGCCGAAGGGGTCGAGGCCAAGCTCGCGGAGTTTCTGGACTTTGGAACGGCGTTCCTGCTCGTAAGTGCTGGTGTTGGGGGTATCCATAATGAATTCGAGGATGATAGTCCGGGGGCTGCGGATGTCAAAAACGGCGGGGAGCGGCAGCAGCAGAGCGCCGGGCAGGCAAGGTGTGGCTCTGTCGTGTTCGTTGACTCAATCTCTCAACAGCTCGTCGGATTCGATGACGCGTTTGGCCAGGTCAGCGAGGCCGAGGCGGCGGTTCTGGCTTTCCTGCTGGAGGCGGCGGTGGGCCTCTTCCTCCGAGAGGTGGGCGCGTTTCATGAGGACGCCCTTGGCGCGATCGAGCAGCTTGCGCGTCTCGAGGCTCTGGGCGAGCTTCTCCTTCTCGGCGCGAAGCTCCTCCTGCTCGGCAAATCGCCCGATGGCGATCTCGATCTGAGCTTCCAGCGTCTTATCCCGCACCGGCTTGATGAGGTAGGCGAATACGCCGGCGGCCTTGGCTCGCTCGATGAGGGCTTTGTCGCTGAAGGCGCTGATGATGATCATGGGGCAACGGCGTTCCTTGAGCAGGGCGCCGGCCAGTTCGATGCCGTCGGTGCCTTCGAGGCGAATATCGAGCAGAACCAGGTCGGGCCGGTGCTGGCGGAAGAGCGCGGCGGCCTGGTCGGCGTTGGCTGCGTGGCCGACGACGGTATGCCCCATCTTCTCGAGCTGGGCCTTGAGCCCCATGCCGACCAGCGTATCGTCCTCGACGATCAGCACGCGGAGCGGTTTCGGGGCGCGTTGCTCACGCGTCATGATGAGACTCCTTCCGAGGAACCACTGAGGGGCAACTCGACGGTAGCGATGGTGAGACCTTGCGGGCTGCGCCGCAGGTGAAACGTTCCGCGCAACTCGCGGCCGACGAGCTGCTCAACGAGCCTCAGCCCGATGCCGCGATGCCCGGCGGCTGCGTCCGCTGGGGGGATCTGCCACGGCGGCAACGAGCCGGCCTCCGCCGGGCCACGGGTGTCCGGCCGGAACGACTCGATCAGTTGTTCCGGAGGCCCGCGCCCGTCGTCGATCACGTCGATCGCCAGCCCGCGCGGCACGCTTCGCACGCGTATGCTCAAGGTGCCTTGCTGGCCCAGCCCGTGCTGAATGGCGTTGGTGCAAAGCTCGTGGAGCACCATGGCCAGGCCGACGGCCTGCGGGGCCGGGAATCGGTAGTCCGCGCCGTCCACGTCCGTGCGGATCAGCACCCCCGGGGGGGCGATCACCGACAGCGACGGAAGCACCTGCTCGATCAGCTGACGCAGATCGATCATGTCCGCGCCCCCTTTGAAGAGGTCATAGGTCCCGGCCATCGTCTGGATGCGGTCGACGACGCGGTCGAGCCACTGGCGGGCCGACGGGGGCAGCTCGGGCTGGTCCATGGACAGAAGCCCGACGATGCCGGCGAGGTTGTTTTTGACGCGATGATGCAGCTCGCGGAGGAGGATAGCCTGCGTTTGGGCGTCCCGGCGCGTCTGCTCGTTGAGCAGTGCGTTTTCCATGGCGGCGGCGGCGCGGCTGGCAAACACCTTCGCCAGGTTCCGCTGCGCTTCGGTGACTGGTCCCGGCGTGTGGCGAACCAGCGTCAGCATGCCCAGAAGCGTCTGGTCGCTGCGGGCGAGCGGGAGGTAGATGATGCTGCCGACACGCAGCACGTCGCGGAACATCGGATGCAGAGTCGGGTCGCTGGGGCCGTCCTCGATCACCAGCAACTGCCTGGTGCGTAGGACCGTCCCGGCGTTGTTGTTGGCGATGGCGAAGCGTTTGCCCTTGACCAGAGGGGCAAACTCCCCGGTGGCGGCGGCGACGACCAGTTCCTGGCCACTTTCATCGATCAGGTTGACGATGCACAGATCGACGCCCAGGGCGGCTGGCGCCAACTCGGTGATGGCCTGCAACGAGCCTTCGAACGTGGGGGCCTGATATACGGCGGCGTTCACGGCGTACAGCCGCTCCTGCTGCTCGAGCAGCGATTTCTGTTGTTGGAGCATCGAGAGCGTCTGCTGGTAGAGGCGGTTGTTGGCCAGTATGACCGCGGCCTGCGAGCCCAGAAGGCTGGCCAGCCGGCGGTCGGCGTCGGTGAACTCCCGCCGGTGAGAGTCGCTGATCGCCATGACCCCTATGCACTGTCCTTCGATCTGCAGGGGGATCAGGATGGTGGCTGTGGCATAGAACTCGCTGGCCACATCACGGTTGATCTGCGCCGCAGCGTGCGAAGAGTTTCCGGCAAACAGGATCTGCCCCGTCTTAATGCAGCCTCTGGCGGACGGCAGATCAGCCACGCGGAATGAGATGGGCGCCTGCGGCGCGACATCGCCCGAAACCGCCACGACGTTCAGAAGCTGCTTCTGTCCGTCCAGCAAAGCGATGCCTGATCGCGACATCCGGAGGAGCCGGCGAGCCGAGTCGGCAAGCTGGTCAAGCACTTGACGGCCCGCGCCGAGCTGGGCGCTGATCGCCGCCGAAATCTCGTTGAGCGATTCCAGCGCCGCAAGGTGCATCTGCGTCTCGCGGATCTGCCGCGAGCGGTGGAGCATGATCCGCCACAGCGCGCCGGTGAACAGCATCGCCAGGGGGATGCCGCTGATCAGAACCAGCGCGCCCAGCCGGTCCATGCGCCCGCTGATCGCAGCATCGTTCGGCCAGAGGCGCAGATGCCATGTGGTATCGACGGCTCGCACAGGCTGCACGTCCCCGTAGCTCTCCCCCCTGCTGTCGCTCGGGCCGGCGAGCAGGACCGTTCCCTTCGCGTCGCGCAGCTCGATGCTGTGCTCACGGCGCGTGTCCGAGCCGATGGCGTTGCTGAGCGTGTCCCGCAGGGTCAGTTGCACCATGAGCACGGTCGAGCCCGGCGCCGACGCCGACGATTCGGCTAGCGGAGGGATCGCAACCAGCAGAACCGGCCGATGCTCGATCCCGCCGACTGAGACGACAGCGGCCTCACGCTCCGACTGGCTTGCCTTCGCCGCGAGAGCCTTGAACTGCAGGGACTGCGTCACCAGATCCGGTTCGAGATCCGCATAGACGGGAGATGTCCTGGTCCATCGGCACCGGCCGTCCGCGTCGGCCGCGGAGATCAACTGGCAGAACGGCCATTCCTCCAGCGTGGACCTCGCGGATGCCGACAGCTCGTCATCCGAGTGGAAATCGCCAGCCTCCCATCGCCGGCGCAGGTCGCGGATCGGCTCCAGTTGCCTTTCGACCGCCTGGTGCAGGCGGCGAGAAAGCTGGGCAGCCTCCGCCTGCGCCTGCACACGGAGCACGATGCCTTCTTCGACCTGGACGAACTGCTGGATGATGATCGTCGCCGCCAGCATCAGGCACAACAGCACCCCCAGCAGCAGATAGTGATGCAAGCGGATCGGCTCCGCGTGCCTCAGCCGCACGACATGCGGCCGGCCAGGCACGAAAGGCGCCGATGCAGAGGCTGGGGAGTTGCTTTGGGATCGTGGTTGCGCCACAGTGAACCTGTCTGCTCCATGCAAGCCGGACGGCTGCCGCTCGTCACCATTATACCCGTGCTGCCGCGCATTCTCATGTCCGGGCTGACATTGCGGCACCCTACTTGTTAACATGTCGTATCGACTGAAGGGACAATCAGATGCCCAGAGCTCGCCCCGGGATCAGATCGCTCGTTCCGTTGAGCTTGGCACTGGGGGTGCTGCTGGCCGGGGCGCTGCTGATCCGCGAATGGCTGGCTCCTCGGCGGGCAGGACCGAAGCAGGGTGGTTCGGCGACAACAGCGCCGGTGCAGCCAACCGAGCAGCGATCGACCGCCCAGACGCAGCCGCCGAGGTCATACCTCGATCTCCTTCGCAGGGCATACCCATCGTATCCGACGACCCAGCCGCTTGATGAGTCGCTGTCTCTGGATTACGCCGGGCATTTCGTCATCCATGATCCCGTTTTCCTGGACAACACGGGCCGGTTGTGGATCACGCGGGCTGACGCGGAGGCGACCGAAACGGTGCTGGCCCACGCCGCGGAGGAGCAGGTGATCCTGGCGCGGGAGCGGCCGGTTTATGTTCACTGGAGCACTGCTGACAACAACGAAACGCCTTACCTGGTCTGCGTCAACGCCAAGGGCGACGGGTACGAACTGGTCGGCGCATCCCAGCGGTGGCCCATCGGCGAGGGCACAAAGTACGACTGGGCCAGAGCGAGGTACTGGGATGAGCGGATCGTTGTGCCGACGGACGTGGGCGTGTCGGTGTTTGCGGTGGGCAGAGGCGTCCAGGAAGCGCCCAGCCCGCCTCTGGCCAAGCGAGGCGAGACGCATGCGCCAGTGCAGATCACGTTCTCCGTTGGCCCACTGGCGTGGATTCCCCCGCAGGATGGCCATCCGGGCAGCGCCGGAGCACTTCGCTGCGTCGAGAACGCCTGGTTTGTGCTCGGGGCCGAAAGTGGCTGGCCGTCGGGGCTGATGCACCTGATTCCGCTGCTCGACGGCAGCGTCTTGCAATTGGCCGCCGGCGAAGGCAATCTCGTCAAGTTGAGCGTCGTGCCGCTCGACCCGATGAGCGGCCAGGAGGAAAGGCGGATCGCGGAGCTGATCGAGCAGTTGTCCGATCCCGAGGCGGAGAAACGCACCAAGGCGTTCGAGGAGCTGACGCGCTATGGCCCGGGCCTCTGGCCGATCGCGGAGAAGCTGATCGACGGCGAGCCCCCTGAAACACAGGCCCGGTTGAGGGATCTCCTGAGATCCAGGGTCAATCCCCTGCTTGGCGGCATGCAGCTCGTGGACGGCAGAATGCGCGTCGTCCGCCGGTATCCTGACGGCGGCGTGCTGTTTTACGCTGAGCGCGGGGTGTCGATACCTCAAGGTGAAGACCAGCCGCTGGTCGTCGCGCCGGCCTGGTTGAGCGCTCTGCCGGGGGATTCCATCCGCTTGCTCCCCCGCGAACTCATGCGCGACCTGGACGTCAGCAAGTCGCGGTTGACGCCCTGGCAAGACACATGGATCGTCGCGGACGATATGCACGGCCCGCGCCGGTTCTTCGGCGGCGCACTGGTTCCCATGCTCCAGAAGGACGAGCAGCCATACAGCGAGTTTGTGGGAATGGCCCGGGGCGGCAGATTCGTCTTCAGCACGCCTGCTCAGGCACCTCGGCCCGCCACCCAGCCCGCCGCATCGCAGTTCGTGTCATCGCCTTCGACCCTGATTATTGATCCCAGGCTGCCTGATCCGCGACCCCGGCTGCCCGTGTGGCTGATCGCCTTCCCCGAGGCCCTCGTGGGTTGGGACCAGAACCATTGGCCGGCCGCCAAGCGGAAGAGCACCTATGCGCTCGGAGCCAAGGAATGGCGCATGCTCGATGACGCCAAGGACAAGTTCTACAGCACTGAATTCGACGTGCCGAATTGGCCCGCGCTGTCGACCACTCGCCCGCTTTTTCAGTCCACAACTCGCCCGACCACCTTGACGGCCGCCCCCACGACCCAGACCAGCCCCGATCAGACGCCCATCCTCGTCGACAACGAAGGCACCTATTACTTTGATGGCGCCAAGTCGCTCAAGCTTCTCCGACGGGATGGAACCAGCCTTGTGTGGGCACTGCCCCCCAACGCCGTCGGCGAGGGCGAAGTGCACCTCATTCGCACCGGCGACGGCATGCTGTTCCTGTTCAACCAGCTCGGCCGCGTGCTCCGCGTTAGGCCGACCCCGCACGCCGTCGAGCCCTTCGCTGTCGATGCCGCTTTCACAAAGGGGGTCCCCAGCGTCGAGCACGCCACGCGCATCTGGCTCGACCCCTTCGAGCGGATTGTCGTGTCCTACGATGGGACCAGGCTTGCGATCATGTTCCCGCAGGGCTACATCCCGCCGGCCATTGTGAACCTGATGCTCGCCGAAGAGCAGCGTGGCGCGGGCGGCCAATAAGAAGGCGCAAAAAAAGACCCCGTAGGCGTGGGTGAGACCTACGGGGCAAGGAGGGGAGAAACACTTCGCACTAGTTCATACGGTGCTTCTATTCTATGGTTCGGCAAAGAGACCCCATTTTCTCCAGATATTCCAGTTCAGCGCACGATCAGGCGGCGCCATTCCGTCCCACGACGGGCGGACACACGCTCCGATCCATCCGACGGCCGGGGCGAAGGCTCCTTATCGACAGATGTAACTTCTTATTATTCATCAAGTTGTCGATTACGCTGCGCGCGGTCCCCTCTCACCTCAGCCCGTACGCGCTCGCCTGAGTAACCTTCCGGCCAAGAAACTAGCCCCTCAAAAAAACCGCGCCGGGAGCCCAGAAGAAAAGATGCACGGCGTTCACAACGCCTGCTTCAGCGTACAGGCACCGTCGAGAAGAGGTCCTCTGAACGGGCGCCCAGGAGCGACAACTGCTCCTCGCGCGATTGCCCAGCAGATACAACCATGGCCGCCGCCGAGGGCAATGCGACAACGGGTCCCTCCTCCGCGTCATCCGCAACCGGCGACGATAAAGGCGCAGACTGGCCCAGGAACGCGCTGTCGATCATGAAATAGTCGTCGGCGTTGGCAACGCCGTCGTAGTTCAGATCACCGTTGCGATAGACGGTGCCTTGGGTGATAAAGCCGGTGTCGATAAGGAAGTAATCGTCGGCGTTGACGACGCCGTCGAGGTTCATGTCGCCGTTCCAGGTGTATTTCACCAGAACCGAACTGGCGTCGACCGGCTCGTTGTCGAACCGGCTGTACATCAGGCCGCCCCCGATGTCGTTGAGGCAAACAGCCAGCCCGGTGACGGTATTGCCCGCGGCAGTGCTGCTGATGACGCCGACGCCCTGTCGGCGACCGGACCGGACCAGGGCGAACAGTTTAGCCAGTGCCGTTTCGCAACTCTCGGCGGTCGCCTGCAGGATCAGGTCATTGTCAGCCAGGTCAAGGGCGGCGGCGCCGCTGATGTTCAGACTGTTCGTACGGAACACCTTGTCGCCCCCGGCCACGAGAATCGCACGTGCGGCGCCGGAAAGCGACAGTATGGCCAGATGTTGTGAGCTGGTGAAGGTCAGGGAAGCGGTATTGGCGGGATCGGCGCCATCGACGGTGATCTCCAGGCCGTTGGCGTCTTGGCCGAGGGTATAGCTGCCGGCGAGAATGCTGAGGCGATTGGTTCCCGCGCCGCCATTGAAGACGGGCGTGAAGGGCAAGGCGCTGCCGATGACGACCGTGTCGTTGCCGTCGCCGCCGTTGAGCGTGAGCCGGGAAACCTGCGACAACGGGAAGCTGTAGGTGGGGTTGCTGCCCGGCGGGATGTTCACGAAGACCTGCAGGTTGCCGTTGAGGGCGCGAAGATGGAAGCTGTCGTCGCCAGGGGTGCCGCTGATGCTGTCGGCGCCAATCATGAAACCCCGGGCCGCGCCTTCGGCCAGCGCGTTGCCGGCCAGATCCTCAATGCCGGACCCGGCGGCGTTGAGCGTCAGAACGTAGGACCCCTTGATGGATGTCAGCGGCTGCAGGTTCCCGAGCACAAAGGTCTGGCCGTCGCCCGTGTTGCTGAGCGTCTGCGTGCCCGTGAGCAGGTTGGGTCCGCCGTCGCGGCTGAGCGTCAGGTCTACCAGATCGAACCCGACGACCGCCTCGTCGAAGTAAATGGTGATCGAGTCCACGGGCGTGTCGCGCGGATCGGGGCTGACGGCGATGATAACCGCCGCGGGCGGGATCAGGTCGATGTTGTTGCGGCCCGGTGAGCCGCCGGCCAGGTCGCTCGTCCAGTTCGCCACATCATTGCCGTATTGGTCCGACTCGATCCGCGACAACGATGTGCCGCCGCCGTTCGGTTCGGTCGGCCAAGGCGCGGCGTTGCCGTACTTGATGCGCTCGACCGTGACGTATGGCACGTAACCCGTATCTTCGGGCATGCCGGGCTTCAGGAGTTCAATCGTGTCGCCCGCGTTGTTCAGCAGGCCCGTGTACGGGCCGAAGATCGGCACGTTCTGGGGGATGCCATACTTGGTCCGGAACTCGCTCGGACTGCCCTGAACCACCAGGGCATACCCATACGCGGGAATCTGATCTCCCGTCGTGAACGTATAGACGATGCCGCTCGTGAACTGCCAGGTGTTGGCCGGATGCAGCGGATCGTACAACGGCACGGCCGACCCGGTGATGTTCCGCAGCTCGATGTACTCGATGCCCCCGACGGGGGGGTTGTACATGATCTCGTTGATGACCACGGGGCCGACGAGGGGGTAGGCGTTGGCCTCGCGGGGCGTCGGCGCGCTCATGGCCACGAAATCGCTCTTGCCTGTGCTCTTGGTGTAGCGGCCGAATGTGATGTCCCGATTGGCCGCTCCGAAGTCGACCGACTCGCGATAGCCTCCCGCCACGCCGCCGACGCCGCTCGTCAGATACGCCTGGTCACCCAGCTCACTGAAGGCAAAAACCGTGTGGACGCCCGGTGCGCCGGCGTTGCCGAAGTGGTCGGCCTGCCTGAAAACGATAAACCCGTGCGTGGGAATCACCGTCCCCGGCCGCATCTCGTATTTCCGCAGGTCCACGTCCGAATCGCTCAGGAACCAGCCGGAAATGTCGATGGCCGAATCTGTGGTGTTGGCCAACTCGATCCAATCGCCCACGTCGATCGTTGGATGGCTCTGAATCTCGTTGATCACAACCGAGTCGGGGGCGAGGCCGGGGTCTTCACCGCCCGGAGCGCCGCCGGGCAGGAAGCTCGGCCGCCAGCCTTCTTTGCTGCTCAGGACCGCGTCGCTGGCCAGCGGATCGAGCGCCACCAGCGAGAAGCCCTCCCCTTCGGTGCAGTTGAACCACGAGTTGTTGTAGGTGAACTGCTCGATGAGCTGCCCCAGCGGGCCTTCGACGCGAATCGTCTCGCCCTCGTTCTTCAGGCTGCCGCCATACACCCCCGCGATGGGAACGAGGGCGCCGTAGCGGCTTCTGAAGGCCGCCTCGTCTTTCACGATCACCGTCCGCGCGCCGGCCTCGAGCGTGATATCCGGGAAGGTGAAACCCACGCCATCCGTGAGCCTGATGCCCTGCAGGCCGAGCGGTTCGTCGCCCGTGTTCTTGAACTCGATGTACTCGAAGTCCTCCGCCGTATACGGGCTGCCCGCCGCGGGATCGGCCGGGTGATACATCACCTCGGTGATACGCAGAGCGGCCATGTCAAGAGTAAACGTGAAGTCCGTGATGGCGCTCCACGTCCCGCTCTTCAGAATCCTCGCGATGACCCGCGTGGTCTGAGTGATGGTCAGCGCGCTGGTGTAGGTCTGGGCGCCGGGCGAGACAGCGCCGCCCGGCAGACGCGGGTCGCTCCCGTCCGTCGTGTAGTAGATCGTCCCGGAGCCGCCGGGGTTCCTGATCGTCACCTGGAACCCCGACGCGACCATCCCGCCGGCCTTGTTGTACTCAGGCGCCGCGACCGCCGGATACAGCCCGTCAGCCTTGAGCTGGTTCAGCACGGTGTTCGTTCGCTGAGGGATGTAGCTGCTGACGATGCGGTTGACCTCGGCCAGCCACTCGACGTTGCGCGTGAAGGGCTGCGATGGGCGTTTGGCATCGCCCCACCGTGCAGACTCGTCGACGATGGCCTTGTCGATCTCGGCCTTTCGCTTGTTGAAAAGGGTAGTCACCGTCTTGGACGTCAGCACGCCGTTGTTGAAGAAGTGCTGGTGGATCCGGTCGGCGACCCGAAGCCGGAATTCAGGGTTGGCCGTCAGGAGCTGGAACATGTACTGCGGGTTGCTCCTGCCCAAGGCGGTGTTCGGATCGGGGTCGATGGTGTTGAAGGGGCCGGTGCGGTCCTCGTTCACGTTGAGCAGTGTGTGCTCGGCGTCGTGGACGAAGAACTTGAAACCCTCGTCGCCATTGCGATTGCGGAGGGCGAAGAAGTTGTTGGGCGCGGTGTTGCTCAGGAAGGCCGAGAGCGGCGCGTCCAGGTTTCCGCCATAGAAGATCACCAGCATGTAGTCGATGAGGTTGTCGACATCGAGCAGAACCGGATACGCGGGGTTCCGCATGCCGTCGGGGTTCTTGCCCTGGACCTTCATGTAGTTGTCCAGGGACGATATATTGCCGCGGAGCTGGCTCCACAGACTGGTCCAGGCGTCGAGATTGCCGTTGAGCGGCTCGATGTTGTACCCGAGGTCCGGGTCCACCTTGATGACGTCGTAATCGTCCTCGCTGCCGCCGTAGAGGTTCGCTGCGTTGGAGGCGCTGGGGCGCTCATCCGTGTCGAAAAGGCCCCAGTATTGCCCGTTGATGTAAAGGTGGTAGAAGTTGCCGCGCGGCGCCGGCTGGCCCATCGCCTCCTGCAGGTCGCGATTCACCTGGTCGCGCAGCGCGATGTGAAGGCCGTCGCCCCCGAAGCTCCACGAGTAGTTCTGCCCGCAACGGAGATCGAAGCGGTCGAATTGGTTTGCGCCATCCGGCCCGAAGACGGGGAAATCCAGCGGCCCGTCGTACCCGGGCGCGTTGCGGAAGAAAAAGTGGAAACCGTGCTTGGGGTTGTCCCCCGATCGGCTGTAGCCGCCACGGAGGCGGACGCCGCCGTTGATCTGAAAGCCTTTGGAGCCGTCCGGGTTGATCAGCTCGATCGACGCCAGCCTCTCCCAGTCCCTGCCGTCGCCCCAGGGGTTGACGTAGAAGCCCCTCGCCGGGTCGAACATGTCCTTCAGGTCCATCACGATTGAGAACGTCGGGATGCTCGTCAGCCCGGTCTTCACCGTCGTCGCGTACAGGGCGTTGTTCACGACACGCTGGTCCATGCCGTAGTTGATCATCTGCCCATTGAGATACCCCGGCGCCGGCCAGTCGGGGCTGGTCGTGGGTTTCTCGCCGTTGGGCGACTGCCGGATGACGTCCTCCACGAAAATATACGTCTGCGTGTCCGAGTTGGTGGGGAGATACCCCGTCTTGTAGGCGACCGCCCGAAGCGTGGTCGTGCGCGAGATCGTGATCGGCCCTGTATAAAGCTCGCCGTTGGTGGCAGTCGGCGGCGTGCCGTCGGTGGTGTAGCGGATCTGCGCCCCGGGCGTGGCGCTGGTGATCTTCAGGTTGAACGGCGCGCTGTAGAACCCGCGATCGTGATCGAACTTCGTGTCCTCGACAATCCCGAGAATGCTGGAAGGGTCGTTGGCCTTGCGCGGAGTGGGGTTGGTGAAGTACCGCTCCTGGTTGACCAGCATCATGATGCCCGCAAGTTCAGGGTAGATGAGAAAATCGGTGCGGTCGTCAGCCTTGTTCAGGCCCTGAATCGCCAGCACGTTGTTCCCCACCCGCAGGGCGCTCATGAAAGCGCTGATGTCGATGTCCTCGTAGTTGATCGCCTGCCCGTCGGGATGCGCGCCGGTTGCGGAGGAGTTCCACAGCGGCGTCGCAGGCGCGTTGCGCCGCGCCACCTCCGTTCCGTTCAGATACGCCACGAACCCGTCGTCGTATTTCATCCGCAGCCGCAGCGTGTCGAACGCCGGCGTATCCTCCAACGCGAACGGAATGCGGATGTATGCCGTGTCGAACGACTGCATCTTCGAGTACGTGTCCGTGCCGATCAGGGTTTTGTAATTCGGCGCTGGCGTGCTCGATGTCGTCTTGACCGACCACCCGAACAGACCGTCACCCAACAGACTGAACGTGCCGTCGTGGGCGGTCTTCTGGTACCGCGCAACGTCCAGCTCCACACAATCGCCTCCCCCGCGCTCGTAGAAGTCGAGCTGCAGTGTGGTCGTCAGGCCGCCATCGGGTACGGTGAACGTCCCCATCGTGTCGCTGGCGCCTCGCGGCGTCCCGTAGACGAGCGTGTCGGCCGGGCTCGGCTGCGTCGCCCCGCTGAACTCCTCGCCGACCCGGTTGGTGAACTGCACACCCGGGATCCTCAGCAGAAAACCGTCGTCGCTGTTGACGTTGATCGTCCACTGGCCGGCCGGGATGACCACGTTCGCCGCGATCCGCAACACATACTGCTCCCGCTGTGGTGCGTAGACATCGTCGCCGGTGGCGCCGAACCCGTTGGGCAGCGTCTGCTCGCCGCCATAGTGTCCGCCGGTCCCCAGGTTCACGATCGCATAGTCCTTGGTCGACACGATCGCGCCGCCGGGCAGAGGCCCGTTCAGAATGCTCTGGGCAACCCCGATGTTGTAGATGTCGTTCGTCGAGCAGTCGATCATCTTGACCGTGAAACCCGGAATCTGCGGCGGCGGCTGCACCGTCTCGAAACCCACGCCCGTCTTGCCCACCGTCCATGAGCTGTCGTCGAAGCTCACCGCCCTCCATGTCGATCCCAGCGAGCTGCTGCTGGGGATGAGCGTCTTCACTTCCGCGCCCGCCGGCACGAGCTTCGTGATGATTTCGTCCACCGTCCGGCCGTACGATGTGTCCGCAAGCTGCTCCGGATATTCCGGGCTGTATTCGGACACGATGGCGTTGCCCACGCCCGGCGGACCGTCGGGTCCAACCAACGCCAGATACCCTCCCGTGTGCTTCAACGCGAAGTTGGTGTGCAACTCCTGCCCCGGCACCTTCCGGTCCAGCTCGGACGCGAAAACGACCAGGTAGCCCCCGCGCGGCACCACCGTCGAGGGGAATTCCCACTTCTTCAGCACGTCTTTGTCGTCCGTCAGGTAATAGCCCTTCAGATCGATCGCGCTCGCCGACGGATTCTGAATCTCGATCCAGTCATAGTATTTCCCCTCCTGGTTGGCCAGCGTCTGGTAGTTCAACGCCATGAACTCGCTGATCACAGGAGTGACCGCCAGCAACTGCCGCCGCTCGAGCGCCTCAACGTGTTGATGGACTGAAGTGTGAGCCAGACCACATGCTCCCAGCCGCTGCCGCAGAGGACTCAGAGCCCTCTCCGCGCAACGGCCAAGTACGCTTTTCCACTTGGCTCCGCCTCCCTTGCCACGTTGAACATCCATTATCCGGCTCCAGTCGCTGTATGCCCTCGGGTGCCTGCAGACACGATCCGCCTGCAGTAATCTACGCGGTACCCTGGGGTCGCGTTCATCTCATGACCCGCGCTTCAACAGGCCGTTCAAAACGCCCGGCGTCTCCCGCGCCGCCTTCTCAACAAACCCGCGTTTCATAGGACTCTGACCGCGCAACCGCATCGGGTCCAGCGATCACCCGCCGCGAATCGCGCGGGACACAGTCTGCACGGGTGATCGAGTGCGTAGGCGTGTCACATCCGCCAATTCCCGCCCAGCTTCACACGGCATCCGCCTGTTCACGCCAGCAGATCGTCCTCCTGTTCCAGTTGCGCCTCCTCCCCCTCCGGCCGCTTCCGCACAACAACCTCCTGATTGACGCTCTCGGCCGCCGCCGCCGCCGCCAGCGGGCCGGTCTGCCCCAGAAACGCGCTGTCGATCAGAAAATAATCGTCCGCGTTCACCACCCCGTCGTAATTCAGATCGCCGTTGCGATACCCCGCGGCCTGGCTGAGGAACCCGCTGTCAATCAGAAAATAATCGTCGGCGTTCACCACGCCGTCCAGATTCATGTCGCCGTCCCAGGTGTACTTCACCAGCACGCAATTCGCGTCCACCGCCTCGCCGGC
>Ga0315288_10002949_pt1 | contig 21719 bp, 18 predicted proteins | sample YL17G11_20_MG_FD_203454 | JGI IMG/M metagenome (GOLD analysis project Ga0315288, IMG submission 203454) | Sediment microbial communities from Yellowstone Lake, YNP, Wyoming, USA - YL17G11_20 | ecosystem: Environmental > Aquatic > Freshwater > Lake > Sediment | place: USA: Wyoming | collected...
TCCTCTTAATCAAATTTCACCCCCACCCTTGCCCTCCCCCATCAAGGGGGAGGGATTCACCATGGATTTTCTGCACCCTCATGCAGTCCATTAACTTATCTCCCCTCCTCTTGCGGGAGGGGATGCAGGGGAGGGGGATAGTAATCGCTCAAGTTAGATCCAAGTTTACCTTTGACACTCTTTGCAAAGCCCATAAAAACTCAATTGATGATCGGTGACCTGATAACCTGTGGACTCCATCACCTTCTTGGACCATTTAGAGATATCACAAAAGTCCAATTCGACCACATGACCGCATGTTTTACAGACGATATGGTGATGGTGATTCTTCAACTCACAGAGTTTATATTTCATATTTGACCCATTAATGATTTTGAAGACCATTCCCAGGGATTCGAAAAGATCAAGAGATCGATAGATGGAAGTGAGCCCAATCCTTTTCTTTTTTTTAAGAAGGCCTTGGTAAAGTTCTTGCAGGCTCAATGGCCTGGTAGCATTGAAAAGTTCTTGATAGACAAGAAGCCTGGGATGGCTCATACGGACCTTCTTCTCTCTGAAAAAGTTTTTAAAAAGTCCTTTACTCATAGAAAGTTAAGAAGAGAATGAAAATATTTTCATTAAGAATAAATGGTTCCTTTCCTTCTTGTCAAGACACCCTGTTGCCCTTAAAGGTTTTTGATTAATAAATTTACAAACAATACTCATTTTGATATAAATTTTCTATCATTCATTACAATAATTCAAAATATCATGCAGAAGCATCGGGGCTTGCCCTTGACATTTGACAAATCAAGAATTCATTCGGTCTGACAACTTGCTTAAGGTGACCGTTTACAGCTTCGCTGTTGGCGTAGCTTAGCTCAGCGTTCGCTCTTTTGTAATTATGAGATCGCTTGTAATAGGTATTTATTTTTGAACTATATTTTTATTAATACTTTTTAGGGAGTACGATGGAATCAAATAAAACAATTCGTATTTTTGATGGTGCCACTGCAATTGTCACCGGTGGAGCATCAGGAATTGGTCGAGCCCTTGCCGAGGAATTGACAAAGCGTGGCTCCGAGGTGGTATTGGCTGATCTTCAGATCGAATTAGCAGAAGAAGTTGCCTCAAAAATCCATGTTTCCGGTGGCAAAGCAAAGGCAGTGAAAATAGATGTGACCAATTTCCCTGCGATGGAACAGCTTGTCCAAGAAACCGTTAAGCGTACGGGTCGGTTAGACTATATTTTCAACAATGCGGGAATTGCAATTGGCGGCAACGTCAATAACTACGGTATCGAAGATTGGAATCAAATTGTAGATGTCAATCTCCGTGGCGTGATAAATGGAATTCAAGCAGCTTACAAGATTATGATGGAGCAAGGATTCGGACACATCATCAATACTGCCTCAATGGCTGGGCTTATGTCCTCTCCAGGAGCGGTAGCCTATGCGACAACCAAGCACGCAGTGGTAGGTCTTTCAAAATCGATGCGGGCCGAGGCCGCACAGATAGGAGTCCGCATTAGTGTCCTATGCCCTGGGGTTGTTCGTACACCTATTTTAGAAGGAGGAGGGAAATATGGCAAAATGCTTATAGACATCCCACCTGAACAACTACGTCGTATGTGGGAAAGACTCAGGCCTATGTCCCCAAATATATTTGCAGAAAAGGTGCTAAATTCAGTTGCGAAAAATAAGGCAATCATTATTGTACCATCATGGTGGAAGTTGTTCTGGTGGATAAACCGTCTATCTCCTTCACTTGGAATATTCCTTGCTCAAAAGCGTTTTCAAAAAGTGCAAAAGGAGCTTGGTATAGTACAAAAGAGCTAACCAAAATATTTGAAATTTCCCAAATATTTTCCCTCCCCCTTTGGAGACTGTGTCGTAATCATGAGGGAGGGTAGATACCAGCGGAACAGGCAGTCAGGCTTCTCAACTTTAGAATGCGGTCGTTTAAAATTATGGGTAATTGGCCTTCTTAGAAAGGGGATTCTTTTCATGGGTTTGGAGCCCCGAAGCTGAGCAATGAAAGGTTTCCGCTCTAAAGCTTCGTCACCCGACCGCCTGTTCCGTCTTGCAACGGGAATAGTTTCTCGTTCATTATGACACAGTCTCTTGATGGGGGAGGGAGAGGATGGGGGTGGACAAGAAGGAATTTGGTCCCCCTCCCCTTCCTCCCCTCCCGCCAGGGGAGGGGAGGTTTTTGGGGGTCATCAAAGATGTTAGAGATAAATTCTCAGACTTCAATGTGTAAGAATCTACGCCTCGTCCGGGACTTCGCCCGGAAGAGGTGGCCCCTTCGGGGCAATTGTTTTCCAGGTAGCCGCAACCTTCAGGTTGCGTTTCGGAGTACGTTCTAATCCCGAGCCACATGCGCAGGCTAAAGCCTGCGACTACCAATTGGCCGTTAATAAATATCGACAATTTTTTGTCGATGTTGATTTACTAAGCGCCTAACCATTCACTGAGGTTGATAGTTTAATAATTTTGGTATTAGCCCGCGGAAATTGGGGTAATCCCTTAAATCAATTCAAGGAGGTTATTAATGGTAAAGATTGGCATTATTGGCGGTTCAGGACTGGATGATCCAAACTTATTGAGAGATGCGGAGGAACTTCATATGACCACTCCCTTTGGAGAGCCGAGTTCTCCATTAACGGTTGGCTCGATAGAGGGAAGAGAGGTTGTAATATTGGCACGACATGGAAGGCAACATACCATCCCACCCACTCAGGTGAATTACAGAGCTAATATCCATGCGCTGAAAAGTCAGAGCTGTACACATATTTTGGCAACAGCGGCCTGCGGTTCTCTGAGAGAAGAGATTAAACGGGGAGATTTTTTGATTCTCGATCAATTTATCGATTTCACGCGATTCAGACCGATTACCTTCTTTGAAACCTTTCCTCCAGGAGCGGAAAATGCGAAACACACTCCAATGGCCGATCCTTTTTCCGAACTGTTGCGACAGAAACTCATTGCAACAGCAAAGCAGTTGGGGCTGAGTTTTCATGAAAGAGGGACGGTGATTACCATTGAGGGGCCCCGGTTTTCGACACGGGCTGAATCACATATGTTTCGAATATGGGGGGCAGATGTCGTCAATATGTCCTTGGCTCCTGAAGTCATCCTCGCAAATGAGGCGGGGATCCCTTATGCCGCAGTCGCTATATCAACCGATTATGATTGCTGGAAGACTGACGAAGCCCCAGTCGAATGGTCTGAGGTGTTAAGAATTTTTGAGATTAATGTCAGAAGCGTCAAAAAACTCCTTTGGGGGACAATCCAAGCACTCTAAGTGGACGAGGCTATCGAAAAACAAAAGAAACGGAGACAGCACAAGAAATAGTAAATAAATATAACCTAATTTGAGCAATTCTTTTGACCAAAATGAAGAAAAACATTGAGCTAAAATCCTTTTAAATCACATCAGGTATCCACCTAATGAGTGAGATAGAACCATGTCATTCCTGTGAAAACAGGAATCCAGGTTCTTGGCTTTATTTCTGGATTCCCGCTTCTGCGGAGATTTTATTGAGGGTGATCATTTTACAATTGGTCCGTTTCCATTCAATCAATCGAGATGAAGTCCTCAGAAATAAGGGCAACCCTTCATGACGGAGCGTCACCTGCGAACAATGAAAATTGATTCCCATCTATCCCCTCCCCCTTGATGCCTGCCTGCCGAAGCCTCGGCGCAGGCAGGGGGGAGGGTCAGGGTGGGGGTGGACCTCCAAACCATATCCCCCTCACCTCAATCCTCTCCCTCCGAGGGGAGAGGAGGTATTTTGTGGTGTTACTTTCTAGGAGGTGTCAAATTAAAAATGGCGGTTCTTCATAGATGAGCATGTTCAATATTCCCATAAATAGACTACATTTTATTGTATGCATCAAAAGGGCGAATCGGAAAAACCGCCATAATTTATATGACACAAATCTCCTTGTATCAATAAGAAATCTAAAAATCACAGTTACTTACAATCGTGACAACCAATTGATATGTACAACAAATTACCCCGTTAAAATCTCTGCTTCTGCGGGAATGACAATCTTCAATGCTTCAAACATAGAATCGCTCAATTTAGGTTTAGACGGACAAAAGTAAACCATGAAATGGTGTGTTGTTATCTTAACGTTCCTTTTCGTTGCACCGACAGTCTTGGCGGGTGATTATCGACTGACTGTGGCGTAATCTGATCCCAATCTATTCCAATATCTTCTTTAACTCTTTCTCATCCCTAACTGGAGGCAGGCAGGTGAAATTTTTACAGACAAAGGTCGTTGGAACTTCTGTGACTCCTTTCTCCATTAGAAATGGAAACCAATTCCCTCCGATCGGTTCTTGAGGATCTTTTAGGCTCAGAATTTTGTTGGGGAGGTAGGCGAGGTAAATCTCTCGGAGCATGGATTTTGTCCTGAAATCGTTCTTTGAACCAATGATCCCGATTTCCTCCGGGCTCAAGAAGAAGGAGAAGCCGGATAGCATATGGCTGAATCCAGAAGGATGTTCTGAAAGAAAGTTATAAAAAAGGTGAAGTATCTGCTCGGCCTTTTCCTTTAGAGATTCCTGTCCAGTCAGATAGCCGAGCCTGATCAGATTGAATACCGCTACCGAATTGGATGAAGGAGTGGCATTATCGTAAGGGTTTTTTGATCGAGCAATCAAAGTCTCGTTCGCCTTTCCCGTGAAGAAAAAACCTCCCTCTCTCTCATCCCAGAATTGGTCAATCATCCTCTGGTTAAGTTCATCTGCTTCCTTGAGCCATCGGATCTCAAAGGTGGCTTCATGAAGATCGATGAGGGCTTGGATGAAAAAGGCATAGTCTTCTGAATACCCCTTCACCTGGCATTTCCCTTTATTGAATACCCTCATCAAATGATCATCTTTCCTCATCTCCTGAAGGATGAAACGCGCTGCCTCTTCGGCCCCTTTAAGATACTGCTCATTCCTAGTGACTTTAAACCCATCAACAAAACTGGAGATCATCAAACCATTCCATGAGGTCAGGATCTTCTCATCCCGGCGGGGTTTGACCCTCTTCTCCCTTTCGGCAAAAAGTTTCTTTCGCCCCTCCTCCAACAGTTTTTCTAAGCCTTTCACAGGAATCCCGTATAATTCAGAAACCTTTTCTAAGGGGGAAACAATATTGAGAACGCTCGATCCTCCCTCAAAATTTCCATTGGGGGTTACTCCGTAATAGGCACAGAAAGGAGTCCCTTTCTCCTTTCCCAATACCTCCTTAATCTGATCTCTCGACCAGACATAAAATTTTCCTTCCTCGCCTTCGCTATCCGCATCCTGGGTGGAGTAGAAAACTCCGTCCGGGCTTCTCATGTCTCGAAGAACATAGTTAAGGATGTCCTCGCCAACACGGCGATACCTCTCATTTTGGGTCGCCTGATAGGCCTCAAAGTAGGTTCGAGAAAGAAGGGCATGGTCATAGAGCATCTTCTCAAAATGGGGAATGAGCCATCGTTCATCCACGGAATAGCGATGGAAACCTCCACCTAAATGGTCGTAGATTCCGCCATTGGATATCTTCTCCAATGTTACTTCAACTATCTTCAATGCCTCTTTTGCACCGGTCCTTTTCCAATACCTTAGAAGGAAAGAGAGGGCCATGCTGCTTGGAAATTTAGGGGCTCCCCCAAATCCTCCATACGTTGAATCAAACTGTGTCTCAAAGTAATTAATAGCCTTTGACAGGATTTTCTCATCCATGGTCTCTTGCGAGGCAGTAATCGATACAATCTGATGGAGGGCATCTCTCACCTGTGCTTCCATCTTCCTCACTTCCTCTCGCCGGGACCGGTAGTAGTCAGAAACGACAACCAATATTTTGGGAAACCCCGGCATCCCTCCCCTGTCCTCAGGAGGAAAATAGGTTCCCGCATGAAATGGAATGAGGTCAGGAGTTAAAAAGACGGTCATCGGCCATCCACCCGACCCTGTCATTACCTGAACGGCATTCATATAAATTTCATCAAGATCCGGTCGCTCTTCCCGATCGACCTTAATATTGACGAAGCGTTCGTTCATGATCTGAGCGATCGTCTCGTTCTCGAAGGACTCTCTTTCCATTACATGGCACCAGTGGCAGGACGAGTAGCCAATGCTGAGGAGGATGGGTTTGTCTTCATTTTTGGACTGGCTCAGAGCCTCCTCACCCCACGGATACCAATCCACCGGATTGTGCGCATGCTGCAAAAGGTAAGGACTGGTTTCATGAATCAACCGATTCGTATATTTGGGCTCCATCTTCTCTCCTTTTGATTCCTTTATAGTATTTATAATCATTCGAATGACGAATAACAAGGAATTAGTTATATCACTGGGGACCTTATCACAAGACCCTTTCCCTATGCCTTTAAGAAAAACAAGTTGTCTTTAATAGGGAAGAGATTTGGGAAAAACGGGGCAAGCAATTTCTCAAAAAATTGGCCTACAAAATTCCTCTCATGGGAATATGCAGGCCAGATGATCATTTAAATTTTTCGACCTATTAAGTGCACCGAACTAAGAAGATAGGCTTTGGTGAATAGCGGAGCAGCTTTTCTGCCACGCTCCCAAGGAGAAAGCGTTTGATCCCGCTACGACCGTGCGTTGACATGGCAATTAAACTGACATCTTTTTGAGCAGCGTGATCTAAGATCTCCTCTGCGTCATCCCCATATCGGACATGGCTATCCACTTTAAATCCCTTGGCTTTAAGCCGTTCCTCTAACCCACGAAGGTACTCTTCTGCTTCCCGGACGACCTTCACCTCAGCCTCAGTCGGATCCACACCCGGGAAAGTGTGCGCATACACAACGCGCAAAAGGGAAATGCTAGCCTTGAAGTCAGTGGCAAGCTTCTCAACTGTAGGAAGGATGTTTTCTGCACACTCTGACCCATCTAAAGGTACAAGAATCTTTTCGTATTTTTCCATGGGCCTTCCCCCCTCTTAGACAAATTTTTGTAAAAAATTATATTTCACTTGTCCAACGTGGATCAACAAAAACTGCTGGACCATCGCTATTCAGCCTGGTTGATGGCTGACAATCGCCAGGGGTTGTTCCCCACCGACCGAGTAAATGTCCAGTACTCCTCGAATTTTACGGGTTCTGTCTTACTGCCTGATACAACCTGCCCTGTTTTCTCATCCACCGTGTAATCCAGAAGGTTTGCATAAAATCTGACGGTGATGTAATCTCTACCCCCCTCCTGCCACGCTTCCGCGATATCGACTGACCTTACAGCAATATTCTCAAGCTTATTGATCTTTTTCTCCAGCTTCAACTTCTCGATATCATTCCCAATGATCCTGAACATCTCTTCTGTCAATAGATTTTTGACTCCAGAAATATCATTGGTTGCCCAGGCTCCTTGGATCTTAAAAAAATGGTCCATGCATAAGTCCTGGAATTTTTTCTCATCAAAAGATGAATCCATCTGACGGATGTAACTCAAACCTTTCTCCACATCCCCTTCTTCTTCTCGTTGTTGGTCATCAGCCGGTGCATATGAAGTTTGACGGCGGGGCTCAGCTGTCTCAGCCGAAGTTTGATAATATTGATTTGCGACGGCTGCCTGACGCCTCTTCTTGAAGAACCAATAGGCACCGAAAATTAAGGCACAAATCAGCAAGATCTCGAACAGCCCTATGCCGCCTCCCTCTCCGCCTAAACCACCGCCAAATCCCAGGCCTCGGAATAACATCCCCCCTAATATGCCCCCCATGATGCCACCTGCAAGCCCTCTCAAGAAGCTACTTTGTGGGGGTTGAGCGGGTTGTGGAGAGAGCTGTGACGGGGGAGTCGATGGCTGTGCAGGTTTCGCGGGTGCATAAGACCTCGGTGGAGCAGATGACCTGGAGCCACGGCTACCCGATGATCTTCCACCACCAGCCCTTGCAAAGGCATCCATTGAGAGCACATGGAAGAATATAAGGTAGAGGATAAAAACAATGATACATCCTTTCGCCCATCGGTTTTTAAACATAACCTTCCTCCTAATGAATAAAGACTCGATTAAAAAATTGACGTTTTTTTTATAACACATTTCAATGTGGATTGGTATCTACTTGTTGACCCTTTCTTTATATGAATTCTCGTTGACCCCTCTCATGAAATTTGATGAGTTCTGATCAAAATCGGTTCCCTCTCTAAACAATCCTTAACCCAAAAGGGGATGTAGGGTCTCCAGAGACTGACGAAAGCCCTTATTATTCAACAAGAACGGTTCTTTTGATAATTCTTATTCCACGTGTCAAACCATAGCAAACTAAACTGCCCATTGAATTCAAAAAATAAAAGCCCTGACCAATAATCGGGGCTTTCTCTTTTCAAACTGGTGGAGGCGGCGGGAATCGAATACCTGAATTATCCCTCAACCTCTAAAAGAGGATTTTGATTTCCATCTCTGTATGCCCTTTTTTCAAGGCAAACCAGCCTCTCCAGGACGGTCTTTCAGGTTAATGCGTTATGAGCAAGCCAGTCCGCTCATTGAATTGATCGATGAGTTGATCAATCTCTTCTACTTGTCTGTGGGTTCGAGTCCAATAATCTGGAAAATCCCTCCACTGAGCATTCAATTCAGAGAGGTCTTTACCCTGTTGTTCAATCCAGGTGAAATACTTCAAATTATGAATCCGACGTTTGTCATAATAACCCAATTCGAGGAGGTGGGCTGTGGATTCTCCCATGAGGTACCGGTGATAGTCCTTGGCTGCCTCGGTTTCCGAATAAGAACCAAACGTTTGCCGCATCTCTTTTAATCGGGTTTGATAGAGGTCCATAGAATCGGTCCAGACGGTCACAACAATATCTCGCTTCGTCAGTTCATAATATTTAGCAAATTTTATGGCACACAGTAAATTACCGATACTCGAAATCCCCAAAAGGGGAAGATCCGAAAGCACCTCTTCCCGAACACCTTGTCTGCTCAGATAATTCCATCCCTCGGTTTCATTGAAGAGCCGGACAAGACTCATGCAAGCCTGATCATCCACAGCCATGACTACATCGGTATTCCTCACGTCATGGATCCACGGGATATGCTTATCTCCAATTCCCTCGATACGATGGTCTCCATACCCACCGTAGAGAAGGGTAGGACATTGGAGGGCTTCTCCCACGGCGATCTTACTTTGAGGGAATACCTCTTTGAGGTAATCACCTGCCCCAAGGGTCCCTGCTGATCCGCTCTGGGAGATAAACCCTGCATAGCGATCATCCCTCGACATGACTCTCCTGAGAACCTCTTCAATCGCATGACCCGTGACATCGTAATGCCAGAGATGATTTCCAAATTCTTCGAATTGATTGAAGATGACCACGTCCTTCCGGGTTCTTCGAAGCTCCCAACACTTGTCAAAGATTTCTTTCACATTACTCTCACAACCAGGCGTCGCAATCACTTCCCCAGCGATTTTGGATAACCATTCGAACCGTTCACGGCTCATTCCTTCTGGTAAGATAGCAATCGATTCACATCCTAATAAGGCGGCATCATAAGCACCGCCCCGACAGAAGTTCCCTGTGGAAGGCCAAGCGGCCTTTTGGTAGGTTGGGTCGAATTGCCCTGTCACAAGACGGGGAACCAGACATCCAAAAGTCGCTCCCACCTTATGAGAGCCCGTAGGAAACCATTTGCCAACCAGGGCGATCATTCTCGCATCCACTCCTGATAGGGCAGAGGGAATTTCCATGATGTTTACACCATTGAAACCTCCACCCTCATCCACTGGTTCATTTTTCCATGTAATTCGAAAAAGGTTGTAGGGATGGAAATCCCAAAGAGGGATATTTTTTAATCCTCTCCTTATTCTTTCAGGGATTAAATTCGGATTCTTTTGCTGACGAAATGTGGGGATGATGATATTTCTCTCTCGAGCCCGTTCGATCGTTCTTTTGAGTTGTTCCTCATTGACCGTGAGGTCGATCATTGGAATTTCCTCCCTTGAAAAAATCCAACATCTTATTCTTCACCTTGTAAGGCTGTCTTGACAGCTTTGAGATTGGGTTTGATGCGCTTCGGTTTCCCCACAGCCTGTAAAGTAGCCCGGATATCTTTCAGACCGCTTCCCGTGGCCAAGATTACAATCCTCTCATCCCGTGTGACCAAACCCATTGATAGGGCTTTCACCGCCCCTGCAAGGGATGCAGCCCCAGCTGGCTCTGCAAAAACTCCAGAACCGCGGGCCAATGCCGGTATGGCCTTCAGGATCTCTTCATCATTCACAATCACGAAAGTCCCATTGGTCTCTTTGACAGCCCGCATGGCCTTGATTCGATCCCGCGGGAGTCCTGCAGCGATGCTGTCGGCGATCGTATTCGGTTTGATAAACCTTATTTCTGAAGGGGAAATGCCTTTCTTCCAAGCATCATAGAGAACGCAAGAGCCAGAGGCTTGAACGCCGATCAACCGGGGGTTTTTTTCGATCCAACCAAGGGCCGTCAGGTCTTTTAGGCCTTTATGTACTCCTCCAATGATACATCCATCTCCTACAGGAATGAAGATGACGTCAGGGCTTTGCCATTCCAGTTGCTCAACTATCTCGTAGACAACCGTTTTCTTTCCTTCGGTCATATAGGGATTATAGGCTGTATTCCGATTATACCATCCAAATTCTTGAGCAGCTTCGACACAGAGGTCGAACGCATCGTCATAAGTTCCTTCAACCAAAAGCACTGTCGAACCGAAAACCAACAGCTGTGCTACTTTTGCTTCGGGTGCTGATGCAGGAACAAAGATTACATTGGGTTGATTCACACTTGCACATAGACCCGAAAGTGCAGCTGCGGCATTTCCGGTGCTTGCGGTGGTGATGATCTTTGCTCCAGCCTCGTGGGCCTTCACAATGGCGATGGCACTTGCTCGGTCCTTCAATGAACCCGTCGGTTGGCGGGTGTCATCCTTAACCCATAAGTGGTGCACTCCTAATATCGTGGCCAAGCGTGGAGCAGGATAGAGAGGAGTCCAACCTACCTTGAGAGGGGGCACAGGACTTTCTGACTTGATGGGCAGCAGAGGCTTGTAGCGCCAGATAGTTGGCTCAAGGTTTTTTTCCAGGTCCTTTCGTGAAAGGGAGGCAGCGACCGCACCGTAATCAAGTTGAACATCTAAAATTCCTTCATTTCCATGATGGGGGCAGATATATTGGACCTCATCTGGCCGGTATTCGCTCCCACAGATTAGGCATTTCAAATTTTTGATATGACTCATAAGACCTACCTCATGGTGAGGGCCATGACGGCCTTCTGCACATGGAGTCGGTTTTCTGCTTCATCATAGACAACGGATTGTGGACCATCGATGACACCATCGGTCACCTCGATATTCCGATCGGCTGGAAGGCAGTGCATGTAGACGGCATCCTTCTTTGCCAAACCCATTCGTCGATCGTCTGTAATCCAACTCTGATATTTACGGCCGATATTTGCCGATTCGTTCGAATCCTCTGTGGTCAACAGACATCCCCAGGACTTGGGATAGACAATATCTGCATTCTTAAAGCCGGCATCCATGTCGTCCAAGATTTCGAAAGAACCGCCTGATCGACGGCTATTCTCCTCGGCCTGTTCTAAGATGTCGGGTATAAGACGGTATTCTGGGGGGTGGACCAATCGGACATTCATACCAAAGCGGCTCATCAGGAGGATAAGGGACTGGGGTACGCTGATCGGTTTTTGGTAACTGGCAGCATAGGCCCAGGAGACGGTAAGGGTCTTACCTCGAGGATCTCCCTTCTTTTCAAAGATCGTCATCAAGTCTGCCAGCACCTGGAAAGGGTGGTAGATATCACACTGCATATTGAATACTGGTGCGCGGCTTGCAGCGGCTACATCACGGATATAACGGTTTCCAATCTTCCAATCGCAGTGACGAATGGCAATCCCATCGAAGTAACGTCCAAAGATCTCTCCGATCTCTTTTGGTGTATCGCCGTGAGCGATCTGTGTTGTTTCAGACTCAATGAAGGCAGCATGCCCACCCAATTGTGCCATCCCTGCTTCAAAAGAAGCCCGGGTTCGGGTGCTAGAGAAGAAGAATAACATGGCAAGAACTTTATCCCGTAATAGCGGGTGAGGCTTACCTAAGGCTCTCTTTCGTTTCAAGTCGAAGGCCACATCGAGAACGGTCTCAATCTCCTCTTTCGACCATTCCTGCGCGGTGATCATCTGTCGTCCTCGAAGGTAAGTTTGCATCATAAACCTCCTATTCTGCTGCTCCGAGGATGAGCGCCAAAAGTGCCATGCGAACGACCACGCCATTGTAAGCCTCGACCCAATAACGGGCATGACGCGTGTCGTCCACATCCGGCAGCAGCTCATCCATGCGCGGCAGAGAGTGCAGAATAATGGCATCTCGTTTGCCCTTATCGCGGAGCATCTCTCGGGTCACACGGTACGCCGCCGGGGTTCCTCCACGATCTCCTGCGGCCTCAACGCGGGATTGGGTATAATCGGCCTGGACGACCGGTTCCATATAAATCACATCGGCTTGAGAGATGGCCTCCTCTGCTGTCTTCGCCTCGTTGAAACGGAGATTGAAGGCCTGCAACTCCTTCTTAAACTCCTCTGTCAAAGACATCTCCGGTGGCGAAACGAAGGTCGCCGTAATGTCAAATCTCGACATCGCATAGCCCATGGAGTGCATGGTTCGCATTCGCATGTCGCCCACTAATAGAAAATGAAGTCCATCCAAAGTCCCTTTCTCACGCCAGATGGTAAACATATCGATCAGGACCTGGGTGGGATGTTCACCCCAGCCATCGCCACAATTAATCACCGGAACACTGGCCCACTTGGCTGCCTCATGAGGTGCACCTTGTTGGAAATGTCGCATGGCGATTACGTCTCCGTAATATTCGAGCATGCAGACCGTATCCTTGATGGACTCCTGATAGAAGTCTCCTGCCCGTGTCATCTTTGGATCGGAGAAGCCGACCACATGTCCGCCTAAACGGTGCATCGCTGCCTCGGTACTGAGTCGGGTCCGGGTACTTGGTTGATAGAAAGCGGTGACCAGTGTCTTGTGCTTGAGCAGATCACCATTTCGGCGATTCCTTGCATAAGGCTCCAACTCCTGGGCGACCTGGAAAAGACGCATGTAATCCTGCCGTTCGAACTCCTTTAGCGTAAGAATGTCTCTGCCGAGAAAACTTCTCATACCCTTTCCTCCTCTCTTGTTCATTTGAAATGACTCAGTAGAATCCCAACAGTTTGGGAATGGTCATGGGAATCCATGGGACGAAGGCAATGATGAATAGGGTGATGATTTCGACGATGATGAAAGGCCAGATGGCCTTCGACAGCTGTTCCAGGGTCAGCTTGGTAATGCCGCAGGTAACGAAGAGACAGGCTCCCACGGGTGGAGTGATCAGAGCAACATTAAGTGAGAAAACCATGATGATACCGAAATGAAGGGGATGGATCCCATTACTCACAGCCAAAGGATGAAGGATGGGACCGAGAATAATCAAGGCCGCAGCAATATCCATGAAACATCCAACGATAAGCATCAATATCAGGATCAACAGAAGGAGCGAGTTCTTGTCATGGGCAATGGAAAGCATGACCTTAGCAACGCTTTCAGGGACCCTTTCAACAGCCAGGATCCACCCGCAGATATTCGCCGTTCCAATAATGAGAAAGACAACGCCTGTCGTGACAGCGGTCTTGTAAAAGAGTTCGGGGAAGTCCTTCAGCTTCAGGGTCTTTAATATAAAAAGGCCCACAAAGGCCGCATAACCCACCGCGACAGCCGCTGCTTCTGTGGGTGTGAAGACCCCGGTCAGAATCCCGCCAAGGATGATAATGGGCATGAGGAGTGGGATGATCGCTTCCCGAAGAATTTTGACACCTTGTCGAACGGTGCACCTTGGTTTTTTCGGATAATGGCGCTTGGCCGCAAAATATCCTGCGAGAATCATCAGGAGAAAGGCCAAAAGCAGTCCTGTTGGGATACCAGCCGCAAAAAGTCCGGCAATAGAAACATTCATGAGGGATCCATAGATGACCATCATGTTGCTCGGCGGAATTGTCGGGCCGATAATGGATCCAGAAGCGGTCACGGCTGCACTGTAATCGAGATCATATCCATCCTCAACCATGGCAGGGATGAGCATTGTCCCGATGGCGGCTGCATCAGACACAGCAGCCCCTGTCAGTCCAGCAAAGAAAATACTGGCGACAATATTGGCATGGGCCAAGCCGCCCCGCAGGTGACCTACAAGCATATTCGCGAACCCGACCAGTCGGTGGGTGATTTTCGCCTTGTTCATGATTTCGCCCGCAAGGATGAAAAAGGGCATCGCCATCAGCGTGAACATGTCCAGGCCGGCGAAGTATCGTTGAGGGACCATGTTGAAAAGGACTGGGGTGTCCATCTTAATAAAAACGGCGAGGGCAGCGAGGCCCAAGGCAAATCCTATGGGTGTACCCAGAAGTAAGAATACGAAGAACACAATAGCGATGAACATTAACATGTCAGTTTTCCCTTTGATCAATTTTTTGAGGAGCAGGAGGCGAGAATATTTTCTTGAGGATTAAGAAAACGGTTTGGAGCATAGCCAGGCCCCCCGCAATGGGGACTGCAATTAAGGACCAGATCATGCTCACGTCCAAAAGGGAGGAGATCTGGTTTTTTCCCCGGATAGCGATCTCATAGCCCCGCTCGGTCAGAACCCACAAGAATAGGAGGATCGCCAGATTAGTTAATACAGAAGCAAACCGTTGGAGCTTGGGTGGGAGAGCTCCGACGATGAAGGTCAACCCGACGTGTTCTCCCTTCATAATGCCCAGGCTGACCGCTAAGGAAGCGGCCCAGATCATCAGGTAGCGGGCCGCTTCCTCCGACCATCCGATAGGTTGCAAAAGCACGTAGCGGAAAAAAACCCCCGCAATAACAATGGCGGTCATTACTCCAATGGCCACCATGCAGGGAACGGCCGCTACCCTTTCCGTGATCCGGGCGAGTTGATCAATGAAGAAAACGAATCGGGGTCTATTCATGTTTCCGTCCATCCACGAAGGTCTTATTTCATCTGGGCCTTCACCTTCTTCTCTGCGGCTCCGATAGCCTTCAGAAACTTATCGGTCCAGGCCTTTCCTTCATTCCCCATTTTCTCCGAGATAATCTTTTGCGCTCCCGCTACCGCCAACTTTTTGAATTGAGCAAGCTCCTCAGCGTTCGGGGTATAGACCTCCATCTTCTTAGCAATCACAGGCAGACCTTTATCAGAGGATTCGATGATCCGGTTCAATCCCCTTCCTGCCATGATGGCCGTTTTGGCTGCGTCGAGAATAATCTCCTTCTCTGCCGGAGTCAATGCCTCAAACCACTTGTCGGTTAAGACCCAGACATACGGCGCATAGAGATGATTGGTCAACGTGATATACTTTTGAACCTCGTATAATTTGGCCGTATTGATAATCGGAATGGGGTTCATCTGGCCATCGACCACTCCAGTCTGCAGGGCCGTATAGACCTCTGCCCAGGCAATCGGCGTGGGCGCCCCCCCCAGCGATTCGATGACACCCATATGCAACGGAATGGACATGGTCCGGATCTTTAATCCCTTCATATCTGCAGGCGATTTGATCGGTCTCTTTGAGTTGGTGATCTGAAAGAATCCTCCTGATTCTCCATAGCCGAGCACCTTAAATCCCGTCTTTTTCCGGATATCTTCGGCCATCTCCTGACCGAAGGGTCCGTCATAAACTTCATACGCCACGGAATAGGAATTGAATGCAAAAGGAAGATTGGTAATATCATAAAACTTATAAAACTGGGAAATGCCCGTTCCAGAACCAATATAGCTCTGAATCACGTCTTGCTGGACCTGCTCCATGGACTCCCTTTCCTTCCCAAGAACGCCGGCGCCGTAGATTTCCACCTTGATATTCTCATTCGTTCTGGCTTCCACCATATTTTTAAAGACGGCAGCAATCGGCGCGGTGGGGTTCTCAAAGGGTTCCTGTGGATTCAAATGGGCGAGCTTTAACACCTTAGCAGCAAACACCTCTTGCGAAAAGCCGAACGAGAGCGCTATCAAGACAAAGGCCACAATGATGGTCATACGACTTAATCTGTTCATCTTCATCTCTTCCCTCCTTCTTTATCCTTTTGAAATTCCAATTCTAAGCTTCCTTCGGTTAAGGATGTCCTCTCCACCTCCTTTCCGTCATACCAAATGGAAGGTTAGGAATGTTCACGGCATTCTACGAAAATCAGGAAGAACAGTCAATAGAGTTTATAGAAAAGTTATGATGCGGAGTCTGATTCATGGCGTGCCGAGACGTAGCTTCAGACTTTGCCTCAAAATTTAAAGCGAAGTCTGGTGGAGGCGGCGGGAATCGAATAAGCGCCTCTATTCCCAACCTAACGATATTGCAACGGAAATTTAAGGGTATTTTTTACGGATAGTATTTGGATAGTGTTTTCGACTTCGTTGGATCGGGAATGTTTTTGCGAAAGTAAATTCTCCACTCCTTTGAATAATCTTTTTCTTTCATTCCATAATCGAGATAAAAGTCATATTTGAGTCCCAGTTTTTTGAGCAAATTTAATGCAGAATCTCCAAATCCGGCTCGCTGCATGTAAAAACCAATTACTTGATGATAGGGATAAATATAATTTATCTTTTTCAAAATTGAAACTAACGTGTCAACAGAGGTTTTTCCTTTAGCTTTAATATAAGATCTTTGAACTTCGCTTGTACCACTAGAGTAAAAGGGGCGAACCGCTATATCGATTAAAGTCCTTTCGATATTTGTCACATGTAATTTTTCTCCTTTGGCTGTCTCAATCTCCTCTACTCCAAGGTTGTTTGTATTTAATCCACTGAGACAACATATCCTCCAATTTTCATGGGTGAAGATATATTTTGAGATTCGCGGTTTTGATTTAAATGCCAAATCAATCATATTTTGTTCCAATCCGGTTTCTTCTCTAATTTTGGAAGATTGTTCAGAGTTGACATATATGGTTTTAGGAGCTGTTTTAATTAATCCATGCAGATACATTGCAGTATGGTGGGATAAGTAAGAGCGGGATCTTAATGAGAGACTAAGTTGATAGGGTGATAAATTCATCCACGCAAAGCGTGTATATGTTTTGTCATAATTTGGCGAAACGAGTACGATCTCTTTCAGTTTTGACACTTTCGTAAGATAACTTAGGAAATCGTCCAGTTTGAGACTCTTCGGCAGATGCCATTGGATACGTTTATTTGTAAGAATGTTACCTATATCTATCTTCAAGAATAGGTTTGTTTCGAGGGTGTCAAAACATGCTTCGATATTTTTTTGTGCTTTTTCAATTACAGTAGGCAGATGTTGAGCATACAATTAATATTGACAATTTAAATTATTGTTGGCATCTTAAATTTAAGATGCTAATCTAAATTTAATATTGACAATTTAAATAATTAGTCTTAATATAGTGGCAGGTGATAATTATGTCCTCCAATTTTCAAAAGCAAAACCCGCTTAGAGACTTTAAGCATTCTGCCCCTGCAGAGGAAGTAGTAATTAAACGACTGGAGGGTTTAGGATTCGTACTGGAAGAGAAGGAGTTTTCATTTAGTGAATCGAATTTTAAGTCTCAAGTTGATTTTATATTTCGCCGGGGAAGAAGAAAATACGCCATTGAGGTCAAGTACTCCCGCAAAATACAATTGGCTCTTAGCCACCTTCTTCCGAGAGGAATATTGCTCCTCCAGGCGGCAAAAAGGCTTAGGGGCTATATACCAATTGTCGCTGTCGTTGTTGAGAAACTCGATCAAAGGGATATCCGTCGCATCGCAGACTTCATTCACCATTTTGCTCCTGAAGTGGGATGGTTACTTGAGGACGAATATGGAGGCGGAGCTTTTAAAGACCCCGAAAAGGATGAATACAAAATTTTGCCACCACTGAACCGCCAACCATTGATGCTCGGTAGTTCTCCTGAATCAGAGTCTCATTTCTCAGCTCATTATTCCAGACAATTATCATTCAGCGACTTAGATCAATGGCTGCTCAAAGTGTTTTTGTTCGGCCATCCTGGGGTCGCCACAGATTATTGGGGTGGCCCACAAGGTATTATCCAAAATGCTTTTCAGCTCTCGAAATTGTCTGGGGTGTCCCCTCCTATTGCTAATTCTTGGTTCAATGCGATGGAATCCAGTGGCTATTTAAAAAGAATTGGGAGAAAGAAGGCAATTCTGCTGAGACCCAATGCTCTCATAGAAGAATGGAGAGGACAATATAGATTTGGTGATAACCGTATTCTACCTTATCGGTTCATGTATCCTGCTCCTGAAGATGATGAATACTTCCATGATATTTTAGGAAAAATAAAATCCTGCAATGAAGACGCTGTCCCATTAGCGATTTCTGGCCATCAAGCCTGTAAACTATTGGGAATCAAACATTCTTCAGCAGAATCAATTCACATTTACTTCTGGGGTAATATTGGTCTCGTTGCAAACTCATTGAATTTAGTACCTGCTGAGGCAGCTAATGAGTCAAATTTGTTCCTTGTTGAGCCAAAATACCCTAAATCAGTTTTTGGAGGAAGAGTGGTAAGAAGAGGTATCCCCATATGTGATGTATTGCAGTGTTATCTTGATCTCTTCAATCTGCCAGACCGGGGACGTGAGCAAGCAGATTTTATTTATGAGAATATTCTCGTTGATATATTCGAGAAGGGCAGGTTGAATTAAATTTATGATGATGCCAGAGGAGATAAAGTTTCTCTATCGAGTCCTCTCTGCGATTCGGCCCAACCTTAAAGATTTTGTTTTAGTGGGTGGTTTGCTTCTTATCTCTACCAGTTCCACGACCGCGCGAAACCAACAAATCTGTCTTCTCTGGTTACCTATGATATTGATTTGGCATCGGGAGGAAAAATTCGGGTTCGGGGCGGAAAATCGGTGCATAAATCCTTATCGGAGATAGATTTAGAAGAAGAGTTTACAGGGAACTGTAGCCCCCCTTTGGTTAAATATTTTCCAAAAGATAGAAAACCTCCCATGTATGTTGAGTTTCTTACACCGTTACATGGTTCGGAAACTAAACGGGGGGTACCTGACATTACACAAAATATCCAGTCTGATTTACCAGCCCAAAAACTTCGGTTTCTCGATTTGCTTTTGAAGAATCCCTGGGAGATAAGTACCTCTTCTGTTCCTGCTTTTAAAGAAAACCCCAAACTGGTTGTGAAGATTCCTCACCCCAGCATGTTCATTATGCAAAAAATACTGATTTCGGAAAGACGCACTGGCAAAAGTCGGCCAAAAGATTTTGCTTATATTTATCAAACATTGGCCTATCTGAGAGATGATTCGGAGATATTGGCAAAAGAATATAAAGTACTTGTTGATAATCCGGAATGGAAGAAATGGTATAAGAGGTTTATCAGATTATCGAAAGAGATTTTCGGTACTCCTCAAAGAGATGGGCCTATAGAAGCTTCAAGAATTTTTGTTCAAGCTACCCCGGAAATGATATTCGCAGTAGTCAATCGTTTCATAAATTCTTGCCCAAATATATGAAGCCGGCACGGAAGAAAAAGAAGTGAATGAGCCTTCATCCCAAAAGCCATGAGGTTGCGTCTCACGGCTGGAAGGAAATGGGATGATGCCCACTCAGAGGCAAATCTACCATTAAATCTTAAATCGTTCAACTAAGGGAGGAGGTTGAACCATGAAGAAGAAAGAGACTGAATTTCTCACCGAGGAAGAAACCCAAGCCATGCTCCGGGTCCCGGATAGGAGAACCCTCAAGGGCAAACGCGATTACGCCATCCTGCTTACCCTTCTCACAACCGGATTACGAAAGGCCGAAATTTGCAGCCTGAAGGTCGAGGATCTCAAGACCTACCGGAATCAAGCCGTCATTGATGTCATTGGAAAAGGGAAAAAATTCAGAAGGATCCCTATGAAGACTGAAACCCTTTTCGCCATCCAGGATTATATCAAAGCCAATGGAAATGGGAATGATCCTAACCATCCGATGTTCAAAACATTGGGGAAGCATGGCCCATACGAAGAGAGATCTCTAACTCCTAAGGCTGTAGATTGTCTCGTCAGATCGATGGCGAGAAAGTCTCTGATTCGGAAAAGGATTCATCCTCATGTCATCCGTTGATTAAAAGTCCCTCTGCTGAGCTGTCACGTGCCATAACGTATGTTTAGTCACGTATGCCAGGGCTAAGAGATCTTTACGATAGAAAAATGAATCGGAAACAATGACCGATTATAGTTATATTCATTTTACCTAGATTGTAAGTCCAGGTATATCAAGTGAAAAGGGCGGGTATTTAATTCGCCCGCCCTTTGTCCCCTTTGGCTTATTTCTTTGGTGGAACTATCGCTTCTTTAAACGCTTTGGCAGCTCTAACCTTCACAACAGTCTTTGCCGGGATTTTAATTGTTGCGCCAGTGGAGGGATTTCTGCCTATCCGGGCTTTTCTTTTGACGAGGACAGATCTTCCGATTCCCGGAAGGACAAAAACTCCTTTTTTCTTGGTTTCGGCAATTGCCAGGGCTGCGTATTCGTCGATGATGCAAGCAGCGGCCTTCTTGGAGATCTCAAATTTCTCTGCGAAATGGGTCACGATTTGTCCTTTTGCCATTAATTTTTTCTGAGATGCCATGTTATTGCCCTCCTCTTTAAGGTTATTTGAGAAGCTTTATACAAGAAAAGCCTTCAAAAATCAATAATAAAAAATATTTATCTATTTGGGCCCTGAATCCATGCTGACAATCTGATTATTAATTCTTTTGTCATGCCTTTTATTTTGATGAAAGAACTATTTCTTTCTCCCGTGCTTTCGTCCATGTAAAGCCTTCGATTGAGTTCAATCATTACCGAATAGACTCGGTTTTCTTTCCACAAATATCTCAGAGGGAACGTAAGTTCCGCTGTATGGCTTGTTGCGAAAAGTTTTTATGTGGATATTAGTGAAAAAATTTTCCATGCTATCTATTAATGAAGGTGGTGTATGAGTCTTATCAGTCCCAATACAAATGTCTGACCTTTCGGGATCTTGGTCAAGTTCGAATGATAATGGAAATGAAGAAAATGAGTGACAATCTAAGATAAGGCATTTACCAAATTTCTCAAGGAGGTTTTGAACCTCGTATTCCATTGCCCGATGATAAGGGTGGTATCAAGCTAAGTGCATGTGTCGCCCCATAACCTAATCCCCGTCACCAAGTTTCTGCGCTCGCTGTAGAAAATCCTTCTTGGCCTTTGGCGGCAGTTCCTTAAATTTTTCAAGCAACCACTCAACACTTAAGGTATCCAACCGTGCTTCGACCTTTTTAGCTATGATCGCCGCACGCTTAAGATGTGCCTCTGTGACAACTGGAGGAGGCTTGCTCACTCGGTTGTGAAAACGATTGGCTTCGTCTGCCGGCATGGACGGAATACCTTCTTCCTGGGTTTCGATCGAATCAATCCATGTTGTACTGCCTTCCTTTCGACGCTTTGAAATGTCTTGGATAAATCCACCCATTGTCTCGCCAGGGGGCCAGGGTGGCTCTTCATCCCCAAAAGTAGTAGCCCATTCTTTCCGCATCTCTTCAGATAGAGTATCAAACTTCCCCCAATTCAAGTTCTCGTCGGAGAGGCGCGTGTAGTCCTTCTGGTAGAGCCTGAGCGCACGCCGCATGAGTTGAAGGTCTTCAAGATCTTTGGGGAGGTTCTCAAATGCACCAACCAAGGACTCCACTTCTCCGAGGATATGGTCCATATCTG
>Ga0315288_10002952_pt1 | contig 21713 bp, 17 predicted proteins | sample YL17G11_20_MG_FD_203454 | JGI IMG/M metagenome (GOLD analysis project Ga0315288, IMG submission 203454) | Sediment microbial communities from Yellowstone Lake, YNP, Wyoming, USA - YL17G11_20 | ecosystem: Environmental > Aquatic > Freshwater > Lake > Sediment | place: USA: Wyoming | collected...
CCCGAGCGCTGCGTCAGGGCGTCCACCTGCGCCGCGCGCGAGGTCTGGTCCGAGGTCGCCGAGGCCATAGACAAGGTCCTGAACCGCATCACCCTGGCCGACCTGGCGGCGCGCCAGGAGGCGCTGCGATCCGCCGACGGCGCCCGCTACGAGATCTAGCGGGGGCGGGCCGCCCGGCGGCCCCAACCTACGCTGCGGGGCGGCGAGTGAGCGAGCGCACCTACTATCCCGTCATGCTCGACATCACCGGGCGCCGCTGCCTGGTGGTGGGCGGGGGCGAAGTGGCCGCCCGCAAGGTGGAGGCGCTGCTGGCCTGCGGCGCCCGCCCCACTGTGGTCGCCCCCGAGGTGACCGGCGCTCTTGCCGGCCTGGCCGCCGCCGGCGCCATCGAGATCCAGCGCAGGGCCTACCAGCCGGGCGACCTGGAGGGCGCCTTCCTGGTGATCGCCGCCAGCGACGACCCCGATGTCAACGCCGCCGCCTACCGCGAGGCCTCCAGCCGTGGTATCCTCGTCAACGTCGTGGATAACCCGGCGCAGTGCACATTCCTGGTGCCGTCGGTGGTGCGGCGGGGCCGCGTCACCGTGGCGATCTCGACTTCCGGGGCCAGCCCCGCGCTGGCCGCCCACCTGCGGCGGGAACTGGAGCAGGTGATCGGACCGGAGTACGGTGCGCTGGCGGACCTGCTGGCGCGGCTCCGGCCGGAAGTGATGCAACAGATCGCCGATCCCGAGGTTCGCCGCCGCGCCTGGCAGGCGATCCTGGCCTCCGACGTGCTGGACCTGCTGCGCCGGGGCGAGAGCGCCCAAGCCGAACAGGTGGCGCTGGAATGCATTGCGGCGGCTGGAAGAAACGGACGGGCCGATTAAGAATCGGCTCCTACAGCCGGGTTTTCGCGTGTAGGGGCCCAATCTTATTGGGCCCGGAAGAAACGGACGGGCCGATTAAGAATCGGCCCCTACAGCCGGGTTTTCGCGTGTAGGGGCCCAATGCCTCTGGCATGGCGTTGCCCATGCCAACGGCATGGCAGAGCCATCTTATTGGGCCCGGAAGCTGAACGTTGCCGACCTAATCTGCGAGATTCAATAATCGCGTCGGTGATACTGAGAGAACCTCAGATGTCCGAAGCCGAAGACCCCGTGATCGCCGCGCTGCGGACGCGGTTTGAGCAGGTGCGCGCCAGCGAAGTGAAGCGCATGGAGAAGCGCCTGCGGCGCCTGGGCGAGCAGGACCGCGAATTCGTGGCCTCGCTCACGCGCGAGATCATCAGCCGCCTGCTCGATACGCCGGGCCTGCGCCTGGGCGACGGCGAGGCCGACGCGCGCGCCAGGCTGCTGCGCGAGTTGTTCGACCTGGACGCCGACCAGGCGCCAGGCGCCTGACTCCCGGCGGCGGGAATCCGCGCCCTGCGCGCCGAAGCACACGCCATGCCCCAGACCATCCTGATCGGAACGCGCGGCAGCGCACTGGCGCTGGCCCAGGCCGAGGGCGTGGCCCGGCAACTGCGCGACCTGGGCGCGCGGGTGGAACTGCGCATCATCAAGACTACCGGCGATCGGGTCCAGGGCCCCCCCGAGATGCCCGCGGAGAAGGGCGTGTTCGTGAAGGAGATCGAGGCCGCCCTCCTGGCCGGCGAGGTGCGCCTGGCGGTGCACAGCCTGAAGGACCTGCCGACGGATTTGAAGCCGGGCCTGCTCATCGCCGCCGTGCCGCTGCGCGCCGACCCGCGCGATGCCCTGATCAGCCGCGGCCAGCGCCTGGCGGACCTGCCGCGCGGCGCGCGGGTGGGAACCTCGAGCCCGAGGCGGCGGGCGCAGTTGCTGCGCGTGCGCCCGGACCTGGAGATGCTGCCCGTGCGCGGCAACGTGCATACGCGGCTGCGCAAGTTGGACGCCGGCGACTACGACGCGATCGTGCTCGCGGCGGCCGGGCTGGAGCGCCTGGGCCTGGGCGATCGGATCGTCGAGCGGCTGGCGTGCGAGGTGTGCTTGCCGGCGCCGGGGCAGGGCGCGCTGGCAGTGGAAGCGCGCGCCGGCGACGAAGAGGCCATCGGCCTCGCGCGGCGCATCGAGGACGCGGCGTCGCGCGCCTGCGTCGAGGCCGAGCGCGCCCTGCTCGCGGGCCTGGGCGGCGGCTGCCGCGTGCCGATCGGCGCACTGGCGGAAGCCGAGGGCGCGGCGCTGCGGCTGCGCGGCGTGGTGGCGTCGCCGGACGGAGCGCGGGCCGTGTTCGGCGAAAAGGTAGGCGAGCGGGAGCGACCGCAGGAGTTGGGCCGGCTGCTGGCCGAGGATCTTGCCGCCCAGTTGGACGACGCGGCGATCGAGATAGGATAAGGTGGCCAAGGGCATCGTATACCTGGTGGGCGCCGGGCCGGGCGATCCCCGCCTCATCACGCAGCGCGGCGCGGAGTGTATCGCCCGCGCGGAGGTGATCGTCTATGACCGGCTGGTGGCGCCGGAATTGCTCGCGCTGGCGAAGCCCCAGGCCGAGCGCATCTACGTCGGCAAGGAGGCGTCGCGCCACGCCCTGGAGCAGGACCAGATCAACGCCCTCCTCGCCGAGCGCGGCCGGTTTCAAGTCGTGTGCCGGCTCAAGGGCGGCGACCCCTTCGTCTTCGGCCGCGGGGGCGAGGAGGCGCGCTACCTGCGCGAGCGCGGCGTGCCCTTCGAGGTCGTGCCGGGGGTCACTTCGGCCATCGCGGCGCCGGCCTACGCGGGGATCGCGGTAACCGACCGCACCCTGGCCTCGACGGTGGCGTTCGTCACCGGGCGCGAGGACGCCGAGAAGGCCGAGAGCACCATCCCGTGGGACAGCCTGGCGGGCATGGATACGCTGGTTATTCTGATGGGCGTGGGCGCGCTCCCCGAGATCGCGGCGCAGTTGCTCGCCCACGGGCGCGCCGCCGGCACGCCTGCCGCGGTGATCGAGCGCGGCACCACGCCCGCGCAGCGCACGGTAGTCGGCACGCTGGGCGACATCGCCGAGAAGGTGCGGCAGGCGGGGCTCAAGCCGCCGGCGGTGACGGTGGTGGGCGAGGTGGTGCGGCTGCGCGAGGCGATGCGCTGGTTCGACGCGGGGCCGCTCTTCGGCAAGCGGATCGTAGTCACGCGCTCGCGCGAGCAGGCGAGCGCGCTCTCGCATCTGCTGCGGGAGCGGGGCGCCGAGCCCATCGAGGTGCCGGTGATCCGCATCGCGCCCATCCCCGCGGAGCCCGAGGCGGTGCGCGCGCTCATGTCGAAGCCGTTCGACTGGGTGATCTTCACCTCGGCCAACGGGGTGCGGCTTTTCGTCGAGCAGTTGCACGGCGCTGGACTGGATGTGCGCGCCCTGGGACCGGCGCGACTCGCGGCCATCGGCCCGGCCACGGCCGGCGCGCTGCGCGCCTTCGGGCTCGCGGTGGACCTGGTGCCGGACAAATTCGTCGCCGAGGAACTGGCGGCCGCCTTGCCGGCTGACCTGAACGGCCGGCGCGTTCTGCTGCCTGGCGCGCGGGAGCGGCGCGACGTGGTGGCGCGCACGCTGCGCGAGCGCGGCGCCGAGGTGGTGGACTGGCCGGTGTACGAGGCATTGCCCGGCGAGGCGCAGGCCCTGGCCGATGGGCGAATTGATGCGATCACTTTCGCGAGTTCCTCGGCCGTGCGCCACTTCGTGAGGCTTGCGGGCGCGGAAGCGCGCGGGGCCAAGGTCGCCTGCATCGGGCCGGTGACCGCCGAGGCGGCGCGCCGGCTCGGCCTGCCGGTGGACGTGGTCGCCGAGGAGTACACCATCCCCGGGCTGGTGCGGGCGTTGGAGAATGCATTCGCGGCGGAGGAGCCTTTGTAGGGCGGGCTTTCCCAAGCCCGCCGCATCCGGCGCGCATAGGAATGCGCGCCCTACAGTACCGGACAGGGCGCCCACCCTTCGGCTTCGCTCAGGGCAGGCTCCGGGGCGCCCCTAGATAATGCGCCGGAGGTAGTCTGCTATGTTCGATCTCATCGAGCGACCCCGCCGCCTGCGGCGAACCGAGAACCTCCGGCGCCTGGTGCGCGAGACCCGCCTCTCGCCGGACCAGTTCATCTACCCGCTTTTCGTGGCCCACGGCCGCAACGTCAAGCGCGAGATCGAGGCGATGCCCGGCGCGTACCAGTGGTCCGTGGACGCCGTGGCCGAAGAGGCGAAGGCCATCAGCGACCTCGGCCTGCCGGCGGTGCTGCTCTTCGGCATTCCAGAGGATAAGGACGAAGAGGGCTCGGGGGCCTTCAACCCGAAGGGCGTGGTGCAGGAGGCGACGCGCGCCATCAAGGCCGCCGCCCCGGACCTGCTGGTGATCACCGACGTCTGCCTCTGCGAGTACACCTCCCACGGCCACTGCGGGATCGTGGACGAGTCGGGCCAGGTGCTCAACGACCCCACGCTGGAAGTCATCGCGCGCACGGCGCTCTCCCACGCCGAGGCCGGCGCCGACCTCGTCGCCCCCTCCGACATGATGGACGGCCGGGTGGCGCGGGTGCGCCAGGCGCTCGACGAGGCCGGCTACCAGGACACGCCGATCATGGCCTATTCGGCGAAGTATGCCTCGGCCTTCTACGGGCCGTTCCGCGAGGCCGCCGAGTCGGCGCCGCAGTTCGGCGACCGCTGCGGCTACCAGATGGACCCGCCCAACCGGCGCGAGGCCCTGCGCGAGGCGCTGCTCGACGTCGCCGAGGGCGCCGACATCCTGATGGTGAAGCCGGCGCTCGCCTACCTGGACGTGCTGAGCGATGTCCGCGAGGCGACCGTGCTCCCCGTCGCCGCCTACAACGTGAGCGGCGAGTACGCCATGGTGAAGGCGGCGGCCGCGCGCGGCTGGATCGAGGAGCGCCGCGCGGCGCTGGAGATCCTCACCGCCATCAAGCGCGCCGGCGCCGACATCGTCATCACCTATCATGCGAAGGACGCGGTGGCATGGCTGAAGAGTTGAGCCGTCCGGCGCTCGATGCGCTCGACGCCCAACTGCTCAACGCGCTCCAGGCGGACTTTTCGATCGAGCCGGCGCCGTTCGCGGCCCTGGCCGAGAAACTGGGCGTGCCGGAGAGCGTGGTGATCCGCCGGGTGGAGGCGCTCAAGGAGGCCGGCGTCATCCGCAAGATCGGGCCGGTGCTGGAGCCGGGCCGGATGGGGTTCGTGACCCTGCTGGTGGCGATGAAGGTCGCCCCGGACCAGGTCGAGGCGGTGGGGCGGCAAGTGAGCGAGTTCCAGGCCGTCACCCACAACTACCAGCGCGACCACGCCTATAATTTGTGGTTCACGATGGTGGCCCCCTCGCAGGAGGAAGCGGAGCGGGTGTTCAAGAAGGCGGCTGCGCTGCCCGGCGTGGAGGCGGCCTACCCACTGCCTGCGCTGCGGCGGTTCAAGGTGAGCGTGCGCTTCGCGGTCAAGGAACGGAAGGGCGCCGGAGGCGCTTGAGGGCCATGGCGCAGCCATTTTTTGATGAGCGGATGCTGGCCGCGCTCGAGCGCGACCTGCCCGTGACGCACCGGCCCTTCCGGCGCCTCGCCGAGGAGGCAGGCCTGGGCGAGACGGAGGTGCTCCAGGCGATCCGCAGCGGGCTGCGCAGCGGGGCGATCCGGCGCTACGGGGCGCTCCTGGCCCACCGCGAGATCGGCTTCGAGGCGAACGCGATGATCGTCTGGCAGGTGCCCGAGGAGCGCATCGAGGAGGCGGGCGCGCTGCTGGCGGCCGACGCGCGGGTCACGCACTGCTACCAGCGCCCGACGTTCCCCGGCTTTCCCTATAACCTCTACACCATGGTGCACGCGGCCACGCGCGACGAGGCCATGACCATCGTCGCCGACCTGGCGAAGCGAGTGAATGTGGAACAATTCGACGTGATCTTCTCGCTGCGCGAGTTCAAGAAAGCAAGCCCAACCTATTCCGGATGGGAGGGGCGCCGTGGCGCGTGAGCACACCCGATCGCACGAGTTGTTCGAGCGCGCGCGCCGGCTCATCCCCGGCGGGGTGAACAGCCCCGTGCGCGCCTTCCGCGCCGTGGATGGCGATCCGCCCTTCATCGAGCGCGGGAAGGGCTCGCACATCTGGGACGCGGACGGCAACGAGTACATTGACTGCGTCTGCTCCTGGGGGCCGCTCATCCTGGGCCACGCGCATCCCGCGGTCGTGGAAACGGTGACGAAGACGGCCGAGCGCGGCACCAGTTTCGGCGCGCCCACGGAACTCGAGGTCGAGCTGGCGCAGCGCCTGGTGGAGGCGCTGCCCTCGGTCGAGATGGTGCGCCTGGTGAACTCCGGCACCGAGGCGGTGATGAGCGCGCTGCGCCTGGCGCGCGCCTTCACCCGCCGTACCAAGGTGCTCAAGTTCGAGGGCTGCTACCACGGCCACAGCGACGGCATGCTCGCCAAGGCCGGCTCCGGGGTGGCGACCCTCGGCCTCCCCGACAGCCCGGGCGTCCCTCCCGCCTTTGCCGCCGAGACGCTGCTGGCCCCCTACAACGATCTCGCGGCAGCCGAGCAAGCGGTCGCCCAGGCCGGCGAGGAGTTGGCGTGCATCATCGTCGAGCCGATCGCCGGCAACATGGGCGTCGTGCCGCCGGCGCCGGGGTTCCTGCAGGGCCTGCGCGATCTCTGCGACCGCGCGGGCGCCCTGCTGGTGTTCGACGAAGTGATCACCGGCTTCCGGGTGGCCTATGGCGGGGCGCAGACGCTCTACGGCGTGAACCCCGACCTCACGGTGCTGGGCAAGATCATCGGCGGCGGCTTCCCCATCGGCGCCTACGGCGGGAAGCGCGAGATCATGAAGATGGTCGCCCCCGAGGGACCGATGTACCAGGCGGGCACGCTCTCCGGCAACCCGGTGGGCGTGGCCGCGGGCATCGCCACGCTCGATGCCTTGCGCGCGTCCGAAGGTTTCGCCGCGTTCGAAACGACCTCCGTCTATGAGCCGCTGGAGGCGGCCTCGGCGCGGCTCGCCCAGGGCCTGGTCGAGACGGCGCTCGACGCGGGGATCAACTTCACTCTCAACCGGGTGGGTTCGATGCTCACGCTCTTCTTCGGGACGGGGCGGGTCGCGGATTACGCCACCGCCAAGAAGTCCGACACCCGCCGCTATGCGCGCTTCTTCAACGCCATGCTGGAGCGCGGCGTGTACCTGCCGCCCTCGCAGTTCGAGGCGATGTTCCTCTCCACCGCCCACACCGACCAGGACCTCGACAGCATCATCGAGGCCGCCCGCCACGCCGTGCTTCTCCCGGCGTGACATCGTGGATGTAGGGGCCGATCCTTGATCGGCCCGTGCGCGGGCCCAATGAGATTGGGCCCCTACCTCGGCCCCGTCGCGGCAGGTCATCCCTCCTCCGCGCGGAAAGCACTCTCGCCATGACCCGCGAACCCGTGGTCGCCATCGTGGGGCGGCCCAATGTCGGCAAGTCCACGCTCTTCAACCGCATCGCCGGGCGGCGCATCGCCATCGTCGAGGAGACGCCGGGCATCACCCGCGACCGCATCTACGCCTCCTGCGAGTGGTACGGCAAGCGCTTCAGCCTGGTGGACACCGGCGGCCTGCAGTTCAGCAAGGAGGCGCTGGCGGCGCAGGTGCGCGAGCAGGCGCGCTTCGCCATCGCCGAGGCCGACGTGATCCTCTTCATCGTGGACGCCAAGGAGGGGCTCACCGGCCTGGATCACGAGATCGCCGAACTGCTGCGCAAGACCGGCAAGCCGGTGCTCCTGGTCGCCAACAAGGTGGAGAGCAAGCGCCGCCTGGAGACCGCCGAGGATTTCCTGGCGCTGCGCATGGGTCCGGCGCTCGGCGTGTCGGCGGCGCACGGCATCGAGGTCGGCGAGTTGCTCGATCACCTCGCCGAATTTCTGCCCGAGACGCCCGAGGAACCCGAAGAGCCCGACGTGATCAAGGTCGCCATCGTGGGGCGGCCCAACGTGGGCAAGTCCTCGCTGCTCAACGCCATCCTGGGCGAGGAGCGCGCCATCGTCTCCGAGGCGCCCGGCACCACGCGCGACTCGCTCGACACGCCCTACCAGTGGGGCGACCGGCGCTTCGTGCTGATTGATACCGCGGGCATCCGCCGCAAGGCGAAGGTGGAGATCGCCTACGAGTACTACAGCGTGCTGCGCGCGTTCCAGGCGATCGAGCGCTGCGACGTCTCGTGCCTGATGCTCGACCCGCTCCAGGGCGTGACCGACCAGGACAAGCGCATCGGCGGCCATGCCCACGAGGAGGGGCGCGCGCAGGTGGTGGTGGTGAACAAGTGGGACCTGATGCAGGAGCGCGTCGCGCGGGAGCGTGAAGTCGAGCGCCTCAGCGAGGGCCAGGACCGCACCCTCATGAAGGACTTCGCGCGCGAGGTGCAGGCGCCGCTGCCCTTCATGACCTATGCGCCGATCGTGTTCGTCTCCGCGTTGAAGGGGATGGGCATCCCGGCGCTCATGGACACCGTCGTCTCCGCGGCGGAGCAGCACGCCCTGCACATCCCCACGCCCGCGCTCAACCGCGTGCTTGCGGAGGGCCTGTCGCGGCGGCCGATCAATGTGAAGGGCAAGCCCCTGCGCCTCTACTACGCCACCCAGCCGCGGGTGCGCCCGCCCACCGTCGCGCTTTTCGTGAACGATCCCGAGTTGGTGCACTTCTCCCACGCGCGCTTCTTCGAGAACGTCATCCGCAAGGCGTACAGCCTGGAGGGCACCCCACTGCGCATCTCCTTCCGCAAGTCCAAGGGCAAGGGCGACCGGGAGGAGTGATCTTCCGCGTGGGGCAGGGGCGTGTTTACCCTGAGCGCAGCGAAGGGCCCCTGCCATCTGCGCCCAGGGCGTGCATGCCGATGCGCGCCGACCCGATGTGGCACGGGCGTCTCGCCCGTGGGAATCATGGGCAGGCTTGCCCTGAGCGAAGCCGAAGGGATGCCCATGCCACCCACAGCGCGTGGTTGACGCTCCCAACCCCTTGTGATAAAATCCGACCAGCCGGGGTGTAGCTCAGTTTGGTAGAGCGCACGGTTCGGGACCGTGAGGCCGGCGGTTCAAGTCCGCCCACCCCGACCAGCGGTTTTTCGGGCCGGCCCCGACAGGTCGAGGTCGGCCTTGCCTTAGGCGTGGCCGCTTTCTCTCCTCCCCCTTGATGGGGGAGGACTCAGGTGGGGGTGAATGCTGGCGCACAGCGCCCGAGTGCCCCCCCACCCTACCCTCCCCCACGGAGGGGGGAGGGCCCAGTCGGCCGACGCGCCAGCGCAGGAGCCTCCTCTTGCCGGAACGCATCTTCATCGGCGTCGCCTGGCCCTACGCCAACGGGCCCCTGCACCTGGGCCACGTCGCCGGCGTCTATCTGCCGGCCGACATCTTCGCGCGCTATCACCGCGCCCGCGGCAACCGGGTGCTCATGGTCTCGGGCTCCGACGAGCACGGCACCCCGGTCACCATCCGCGCCGGTGAGGAGCGCGTCGAGCCCCAGGTGATCGCCGACCGCTATCACGCCAAGTTCCTCGAGGTCTGGCAGCGCCTGGGCGTGACCTTCGATCTCTACACCCGCACCGGCACCGACAACCACGCGGCCGTCACGCAGGACATCTTCCTGCGCCTGCTGGAGCGCGGCTTCATCTACCGCGAGGTGATGACCGCGTTCTTCTGCGAGAACGACCGCCGGTTTCTTCCCGATCGCTACGTCACCGGCACCTGCCCCCACTGCGGCGCGCCCGACGCCCGCGGCGACCAGTGCGACGCCTGCGGCAAGCCGCTCAACGCCGACGAACTCGTCGAGCCCCGCTGCCGCCTCTGCGGCGCCGCGCCCCAACTGCGCGAGACCGAGCACTTTTTCCTCGACCTCGCGCAATTCGCCGAGCGCCTGGGCGCCTGGATCCGCGCCAACGACCGCCTCAAGCCCAACGTGCGCGCCTTCTCGCTGGGGCTGATCGAGGCGGGGCTGCGCGGCCGGCCCATCACGCGTGATATTTCGTGGGGCATCCCGGTGCCCGTCCCCGGCTTCGAGTCCAAGCGCATCTACGTCTGGTTCGAGGCGGTGATCGGCTACTTGTCGGCGTCGAAGGAATGGGCCCAGCGCTCCGGCGATCCCGAGGCCTGGCGCGAGTTCTGGCGCGAGCCCACGAAGTCGTATTACTTCATCGGCAAGGACAACATCCCGTTCCACACCATCATCTGGCCCGCGATGTTGATGGGCTACTCCGACCTGCTGCTCCCCTACGACGTGCCGGCGAACGAGTATCTCACGCTGGAGAAGCGCCCCTTCTCGACCAGCCGCAACTGGGCGATCTGGGCCGAAGATCTTCTGAGCCGCTACGACACCGATCCGCTGCGCTACCTGCTCTCGATGAATATGCCGGAGACCAATGACGCCGATTTCTCGTGGCGCGAGTTCCTGCGGCGCAACAACGACGAACTGGTCGCCGCCTACGGCAACCTGGTGCAGCGCGTGCTCACCATCACCGCGCGCAACTTCGATGGCCGCGTGCCGGAGCCCGGCGCGCCGGGCGAGGGCGAGCGCGCGCTGCTGACCCAGGCCGATCAGACCTTCGCGCGCGTGACCGAGGACCTCGCCGCCTGCCGCTTCCGCAAGCCCATCACCGAAATCATGGCGCTCACGCGCGAGGGGAACCGCTACTTCGACGAGCGCGCGCCCTGGCAGCAGGTGAAGGAGGACAAGCCGGCCGCCGCGACCACGCTCAACACCTGCCTGCAGCTCATCAACGCGCTCAAGACGATGTACTATCCGTTCCTGCCGTTCTCGTCGGCGCAGTTACATGCGATGCTCGGCTTCGACGGGGAACTGGGCGCGAACGACTGGGGCATCGCGCGCGTGCCGGCCGGGCAGCGCTTCGGCGAAGTGAAGCACCTCTTCAAGCGCCTCGAACCCTCCCTCGCCGACGAGGAAGTCGCGCGCCTGCAGGCCCAGTCCTCGCAGGCCCCACCGTAGGGGCGCCCCTGCGTGGACGCCCATAGTGTGGGGCGTGCATCCCCATGCGCGCCGGCGGGCCGTAGCAGACCCGCGCCGCACTTGTCCTCCCGAGCGCGAGCGAGGGATCTCGTCATCAGGCCCGGTACGACTCGGTCCACGAGATTCCTCGGCTCCGCCTCGGAATGACAAGCATATGCCACAGCCTCTTTTGTGCTATAATGCCCCTGACCAATGATTGACGACTCCCTCGACCGGGTGCTTCCGCTGGTGCAGATGCCGTCGCGCTACACGGACGGCGAATGGAACGCCCGCCACAAACCGCACGACCAGGTCGCCCTCAAGGTCGCCCTCGCCTACCCCGATACCTACGAGGTCGGCATGTCGCACCTGGGGCTGCGCATCCTCTACGACATCCTCAACGCGCGCCCCGATGCGCTCGCCGAGCGCGTCTTTTCGCCCTGGACCGATCTCGAAGCCCAGATGCGCCAGGCCGCCCTGCCGCTGTGGGCGCTCGAATCCGGCCGGCCGGTGCGCGAGTTCGACCTCTTCGGCATCTCGCTCCCTTACGAGATGACCTTCACCAACGCGCTCAACCTGCTCGACCTGGCGGGGCTGCCGCTCGCCTCGGCCGAGCGGAGCGACGAGCACCCGCTGGTGATCGCCGGCGGCCCCGGCGCCGCCAACCCCGAGCCCCTCGCCGAGTTCGTGGACGCCTTCGTGCTGGGCGAGGGCGAGGAGGTGATCGTCGAGATCGCCGAGGCCATGCTGACAGCGCGCGGCAAGGGCCGCGAGGCCACGCTGAAGGCGCTCGCCGCGATCCCCGGCGTGTACGTCCCCTCGCTTTACGAAGTGGCTTACGACGGGCCGCGCGTCGCCAGCGTGACGCCGCGCGACGGCGCGCCCGCGATGGTCTGCCGCCGCGTGATTGAGGATTTCGACTCGGCGCCCTATCCCGTCGAGCAGGTGGTCCCGTTTCTGGAGACGGTGCACGACCGCGTGACGCTGGAGATCATGCGCGGCTGCAGCCGGGGCTGTCGCTTCTGCCAGGCGGGCATGGTGTACCGCCCCGCGCGCGAGCGCAGCGTCGAGCACCTCGCGCAACTGGCCGGCTGCGCCGTGCGCGCCACCGGCTGGGACGAGATCGCGCTGCTCGCGTTCAACGCGCCGGATCATTCGCAGATCGAGGCGCTCATTGACCGCCTGCTCGCCGAGCACGCGCCCGGCGGCGTGAACATCTCGCTCCCCTCGTCGCGCACCGACACCTTCTCGGTGGCCCTGGCGAACCGGCTCTCGACGGTGCGCCGGGGCGGCCTCACTTTCGCGCCCGAGGCCGGCACGCCGCGCCTGCGCCACGCCATCAACAAGCCGGTCAACCAGGAGCACCTGCTCGCCGCGGCGGGCGCGGCGTTCGAGGCGGGGTGGAACCGGATCAAACTCTACTTCATGATCGGCCTGCCCACCGAGACCGACGAGGACGTGGACGCCATCGCCGATCTCATCGCCCAGGTCCACGCGCGCGGCCGCGAAATCCTCGGCTCCGAGCGGCGCGGCCGGCTGCGGATCGGGGTGAGCGTGGCGGCCTTCGTGCCCAAGCCCCACACGCCGTTCCAGTGGTGGGGCCAGGTGGAGGGCGACGCCCTGCGCGCCCGCCAACTGCGGCTGCGCGAGCGGACCCATCTGCGCGGCGTGGGGATGGAGTTCACCAGCGCCGATCCGGCGTGGGTGGAGGCGGCGCTCTCGCGCGGCGACCGGCGCGTGGGGACGGCGATCCGGCGCGCGTGGGAACTGGGCTGCCGGTTCGATGCCTGGGATGACCGGTTCAACGCCGCGCGCTGGCGCCAGGCGTTCGCGGAGTGCGGGCTCGATGCGGCGTTCTACGCGAACCGGCGGATCCCGGCCGATGAGCCGCTGCCCTGGGACCATCTCTCCTACGGCGTGACCAGGGAGTTTTTGCAGCGCGAAGCCGAGGCGGCGCTGCGCGGCGAATTGACCGACGACTGCCGCACCGGCCCGTGCACGGTCTGCGGCGCGTGCGACCGCGCGGGGGAAGCCTGATGCAGCAGATCGTCTGCCGGCTGGCGAAAGGGGGGCCGGCGAAGTACGTCTCCCACCTGGACCTGATGCGCGCCGTGGAGCGCGGGGCGCGGCGGGCCGGCCTGCCGCTGGCGCACACCGAGGGGTTCAACCCGCGGCCCAAGATCGCCAGCGCCTCGGCGCTCGCGGTGGGGGCGACCAGCGAGGCGGAACTGCTGGTGATCGAACTCGCCCAGCCCTGCGACCCGCTGGAAGTGAAGGACCGGCTCAACGCCAGCCTGCCCGAGGGCCTCCGCATCTTGCAGGCCTGGGCGCACCCCGCGTACAAGCAGAAGTTCGCGATCGGCGAGATGGACATCGCCGAGTTTCGGATCACCGTCGAGGGCCCGGTGGACCCCGAGCGCCTGGGCCGGGCGGTGGCCGACTTTCTGGAGGCGGACGAATTTGCGGTCGCGCGCGTCAAGGACGAGCGCGAGAAGCAGGTGAACATCAGGCCGTTTGTCTTGGCGCTCGACGTGCTCGAGAGCGAGCGGCGGCGCGCGGTGCTGCGGCTGCGGGTGTGGCTCTCGCCCACCGGCAGCGCGCGCACCGAGGAGGTGCTTCAGGCGATCGGGATCGCCCCGCCCGGGTTCCGGGTCGCCGTGCACCGCACCGCGCTCTACGCCAGCGGCCACAGCGGTAAACAGGCGAAGCAGCGCCTGGAGCGGATGCTCCCGAGGCGCAGCGCGCCCTGAGCGATTTAGACAAGGAGTGGAAAGTTGACTAACGGCACATCGCGCGGGACCTCGGATCCCGGGGGCTCCCGCCGCGCGCCGAGAGGCGGTTCCAGCCGCGGGCGCGACAACCTCACCCGGGAAATCCTCATCAACGACGGGGACCTGGAATCGCGGGTGGCGATCCTCGAGGACGGCCGCCTCGCCGAGATCCTCATCGAGCGCGAGGCCCGCATCGTCGGCAACATCTACAAGGCCAAGATCGTCAACGTGGTCCCCGGCATGGACGCCTCCTTCGTGGACATCGGGCTGCCCAAGAACGCGTTCCTGGCGCTGGGCGACATCACCAGCGAGGAGGCCGACGCCGGCCGCCCGCGGCGCACCGACAAGATCGCCGACCTGGTGAAGAAGGGCCAGGAGGTGCTGGTGCAGATTGTGCGCGCGCCGCTGGGGGCCAAGGGGGCGCGCGTGAGCACGCGCATCTCGCTCCCCGGGCGCTTCCTGGTGCTGGCGCTGGGCGACGGCGGCTACGTGGGGGTGTCGCGCAAGATAGACACCGAGGAGGAGCGGCAGCGCCTGCGCAAACTCGGCGAGGAACTGGCGCCCGAGGGGATGGGGCTGATCGTGCGCACCGAGGCCGAGGGCCAGTCGGTGCGCGAACTGCGCAAGGACCTCGACTTCCTGATGGAGTTGCACAAGCGCACGCTGAAGAAGGAACAGGAGGTGAAGGCCCCGGCGCTCATCCACGAGGACCTGCCGCTCATCTCCAAGGTGGTCCGCGACGTCTTCAACCGCCAGGCGAAGGAACTCGTGGTGGACTCGCGCGCCGCCTACGAGACGATCATGGAACTCCTCTCCGTCGCCGGCCGCCAACTGCGCACCAAGGTGCGCCTCTACGAGGAGAAGATGCCCCTCTTCGCGGCCCGCGGCATCGAGGAGGAGATAGACAAACTGCTGCGCCGCCGGGTGGGGCTTGTCTCGGGCGGCCACATCGCCATTGATCACGCCGAGGGGTTCGTCGCCATTGACGTCAACACCGGCCGCTACACCGGCGGCGCCGGGCTCGCCGAGACCATCTTGCGCACCAACCTCGAGGCCGCCAGCGAGATCGCGCGCCAACTGCGCCTGCGCGACCTGGGCGGGATCATCGTCATGGACTTCATTGACATGGACAAGCCCAAGCATCGCACCCAGGTCATGGACGCCTTCCTCGCCGCCCTCAAGAGCGACCGCGCCCGCACCAAGGTCCACCACCGCATCAGCCCCCTGGGCCTGGTGGAGATGACCCGCAAGCGCACCGCCGAGAGCCTGCGCGGCACCCTCTGCGAAGCCTGCCCCTACTGCGGGGGCTCGGGGGCGATCCGCTCCCCGCTCACCATGGCCTTGACCATCGAGCGCGACCTGCTGCGCCAGGCGGCCGAGGACGGCGGCGACGTCTTCCTGGTCCGCTGCCACCCGCAGGTGTCGTCGGTGCTGGTGGGGTTCGACGGCGAGCACGCCGAGAAGATCGAGAAGGCCATCCGCAAGCCGCTCTACATCCGCTCCAACCCCACCATGCACCTGGAGCAGTATGAGATCACCGCCCTGGGCGCGGCGCAACTCAAGCACGAGGTGACCCTGCTCAAGCAGGGCCAGGAGGTGATCGGCCGGCTGGTCGGCGAGCCCAAGGTGGGCGCGCCGGCGATGTTCGCGGTCGAGGGGTATCACATCGGGGTCAAGGGCGAGCCGCCCACCGGCGAGCGCGAAGTGCGGGTGCGCATGGAGGCGGTGGGGCACTCCTACGGCGAAGCGGTGCCCGTCGGGCAGCAGCCGGCCGGGCCGCCCGCCGGCCGCAAGGAGGCGCCGCCCGCCGGCCGCAAGGAGGCGCCGCCCGCTGGCCGCAAGGAGGCGCCGCCTGCCGGTCGCAAGGAGGCGCCGCCCGCCGGCCGCAAAGAGGCGCCGCCCGCCGGCCGCAAAGAGGCGCCGCCCGCCGGCCGCAAGGAGGCGCCGCCTGCCGGCCGCAAAGAGGCGCCGCCCGCGGAAGCGACGAAAAAACCTTCGCGCCGCCGGGGCCGCCGCGGGGGCCGTCGGCACCGGAAGAAGCCGGCCGCGCCGCCCAGCGCCGAGTGACCATGCTATGACCAACTGGCATCAGCACCGCGAGTGCGCTGCGGTAATGGCGCTACTGGCTCGGGCCCATACTTCCTCCCCCTTGACGGGGGAGGGTAGGGTGGGGGTGAGGCTTCCCTCCCTGCTTCCTCCTCCCTCCTCCCTTCCGGCTGAGGTTCTCCATGGCTGACTTGCGCACCGAGTACGTGGGCCTCACGCTCCGCAACCCCGTGGTGGTGGCGTCGGCGGGGATCACCGAAACCGCCGCCCGCATCAAGCGCGCCGCCGATGCCGGGGCCGGCGCGGTGGTGATGAAGTCGTTCTTCGAGCCCCAGTACGCGCGCCAGTCCCCCACCCCGCGCTTCCGCGTGCTCAAGCCGCGCATCGGCCGCGCGCGCGCGCTCACGCTCTACTCGTTCGAGCAGGCCTCGCCCTTCAGCGAGGAGGAGTACGCCGCCGAGATCGCGCGCTCCAAGAAGGCGGTCTCGATCCCGGTGATCGCCAGCCTCTCGTGTCTGAGCGACGAGATGTGGCGCCGCGCCGCGCGGCTGGTCGCCGAGGCCGGCGCCGACGCCATCGAGTGCAACGCCTCCTGCCCCTATGGCATGCACACTCTGGGCGCCTGCGATTTCGCCGGCGAATCCGCGCGCGTGACCGCGCTGGTGAAGGGCGAGGTGGCGATCCCGGTCATCCCCAAGATGACGCCCCAGTTGTCGGACCCGGTGGCGGTCGCGCTCGGCCTTCAAGCGGCGGGCGCCAACGGGGTGGTGATGTTCAACCGCTTCACGGGCCTCGACATTGACCTCGAGCAGGAGCGGCCGATCATGCACGGCGGCTACGCCGGCCACGGCGGGCCCTGGGCCTTGCAGTACACGCTGCGCTGGATCGCGGCGGCGTCGCCGCGGCTGGGCATCCCGGTCGCGGCCAGCGGCGGCGTGGGCTCAGGCGAGGACGTCGCGAAACTGATCCTGGCCGGCGCGACCGTCACCGAGACCTGTGCGGCGGTGGTGCTGGGCGGCTATGGCGCGATCCGCAAGTTGGTGAACGGCCTGGAGGACTTCATGGTCGCCAAGGGCTACAAGACGCTGGCCGAGTTCCGGGGCAAGGTCTGCGACCGCATCCTGCCCTCCGAGGAGGTGGAGCGCCGCCGGGTGTGCGTGGCGCGCATTGATATGGCGAAGTGCTCGCGCTGCGACACCTGCTTCAAAGTGTGCATCTACGACGCCGTGGACAAGTCCACGGGCGACTACATCGTCACGCGCGACGCCTGCTCCGGCTGCGGGCTGTGCGTCGAACTCTGCCCCCGCGACGCGATCGAACTGACCGCGCTCTAGGCGCGGTCACCCTGAGCCCTTCGCCCGTCATTCCGAGCGCAAGCGAGGAATCTCGGAGCAACCGCTTCTCGCGGGCTCAGGGTGAACTCCGCGAAGGGTCTCGTTCCCACGGCGCTCTAGGGCGGGCCAAGGCTCCTCTCCCTTTCAGGGAGAGGGTGGGGTGAGGGTGCTGTAGGGCGGGCTGTCCCAAGCCCGCCGCCCTTGGACTGCGGCGGCTTGTCGCCGCTTTCGGTGGGCGGGACACTCCTGTCCCGCCGAGGCCCGACAGGAGTGTCGGGCCTACCGTCACGGCCCCACCGTCGGCCCGCTTGCGTAGGTGCCGGCCGGGGCAGGTCGAAGATCTCGATCAGTGGCCCCTGGATGCGGCCATGCACAGGGTCGAAGCGCGCGATCCGCGGATCCGCGCGAATCTCGGCGAACAGCCGCCGATAGGCGGCCGCAATGCGCGGGTGCTTGGCGCGCGTGCCCGGCATGTAGTAGCGGTCACAGGCATCGCTGCTGAGGACCGCGTACTCCGCCGACGGGTAATCGCGCAGAGTGAGTCTCTCCGGCGGCTGGTCTCTGAACAACAGGCGCGCGCTCAGCGACGGCAGCCAGAGCACCTCGAACCGCTTCTCGTCCAGCGGCGGGCAGTAGGGCCCGTGGCTCCGGTCCATGAGCACGCGCGAGCCGGGACGCAGATGCCGGGTCATCCAGGCCGCTGCCATGAGACGAGTGTCGGGTCCCGTGAACTCGCGGTCCCCCATCACTGTCATGTACAGCGGCGAGACCGCGACCCCTGCCAGCGCCACCGCGAACGCCGGAACGCGCCACCGCCCCGCCCCGCGCAGCGCCGCCGAGAGCCAGGCCCCCGTGAGCAGCGCCAGCGCCGGCAGCGCAGGGATCACGTAGCGCATGATCTTGACCGATGCCAGCCCGCACACCAGAAGCACCGGCACCCCCACCGCCAGCAGCATCACATCGGCGGCCTGCCGGCGCCGGAACGCCCCCCAGATGGCCAGCGGCGCGAGCACCAGGCCGGGCCAGCCCCACTCGGCGGCAAGCGACTTGCTGGGCGCGAACAGCCAGGCGAGCAGCCCCTCCTCGTTACCCAGGTGGCCGGAAAACGACTTCACCGCCATGCTGCCCGCATCGTGCACGAAGGCGGCCGGCCTGAGCAGCGCCGACCAGAAGATCGCGATGACCACGGCGGCCGCGATGCCAACGCTGCGCCACAGGCCGCGGTCAGCCGCAAACGCGCGCCAACCCCCGGCGAGCCGGCGCCGCCAGTGAACCAGCAGCGGCATCGTCGCCGCCAGCAGGGCAGTGCACTTGACCGAGATCGCGCAGCCGAAGAGGGCGGCGAGGGCGTCGAGCCGGCGGCGAGTCGGCTGGTCCCAGGCGGCGACGGCGTAGCCCACGGCGATCGTAATTAGGAGGGTCATGGGCACGTCGGTGCCGATGAAATGGCTTTCGCGCACATGGGTCACGTTGACCGCCAGCAGCAGCGCCCCGCCATACCCCGCCAGCCGGCCATACCAGCGCCTCCCGTAAACCGCCACCAGCAACACCGTGAGCGCCGACAGGCCGCCGCACACCGAGCGCCCGATCAGATAGACCGCGGTGGGATCCCTGGCCACCGCCGCCTGCAGGCCCGCCCAGGTGTGGAACCTGCCGCCCACCGCGCCCATAACCCAGTAAACGCCCAGCGCCACCTTGAGCAGGTAGGGCAGCACGGGGCCATACATGAAGCGGTGCATCGCCAGGCCGGGCGCGAGGACGTTGTCCATCGTCGCCCACTCATCGCCGCCGAACATGGCGGGCAGCCCGAAGCCGTTCCCCCACACCCGCAGCCAGAGCGCCAGGCCGGTCAGCCCCGCCACCGCCGCGACATCCAACGCCCGGAGCCGGGAAACCGGCGCCGGCGTCTGCATTGCCACCCCGGCCTCTTCGTGCTTGACCTGGGCCAACTGCCCTCCTGGTTCTGGTTTATCGTGGGCGCGGCAACCTTTCGGACTGCGCACGCTTCCGGATGAGCCACTCATTTCGATGCCCCCTTTTGCCAAGGCTGTTGGGCCCAGGCGTTAGCTCCCTGGACGGCCCCACCCTTCGACAGGCTCCCTTCGACTCGCCCCAGGGTGAGCAGGGCAGGCATCGGTCCGCCCCTACGTGCGGGTTCGCGGGCGGGCGGGCGGTTCCTACCGCGGAGGGCGTACAAGCTTTGTGCCATGCGTCCCGGGGGAGGGACGCATGGAGGCACAGGCGAGGGCGCCGGGGGCGCCATCCCGGCCCCGAAGGGCTCCGGGGAAGTGTCGCGCCCACCCGGGAGCACAGGCTGCTAACTTGTGCCACCAAGGAAAGCGGCGATCAATCGCCGCACACCACAGGGGGCGGGTTCAGAACGTCCACCCGCGCAGTTCGGGCAGGAAGGCGTGGTTGGTCAAGTCGAGTTGCACGGGGGTGATGGAGATCTTGCCCTCGGCCAGGGCGCGCACGTCGGTGTCGGGGTCGCCCTGCTCGTCCAGCAGGTCCCCGGAGAGCCAGTAGTAGGGCTGGCCGCGCGGATCGCTGCGCTTGTCCAGTCGCCCCTCGTAGCGCCGTCGCCCCTGGCGGGTGACGGCCACGCCGCGCATCTGGTCGGGCGGCAGGTCGGGCACGTTGACGTTGAGGAACGTGTTCGGCGGCAGGCCGCGCTCGGTGATGATGCGCACCATCTTCGCCGCGAACTCGGCGGCGCCCGAATAATCGCCCACCTGGTAGGCGGCCACCGAAATCGCGAACGCCGGCACGTCGAACATGGTCGCCTCCATCGCCGCGGAGACGGTGCCCGAGTAGGTCAGGTCCTCGCCCAGGTTAGGCCCCAGGTTGATGCCCGAGACCACGAAGTCGGGCTTGGGCTGGAGTTCGATCATCCCCAGCACCACGCAGTCCGAGGGCGTGCCATTGGTGGAATAGCCGACGCCGCCGTCGCGCAGGCGCACCTGGTGGATGCGCAGCGGCTTGTGCAGCGTGATCGCATGGCCGGTCGCGCTGCGGGGGCGCTCGGGGGCGACCGCCATCACCTCGCCCACCTCCAGCAGCCGCGCCCTCAGGGCGAGCAGGCCGTCGGAGTGGATGCCGTCGTCGTTAGTGACCAGGATGTTCACCGATGACCATCTCCGTCAGCGGGCCCAGGTCGCTGCCCGGCCGCGCGTGCGTGTAGGCGAAAGAACCCATCACCATCCAACCCACCAACTGCAAGCCGAAGGCCAGCCAGAAAATCGGCCGCATCCCCGGCCAGACCGCGATCAGCGCGCCCCCCACCCACGGCGCGATCAGCCCGCGGATCCCCAGCAGCGTCAGGTGCAGCGCCGAGTAGCGCGCGATCTGCCGCTGCTGCCCGAAGCGCATCACCACGTTCACCCAACTCAGTTCCGTGCCCGGGCCCGCGATCCCTCCGGCGATCGCCGCGATCAGCAGCGTGGGCACGTTCCGCGTGAACGCGTACACCACCGGGATCACCAGCAGCACCGTGTAGCCGAAGAGCAGCGAGCGGAACGGCCCCCGCCGGTCCACCGAGTGCCCCCAGTAGTAGTACGCCGCGCCCCCCATCGCCGCCGAGGCGGTGGAGAGGATCGCCACCCACATGGGCGTGATCTTGAGCACGTCCACCTGGAAAATCGGGATCACCGGCGATATCATGATGTTGGAGAACCCGAAGATGAAGTAGCCGGTCGAGTACCAGGCGAAGCGGCGGTCGCGCCACAAGGTGGCGAGCGCCTCCAGGGCGGAGACGCGCTCGCGGTTCGGCGGCGCGGGCGTCGAGTAGGCCCGCAGCCCCAGCCAACACAGCGCTCCCCCGACGCCGATCACCGCGGCCGCGGGGAAGACCACCCGATAGCCGAACCGCCCCAGCAGCCACCCGGTGAGCAGCGCCGCCGCGCTCACCATCACCACCCGGCCCGAGCGCACCAGGCCCATCAGCCGGCCGCGCCACTCGTCGGGGTAGATGTCGCGGAGCACCACGTTGTAGGCCGTGGTGGCGACCGGCGCCAGCATGGTGGAGGCGACCACGATCAGCACGAAGAGCCACGCATTCACCGCCCCGGCCATGGCGAGCAGCGGCGCCGCCGCCATCACGTTGGCGCCGACGAGATAGGGCAGGGCGCCGCGCCGCTCAATGCGCGCCGCCCACAACACGGTGAAGAGGTACGAGGCGAAGGGCGCGGCGATCATGAACGAGATCTGGAGCGCGCTGGCGTGGAGCTGGTCGCGCGCGATCACCCCCAGGAAGGGCCCCGTCATGCCGGCGCAGATGCCGGTGACAAGCACGGCCGTACCGTCCCAGCGGTAGGCGTCGCGGACTTCCGGCGGCACCAGTCGCGAGAAGATCATGGCTCCGGAGACACCAGCCCAACAGGGGTCTTGCTTCGGGGGCGTGGGCCACGCAACGGCGGCATTATAGCGCGGCCCCCGCGGCGTGTCAAAACGCGCGGCCCGTGGCGGAGCCCCTCTCACTTCTAGGGAGAGGGTAGGGTGAGGGTGCAGCGCCCGGTACGCAGGATGCGTCTGCGCTGCAGGACCCTCCTCTCCCTTCCAGGGAGAGGACCGAAGTGAGGGTGCAGCGTCTGGCAAGCCGCATGCTCCCGGTGGCACAGGTTAGCAACCTGTGCTCCACCTCAGCGCGGCAGGATGT
>Ga0315288_10002953_pt1 | contig 21704 bp, 50 predicted proteins | sample YL17G11_20_MG_FD_203454 | JGI IMG/M metagenome (GOLD analysis project Ga0315288, IMG submission 203454) | Sediment microbial communities from Yellowstone Lake, YNP, Wyoming, USA - YL17G11_20 | ecosystem: Environmental > Aquatic > Freshwater > Lake > Sediment | place: USA: Wyoming | collected...
AAGAGAAGAAGTGCCCGCATTGTGGAGTAGTGGCAAAGAAATCCGATTGGTTTAAAGATGTTTGGTATTGCAAAGGTTGTAGAGCATTAATAGAGGGGTGAATAAGATGAAAGAAAATAATTGTAAGGGCGGTAAAATGTTCAATGAACACGATAGTATTGAATTTGCAAAGGAATGGGCAAAGCGTCTAGTTGACGATATACAATGGGTACATAAGAATGTGTCCGATATTGTTAAGGACAAGGACGACACTCCATACGATAAAATACTTGAAGGCATTACGAAAACTATTATCTCGTACAAGCATCTTGTAATAGCAGAGATGCAAAAGAAGTGCGAATGTGTCAAGTGCGAGTTTAGTAAAACCTGTTTCTATTCTCCGATACGGGAAAAGAAAGAAGCGCATAAAGAAAGGGCAGAGGCTGATGCACATCCGCGCGGGTTCTCGACAAAGACAGTTCGAGAAGAACCGCTCGAAGAACCTGAAAGAATATACATACCAAAGGATACAATTGAAGCAATACATAACGCCAAGAAAACCGAAGATGCAATTCATTTCTTGGAGTTATACTTTGGTAAAGATAAAGTGCTCAAGTTCGGTGCAGAAAAAGTTGCGATAATAATAAGTAAAATCAAAGGTACTCTATATACCAAAACAATTAAAGAAGTTAGGGAAGTTATGAAAATTAAATCATAGTCCAATAATTATCACCATTGGACAGGGTTGGATGGTCTCGGTCATACGTCCGTAAAACCGTTTCCAGCGGTTCCCCTGTCTAGGAGATGATAACATGGTAGAATGTTCACGGTGTAAGAGCGAAAACGTAACGGCGGCATCGGGCAATGTAACAACGTGGTATTGCCTTAAATGCGGCCATTACTGGACAACTGAAGGCTCAAATAAAAAGTATGACCCAGAAAAAGAATTAGATGATAAATTGAAGGAGGCGAACATATGAAGTATCCGTATAAGGGATTGTATATTCCAGAAATTGGAATGATGGATATATCTATTAAACACAATGATGACCGACAGTCGATTGCATTTTTCGTGAATGGCAAACGCATTCTTGGTTACACTTCAATATATAACACATGGGGACCAGAATTAACACGCAGTTGTTTGGAAGGAGAATTTACTAAGAGATTTACACGACAAATAAATGCAATGGAATCAGGAATATCAAGAGCTAAGATAGATAAGCTAAAGAAATGGATTGATAAGAATTTCGATATTGACTGTGAGATAGATTACCTTGTGAGGTAATTTTATGACTGAAGAAAAGAAAGTATATGCAAGAGATGTTATTCCGGGATTTGATGAATTTCTGGAAGCACTTTCCAAAGAGCCTTACATTCAAGACCTAGCTGAAGATTTAAAAAAGTTAAAAGAGAAGGAAGATAAAGAAAAGGTGATTAAATGAAAGTACCTAAAGATTGGCTTGATAGAATGGTAGCAAATCTTAAAGATAGAGAAGAACGTGGATACGAGCGTTCAACGTCTGGACAGCTACAAATACCGGACTTAGTAATAAATAATGCTGATGCAAGCCATCCATTCTGGGAATGCATATCCGATACTGATTTCCCTGACGAGTGGTTTATTAAAATAAAAGGATGTTATACTACAGCGGTTGGAAAAGAGAGTTACTATCCTTACTTGTCCAAAAAAGGATTTGAAGAACACAAGGACAAGCTCAAGGCTGCTTATCCCGCTGAGAAATGGGCTGTATTCGAGGCTGATTGCAACGATTTCTGGGATAAGGTAGAGAAGGCTAAAATAAAAAGAATCAAGACTATAAGGGCGCAATTGAAAGAACTCGAAGGATGAATATAAATGGTGGAGCATACGGAACAAAGCAGTGTAAAATTTGCGGACTAACAGGACTTGTAAACAGTTCCCAAGAAAGCTTTCGCTTTCGGAGAATAATTGGGTATTGTCCTAACCGCAGATTTGGTTTGACCGCCTCGCACTGCTTTCCGATATATGCTCCACCCAACAATGGGGTGATAACAAATGTACGCTGACTATAACTTACCGGATAACGCTGTAATTTGTCCTGATTGTAAAACATTATTTACTGCCGATGACGGAATCGGTGGTAATGATATAGAGTTTAAGTATTGTCCAGTTTGTGGATATACTAATGACTATGACGATGATGATGACGATGACGAGGACGATAATAATGGCGGTTATGGTGGTATTAATACACCATTATGGGATGCAGAAATAGTAATAGAACCGGGGTACATGGGACCAAAAAAGAAAAAAGAAAAAGAAGAAAAAAGAGTTAGAGGCCGATTACTGGATTTGAGTTGATTTAAATGGATGCTTTCGATAAATTACAGAAACTCTTTGGCGATGAAGAGGATGAAAAGAAAATAGCTAATAAATTACGAAGAGAAACGCGAGCTTTTCGCGTCAGTAAAAAATTATGTATTTATTGTGGTAAGTCGCCACGGCCCGGTTTACAGACTTGCCAGCGATGTGCGGACCAAATGTTAAATTGGCAAATAGCTAAGAAAAAGAAAGAAAATCCAAATTACAAATACGTTTCTAGACCTATGTTTACACATATTACAGCCGAAGAAAGAAAGATGGGATATAGAACCTGTTGGGGATGTAAACAAAAGGTCCATCCATCAGCAATTTATAGACGAGTAACAAAAGCTAAAGATGGGAAAACGCAGCTTGTTACATGCTCCGAAAAGTGTTGGCGTAAATATATTGACCACCAAAACTCTTATGTGCTAAAGAAATATGGGAAATCTTACGGAGAAATACTGGATGAAATACGAGAGAGAAAAGAAGGAGAGAAGTTGTGTAAAATTATTAAAGAACACGACGAATCTCTTAAAGATGACCCTGATAGAATAGATATAAAGAAATATTTAAGAAAGCATGTAGAATGCAAGTAGGGGGGATAGTATGGAAATTCAAACTCGAAGTGATAAGAACGGCCTTAGAACGTTCCCAACTTGGGCTGAAGCATTTGAGGCCGCAAAACGCGACTCTACTATTTGGAAAATATCGTGGGACGAGAATGACAGCACAAGTATACAGAGAGTGCGTCTAGTTAGAAATGGTGATAGCTGGAAATATGACCCTATTAAGATAGATGAACCTGTTAATGTGGGACATAACGGCGAAAAGCCATAGAGGGTGAAATAATGGGCGGACTCTTTGATAGAACAAAAGGCAATTTAAAAATAGCAGATGATTCACTTGATATAGCAAAGGCTCTTGGTCTTGACTCAGATAAACTAGATGCTATACTTTTATCGTTAGCACATGCAGCCGCTGCATCGAGTAGCGATACTGAATTTAAATCGTTAAGGACTTCGATGACTTCGATATACATGAAGTAACAGATATTATAGAACGTAACTTACAGCCGCAACCGCAGCCGATTGAAGGTTGTTTTTATTATGTCAGAACAAATAAAAACATTCTTGGTATTTGGGCGGCTTTGTTAGATGAAGTTAAAGAAGTAGAAAAGAAAGAAGAAAAATCTCCAATTAAATTAGAAATAATAGAGAAGTGAGATAATGAGAGATTCAGAACTGAGAGTTGGAATGAAAATTCAATTAAATAAGAAAGGTAGAGTGCAATATACGAAAGATGCATACTTTCCTACATGGATGAACGGAGAACATATCATATTAGAAATTAAAGACAATGGGAAAGATAGTAATTTTAAAGACGAAGGTTGCACTAGATACGTTATAACAGATAAGGCTCATGCTGGAATTTATGCGATTTTTATAGAAGAAGTACAAAATTCACCGTTCAATATAGAAATTGTGGAGAGTAAATAAATGCCTGTATATCCAATACGAGGAATGGAGAATTGGAGGAATGGCGACCTCTACAGGATGGATTACCATCGAACTTCCAATCTAATAGTGATTATTAGAGATATGAATTACATTAATGGGAACGGTATTCCATCACTCACATATCTTATTCCATACGTTGGCATAATAGATTCAAGTTCAAAAAATGTTCAAAAATATTTAAGAAAAAATCCGATTGATGGTTGTGGAGTAATTTTACAGTTTCCGTTAACTCCTGAATTAATTAAAGCTTCTACTTTTTATTTGGTGGAGAGTTATGAAGATGATAAAGAAGATGCGGAATTAATATCACCATTCAAAATGGAAATTGTGGAGAAGGGCACTTGTTTAAAAAGCTAATGTGTGTCAATGTCAGCTTAAATTTTTTAAGCTGGTGCATTAATAAGTTTTAAATATTTGGAAGATGTTCAGGTCACGTATAAGGGAAATAGACGGTTACGATTGAAATAAATGGAGGTTGAGATTGAAATGGCAGAAGAGGAAGTAGTGAGAATAGAATTGCCGAAGGAATTAATCCTTAAGATTAAGGCCGCAAATGGACGACGAAATTCGATTCGTCCATTGATTGATTATTTCGGTCATGATGAGGCAATTAAAATGGGTGCAGAGAAGATTGCAACGATTGTAGCGAAAATTCGCGGTGTTGGATACGGTTATGTTCTTCCGCGTGCCAAAGAGATGTTGGCGAAAGAAGCGAGAAAGACAGTTACAGAAGGTGGACTGGTTATTTCAGACCAGACTGCAAATCCAACAAAAGGACCATTGCCGCCACAGATTGACATCCCTAAATTGCCCGATGACGTCTGCGTTACCGCAGAGAATGGCAGGGGCAGAACCATCAAGCTTCGTGAACTTATCCCCAAGAACATGGATGAGTATTTCAGAAAGCGCATGGGAAACAAGACAGATGTTGAAGCAATGATGGAGCTGTTCCAAGTGTGTCGCTGCAAGGAACCAGAGTTCGAGCCAGTTGTAGGAGCAGAGAAAGGAAAGGCACACGGAATAAAAGAGTGCAAGAAGTGTGGAAGAGCTGATTGGCGAGAACCAGTTCTGCTTCACGGAGAGCCCGGTTGTGGAAAGAATAGGCTCATTGATGAAGTTGCAGAGATTCTACAGCTACCTGTACTGAGAGTTCAGTTCGATGGAACCACAGTTCCCGCAGATATATGCGGTGAGGTTATGCAGAATACCGATGGCAAGTGGTCGTGGGTAGATAGATTCCTCACGATAGCTTGTAGGTACGGAGCTATATTCGTAGCTGATGAAATCAATATGGCAAACTCAGAGGTTACGTCACTGCTCCATCACTTGCTTGAGAAGAACGGCAAGCTTGTCGTTGCGGCCAATTCGGAAGTCGTAATACCACATCCGAATTTCTGGTTCATTGGAACCATGAACAAGGATTGCAAGGGAACCAAGCCACTGAACGAGGCACTCCGCGATAGGGGTACGACAATAGAGATAAAGGATTCAAAGCGCGTTGCATATAAGTTGACCAACGACAAGAAGTTGGTTGATGCAATGTATCAGCTTAAGAAGAATCCAGAGAAGTTGTCGCATCCAATTGGACTCAGAACCATGATAAGGTTCATAAAAATTCAGCGGCGTCTTGGAACTCGATTCGCAATCGATGAGTTCTGCGCGAAGTTCGGAGCCGATGAAGCCGTTGATATACGGAAGGCATTGGCTATAATGGTGCCGAAAGAAGAGCAGGCCACGATGCTTGAAGACGAGAAGGACGAGGCAGACTGGGACGAGGAAGACGATGATTGAAGGGGCGATAATTCGCCCCATTTAATTTTTTAATAGGAGGTCGTCCCTATGCCTATCTGCCCACTTTGTGAGAACGAGGTCACGGAATTAACTTGTGACCACATTATACCACGAGCTATTTTGAAAGACGATACCTATAATAAAAAACACCTGATTTGTGCGACATGCAATAGGCGTAAGGAACGTTTTATAGATGGAGTATTGGTTAAGTTGTGGAAAGGATTGTACCAAGACGCTGAGGTACAGAGAATATTTAATCCTAGATTCAAAGGTGATTAAATGGGCAATCCTAGAACCAGATTACTGGATTTGAAGGACCATCCGCCAAAACCGGATATTAACAAATCAAAGTCGTGTAAATTAATTTGTTGTGGACCAAAAGCAGTACGCTATGATACAGATGGCGCACATTGTCCCGAATGCGATGAATTGATGGAGATGGATTTAGGACCAGTAGGAAATCCTGCATGGTTTCATAAAACAACACCGAGGTGTTAGCGTGTCTCGAATAGTTGATTATCTTAATTTAAAAGTAGGCGATTTGGTTAGAGTTACAGTCGCAACAGGAGCAATTTACTTTAAAGTTGTAGCACATTTAGGTGTATGGGATAAGTGGGGAGATTACTATTCAGTATGGGGCATAGACGCCTCAACTCCAGAAGAGGCAAAACGAAGATATCTTAAAGCCTACCAAGAAAAGTATGGAGAATTATACGTAATGGGAGAATCAAAGTCCATAGTCGCATCCCTTTCTGTTTCAAGGGGTGCTTGTTGTCAAAGTTTCGACTTAAAAAACGTATACGAAGTGTTAGAACATTGCGTGAATATTATTAAACCAGAAAAATCGCCTTTTACTATAGAAATAGTGGAGGTAGATAAGTGATATCAATTAAGTGTAGGAAATGTGGAGCAGTCCTTGCAGTAACAACTGGTAAGGATTCATTCCGTACAGTTAAAGTCCTGCTATGCAAATGTGGTGGAATAGAAATTGATTTGGAAATAAAAGAAGATGAGATGCCAGAAATTATATCAACTGAAGTAGCTCATTCGGGAGAACATCCGTTAGACGATTATAGATGGTGATACAATGAAGTTCCGTATAGTATTTATTCAATCAAATAAAACGGTCGAAGTAGAAACAGAAAAAGAAGTTACTGAAGAAATAAAGAAAGTATATCCAGATGCTACATTTGACCCAACAACGAATGAACACCAACGGATGTGGAATGTTTGGAATAGAAACGATAATGCAAGCAGAATATTCGATACTATTAAGCGATTTGTGCCAATGGTGACTTTGGCGGTTGCAAAAATATACAAGGAGGGAAATAAATGACGACAAAGAAAAATAAAGAAGATACAATCGTGGTTGACGGCGAAGAGTTAACCGATAATATGCTTAATCAATTGGTTGCACATAGGATGTCACGACTAGCTTCGTTGTTGACTCGTAAGGATTTGTGGGTTGAAGTAACGCACGATGGTCGGGGCTACGGTTACGGAGGTTCTAAAGACCAGCACAAGAAGATAATTATCCCAAAAGAAGAGTTGTCTGACATGACTATTTCCCAGAAACTTAAAATGGGAACTGGCATTACGTTGGATAAGGTTTCACATACACTATTCGATTACGCGCAGTCAATTGCAAATGGAAAGAATTACGATAAGGTAGCCAAGTGCGATGAGGTACGATACAAACTTAGGGGCGATAAATCGCTTGGTGGAATGGTGCATTACTTGGAAGGACAGCGAGATGAATCGTTGTACACTGCTGTTTATCCGAACAGCGCACCATATCTTAGGTTGCCTGCGTATCAGAAAATCATAGATGCAGGTGATGTTAAAGAACAGAAGCTGTTGGCGTTGTTCGATACATGGGGACGCAAATACGTTCCACGTGATGTTCGCAATCAGTTGAAGGCAGAAGTATTCAATGATTACGCTTCTGAAAAGGAATTGCTTGACGCTATTCAGGAAGGCCTTGATTTGATTGACGATTACGTTCGACTCAAGTCCACCGATGTGGATGGACAAACGGTTGTAGCAGAACAAATGCGTGAAGTATTTGAGAAACTGAATTTGACAATGCCACCGCCACCGCCTCGCAATGGGGAAGGAGAAGGCGAGTCCAGTGTTGACGCTGACGATAAATTCTTAGAGAATATGAGAGATGATGCAGAAGGCAATTTGCAATCCCAGTGCGACGAAGAAGAGGGCGAAAACGAAGGAGAAGGAGATGGAGGAGGAGGCGAGGGCGAAGGCGATAAGGAAGGCGATGGAGATAAGGATGGAGGAAAGCCCAAGCCCGGAAAGCCCGGAAAGCCCGATAATAAGCCCGGTGATGGGAAGGAAAAAGGGAAGATACATCTGCCGCCACAGAAATCGAATGGCGGTCCAGAGAAGACTGGCGGGTATAGGAATACAATGGGCGTAGTCTTGCAGAAGAAGATGAATTACGAAAGCAAACTTATCGACGTAGACCTCGATAAAGAGATTCAAGACCTAATTAAAACAGCGCCACCGCCATATCACTTGAGTGAACTCGATAAGAAACTCACGGTGATGATAGATAAGAAAATGCAAGACATGATAACTGGATTGAAAGGCAGAATGATTTATCATCAGCGGCGTGGTCGAGTTGACCTTAGAGCGGCGCGTGGCTATGGAATAACCCATAGCGATAACCGTATATTCAAAAACAAAGTGAAGGATGATACGGGCAGAGCGAGAATGGCTGTTTCGATTTGCATAGATGGCTCGGGTTCAATGGGTTCACCAGAGCAGGATGGCTCTAAGATGAATATTGCAGTCCGCGCTTGCAATCGGCTGGCATATGTGCTTGAGAAGTATGGGCATTACGTTATGGTTCGTGGATTCGGAGACCACGATGTACTGATTAAGAAGTTCAGGCGTCAGCACGCGGATTGGAGCGGCGAGCAATGGGCCAAGACTGGCGGCGATAATAACGATACTCGCTCCAGCATAATCGCATCTAAAAAGGCTTTGAATGAGATTGCAAAGCAGGAAAATCTGGATACGAAAGTATTGATGCTGTTTGGAGACGGCGAGTGGTGGGATACCAAACGCCACACTGGAGAAGGAAACGTTCGTGGTGGCGGTAAGATGGTTGAAGACCTGATGGCAGATGCAAATAAGGAAGGTATCTGCACTGTTTGGCTCCGCCTCGAAGCAAGTGATAACGACAATCGGAAGAGCGAGAAGAAACACTACAATGCCAAAGTGTATCAGTATCTCAATACAAATAACATGGACGCAGAAACGCTAAAGATAATGTCCAAGATATTGCTGGACATGGAAGAGCAGATTGTAGAGGATTTGGAAAAGAACAGGCCGAGTTGGTGATTTCATGCAAAAGAAAAAGCATTGTGTTGGTATGACTAAACGAGAAATAAACCATTACATTTCCGTTGGTCGAAAAGTGGCTACTCCGCTGGATGTCTATGATTTATCCATGCAAATAGCGGGCGAATTTGAATATTATTCAGACCGCTGGAATCCCGCAAAATTGGCAAAGGTTGTGGAGATGATAAGGATTCTTAAGAGAAAATGCGAGAAAGAATACGCATATCCCACTTCACAGTGGCCGGTGATAATATGTGTAAAAAATGCGAAGAAATAAAAAGACTAATTAAAGAAGCACAAAGAGATGGACATATTCCAGATGACGAAGCTGTTGGTGAAGCTAAAGTTCTTAGCTATATAATGATGGAACTTGGGATTGGATGGTAATATGGACGAAGAATACCAAAATAATAAAATGAAAATATATCATAGATATAGCGATAATAAGTTAACCAAGAGGGAAAAGAAAATAATCGAATGCTCTTGGGAAGAAGGCCATATTCTCGAAAAACTTAGAGATAGTTTCAGAGAAAATCCTATATGGCAAGAGTCTCGTAATTTCGATTCTCCATTTATGAATAAAATGGTATTGGATGCCGTAAGAATATTAAAGTTTAAGGTGAGGTGATTTAAATGCCGAAGATAAGATGTAATAAAGAAGACCAATTATATATTGAACTTGTCTATGATGACAATGCAGCTCAGATAAACAAAGAAGTGACTTTGAGTGTAGTGGATTATAATGGAAACCGATGGCTGGACGTAATGAAATTTAGAAGCAATGGATTTATAGACTTACTTCCAATTAAACCAGAGGATGTAAAAGTATTAAATCGTGCGGGATTACGTATTGACGTATTTGGTGATACTAATAGAGTACCGATTGTTGGATATCAGCAAAGAGTCTTTTCTATGAAACCAAAATCGAAACCAAAACCGAAAAAAGCTAAAGCAAAAAAGGAGGAATGAAAATGCATTTCGAGGATGAAAATGGGAAGAAATTTATGGAAGCATATATAGATGGATATCAGTTTGGAGAAACACTACTTGAAGGAGTAATCTTTAGGGCATTCATAAAAGGTAATAAGCTCAAAGTAGAATTAGCCAAGAAAGAGGATATAGGCTATTTTAATACTTTGAACACCAAGATGTGGCTAAAGGCTGCGCTTGAATGTGCTTCTAATGATGATGATATATTTGCAGAAACATTAGAAGATGCAGAGGATGGAAAGATAAGTTTAATCTTAGTGAAAAAGAAATGAACAGAGAAAATCTAAGTAGCGGGATGGTGTAGCCTGTAACACATCGGCCTCATAAGCCGAAATGGAAAGTTCAAATCTTTCTCCCGCTATACAATAGGTGTCTAATATGGATATATTCGCAATCGACAACTCCGATGACCCCGGCGAATGGCCTGCCGAAGTTGGAGAATATAAGTTATTCGCAGTATTCTATTACTATCACTATGGAGATTATAGCGGAGATGGAGAAGCACTTGTATTAACAAATAAGGGCTGGTCTCGCGTTAATCTTGGTCATTGTTCGTGTAATGGACCGTTTGAAAACATTGATAATTATATATGTGATGAAGTACCACCAGAACCATCTCTAGATAAATTCAAAGCTAAAAATGCACCTGAACTTAATGAAGATTTGGAAAAGCTGTTTAAAATGGCACAAAAAGAAGGATATGATACATTACAACAGGAAGTAAAAATAGACGTTGATTCGCCAATTAAAATAGAAATAGTAGAGAAGTCTACTAGACAATTATGGTTAGGTGATGAAGATGAGTAATGCCTATTATGATGAAGCAAGAGAGGCACTTGCTCAATGGAATAATGGAAATGGAAATATAGATTTGGATTTTAATTCGTTTAAATTGCGAACCGAACTAATTCCTAGATATTCATTTGCAGTTCCTAACGATGAAGCAATTCAAGCAATTAAATCGCTTAACTTACCGATAATAGAAATCGGAGCTGGAACTGGATATTGGGCAAATCTAATTGCTCAGAGCGGTGTTGATATAATATGTTTCGATACATACTGCACTAAATATCATCATGGTGAATGGATAAATTGTTGGTATGAAGTTAGAAATGGTGGTCCCGAAAAGATTAAAGAGAATCCTAATCGAGCTTTATTTTTATGTTGGCCCGATTACGAAAAAGCTATGGCTAGTGATTGCCTCGAAAATTATACTGGAGATATTGTAATTTACGTCGGAGAAAGAGGCGGCGGTTGTACGGCAAACGATAAATTCTTTGCTATATTAGACAAAGACTTTGAATTAATTAAAACAATTGAAATACCACAGTGGTGGGGCATACACGATAGTCTATTCATATACAAAAGAATTAATAAAAAATTGGTTAGACAAATATGGTTAGGTGATTATTAATGAGTAAAACCAAATCTAATTACGTATTGCAGTCGGCTGAGAAATCTCACTGTCCTAAATGCGGTAGCGAAGTAGATTTGTTATGTGAGAAAGATTTCGATGGCCCTGCATTCTATATTTGCTTTAACTGCAAGGTCATAGGACACGTTGGAAAAGGACCAGTTAAGATGGTTGGAGTAAAACAAATCAATCACATAGCACGTGAAAAAGAAATATTTCACGGCGCATGTATAGAGAACGAGGCAAACTACAAACTTATTGCTAAACTAGAGAAGGAAAAAATGGCAATGATAACACGAAGTTCAAATGAACTTACTAAACGATTCAGGAAAATTAATAAACTGAAAGAAAAATTGGCGGCAGTTATAGAGGAGAATAACGCACTCAAAGCGTATCGTGTATCGCAAAGCCATCGTATCAAATATCTGGAGAAGGGGCAGGATATATACAAAGACGGTTTTATAAAGATTGCAGAACAACGAGACAAGTTAACCAAATTTATATTTGATAATTGTTGGTGGCATGGAGAAGGATTGGAATGTAAGAACTGCACTAAGAAAAAGGAATGTCCTAACTTTCCCCGACGACAACGCAGGAAGGATGGAACTGTATGTAGAGATTGCCCAATATCAGGGCCGGGAAAGTACGCTCCGGCATGTATGTTGGATAATATATGCCGCGTTCCAGACAAAATACCTCAATACGAGCCCGAGGAGAATAAGTAATGTTTGTTTGTAATGTTTGCGGTCAAGAATTGATACCCCAAGAACGGCGAAAGCCGATTGATATTGGTAATAATATATTTATGACTGGGCCGTTTTGGGTGCATAAAGACGGCATACATATATGTGCTGCAATTTTCGCCGTCCGTGTCGTTGCGCTTCGGGTTGCTGCCAAAGGCACTAAAGACCTGTTCTTATCGGAAGGATTAGAAGATATTAAAGACATGATAATTGGGCAGATGGCAATAGAAGAAGAAGAAGATAAAAGCCCAATTGATATGGATATCGTAGAGATTGGTGACGATAAATGAATATAGATGACAAGGAAATAAAGCCAAAAATGCAATTCAGTTGTGGATGCTATTCCACTTACGAAGGCGATAAGTGGATTACTACATTTGTATGCAGAAACCATACAGATATGGTTGCGTCTCCAATCAAAGTATGGACTTGGAGTGGCAAGCCCGAGGACGTTACTCCATGTCATCGTCGTCAGAAAGATGGCACATGTAATTCAGGAAATATACATGATTGTTGTATACGTATCTGTCCCGGTATGATAAGAGAGCATTGCAGACTTAATGGAGAAGGTACTGTTGTTGTTACTGATAATTTCTTTGAAATAGGCACTCTTTTAAAATCTAAAACTATTAAAAAACAAGATAATGAAACCGTTCATTGTACTATCAACGAGAACGATGATTCGTCAGTATTTGTGTTTAAGAAAGAAAAGAGTGAGTAAAATGATGTTTTGTGAAAAATGCAAATCAGTAATGACGGAGGTAGTAGAGATTAGTTTCAATACTAAAAAGAGAACCTTTTTAGTAGAGTGTAGTCCTTGTCACAGACAAGTACAATGTTATGTTACCAACTTAACTCTACGCGATATTAAACTTAGTACAAAGAGATATTACAAATACAAAGAAGTCATTGTACCTAAGAACGAAAACGTACTAGATGTAATTATGGGCGAAAAAAGAAAATGGATAAGAAGGTATATAGGAAAACCCGAACAGGAGATGAACTAAATGTCGCATTTTACGGTCTTAGTTATTGGAAATGACCCAGAGGGACAGTTAGAGCCATACTATGAGGACAAGGAAGTTGAGCCTTATGAGCGAGATTGCTCTTGCGCTAAGTGGAAAGCCAAATCTATCGTAACTGCACGAATCGAAAAAGAATATAAATCATTTCAACAGCTTAGAGATGACTACCATAGTATGCCTGCGGAGAAACAAACTACTGATGCTTGGAAGAAACACATTGCTAAATACTTAGAACTAGAGGAAAAATACCTTAAAGAAATAATAGCAAAAACTAAATCAGACCCCAAATGCCCTGATTGCAAAGGAAAAGGTAAGTATATGACTACTTACAATCCAGATTCAAAGTGGGACTGGTATCAGATGGGTGGACGATGGAGCGGATTCTTTAAGTTGACGCCGAACGCGAAAGCAAAACGAAAAGCATTTGAAGCTAAAAGATTAAAAGCAACTAAGTTAGCATCGGCACATATTGGAGTTAAACCGTTTCTATTAGGTGCTCTAATAGGCGAAGGTAAAATAGTAGATAAAATATTCGACGTAGACCAATGCAAGAAGGGAGATGTAGATTGGAAAGGTATGGTTGAAGGAAATAAACAACGCTCCATAGACCTTTTCAATGAGATGAAAGCTAAAGCAATGAATGAAGATAAAGAAGTAAGTCCTTCAAATTTAGAATTTATTTATGGAATTAAACCCGACCAAACCGTTGAGGAATTTGCAGAAGAGGAAGCTAAGGTATTTACATTTGCCGTTGTGAAGGACGGGAAGTGGTATCAGAAAGGAGATATGGGATGGTGGGGAATGACCTCAAATGAGAAGGACGATGATAAATGGATTAAAGAATGGAATAAATTAGTGATGAGCCTACCGCCAGATACGCTTCTGACGATGTACGATTGTCATATATGAGGTGGACTATGGAACCTATTGAGATAACGATAAGAATACACGTGAATCGCGGCGGTGTAGTGAGTGTGATTACTGAACCTAATACAAAACTAGTGAAGGATATAGCGATTCCTCCAATTCAAACCGTTATAAAAACTGTTCTGGAATGTCGATATTTTAAGGTTGGGCATGATGATAAGAAATCGAATACTTGTGTCGGATGTAATGTATCATGTCCCGTTCACGGAATTTACAAGGGAGAACCAATGTCCATTTAAAGGAGATAGAAGAATGAGAGAAGATATAATTATGCTGGAACGTCAGATAGCAGAACTGGGAGAAAAGATAGAAGCAATACGAGACGCATGTCCTCATGGCGGCACATCCCAGACGTCGAAAAGAAGTGATAAAATCTACTTTTATAAATTGACTTGCCATGATTGTGGAAAAGTTATTCGAGAATGGAGTGAATAAAATGCCTATAAATAAAGTAGTTATTCCGCGCTTTGAATGTAAAGCTTGGGAAACTATGATGGTTTCCTATCATGCATTTCCGGATGCTGAGTTCATTGAAATTATCAATAGAATAAAGATGATAGGTGATTATCCAATGATAACAGAAATAGAGATAGAAACCAGTATAGCTATTTCTGGTTGTGGTGGCGATTCTGTAATGATAAAAAAGAACACTAATATTTGGGCGTGAATTATGCCAAGAGAACCGTGTTGGGCGTGTAAGTGCGGAGAGCTTGATGATTGCGAGTGTCCGCCAGATTGCGATTGCGAGATATGTGAAGCTGACCGTAAGATGAGACAGAGGCATTAACATGAAAGAAAACTTAAAGAAGTGTCCTAAGTGTAATTGGCTTTGTATGCCATATACTAATTACTGTACTATATGTGGTAGCGGATTGCTACCTGTTACAGTAATTAAATGCGAGTGTGGAGAAGAGAACATAGTAGGTAGCGGAGGAGATTACTGCGGGAATTGCGGTAAGAAGAAAGTTAAAGAAATTAAGAAGAAAAAGGTTAAAGAAGAAAAAGAAATTAATATAAAAATAGTAGAGATGGAGAAGTGAAATCATGGAAGAGAAGTCTTTAGTAGAATTAGTATGTGAGGTTATAAAGCATATACAGAATAGAAATTACGGATTAGCCGAAGATACGGCTGATAAACTATCTAGCAAATTGGTAATTGAAGGTGCGTTTGGTAAAACTGGCGCTCCAAAGAAAGTATTTGGAAAGAAGAAAGATTTACACGACTTAATAATAGGCGGACTAACAATTGATGGCGGTCACCATAAGCAATGGTATATCGAACAAATAGCGGAGTGTTTAGGTATTGACATAGAGAAGTTAAAAGACGAGTGCGAATGGGAAGAAGGTATTGCTCCGTGACTAATGAAATAAAAAAACGGTATGGTCCATTTACTGAAGAAGCGCCATTGGGTTACGGATGTTGTGCCAAATGTGGGAAGAAATTCATATATCATCCCAATATAACCGGAAGAGATGTTTGTGCTGAATGTGAAAAATTATATGGGTGGTATCAAGCTCTTAAAATTAAAGGGGGAACAGATTGACTATTAAAAATGAAGTATCAGAAAGTGCCGTAAAGAATATGACGATGTTATTTGGTCCAATACCAAAAGTCAAACCCAAACCTAAAGTTATTAGGACATTAAGAATGTACTCCTATACACTTGGTACAAATAAAACTTTAGCTGAGAAAATATCTATTGCGGTAAATTATTTCCTTAATAATAATAAGGAAACTAATAAAAGAATATTCTACGCTACACTTGACTTACCTGAATCGCATACGACAATTATACTCGATGCTATATATCTCGATGGAGTAACAATTGGTATTCATAAACCAACAAATAACGTATTTGTCAGGAATAAAAACGAATGTTGGTTTCTTGTGGAGGCGAAATAAATGTCTAGATTAAAGGAGGATTAAATTATGGGTATAGAAAAAATGAAGTGTGCTAAATGTGAAGCAGAAGGCAAAGAATGCGATGGGCGTGAGCCGATGTTCTTACATTGCAAGACTTGTCTTAAGAATGGAAAAGTATCTTCAAACCTTACAGTAATTTATATTCCACATCCTAAGTTGGACGGAATTGTAATAGTGTGCAATGGTTGTAAGCAAGAAGTTGCACACTTCGGTGTAGTTAAGACGGATAAATTGTTCTCCGCTTAACTAAACTAGGAGATGATGACAATGAAATGGGTGGATGCAAGCGGATTTCCCGTTGAACCGGGAGAATTAATGTGGGATTACTTGGAAGTTCCATCAGATGGACATACGTGTAGGGGAGAATCCGCGGGCATGGAATGTTCAACATGTCCTGCATTGCCCGATATTACCGATAAGGAATTTAGAGCACTATTATGTGGAGAACACATTGGAAAAACATGCGGAGAACTAATGTTTGAGGTGGATTAATATGAAGAAATATAGCTACGAAGTAATAATGGCAGAGAAGAAGGACCGCAAACTTATAATTGGAGTAGTCAAACTGAATGATGGAACTGTGGTCATGCTCCACCGCAACGGCAAGATAACAGTATCTTTGCCCAATAAGTGGGGCGCGTACTTCGTGGAGCGCTTCGCCAGAAAGATACCACGTCCAGTCTCATTCACTCTCAAGACCCATGAAGTAGATGCAATAGCAGCAGGTCTTAAGAAGATGGTGGAGTGGGACCAAAAGAATAAGAAACGGTGATGTAATGATAAAGACTCTTAAAGAGAATAAAGAATACAAGGTTATAGCACAAACAACTTTCTATCTTATTAAAAAGTCCAATGACAAGACGTTAATAATATCGAGTCACAAAGATACACCATTGAGAGGATTCAATACATTAACCAAGAAGAGGAAGTGATAAACATGGCTTACACAAGTATAGATAATCTGTATCAGAATCAAAAGATAATGATGTTCAAGCAAGTATGGGCTACTGAAAAGATTCATGGCACATCGGCTAGTATTACGTATGACCCAGTACAGAAGAAATTACATTTCTTTCCGGGCGGCGTTCCTGACGTAATGTCGTTCACTTCCCAATTTAATTACGACGAGATTTATAACAAAGCGAGCGAGTTGTGGGGAGATAAGAAAGCTATTCTGTATGGAGAGCATTACGGCGGAAAGATAATGGGCATGAGTGCTACATACGGAGAACAACAGAGATTCGTAATGTTTGATGTTATGGTTGATGGATTGTGGCTTTCGTTTGATAAAGTACAAAGTGTTGGCAAGAAACTGAATATCGACGTAGTACCGGGCCGAATAATAGATGCTACCGTAGAGGCTTTTGACATAGAACGCGCTAAACCATCGGAGCAGGTAGTTAAGTACGGTATTACAGAGCCAAAGAAAAGAGAAGGAATTGTATTAAAGCCGCTTGTTGAAGTCAAGTTAAACAATGGCGATAGAGTAATTGCGAAATATAAGAACGATGAATTTATAGAAACCAAGACAGTTCACGAAGTCACCGAGGACGAGCTGGCTAAAAAACAGGTCGTACTCACCGATGCCGAAAATGTCGCAGAGGAATGGGTAACTGAAATGAGATTAACCCATATATTGGACAAATTGGGAAATCCAAAAGAAGATAAAGATATTCCACAAGTGCTTAAAGCAATGAAAGAGGATATAATCAAAGAAAGCAAAGGCGAAACGCTTATGAGTAATGAAGCTGGAAAAGCTATTTCTAAAAGAACTGCTACGTTATATTTGGAACGAATTAAAAAGAAGGAGGGGTAAATATGGAATCAAATAGGATTATAGGAGAACATATAACTTTAACGCCTCGTGATAATGATGAGTTTGACGTAGTTGTTGACGGAGATTTATTTCATGCAACGAGAGGTACTAACTCCATTGATTTACTGAAATGGATTTATGAACGGCTTTATAGAAGGTCTATGAGAGGAGTAATTATAGGACCAAACGGTGAAATGACTGGGAAAATTAAACAGGAATAGATTTATATATTTGGAAGATGTTACATTAACGGCGTGGGTGAGTTACTTGAAAATAATAAATAAAACCAAAATTCCAACCAAAGATATACGTCAAATAATCGAATTTGTTTGGCCCCCTAAACTTACTCCTCCTGCTAAATTCAAGATTGAAATATGTACGAGCAGGAAAGCATGGAATAATTGCTATACACTTTTTACATATGTAGTAGAGGATAATTCAACAGAAGCAGTTTGGCAGAAAGAATACATACGAGTTGGAATTAATTGTGCATCTAAATTTCCGATTTGGCCTTATAGACTCGAAAATGACAAAAAAATAAGAATGAATTTCATATTAAAAAATAAATATGAATTGTTGGTAGAGGTATTAGCGCATGAAATGTATCATGCTCTTCAACACCAAAAATTTCGTGGTAATAAAGATAAATTAGTAAAGAGCGTGGGTAAGTATAAAAAGATTAAAGAACGCGGTGCGTTAGAATATGCGTATCGTAAGTTGCAGGAATGGAGAATAATCAATAAAAATAAGAAAATGCTGGATAACAGAGGGATAATTAGATGATTTCAAAGAAATGTAAAGGATGTTTAACAGTTGGAGAAAGAAATAACGTATCTACTCCATTCCATCCAGCACCTGCTTGCCATCAATGTCGCAGAAAAACCAATAACGCTAATCATAGAGATTACTATCACAGTCAAGCAGATGTAATACATTCAAGAGCAAGAGATAGAGGAATGGGAATAGCAGAGAAAGATACTGGATGCGGAGGACCAAGAGATGTATTGCCTTCCTATACCAGAAAAGAATTGAAGCAATTAAAAATAAAAACAGTAGGTGAAGCTATAAAGAAGAACAAATATTATCCGGGCAAGGAGAAGGTTACGGCAATAAAGAAAAAGAAATATAGAGGTGATTAAATGATTGACCTAAAAGGCGCGAAGGTGGTTGAAGTATTGATTAGCGAGGATGGGACTACGCTATGGATTAATACAGAGAATGGATGCCAGCTTAGAATACAAGATATAAATAAAATTAAAGTGGACGTAAATGGGTGGTTTGACTGGAGTCTCAAGGCCAAAAAGAAAAAAGCACATACATTCAATTTTAAAGAGAAGAAAAAGAGGTAGAATGAAAGTAGTTTGTATTGCAGATACTCACGGATTGCATAAAGGCGTATCCGTGCCAGACGGCGATTTGTTAATCGTAGCTGGCGATTTCTGCAATCAAGGAACGCTTCAAGAAGCAGTTGACTTTAATAAGTGGCTGATTACATTACCGCATAAATACAAAGTTGTGGTTGCAGGAAACCATGATTGGATTACATACGAAATGAGAAACGTAAAGGACTTCAACTCCAAGATGTTATCGGCCTGTACCTATCTACAAGATAGTATGGTTACTATAGAAGGTGTGACCATATACGGGACTCCGTGGCAACCGGAGTTCTGCGATTGGGCATATAATTTGCCACGAGATGGTGAGGAACTCGACCGCAAGTTCGGTATGATTCCAACAAAAGGCGGACGCATGTTGAACGTGGATATATTAGTAACACATTCGCCACCTTACGGATACTTCGATAAGAACCAAGATGGAGAACGATGTGGGTGCAAAGTGCTTGCTAAACACGTATTGACGAGAATTAAACCGCTATATCACGTATTTGGTCATCTGCATACAGGCGGAATGTGCGATGATAACGGTATTACTTTCGTTAATGCAGCTATACTTGATGACAATTACAATATAAAATTCAATCCACCGACATTTGTGGTCAGGTGTTTGAAATATGAACGATGGTGAAGATTTTATTTTTGGTCTATGGTTAAGAGAAGCTATAGAAGATAACTGTATTCAATATGCATCCTGTGAACATTGTAATACTATAATATACGTACCACATATACGTAATAGTAAAGGAAAAGGATTGAGCGTAGATGGAGTACCATGTCCAAACTGCGGTATTAAAAAATTAAACTTTATGCATTTATACGGTAGTGACTGTTGGCCCGAAACCGAGTTCAAACCAGAAATATGTAAAGATTCAGAAGAAATAGAAGTTAAAAATCAACCTATTAAAATTGAAATAATAGAGGTGTAAACGTTGCCTAAGAAAAAGAAAGATATTGATATGTTCCCCGACCTTACTAAGATAGCCCGGGAAATAATCCAGCAGCAATTACGTATTGCCGAACTTAGGGAGCGTATTACCAAAGAAGAGACAGAGCGATTACAATCGAATAACGATGAAGAAGATACTGAAGATGAAGATACTGTACTCTTTGATACTGAAGAATATATTGTTAACCCAAAATACATAACAGAAGACATAACGGTAGAAACAGATACTTATCCACCAAAAAAGAAAGCCCCTAAAAAGAAAAAATTAAAAGCCAAAGTTGAGCCGCCGAAAAAGAACAGATTCGATTTAATTAACTTGGAGTGATAGAATGACTAAATGTGACTATTGCAATAAAAAGGCTACTAAGTTCACCCAAATATTTTCTAATGGTAAGTTTTGGATTTGTGAGGATTGTTGGGAAACAACCAACGACTACGATGAACCGAAGCGCATAAAGAAACCAAAAAAGAAACCAAAAGCAAAACCAAAGCCGAAAAAACAAAACGAGAAAGATGATACAACAGTACGAGGCCGAAAACTATGGATTTAAAACACGACGATGTGATTGAAGCTCAATATCTAGGAAATACGTGGTATAAAGTAGTTGATAGAGTAGATGATGGGTGGGTTTATGGTTCATATGGTTCTACGATACAAGAAGCTCTTGATGATTGGGTTAAAGGAAATGGAGAGTACATTAAGAAAACTGAATTAAGTTGTGTAACTAAAGTAGTTGGTACATTAATTGGTACATTAAGGCCGCGTCCAATTGCAGAATTGCCAGCTCCGTTTAATATAGAAATAGTAGAGGTATAAATCATGGACGAAATAATACCAAATCTTTATATTGGCGATTTACTGGATGCCAATGAAGTATCATGCAAGTACGGCGATGAGTGGGCGATAATATCAGTGACGGATGCAAGGCCCGATAAGACAGTTGTACCTAAATCATTTCACAAGCGAATTACTAGAATGTTTAACAACGAACTGGATGCGAATCCAAGTGCACTGGATATAATTGCAGTTAGAATTGATGCGTCATTGAAAGAAGGCAAGAAAGTTTTGATTCACTGTTCCGCCGGAATCGAGAGGTCACCACTTACAGTTGTGTGGTATCTATACAAGAAGAGAGGTATGTCGATTAATCAAGCTTACGAGTTGGTTCAACAGAAGAGGCCGATGGTGCAGGACAGGTCGTATTGGTTAAGCAGGGCGTGATTCACTAATGACAGACCTAGAAAGTCAAGACAGCGAATCACGTAAAAATCCAACTCGAATATTTCCTCTTATTATAGGAACCAAAGTGCAGGCTGATGATGGCGATATAGGAGAAAAGGCTAATCGCGTCAATGGTGGATATACTGAAGATGAGATATTCCGAAGATTCCAAGTTATTATCGAAGAATTTGACGACGAAGATGAATTAGATGAATCACCTTTAAATATTATAATTGTAGAGAAACAAGAATAGGGCGTGATTGAAATGGTGCGTCGTGGGCCGAAATGCAAGAAATGCGGACA
>Ga0315288_10002954_pt1 | contig 21697 bp, 19 predicted proteins | sample YL17G11_20_MG_FD_203454 | JGI IMG/M metagenome (GOLD analysis project Ga0315288, IMG submission 203454) | Sediment microbial communities from Yellowstone Lake, YNP, Wyoming, USA - YL17G11_20 | ecosystem: Environmental > Aquatic > Freshwater > Lake > Sediment | place: USA: Wyoming | collected...
AGGCCGACGAGCAAAGCCATCAGGAGGTTCCTCTTGGTGTTGGGCGTGAACGGACCTCCGGGGACCAGCGCCCTGTCGATGATCTTGATGTTGCTCGTCCTCAGGCCTCCGAGCCTGGCGGAAACCAAGGTCTCGTTCTGCTTGGCCACCAGGGAGTTCAGGAGATTCCGCATGTTCTCGACCTCGATCCTCAGGCTGTTGTAGAGGATGGCGTTGCTGTCCATCTTGGACACCTCGGTCCGCTGGGATTCCAGCATGTTCTGCAGGGAAACCTCTTTTTTCTGGGAGGCCCGAAACTCGGCTTCCGAAGCGTCGACGGCCTTCCGGATCTCGCTTTGGAGCTCCGATTTCATGCTGTCCATCCGGGTCCTCAGTTTGATCATCTCCGGATAATCCGGCTTGAAGACCTTGCTCCTCTCGTCGAATTCGTTCTTGGTCTGGGTGTAAGAGGTCTTGAGGCTCTGGATCAGGGGATTGCTGATGAACTGGGGCAGAGCGTCCGCTTTGAGGCCCCTCAGCTCCCGGAAGAGGGACTCCTTCTTGATCCGGTCGACCTGCGCCTCGGTCAGGGCCGAGCTCACATCGGCAAACTTGTTGACCACCGAGCTCTCGTCCTTGCTCAGGAAAAGGAGCTTTTTTTCCTCGCCGTAGCGTTGGAGGTCTCTCTCCTTCGCCCCGAGATCGTCGCGGAGTTTGGCGATCTCCTCGGTCAGGAACTCCGAGGCCTGTTGGGTGGCCTCATAGCGGGATTCGATCGAAAAACTGATGAATTCCTCGACGAGAGTGTTCACGATGTCCGCGGCCAGCACCGGGTGGGAGGACGTGTAGCTGACGTCGACGAGCCTCGTTTCCTCGACCGGCGTGATGCTCAACCCACCGAGCACAGTGAAGGCATAGGCCGAATACGGATTGGGCTGGTACTGGGCTTTTTCGCCGCGGTCCGCCGGCTTCCTCGGCGTGAAGAGCCAACGCAAGGTGACGAGGTTCTTGACACCCTGGAAGAGGTTCGTCCGGGACCGCGTCGCCGCCAAGAACTCCGGCCGGGCCGGGAAGTTCATCTTCTTGGCGACGCGCTCGGCCAGGGAACGGCTGGCCAGGAGCTTCAGCTGGGTGTTGAAGTAGGTCCCCAGGTAATCGGAACGGTAATACCCGCCGTAGTTCATGATGTCCTGGATGTTGAGCATGCTCGAGCTCGGCTCCTCGATCATGATGGACGCCGTCGCACGGTAGAGGCGCGTCGAAGTGAACGAGAAGATGGCCACGAACACCACGAGGACGGCGGCGAAGGTGACGAGGATCCACTTGCGCTTTAGGATGATGTGCCAATATTCCAGGATATCGATCTCTTTTTTTTCGATTTTGTTGTTCATGGACGTTTTCCTTGGTTCATTTTAAATCAAAAGAGGGACTCCGGGACGTAGATCGTATCGTTCTCGAGGAGCTGGACGTCCTTCACCTTGTTCTTGAGGATGCTCCTCACGTTGACCTTGATCTCCTTCTCCTTGCCGGTCTCGTCCTTCCTCTTGATGATGACGCCGCCCTTGGAAGCCCGGTCCGTGAAACCGCCGGCTTGGGCGATGGCCTGGAGGAGGGTCGGGATGTTGGATTTCTTCACCTGGAGGGCGCCGGGGTTCTTGACCTGCCCGAAGACATAGACGACGACGGGCTTATCCACCGGGACGGTGACGATGTCGCCGGCTTCCATGGGAACGTTGAGCTTGGCGTCCCCTTTCAGGAACAGGTCGTCGATGGAGATGCGCAGCGACGTGCTCGAGCCGTCCGGAAGCTGGCGGATGATGACGATCTCGTTCCCGGCGTCACGGGTCAGGCCGCCGGCCTCGGAAATGATCTGCATCAGGGTCTGGCGGCCGAGGAGCTGATAAGGGCCCGGCTTCTCCACCGCCCCGAGCACGGAGACCCGCTTGCTCTGATATTCCCGGATGAAGACCGTCACCTGGGGGTTCTGGACGTATTTCTCCCCAAGAAGCTGTCCCAGCTTCTTCTCCACTTCGGACTTCGTCAGCCCGTCCACGAGGACTTCGCCCAATAGGGGCAGTGTGACCTTCCCATCCTCGGACACGCGGACCGTCCGGCTCAGCTCGTCGGCGCCGAAGACGCTGATCTCGAGGAGGTCCTTGGGGCCGATCCGGTATTCCTGAGTGAACTTATCCTGGGGGACCGCAAGAAACGGCGACAAGATAAACAGAAGGGCCATGACGACTCGCTTCGCTAATTTGACGTTCATTCGAGACTCCTTTGTCATTCGCGCACCGGATATCGGGGATCAGAAATCCTGCGTCAGGCTGATCCCGACGAAGTTCCTCTTTATGTTGAACCCGGGAGCGTTGGACGTCCGGTCAGAGATATTATAGCTCAGCTGGATCCCCGTCTTCTTGACGACTGCGATCGTCACCCCGATCGAATGCGTCCGGTGGACGTCCTTCCTTGAGATCTCCAAGAACGGCTGAACGGACCCGGAGATCTTAAACGGTTCGGGATACTTGAGTTCTCCGTATTGGAGATCGTAATTGATCTTGAAAAACCTGGTTAAATAGAGGGACAGGCCGGCATCTCCCTTGTTCTCAATGTAAAAGAAGGTTTCCTCGAGGTAGGAAAAATGGTTGTCGCGTCCGAGGCCGAAATGAAGCCCTATTCGTCCCAACCGGAAATCTAGGTTGGTGTCGGCGATCAGGCCCGAAAAGCCCTTCCGGCCCGCCGCCTCCGGTATGAACTTCTTGTAACCCAAGGACAACATCCCCCTCGCCCTTCCCATGAAAGGGAAACGAATGCCGGAGGACATCTGGAAGGAACGGGAATTCCGCCACCGGGAAGAGGGGTGCTCGAATTCATACGTTGTGGAACCGACCTTGGTAAAAAAGTAACTCTCGGAAAAAACCCGGTAATACAGTTCGAAATTGCCGGTTTTCTCCTTCCGGTTGAGGCTCCTGGAGAGACGGGCCTCATAGTCGGGTTGGACGATGTCCTCAAAGAGGAACCTGTCGATCGTTCCGGAAAACCCGATGGACGTCCCCCGCGGCGTTTCATAAAAAAAACCCGCCGTCGTTCCTTTGACGGTATCGGTGACCAGCCTCGAAAATTCGCTGAACGCCCTTCTCGTGTGTTTTCGAAAATGGTATTCTCCGGACAGGACGAAGCGGTTGAAAAGCCTCAGTCGGCCCCCCGGGACGAAGCTGTTCGTGAAGGTCCTCAAGCGGTCTTCTTTGACATAATACAGGTATTCGGGATTATCGGCGAACGAAAGGATCAACGACCTCCCCGCCAGAAGATAGACCTTGATCTCGGGGGAAGCGGTGCCCGTGTAATCCCCGACAGGTTTCTTCTCCGACGTCCTAGAATAGACGTTGTCGTCGAATCCGAGGTTGCTCAGCCGGAGCACCGGAAGGACGCGGAACGGCCCGAATTTTAGTTTGACCCTGTCCCGGATCTCGGTCAGCTCATCCTGAAAATTCCTGTAGCTCTGGCCGAACGTGGCGATACAGGAGCCGGATATCCACGCGACGACAAATAAAGTCCGGAGCTTTCTCATTTGACGATCTGCTTTGCCAGGAGATATGCCGCGGCGACGAGGACGAGCCATGGCCAGACACTCTTCCAAATTGTAATAGCGGCTTTTTTCATCGGTCGGGCGCCCAAGAGGCAACGGTCAGGAAAAGTCCGCCGGCCCCAAGTCCGCGGAAAACCCCCGGAACACGTTCATGAAAGACAGCCTCTTGACCAGCGCCAGGATCAGGTCCCCGTGCCAGTCGAAGTCTCCCTTTTCCCGGATAATGGGAATGACGCCGTCGGTTTGGGCAAGGTGGAAAATTCGTTCCATCTGGAGATCGCTCAAGCGGGAACACATCCGCCTAGCCATACGCCCCAGGATTATCTCCCTCTGAACGGCTGTTTTCCAGACGTTCTCATACCTGGAGAGGGCCCGGGCCGTAAAATCGTTCTTCGTAAAGCTCTGGAGGATGACCCCGGCGGCAATGTCCGCTCCGAGCAATCCGAAGGCGACGCCGCCTCCGGTCGTCGTTTTGACTTGTCCGGCGGCCTCGCCGACGGCCAGGACGCGTTCGCCGAAGGTCCTCGAGAACAATCCCTGGGCGATGACCTTGACCTTGATCCCGGCCATAGCCGCCTCAGCCGACAGGTTCGGAAAGGGTGTCTTCATCAGCTGCGAAAGATGGGTTTTAGGATCGCGCCGGGTCAGCATCCCGACCCGGAAACGTTTCCGTCCGGAGGGGACCATCCAGGCGAAACCGCCGGGGGCGACATCCCTGCCCACGAAGATCGTCGCCGGAACATCGATGTCCGCCTCGATTTCCATCTGCGCCCCGTTCATGTATTCCTTCGGCGTGCCGAGGCCGATTTTCTTGTGAAGGCTGTAGTCGATCCCGGACGCGACGACCGCAAGTCGCGAGGAATAGGAGCGCATCTCTCCGTCTCCCGTCCTGGCCGAGATCTTGACGCCATCCTCCGAAATCCGGACATCCTCGGCCTTGGTATCAAGCTCGATGACAGCGCCCTTCTCCGTGGCTTCTTTAGCCAAGTTCCTGTCGAACTTCCCACGGTCCACGACATAGGCGAAAGCCTTGGGATGGCGGTAAACGATGGATGTCCCAAAGGGCGAATTGAGTCGGACCGCCTGGAGTTCGCCGAGGGCGGAGTCCTTGTTCAGCCCGAAATCGTCGAAGATCTCTTTCCCGATGATCCCGGCGCAGACAATGTTGGAACCGATCTCTTCCTTTTTCTCGAGAACCCGGACATGGATCCCAGACCCCGCCAATCGTGCGGCCAGACAAAGTCCGCTCGGCCCTCCCCCGACAATGAGAACATCCGAGTGTTTCATCATGATCAAATCTATTTTTCCAAAACGTTTTGTCTCTATTTAAGTGATTAATTCGAGACTTGTCAACAGAGTCTTCCGAGTAGGCTCAGACTTTATTTGCCCTGGACTCCCATTTTCCCCTGAAGGTGATCCAAAAGGAGAGGGCGATGAGCTTCAGGTCCAGCCAGAAGCTCCTCTTCCGGATATAGAGGAGGTCGTAGCGGAACTTTTTACGCCTGGGCATGTCCCCGGGAAGAAAGACCTGTGTCAATCCTGTCAAGCCCGGTTTCACGGCATGTCTTTCCCTGTACCCAGGGATCTTCTCGATGGCCCTCTCGTCCGGGTTCCCATGAACCTCTTTTTCGTTCGGCCGAAGGGCCCTGGGGCCGACAAAGCTCATGTCTCCCTTGAAGATGTTCCAGAGCTGGGGAAGCTCGTCCATGGCCGTTGCCCTTAGGATACGACCGATCTTCGTCACCCGGGGGTCGTTCTCGGCTGCCTGGACGGCCCCCCTCCCCTTTTCAGCATTCACGATCATGGAGCGGAATTTCAGCGCCTTGAAAATGCGGCCGTCCTTCCCTACCCGTTCCTGAGCATAAAAAATAGGCCCGCGGTCTTGAATCCATACGAGCAGCGAGAAAAGAAGCCAGAACGGCAAGGACAGGACCAAGCCGATGAAGGACAGCGCGATATCGAACGGCCGCTTGAGGAAAAGGGCCTTAACGAACCCGCCGTCCGATGGCTTCTTGCGGTTGAGGAACTTCGTCCCTAGAACAGCTAGGATACCGGCCGTATCGACGCCCCAATCGATGGGGCTCCCGTTCCGGTTCGGGACGAAGCTCTGGAGGTATTCGTCCAGGAAGCCGTAGGCGACGGAGACGAGCCCGGCCCGGAGCGCCCAGCCCGGCTCCCATTTCCGCCCATCAGGGCCCCGGAAAGCACGGTAAAGGAGATAGGCCAGGACGCCGTACTCCAGGAAATGGAGGGATTTTCGGAAGACGATATAGAACACGCCCACGGCCGCTTCGGACGCGTGCGGGAACAGCCATCGGAACACGGCCGTCGAGATCTCATAAGTGATGCTGCTGCTCAGGGCGCGGTTCCCGACCGGAAAGAAGATCGCCATCCAGAGGATCGGCGGCAGCCAGTACTTGAAGAATCGTCCCGTTCGGCTCATGACGCGTCCCCGCCCCCGGTCACGGTCGCCAACAGGGCTTCATAGCGGTCCATGATCATCTTCCGGGAGAAATTATCGACAACATATCGCCTTGCGTTCGAAGCCATTTCGCGGCGCGCGTCGGGATCACCCTTCAGCCTGAGAACGGCCTCTCCGATCCCCGCGACATCGTCGGGCGGGACGACATCGCCGCTCCGAGTCCCACGGATCAGGGCGGCGACCTCGGAATCGGGCGGCGCCAGCCCCAGGACCGGCCGTCCCGCGGCCAGAAAATTGTAGAGCTTCGACGGGACTGACATCTGCGACTTTTCCTTGTCCAGGGGAACAAGGAGGACGTCGCTCGAAGCGAGAAGATGGGGCAGGTCCCCGTAGGGCTGGAACGGAAGGAACTGGACATTGTTCGTCCCGAGTTCGCCGGCCTTCTTTTGCAGTTCCGCCTTTTTCAGGCCTTCGCCGACGATCACGAAGATGACGTCCTTGTTGTTCCTCAACATCGCGGCCGCTTCGAGTACGTGTTTCAGGGCCCGATTGCTGCTGATGCTGATCGTCCCCGAATACATCACGACGAACTTGTCGTGAAGGCCGTATTTCCGGGAGATCGGGTTGTCCTTGGGATAGGGCTTCAGGAAATCGGTGTCCACCCAATTCGGGATCACGGTCATCTTATCCCGGGGAACCCCTTTATCAAGAAGATTCTTCAGAAAGCCGTCACCGATGACGACGATTCGTTCCGAGATCCCGTAGACCCATCTCTCGAGGCCCTGGGCGAAGCGGATCGCCGCGCGGTTCCTGAGAATACCGGATTCGATGGACAGATCGGGATGGATGTCTTGGACGCTGAGCACCACCCGGACGCGCCGGAGCTTCGCGGCGAGGAATCCCGTGAGGCCGAGCTGGAGGGGCGGCGTGCGCAGCAAGAGGATGTCCGCCTTCCGAAGCGTCAGGGCGTTGAGGATCGTCCCCGCCGTGTAGATGTTCCAAGCGATGAGCCGGGCGATGGGGTGCGGTGCCGCATTCGTCCAGAACCGTTTGACAACGAACCCGTTCTCCCGCCGTCGCGAGTAGAAGAGCCCTTTGAGCTCCGGCGGCCGCTGTCTCGGGATCGTCGTCACGACCTCGACGTTGTGCCCCCGCGCGGCCAGGTCGGAGGCCAGCTCGTTGATGAGGATCGGCGCGCTGCCGAAGTCCGGCAGGAAGTACATGGTGTGGATGGAGATCCTCATGTCAGCTCCATCGATCCTGAACGCTCGTCACGGGGACGCCCCCCCCTGGGTCCCCACGGGGGCCTCGATCCGTTCGCCGGACCCCACCGGGTTCTCCTGGACCCACTCCCAAACATAGGCCATGGCCGGGACCAGGAGCAGAAGGTCCACTCCGTAGAAGGCCGCCGTCGATTCGAAGAAGCTGCGGCCGGTCAGGAACCCGATGATCAGGACGGATTGCATGAGCAACGGGAGGTCGGGTCCCTCGACCCGGCGGACCCTCTTCATGAGACCGGATCGCAGGATGAGGATCCAGGCGGCAATGATCGCCGCCAGGAACAGCCCGGCCCCGAACACGCCGGCATGGATGGCCGAATGGAGATAGGAATTGTGCATGTGCTCGGAGTTGAGCATCAGCCTATCCGCGTGGAATCCCCAACCCAGGAAGGGCGAATGCTCGATCTGGACCAGCCCCTTGCGCCAGGTATAATCCCGTCCCGTCAGGAACATAATCTTTTCGACGTGGCCGTGGAGGCGCCACTTGATCCCGGACAGATAGACCAGATAGGTCGCCGCGGGGCCGATGACGAGGAACCTCAGGTCGACTCCTAGGATCAGGACCAGGAGGACGCCGGAGATCGCCAACCCCAACAGGGAGGTCCGGGACCGGGTCTGAGCCAGCATGAACAGGGCCGGCGCGAGCAGGACCCCCCAAACGATCTTCCGTTTCCCTCTTCGGCAGATGAGATATGTAAAGGCGATGATGATCGTTACCAGCGCAAAACGCCCTACGCCGTTGGCACGCATCTCGCCCATGTTGAACGGGAGCCGGTAGAACTGGGAAAAGCGTTCGTCCGAGCCTCCGACACGGAGCACGTCGGGGAAAATGGCGGCGAAGATGAGGACGACGACGACGTTGTTCAAGTAAAGGATCTTCCTGAGCCCTTCGAGAGGGTCCGGCATCTCCACGGCGACCCAGATGACAAGTAGAGGGGCGACGTATTCGCCGGCCCAGTACAGAGCCGTCATCCGGTTCGGGGACAGGAAGACCGAGGAAACCGCGCCAATCGCAAAGTAGGCGAATAAAAAACCCGTGGGTATCCGGAAAAATGTGAATCCGGGCCTCTTGACCAGCATCCACATCAGGCTCAAATAGACGGCCACAAGCGGAAACAGGGCCCGGATGGCCTGAAAGAAAGCTAGGGGATCGGATAGCCCGCCGCTTAATTGAAGATTATAGATCCCCGTGAACATGCCTCCCCAGACAAGGAGCCAGAGGATGCCGGTGAAGATCATTGTACTATCGATCCTTTGTGACCAGGTCCAAAAGTCCCTTCCGGCTCACGGCCTTTTCATAGATATCGCGCATCCTATCGCCGAGCCGGTCCCAGGCATAGAATTCCAGGGCCCTTTTCCGCCCTGCGGCTCCCAGTCTGTGCCTTAAAGCGTCGTCCGCACAGAGCGTCTCCAGAGCCGAAGCCATCCCCTTGATCACGGAATCCCGGCTCTCTGGAATCACTTTAATGCCCCAGGCTTCCTCGACATGGGCTCCCGGGCCTCCTGAATCCAGGACGACGACCGGAATGCCCGAGCCCATGGCCTCGACGACAACGGCCCCTCCCCCGTCCCTGAAGCTCGGGAAGAGGAAGACGTCGGACGACCGCATGTTCGCCAAGACCTCGCGACGCGGAAGCCAAGGAAGGATCCGGATCTTGTCCTCGAGGCCGAGACGGGAGATAAGGCCCCGGATCCGCACCTCTTCGGGGCCCTCGCCGATAATAACCATCTCGGATGCCGAGTGTTTTTCGGCGAAGACGCCGAAAGCCTCGACGGCCAGCGAAAATCCCTTCAGACGGTGGAGTCTTCCGGCTGTAATGACCTTGAACCGCTCCCCGTTCCTTCGTGGTCCCGGCCCCTCGTCGACGAAATCTTCGGCGGCAACCCCGTTTACCGGAAAATACAGGACCTTATCCCGGAACTTTTGGGGCATCCGGGCCTGCGTTTCCCGATTGCAGACGAGAACGGCCCTGGCTTTCTTCAGGCATCTCTTCCGAACGCGCATCTTGCGGCCGACTCCTTGGGCGCAATTCCTGGCAGACTCCGCGAACCGCCCGTATAGAGAATATTCCTTGAGAAGGGCTTTGGGAGTCCTCTGTCCGCCGCCTACGGGTCCCCAGATGAACGGGATCGGGATAAACGCTCCGATGAAGCTTGGGATCCAATCGTTGCCGAACGTGAGATGGTGAGCCGCGTCGAAATGAACCTCGCGATGCAGCTTCCTGGCCACCCTCCAGGCCTTGATCTGCCAAAGATAGTAATAAATCCGCTGTCCGAACTCGATCCGATAGAGCCATTTCATGGCCCGAGGAAGCTCCACGAAATGGAACCGGGTGTTCGACAAAAGCTTCGCTCCCAGCGCTTCAGAGATCCCCGCCTCGTTATAGCTATGGGTGATCACCCAGAGGTCATGGAACCGGGCCAGCTGCTCCATGAGCCTCCATCCCGTCAGGTCCTCCCCGGGATGGAGCTGGAGGGATCCCGTCGGGTTGCAGGCATAAGCGGAAACGAGGATCTTCATAGCCTAGCGCGCGTCAGTGAACGAAAGCATCCTCAAATGGGGCTCACTTTTCGTCCCGTTTTCCCACGATACGCATCAACGAGGCCGATCACATGCGCCGAAGCGAGTCGACGCTCTCCCATGATAAGAGCAACAAGGGCCCGAACGAGACGGGAGACAGGATAGAACATGTGGAACAAGATCCGATAACCGAGGGGGAGGAAATCCTTAGCAAGGAACAACCGATTACGGCAACTATAATAGCATGCCAAGGGCTCGCTTACGCCACCCCTGCTGATCCTATGATAGATCACGGCATCCCTGGCGAGTACGAGACGGTATCCAAGTCTTTTCACCTGCAGGCAGAAATCCTGATCCTCCGCATAAAAAAAGAACTTCGGGTCGAAAAGACATCCTCTTCTGGCTCTCAAGACCTCGGCGGCCTCGCGATTGATGAGCATTCCTCCTCCGCTCGCTTCATCGATTTCCCAGAACGATTTCGATGCCTTAAATAGAGAGCAGCGGAACAAGATATCGACGTAAAACATATTCCTTACGAAATTCAAGCCGGCGAACTGAATCGTCTCGTCCTTGTTCTTGATGAGGCATCCGACCAGCGCTGCATCAGCTTTTCGAACTGCAGCCAAACACGCAAGAATAGTCTCATGACCTATCCTGGCATCATTATCAAGAAAGAACAAAAACTGCACAGCCTTATCCTGGAGAGCCCAATCGGCTCCAACGTTCCTGCCGACCGCCACACCGAGGTTTTCATCGAGTTTTATGAGGGCCAAACTGGGAGTTGTCGGGAAAACATGAATCCGGGCCTTAGGGCCAACGCTGGTCATCCAAGGCGTCAGGATCTGGCCTGAATGTTTGGATTCCAGGATCATCCAGTCAAGAATGGCCTCGGCAGATCGATCCGACGATCCGTTATCAACGAATACGATCGAATGATCACCTATTGCAAATTGCTTAAGATTGGCCAGACACTCGAGGCTTTCCTTCAAGCCATTCCAGTTGACGATGATGATGGCGACCTTGTTCGACCAACCCGAAACTTGATGCAAGGGGCCCATTTTAAAGAAGCCTCATATCGGGGCGGGCCCATAAGGATTCCGTGCATTCGAACATATTCATTCTCCCTCTCTTGAAATGGCAGCTTTTGCCAAGCCCGTCAGATTTCCTATGAAACGCTGAAAATGATACGCGTACATTTTCCGGACGGCGAGTCCGAGGTTCAATAAGGTCCTGAGCCAAAGGGCGAACACGCATCTCGCAACCGAGAGTTCCGGATTCTTCCTGACGAAATAGAGCCGATTACGGACCTCCCTGAGTCCGAAAGCGAATCCGTTCCCCCGGCCGCAAGCCCCGGGAAAATGGCTGTAACGGGAGCCGGGGACTATGACCAGCGAGAATTCCTTCCCGACCCGATAGCTGAAATCGAGGTCCTCCAGATAGCTGTACCCATCGAACCATTCGTCGAACCGGAACGACTCGAAGACGCGCTTCCGCCAGACCACCGCCGTCGTGGGGAGCCAATCGGAATGCGTCACGACTTGGACGGGGCCTATCATCGTTTGAAAGCCCGAACGCATCACGACGCCCTTCCGAGAGCTGTAGAGCCCGAGGATCTCGGCCAGTCGGGATGTCTTGAGGAACGGCCACTCGAGGGGAGGATGGTTGGTCATGTTCAGGGCCGCGCCCCCGATCCGATCGGATGCCTTGTTCCAGAACGCCATCATGTCCTCGATGGCACCGGGGTCAAGGACGACATCGTCATCCAGGAAACCGACATAGGCGATATCCTCATCCACCGCCGACAATCCCATGTTCCTTTGTCTGGCGATGGAAGGCTTCAAGGTCCTCAGACAGATCGGGTTCAACGCGGGAAATCCCATGACCACATCGTCCACGGAATCCCTCCCGCCGTCGACGACAATAACCCGGTCCGGCTTGCGGGTTTGGTCGTTCAGGCTCTCCAGCATGCGTCCGATCTCACGCCGCCGATCCCGTGTGGCGACGACCAGCGCTATTTTGTCACGAGTCATGATTTGCGGCGTCCGCCGATGCAGCCCGTTTCCTCATCCTCCGGACGGTCCTTTGTCTCAAGGCCCAGGAAGGAAGTCTTTTGATCGCATAGACAAGGTTGAGCGGATCGCTCAGCCCGCGCCGCAGGGCCTCGTTCCAGCGCTTCTCCTGCAGGGCGACCGTGAACAGCCTATGCCTCGAGACCCTTCCACTCTTTTTGATCAGCGATCGGGTTTCGGGGTCAAGCCAGGGAAGACCGCTCAATTGGGCGCAGGCTTCAACCTGCGTCGCGATGCTGTGATAGCTTGTGCTGTCGGACCCTGAAGAGATCTGATAATAGTAGAGGGGCTCGTTCAAGATCACGTATTCAAGTCCGCATTCATAGAGCTCGAACAAGAAGCAGAGCCATTCGTGTCCTTTAAATTTTTCGACGAAAACGATGTTCCTGTCCTAGACGATATCCGACGGGAACATAGGCAGGACGGATAAACCGTACCTGACGAGGTCCGCGAGCGTGACGCGATGGTGGCCCCGCGCCCTTATGCCCCGGACATCGAAAAGCGTCCTCCAAGGGATGAGTTCGTTACGGTCGCCGGAAAAGCATAGCATGAGATCGCTCCCGACGAAGACGTCCTTGCGATCCCGGGCCACCTCCAGGAGCTTCGAGAGCCTCTCTTTGTACCAGACGTCATCTGCGTCCATGGGAGCGATCCAATGACCCTGAGCGGCGGCCATTCCCGTATTCCGGGCCTCACATATGCCCTTGTTCTGCTCGTGCGCTATCAGATGAATGCGTGTGTCCCGGAATTTTCGAACCCTGTCCCGCGTCCGTTCCGTCGATCCGTCATCAACGATGATAACCTCGAAGCCCTGATAGGTTTGTCCAAGGACGGATTCTATGGCTTGACCGATGAAGTCTTCCGCATTATATGGGGGAATGAGAACAGATACGACGGGTTTCATCTCAAAAGGTGTCGGGGAATCCTTTCTGTTCCAGGAACTCTTCGACGGCGCGGCGGATCTCCTTATGATAAACGTCCCAGCCGAACCGCTCCGCCCGACTTCTTAAATGGGCCAGCAACCGTTCCTGGGACAAGCCGTCGGCGAGGACTCTGCCGATCTTCTTGACCGCCGACGCCTGATCGTCATATATCAAATCGGAATGATCTGCGATCTCGACCTGCCCTCCCCCGTTGGGAACCCAAGCGATCCCTCCAGATTTGACCACCTCGGCGACACCCAATCCGAACGCTTCATTCCGGCAGCAGGAGATGCCGAACTTATGGGAGGCGATGAAATCCCTCTTCCTTTCGCCGGCCATTTCCCCTTCCCTATGACACCATCCGTCGTTGGCCCGACAGAGAGAAAGGATTTTATCCGCATAGGCCACATCCTCGATCCAGCCGATGATATGGAGGTGGATATCCGGAAATTCCTCCCGGACCCGGCCGACGATACTTATCGCATCCTCGATCCGCTTGAACGGGGTGAGCTTGCCGATACAGACAAAGCCGGGCTCCTTCCCGTCCCACGGCACGACGGGAAAATCCCCCTTGATGAAAGGATAGATGACGCGGGAATCCATCGACAACGATTCTCTCAGGACCCGTTGAGACCAGAAGGAATTGGCGATCGTCAGATTGGAGCGGATCATCTTCCATGATGGTGAATAGATGGCAGCACTGATTCCCAAGTAGAGCCTTCGTAGCAGGTTCTGCCTGTAGAAAAGCCCGGGCGCCTCCATGGCGGAGTTCTCATAGAAACCGCGCCTTAAATCATCCGAGAAAAGGAAATCCGCCACATACTGCATGCCCCGCTGTCCGAAATCCATGACGTTGTACGTCGAGAACATGACGTCATAGTCCCCGGCTACCCGGCGGCAGAATCTTCCGATATATGCATGTCGAATGGCCGTCCAGCGGCGCGTCCGACCAAGAAAAGGATGTGGGATCTTGACGACCTTGACGTCTTCAGGTTCGATCGATGTCCCCCAATAGGAATTAAGAGCCGCAAAATCCGGCTTCCCAAAAGTGATGAGATCGACAGCATAGCGGCCCTTCAAGGCTTCGAGGATCCAGATCGAGGTCGAACCGGTCCCTTTTCCGCGTTGTCCAAGCATCGCGTCAACGACGGCTATCCTTGCTTTCGCCATTGCCCCGTTACCCCTGCATAGCCGTCCCTCAAGCCCTCGGCGACAGCGAACGCTTCCCGGGACCGCCCCATCAGCAACTTCCAAAGGATCACCCGAATCCGGGCGAAAGGATAATTCAATCGGAAAAATTGGAGATCCCATCCGGACAAGACGCTCGTACCGATGAGGTAGGAATTCCTTGTTGTGTAGTACAGAAACATGGTCCCCTTTTGGTTTTCCGGCGTCGATCGGGAGACTTTATGATAAGCCACGGCCTTCTTGGAGACCGCGATTCTTAATCCGAGCTTCAGGGTCTGCAGGCAGAATTGAGTCTCCTCTCCGTACAGAAAGAGCTTCGGGTTCATATAATATCCATAGCGGCGGCGATGAGCTTCGAGAGCTTCTCTGCGAATGAGCATCGCGCAGCCATTGACCTGGGTGGAGAGTTCATCCATAAGGGGATTGCCGTGGGGTCTGCGGAACGATCTCATGTAAAAGGCCCCCGGCGGGCGATTGTCGCCCGAAAAAAGGACCCGCTCTCCGGCAGCATCCTTGATAAGGCAGCCGACGATGGAGGCATCCATATTCCTGGCGGTCGCCACGGCTTCGGAAAGGCACTCCCTCTCGACCCATGCATCATTGTTCAGCAGAAGGATATAGTCGGGAGGATGGAATTCTTTCAAGATATGCCTGATCACAACATTATTGCCCTCGGCGAAGCCGAGATTCCCCTTCATAGCAATCAAGCGGATGTCCATCCCGGCATTTCCTGGCGTAAGTCCTGTCCCTTCCCGGTCGACCGTCTCCTCACCCATGGTGTCCGCTGCCTTCAAACCATCGTCAGAGCGCCTTTCGACTGATACATCGGCAAAAACGATACCGTTGTTTTCGCTCCAATTCCTTATCCTTTTCACAGAATCATCGCGCGAGCCGTTATCCATGACAACGACGCGAAAACGGGGATACGCCAGCCGCGTCAGAGACTTCAGACAATCCAGTGTATCCCTCCAACCGTTCCAGTTCAGGACAACGATGACCACGGAGGGAAGATCCGGCCCGGACGAGGACAAGTGCCCCGGTTCCATTCACAAGACCTTTCCGGAGGGAATGAATGTCCTAAGTTTGAGGATCCAATCTCTTTCGACCTGCGTCAGAGCATAAAACCAGACGACGGGAAGGAATCCAGACATGATTACTATAAATCCGAAAACCCTCCACGAAAATCCGCCTACAATGGCCCCGGCCGCGGCCAGAGCCAGGATCGCGAAGGTCGCCTGAGCCATTCCTTCCCGGATCCATTCAGACATCTTCAGGATCCCGATTCTTCCGGCTCCCACAAACAAAAGCGCCATATCCAGGGTCACCCGAATCGCCCAGGCGATGGCCGCCCCGCGGATCCCGAGAGCCTTGATCAGGGCCCAGCAGAGAGGCACGTAGAGCATCACCTCAAAGAGGTGAAACTTCGCGGGAATATCCGATCTTCCGGAACCCAGAAGGAATCCCATGGGAATGTTCGCCAGGGAATTCAGGAAGAATCCGAAAGCAAGGATTTGAAAGACCAAGGTGCTTTTGGACGCGAAATTCATTCCGAGCCATATGGCCAAGATATCCTTAGCGAACAAGACCAGCCCAACGGTCAGGGGCCCCATGGCCAACATGACATATTTCACGGACCGGGCGAATAAAACTTTCATCTTCTGGTCATTTGCCCCGCCGCGAAGAGCACTGAAGGCCGGGAACAGAGTCGTGATCAGGCTCCCGGGGATGAATCCAATGCGCGAAAGAGCTTCATAGGGAGCCGTGTAATAGCTGACGGCGGACACCGTGATCAGGGACCCTATGAGGAAGCGGTCCACGTAAATGAGAAGGGGGTTGATGGTGTTCGAAACCGTCACCCAACCTCCGAATTTCAACAGAGGTACGACAGAATCCTTATGGATTGACGGCCGACATCGGAGCTCGGGAAAGACCCTGAAATTCAAAGTGACCCAGGCTATAAAGGTCAGAATCCGCGATCCGATCAGGAGGCAGATGATCCCCGGAAGCTTGAATCCGATGAGGGCACCGAAGACGGGGAGAAGATAGGAGGCGGCGCTGGTGATGACCTTGATAAAATTGACTAGATCGAATCTCTGAGCCGCCTCCAAGGATCCCCTGAAGGAGGATGAGACGAAGGCGAGCGGCAGGGAAAACGCCATAAGAACGAAACTCATGTTGGCTTCCCGGAGAAACTCCGGAGGAATGTTTAGGACATGTTTCAACAACAAGGGCGTAGACAGGAAGAACAGGAGGCCTCCAGCCAAGCCCAGAATGAGCTGAAATAGGACCGTCGTCCAAAGAAAATGGGGAATTCGATGACGTTCTCCGCTTCCCATCATTTGGGCGACGAATTTCGTCGTCGCGGGTCCCAGGCCGAAATCAAAAATCCCAAAGTAGCCAAAAGCGACCCATACCAACGACAGGATGCCGAACCGGTCTGTCCCCAACGACTTGATTACAAAGGGTATGGAAGCTAGCCCGATGATAAGAGGGATCCCTTGGCCGAAGAGGTTGAACAGCGCCCCCCTCGCCAATAGGGTCCCACGAATATCGAGGCCAGGCGGGCATTCTCCGATGGAAGGGAAACCCCGCTCAATCGGAGGATCAATCCTTTTGTGGAATCTCATGGCTTCGTTGTCATAACCATCTGATTGGGATAACCAGGACCCGGAGAATAATCAGCAAGCTACCGCCGTTGGCATAATCTATCTATCTCGATTGTGAAGAAATACTAAGCTCTTGCGAAGACTAGAAACCAGGTGCTCCTGATTATATCCGAAGCCGGGCGGGAAATCGAAGGGTTTGTCATATTCGTCTTCCGGGCGAATCTTAGCCCGCCCTCCCAGGGGCCACAATCGTCCGAGGGGATGAATCCCGGGGTGAAAATTCTCCCTCGCCCCTCACCCATAGGGGTGAGGGCGGAACGTGTCTCCCCGCCCCCCTATATCGGCGTCGGTCAGGACTTCCACTAGTTCCCGGGCCAGACGGTACGGTACCGAGTTGCGGTTGGCCTCGAAGGCCACTAGGCAGTCTTTGGAGACATGCCGCCTGGTTGGTGATGTTCGTAATCCAATCCAGAAGGCAGGTGTTGAGATGATCGAGACTCTCGAACGACTTTCCCCGCATGAACCGCTTGACGTACTTGACGCCCGACTCGACCTTGCATTTGGTTTAGGGCCTCTAGGGTCGATGAGGCCGCGGTTGGAAGCCGTAATACCGGCTGAAGTCCCAGAAGGCCGGGCTCCACTCGAAGCGGGAGCCTTCGAAGTCCCGACCGAGCACCACCAACTTCAGGTTGTCGTTTCTCGTGCGGAGCGCCGCCGAAATAGTTGAAGGCTTCTTCGTGAGAATGGAGGAAGACAGGCTGCTTCTCGTCCCATGCGGCCGCGGCGTACATCCTCCGGCTATAGCCCAACGTCATGACGAAAAGATGGACCTTGACGCACTTTCCTCCGATCCTCGTCCAGCACTCCCCCCAATCCGCATGCCCCTGCCGCCCCCTGCGGCGTCTCAAACAGGGCCATCGCTTCCTACAAGGCTTCCTCCCGCAGCGGCCTGACGAATCGACGAACGGTGTCAAATCCGCCCGAATAGCCCAAGGCCTTGATTTCCTCGAAAACGCGTCTCGCAACGGATTAGGGGTGGGGGTGGTTACCATCATAACATCGTGAACTCTATACAGGCTTTATTGGGCTTGCGACAGGGGGCCGATGACCTCCCCCTTAAAAGGGAAAGGGAACGTTTTGATGAGTCTCCCTTCTTGTTTAACCGACAGCCGTTTATGAACCGTTGAGATCGTTGCGACCACATACTGCCCTTCAAGCTTTCTGGAGACGAAGTAACCGGCGCCGTTAACATCGATCCGGCCCGATCGATCGACCTTTCGGACGAACGAGACTTTGCCCTTGGCGATGGGAAGCTCAAGATGCCCGGATGCGTCCCGGTAGGAGTCGAGCGAAAAGCCTTCGGGGAGATGCCGGAGAGAGTCCCAGAGACGGCTTCTGAGGATCCCCGGGAACCGGGTCCCGTGTTCGGCCTGAGTGAGGTTCCTGTTGGGCTTTTGGAAGTGATAGTAGCTGAGGAAGCGCTCATTACATCTTCGAAGCGACCGCAGGTCAGGACAGGGGTGTCTATGAGGGACCCTGTCTTGCCACAAGCCGTTGAAGCTCTCCATGGCGGCGTTGCAGCCGGGCTCCCCTTTGGGGATGAAGAATATGTGGATGCCCAGGAGGAGATGGAGGCGGATGACCTGGGAGAGGCTGTAACGATAGCGTCCCCCTCCGGAAGCGGACATCTCGTTATCGAACTGGGAGGCCTTTGGAACACCCATAAAGCCCCAAGAGGCAACAAGATGCCGGCAGAGAGAGATCGTCCGTTTATCGACGAACTGGCTGGCGACGACCGTATGTCCTGCCACATCCACCGTGTGGAAGGAGAAGAACCGGGTGACCCCGCCCGGCCCGCGGAGATGTCTCGGGCCGACAAGGTCGGTTTGATGGAGATCTCCCATCCGTTCGGCCCGGAGGTAGGGATAAGGCGGCCCGTTAGATGTCCTTTTCGACTTGCCCCTTCTGGTCTTGCCCGCCCAGACCAGGATCCTCTCGATCGTCGGGATGGACGGGATGTTTCGAATCCCCCGTTGGCTGAGTTCCCAGTGGATGGCCTCCGCGCCGATACCCGAGAAGGCGGAACGACGGGTCTTATGAGCGACCAGCTCGTCCCGGATGGAGATGACCCTTTAAACCATCCGATCGGACGTCTTCTTCCAGACGCGCTTGGGCGTACGGTCTCGGTCCCTGAGCCCTTTAAAACCCTGTCCCCGGTATCTTTGAAGCCACTTGCTGAGCCAACCGCGGCTCCTGTTGACCTCTTCCAGGGCCTGCTTAAAACTGCCCGTTTCTTCATGGATCCGAACAACCTGTCTGCGAATCGCATATTCCGATCGATCGTTCATCGCCTTCTGCTCCTTCCGATACGCTTCGGAAGAAGTGTAGGCGATTCTTTAAAGAGTTCACGATGTTGTGATGGAAACCCATTAGGCATTCAATTAAAGTAAATAACCACGATTAACGTAAAAGCGAAGGTTGGGAAGAATCGGAGCCTCTTTTATAGCTGTAAATCCGTTCTACTTAGTTCTTCCATATAGCTTGATGACCGATATTCCATTGTGATACACAATAGGCATATGAATGACGGACATTAAGATAAGGAGGGGGGATGAAAGATAGCAATTTGATTGCCGGCAATAAGGGCTTAATCATTCTATTGATCCTGGCCTTTTTATTGAGATTAGTCTGGATAATCATTTTCCCCTCGTTGGACCTGGAAGCGGATTTTTTCAGCGACGCAAAGGATTATGACCAAACGGCTCTTGGCCTAGTTAAAGGGCAAGGCTATCATAATCAAGGTTTTCACGCTTACAGACCGCCCGGATATCCATTTTTCCTTGCCGCAATATATAAGATCTTCGGCCATAATTATTTTGCGGTAAAGATCACGCAGGTGGCTTTAGGGACAACATCAATTCTTCTTCTTTTTTTAATCATTCTCCGACTTCTTGGGCAAAAAGTCGCGATTATATCCGCTTTATTTTTTTCGTTTTATCCTGAGTTCCTACGCTATCCGACAGAGCTTCTTTCCGAAACCTTATTTATCTTTTTAATATTGTTATCATTGTTTTTAGCTATCCGCAGCATCGACTCGAATTCGATGGTTTTTCCGCTGTTCTCAGGCGGATGTCTCGGATTGTCAATCCTAACCCGTGAAATCGGCTTTGCTCTCTTGCCGGTTGTATTCCTGCTGATCGTCAAACGGCAATCAGCCGCCCCTGAAACTGGCCGTCGCCTGAGAAAAGCGTTCCTAATTTTCATTGCCACGGCGATCGTTGTTCTACCCTGGACGATAAGGAATTATCTGATTTTCCATCAACCAATAGTTGTCTCTACGAACGGAGGCATCAATTTTTATATCGGGAATAATCTATCCGCAACTGGAACATATAATTTCAAAATCCCTCCAGTCGACAACCCTTCTGAACAACAATCTTCCGATAATTCCAACGGGAATTTCCTATACGAACTTCAGCTAAACAGTAACGGCTATCGGGAAGGATTCAAATTTATTAAGCAACATCCAGAGTTTTTTTTGCGCGGTTTAATCAAGAAAGCGAAGCTCTTCTGGATGCCGCCTCTCCATCAAATCGATTTTAATCAAAACACTCTAAGATCCCTTTACCGAGTTCTTTGGGCGACATCTTACACGTTCCTCCTCGTATCCGCCGTCCTGGGCCTTGTTTATTTAATAATGATCCGGGCAACGATATGGCAGCCGATTCTTTTGTGGATTTTACTGGTTATGGGAGTCCATCTCCTTACATATTTGGACTCACGCTATCGACTTCCGGTAATGCCGTTTATGATATTCTTCTCTTCCGCAGCTGTTGCCCGGTGGTTGCCCCTCAGAAAAAAAGAAGCCTAATAAAGGCACGGCTCATACTTTCTGCCTTATTGATCTCGTTTTGACAATCCCCGACAATAAGGTTATATAACGCTTGGAGAAACAAGAGAGAATGGCGAATATTCGATCCGGGAAGGGGAAAAGGGCCTGTTTTTTATTTATCATCGCGTTGACGGCCATTTTCCTTCCCTTTGACGCCCAGGCCCAATCCGCCCAGGCGATAGATCCCTTCTACCTCAGGATGTTCGAGGACGGTGAAGCTGCGTTCGTCGCCGGCGACCACGCCAAAGCCGTCAAGGACCTGGAGGTCGCCGTTTTCGGACTGTCGACCGACCGGGTTCGGTCGGCAAAAGCCTGTGTTTATCTTGCCCTGAGCTACAACACGCTGAAGAACAGGGACAAGGGCCGCTTGTTCCTGGTGCGGGCTGTCGGGCTTGTAAGCAAGGAAGGCCTAGAATCTCTTGGCCTGGACAAAGCCGCATTGAACAGCTACGAACGGCTGGTTGAGGACTTCCGGATCACACCAGGCGCGCCTGAGGAACAAACAGGGGTCGTCTGGAAGAATGCCTTCGTGGAACCTCCTGCGCAAAAAACAAGGCCTCCGGTCGATCCGTCCAGGGTCAGGGAGCTTGAAGCCCGGCTGAAGGCCTCTCCGGATGACCCGGCCATCCGATACGATTTGGGTTCGCTCTACTTCGAGCAGAGAGCCTACAAGAAGCTCGTCGGGATCATGGAGGGCCTCCTCAAGAAGCATCCGGAGGAGATTGACGCAACTTTCCACCTTGCCAGGGCAAGTTTCTATCAGAGGGAATTCCGGAAGGCCACCGACGGGTTCCACAAGATCATCAGCCCGGCTTCGGAGAACCAGGTCACCAAGGACATGGTCCTCCGGTCCACGATCTACATAACGCTGTGCCTGAATGCCCTGGGGCAGAAAAAGAGCCTGGATTCCTATCTGGATTACCTCGACCGGAACGTCCCCCTGGCCGAGCTCAAGCGGCTCATCGCGGAAGAGGGACTCGAGAGGGCCTGGGCGCTCCTCAAGGCCCAAAGCAACTAGTCCGCGGTCTTCGGTCGCCAGTCTACGGCCGTCAGTCATCAATCATCAGTCTTCAGTTTTAAGTCATCGGTCGGCTGGGAAGGGCCCGGACCATGTCCCGTTTCCTTGACAGGGTGAGACCCCTCATCTATACTGAATTTTTATCCTCGGGACCGAGATCATGACACAATTGGAAAAGGCCAGGAAAGGGACATTCTCCCACCAGCTCCGGAA
>Ga0315288_10002955_pt1 | contig 21696 bp, 29 predicted proteins | sample YL17G11_20_MG_FD_203454 | JGI IMG/M metagenome (GOLD analysis project Ga0315288, IMG submission 203454) | Sediment microbial communities from Yellowstone Lake, YNP, Wyoming, USA - YL17G11_20 | ecosystem: Environmental > Aquatic > Freshwater > Lake > Sediment | place: USA: Wyoming | collected...
TTTCAAGGCAAACCCGCTGCATCTTGGGCAGACGCCAAGGATGCGGCTTACCAGTCTACCTATGACAAGGTGAAGGGTGAGCACGGGGCCAAGGATGCCGCAGTTGCGGCGTCTGAGAGTGCCAAAACCTACGATCGCTACGTGAAGCAAGAGGTAACATGAACCGCCTATTTTCAGTTCGGCGTAGACGTCCCAACATCGTAGATATCGACACGCCGAAAGTGTACGGCGTGGATGGGTACCGACTCAAATGGGACACAAACTTCGATGGGGCCTTCGCCACCACATTTTTGACGTCCACGAACGTCGGATTCTTGGATGATGCGGTAAACCGCAATGTCATCGAGACCCAGCCGGTAACGGACAAGGTGCGGATTGTCTTCAATCCGGCGACCTACTCGATCACCGACACATTGCCTTTCTGGCTCAAGTTCGTTCAGGTCATCGGGGGCGTAGAGCAGACCCCGGGTGCCCCGACGTTGGTCCTACCGGACGCCTCCCACCATGGTGTGGGTCTGGTGACGATCCACGGGGACGCTCCGAGTGGTGCCACAGTGGCCAATTCTCTCCAAATCGATCTACCTATGCTCATGCAGGATTTCAGGGTTCATAACGAATCTACTGCAAGGGATTTGTATCTTGCCACAGAGGCAAATGGCCCTGAGGTGATGGTTCCGAAGTCGTCTGACATTCAATCTTTGAGCTTCTTGGCTACACAGGGGTCTATCTATGTCCGCAGTCTAGGAGGTACCGCCACATTCTCGCTGTCGTTCACGTTGGCCTTCCCTCGCTAAGGGTAAGAACGAGTAAAGGTTGGTCGTGTGTATCTCATCAATCAACTATCCTTGCAGGTTGCGCAGCAGCTATTCATAGCTGCGAACCGCTATCGCGTAGGACAGAACTTGGTGGGTCTCAAGAATGGAGTTAATCTAACGTACCGCACGCCAGGTTTGGAGAAGTTCTCGCACAACCTGCCCTTCCTGGACATCTCGGTCTACTTCAACGGCAGTCGTCTAGCGCTGCTTGATGACTATATGGTCATGGAATCTGGGGGCTTTGGGACGGGGTTCGACACGATCGTTTTGGCGGTACCGCCCCCGTTGTCGAATGATCACCTTCTCGCTGACTACATTTTGCAGGTGCCGTGATGGCAATAACCCTCAAGCGCTACAACAGTATCCGCCGAACGGATGATGTAGACGATCAGCAGGGTTCCCCGGCCATCCTGGGCGCACTTGTTGCGTCCACGACTCAAGAGGAACTGCAAGTTTTCTTTCTGAGTCGTTTGCGCCAGGTCATCTTCGGCGAGACCAGCGTTGAGCACTGGTATGACGATTTCCTGGGCGACGGGATCCTGAGCCTCAAGGACCTGTCCGTAGGGGCCGGGGTGCAGCTCGTTCGCGTTGGGGTTCCTTTAGTAGGCCCGCTTGATGGTACGAACCGTGTTTTTCGCACGACCCCCGACCATTTTGTTCACGACTTGAGCGGTAGTGGGAAAACGATTGAGGTCTGGCACAACGGTAGACGACTGGTTCAGACCGCGACGCAGAATCCAGGTGTCGGTGATTACTGGGTAGAAGAATCCGGCGGCGTAAGTACAGGGTACGACACAATAAACCTTTTGACATTTTCCCCTGTTGGTAGATCAACCCTTGTGGCCAACTACCAACGGGTCTGAATTAGGGAGTTTCAATCATGGCGCAGTTCTCTCGGTATAATGCATTGAGCCAACTTTTGGATGTGGCGGGCTCAGAGCGGCAGGCGGGCGATCGTCTGTTGACCGATGAGACGGGGGGCCTGGGCTCTCCCATCATCCTGAACTCAGGCGTTGTGGCCACGATCACGGCCTTCGCAAACCCGAACCTCACGGTGGGTGGTTTGACTGGTCAGTCGGCAGCCAGTATCGGCACGCTCATCTCGCTCCGGAATGCTGAGAAGGCGGGCAACAACGGCGTTTTCCGTGTCAACGCCAACTCCAGCGCCACGGTCAATATCCTGACTAATGCCAGCGGGTACTTCCCGGATGGCAACACCGGCAGCTTGATCTGGGAGCAGTACAACGCTGGCATAGCGGCTTCGATCGGTGCTGTGACGTTAGGTATCGTGACCATCACGGGCCTCCAGAACATGACCGCGAACTCGGTTGGCGGGTTCATCACGATTTCTGGGGCAGCTTCCGGAGCGAACAACGGGACCTTCCTGATCACTGAATTCGTCTCGGCCACGAGCGTCAAGTACGCCAACTCTGCCGGTGTGGCTTCGGACGCGAACAACCCGGCTATCGCGTGGGTTGAGCGTCTGCCCTACACCCTGAACGATGACTTGGATCTTGAGCGTTCGGACCGTACGTACATCAAGGGCGTCAACTACGACCAGCCGGTCCCGTCCTACACTCGCCCGACTCTCGTGGGCGTGAACATCCCGGTCAATCTTTCCAACATCGCGGGCAAGACCCTCGATGCCCATGCGAAGTCGATCAACAAGGGGCAGTTCGAGTGGCCCGTAGAGGTCACCCTCACGAACCTCTACGGAGCTGGCACGCTCAAGCACGCGGACTCCAGTGACACCACGGGTATACCTTGCTTCGATGCTGCCCCGTTCACGAGTGACTGGACGAGCTGCTTCGTTCAGGTTGTGGACGAGAACACGGGCGATGAGCTGGAGGTTCAGGCTGGTCCGCAGCAGGGGCAGCGCATCTTTGGTCAGACCTACGGGGGTGCTTCAAGTTCACCCAACAGCGTTGAGGTTCGTTGGTACTCGTGTGCCCTGAGCGAGAACATCGCCACCTCATCTACGGCGTACTCTTGGGAAAAGGGCGCTTCTGAGGCTAAGACCGGCACCACATCCGTGACGGTCGTTCCGGGTGTTTCCCCGGCTTCGGCTCTGACCGGCCTCACAGGCGGCGGTTTCGTTGCAGGTGACATCGGTACGTTCCTGACGATCACGGGTTCTGCCAACGCGGCGAACAACGGTACCTTCGTGATTCTCTCGGTGCAGTCTGGCACTGCGGTAACGGTCAGCAATGCGGCTGCGGTTGCCGAAGGTCCGACCGCTGCGGTCACGTGGCTCCAGAAGTGGATGGGGTCCGTCACGGTCGTTGCTGGTGCTAACGGCGCGATGGCCATCACAGGCCTTACAGCAGGCGGCTTCGTTGGTGGTGACGTGGAGTCTTGGTTGGTTATCAGTGGCCTTGCCAACGGTGCCAACAACGGGTCCTTCGTTATCGCTTCGGTTCAATCGGCAACTGCGGTTACGGTGCAGAACCATGCGGCGGTCTCTGAAGGCCCCACTGCTTCGGTCGAGTGGGCGCAGTACGCCAAGACGCAGCCTACGGTTGTCAACCTGGTCTACGGCTTCAATCAGCGTCTTGACCAGCTTGATCAGAACGCCTGGCGCTTTCCTATGGTTGGCGGTCTGGTGTCCGATGCGGATCTTCGCCAGGACATCATTGACCTTCAGTCCACGGGTGGTTGGGCCGACGGTACGACCAATCTCTCGACGTACCTCACGAACACGGGCTCGTTCTACATCTTCTCCACGCTGCCCGGTGGCGCTGGGGACACCGTAGTTGCGGCTCTCAATGCGTTGAACCAGCAGATTGGTATCCGTGACTACACGGGTCCCTACCTCACGGATGGACAGACCATCACGGCATCGCTTCAAGCGTTGTCGGATGCCATCAATACGGCATCCGTTGTCCGCACGATTGAGCGTTTGGCCGCCGACATCAACGCCAATACAGCGCACACGCTTCCGGGTGGTATTACCTACGTGCTGGACGGTACCAACAACGGTAAGTTCCTGTTCTTGTTCTGGCGCGGCCTTCTTCGTGACCCTGGCACTGTGGCCAATGGCGACGACTATCAGGAGACCAGCACCACACAGTTCACTCCGTACTCTAAGATCAAGTCGGGTGACCACATCACGTACATGACCTGATGGCTTTTCGCGCTGACATGGTGATGAAGGAAGTCCAGGTGCCTCCGAACGGCTTCTGTCGTTCGGGGCACACGGCTCCTAAACTGTTTAAGCGAGAGCCCCATAAGCCCGCCGTAGCCACAAAGTTCTTCCAAATTTCGTCGGACTTGGATTCGACCATCAACGGGGTCTACTGCGAGCCGTGCCTCATCGTATCCCGAGCTATCGCGAACGGTCAGGTTGAGGTCCGTAGGGTACACAGAGATGAATTGCCAGCGGTTGTAACGTTGGCCAAATAAATGGAGATCACATGCTTGGAAATCACATGCTCGAAGCACCGCAGACCAGATCACAGACCCCTAACTACTCGAACTACCAGCCCAACGAGGAGCTGCTTCGGTTACGTAAGCGCGTAACGGATCTTCTGAAGCTGGGGGCCGCCACGCCTGAGACGTTTGTACAGGCCGTCTTGCAGATCTGGCAAGAGACCGAGCGGCATCGTCAGAACAGCATGGAGCAGGCTGAGGACCATCTGCGTAAGTACCATGCGTTAGTGGCTCAGGCGCAAGGCTTTGCGATGCAGTCGAGCATCTTGTACTCGGTCATCAACGGGTACGCGACTATCGAGGAGCGTAAGGCTCAAGAGATGGCCGATCGTGCTGCGGAAAAGGCTGAGTCTGAGCCTGCTGTTCCAGCTTCGGAACCTACCCCTAAGCGGGGGCGTCCACGAAAGTAGTGAATGGGGATCTCGAAAGCCGACCTGGTTGATGCAGATGTTTACGACGCCTCAGAACTAAACACTGATGGCTCGGTCGTCTTTTTAACCATCACGGTCGTCTCTACCACTTCTGGCACCAACACAGTAGTGGTGAACCTCGCCGCAGATGGTGAGGGGATCTACTACGGCAAAGATCACCCGGTGGAAGTCGGGGACACCGCTATCATCTCTGGGACCTCCGGGGGTCTTGGGGACGGTACGTTCATCGTCGCTTCCGTAGTGGATGATCTTACTTTCACCACTGTGGGGGCCATCGGCACCTCCACAGGCGGTTCAGTTTCGTTCAAGTTCCCGCCTGGTGCGCAAGAGATAGGGTTCAAACCGGACCTTCAAAACACAACCTCGAACAACCAACTCCAACTGGTTGTCACCGATATCTCTAACGCCACGCTTTTGGATGATGAACCGGGCAGCCTTGGTACGACCTACACGGTTACCCGTTCTGGTTCCAAGGTCACTCAAGAGGATTGGATCAGGACCAGCAATTCTCTGACAATCAAGCAAATCACCTACACTTACACGGGGCCCAAAGTTACCACGGAAGTACGAAAGGTCTTTTCAGCGGCGGATGGTACGACCGTGATCGCTCAGAAGACCCTGACCTACACCTATTCGGGTAGCGACGTGACTGGTGGGACAATTACGAGGAACGTGTAATGCCCGGCGTACTACCCCTATCCCCGTTTCCGGTTTTTGCTGATTCTCATCAGCAAGAAGTTCAGGCTAACGCGACGCTTACCGTTAGCGGGTCGAGCATCTTCTTAGGGTATGGGGACAAGGAAATCACGCTTGTTGTCAACGTGTTGGCAGCCCCCACGGGCACAACACCAACCCTGCAATACACCCTTCAAGAAGTAGACCCCGGGAATGGTGCCACGGTATTCGGGCAGACTGTCTCTACGGTTTCAATTACGGCCATTGGCGTCTACGAGGTCACGATCCGGGCCACTCAGGGCGGCTCCCTGAAGGTTTCCTGGGCGGTCGGTGGCACGACCCCTAGCTTTACGCAGGTTTACGCAACCCTAGTCTCTAAGGGGACCACAGCGGGAACAGGCGTGGATGCCTCGGGGGTCGAAAGGCCCGTTCTAGTCGATTCGAGTGCCCGTCAAGTTGTTGCTGGACCCGGTGTGGCTGGGACCCCCGCTGGTGGGGTTTTGACCGTACAGGGTGTCGTAGGCGGCACCGCCATACCGATCTCTGGTTCAATCTCAGCGACCAACCCTAGCGTTGGTACGAACGCAGCGGCAGCCCCCACTTCGTCTACACAGGTAGGCGGTTCGGATGGGACCGATCTCCAGGCAGCGCGTGTCTTTGACGCAGACTCAGGTGCTGGGTCCCAGTACGTCCTGGGGGCGGTCCTTCGGAAGTCTGCGTCTGGTGGTTCGGTTGAAGCGGGTACGCCGTCCGATCCCCTTCGAGTAGATCCCACGGGCACTACGGCTCAACCGGTCACGGACAACGGCGGTTCCATCACGGTGGACACACCGCAACTTCCTGCCGCTCTGGTTGGCGGTAGGCTTGATGTGGTGGTCGGGGCGGCGTTACCTGCGGGCACCAACAACATTGGCGATGTGGACGTTCTCTCAGTTCCGGCTCCCCTTTCAACGACTGGCGGCGGCACAGAAGCAGCCGCCCTAAGGGTGACGGTTGCCAATGACTCAACCGGCGTTCTTTCGGTTGATGACAACGGTGGTTCCCTCACGGTCGATGGGACGGTTACAGCTAACCAAGGGACGGCTGCCGCAACCGTTGGGGCTTGGCCCATCAAGGTCACAGATGGCACCAACACGGCGGCTGTAAAAGCAGCCTCGACGGCAGCCGTAGCTGCCGACCCTGCGTTGGTTGTGGCGTTGTCTCCTAACAATCCAGTCACGACAACGGCGGCGGCAGACGTAGTGCCCGCAACGCAGAACATCACGACTCGTGATCTCGTGTCGGCAACTGCCGTAGGCGCGAATGGCCAGTCGATTATTACGGGCGCTCCTACAGCGGGCAGCACCGCTTTGTTTGCTGTCTCGTCGCTGGAAACGGTGCAGGTACAAGTTACCGGCACATGGACCGGGACTTTGCAGGTCGAGATATCGCAGGACGGCGGAACCGCTTGGTACATCCGCCGAATTCACCAGGCCGGAACCGATGTCATCAATGCGTCATTCACGGCCAACTTCGCAGGCGGGGCCAACGTCGCGGGCTACACCAATATCCGTGTTCGTGCCATCGCTGCGATGACCGGAACGGCAACGATTCGCGTGGTTCAATCGCTGAACAACAACGTCATTTATGTCGGAAACGCCCAGAGGATCACCGACAACGCAGGCAACTACCTGCCTGCGATGGATACCGTTGCCCGACGCGGGTTTGTTGCCCTCACAGATGGGACAAATGGTCCTGCCGCAGTCAAAGCGGCTAGTACGGCTGCTGTGGCTGCGGATCCTGCACTTGTCGTAGCCCTCTCTCCCAATGATCGTAGTTTGGTTGCCGCCGCTGCCACGCTCACTAACGTCGCGTCTTCAGCATCCAGTGTGTCGCTGTTGGCTGCTAACACTGCGCGGCGTGGGCTGATTGTGTTCAACGACTCGAACCAGTCGTTGTACTTGAAGTTCGGTGTCACAGCTTCGACCACGAGCTTCACGTACTTGATGACGCCGAAGTCCACCTTAGAAATGATCCTCCCGATTTACCAAGGGGCGATTGACGGCATCTGGGCTTCTGCGAACGGTTCGGCACGCATCACGGAGTTGACGTGAAATGCTGACTGAGCCAGCAATTCACCAGAACGTAGACTCTGAGATTTTCAATCTCACGAACAAGGCTGCGCCCGTTCCCGCTGATCTCGTAGTCATTGAGGATTCTGCCGCTGGGTACGCGAAGAAGAAGGCCACACTGCTTTCGCTCATGGCGGGCGTGAACGTCCCTACGCAAGTCAGTGCCACGGACTCCCCGACTACGACCTCTGCAACAGATGTTGCTATTCCATCACTGACTCAGACTCCCGGCGCTGGAAACTATGTGCTATGGGCGTCGATTCAGTGGTCAGGATCTTCAGCATCCACCGTCGCGACCTTTTCGATCTACCTAAACGGCGTACAAGTCGTAGGCAGTGAGCGTGGTATGCGTGTTACTGCCGGTGGAGCTTTGATGGTTTGCTCGATGATGCAGTACATCACAGGCGTGACCGCTGGTCAGGTTGTGGACATCCGCTGGAGAACCACCGCAGGAACGCTCACTGGGACCAACCGAAACATGATCTTGTGGAAGGCTGCGTGAGGAATGACTGAGTACCTATACAGCCTTGCTAACGACTTCCCGAATCACGTAGTGGCTACGGATCGTCTGGTGGCAGAGATTCGTGCCAGCGCGATCGTCACTGCACTAGACCGAATCGACACGCTTGGGGACGCTTGCAGCGTGTGGTTCAGGGGACCGCTATCGGGCACAGACGAGGCGATATTGGCTGCGCTTGTAGCAGCGCATTTAGGGACGCCTTTAGCCGATCCGCCTGTGGCTGTGGATATTTTCGGCTCGGTCGGTAAAGCCCAGCAAAATACCGATGGTCTGCTCCAGTTCACGACAGAGCCGCGTGTTGGCACCGAAGTTATCTACGCCACGCACAACTTCTCGGACCCGACAACATGGTTCGGAGACTCGGTTCGGGTAGAGGACGAAGTTGCAACCGATGATGGTGACGGGCTCAGTTGGAGTTTGGCCAACGGCATGCTCATTGATCTTACGCACGGTAAGATATTCGATGAGGATGCCTACATCCTAGATCAGCAGACTGCTAATCCTGGTTCGCCTCACGGGTACGCCATCGTGGTTCGTGTGAACGGTGTGCTGAAAACGCAACGTGCGGCCTTTGCGCCTTCGGGCGGCGACTACACCGTGGCCTACGGGGACGGTAAGATCGTGTTCGCGGCAAGCCAAGCGGGCAACACGGTGCTTGTCAGCTACTCGTACGAAAACGGCAGCACGTTCTACATCGTGCCCGAGGCTGGTACGAACGTGGACATTGAAAAAGCGAAGTCGGCTTGGTCTGACAATTTCGTGATGAACGACACGGTGGAGTTCCAGGTGTGGGGCTATGCGGCAGTGTTCGCGCCGCAACTTGGCTTGCCCGCTGGGACCAAGATCCCGATTTTGACCACAGCGTACAAAACTCTGGCGCAGTTGACCGCAGAGGCGTCTGCCTTTGGTCCGTTCGCGATTCCCGCTACCGGTGGAACCGTGCGCGGCCTCGCGCAGCCACAACACATCGTGGAGTTTCGTTACGGCACGTTGAGGCGGTTGTTATCTGCGTACGGTATCGAGCTACGGGTGAAGCTGGAAAACGACATGCCTATGGGCGGGGACTTTACGACCGCGACGTTCTATTGCGTGGTTAGGAGTGCAACATGAGAGCACTCCCAGACACGTACGGAAGCATCTACGCGGCGATCTGCTTGATCACGGGTAAGGTCTATGTTGGGCAGACCACACGAGGAGTTGCTAGGCGGCTACGGGGGCACGGGGATGCTGCGCGTACTGGTTCGTCGTTGCCGTTTCACAGAGCGCTTCGCAAGTACGGTCAGGAGAACTTTCAGTTCGAGGTTGTTGAGCATTGCGCTTCGCTTGAGGATCTGAATGCGGCGGAGACCCGTTGGATAGCGGAGCTTGGAGCATTTGGTCGTGGCGGCTACAACTGCACAACGGGCGGGGAAGGTTTTGAGATGGGGGTGGCGACAAGAAAACGTATGTCCGAAGCACGGATCGGAAAGCCTACGTCCAAAGCTCACAAAGACGCATTGCGTGTGGCTATGCGAGGATCAGGTAACCCGTTCTACGGTAAGAAGCACAAACCTGAAACTGTCTCTCGGATGAAAGCTAAGTTAAGCGTCTTATTCTCGGGGGAGGGCAATCCGTTTTTTGGTCGTACGCATAGCGAGGCCACGCGAAAGCATCTCTCAGCAGCGAATCGCGGGCGGCCTATGCACGAAAACACGCGAGCCGGTATCCAAAAGGCCAACTTGGGAAACCAGTACACTAAAGGTCGAAAGCTTTCGATCTCGCACAAAGAGAAGCTCTCGCAGCTCACGGTGGCTGGCGTGCAGTACATTCGACGCAACCCCGAAGGACTATCTCGGCCAGCGTTAGCTGCTAAGCTGGGGGTTACGTACACGGTGGTCAGGTGCGTTCAAGACGGTCGTACTTGGAAGGATGTGGCGTAATGCGTTGTCTCGTGCTCTCGGGCGGCGGCGTGAAGGGTGCTTACCAGGTCGGAGCACTCAAGAAGTGGATGGCCGAGGACGGTCGAGATTACGATCTCGTGGCGGGTATCTCGGTAGGGGCGTTGAACGCCGCGATCCTGTGCCAGACCCCTGCGGGAGATCCTAAGGCTTCTTGGGATATCTTAGACTCCACTTGGGGCAGGGTAAACAACACCCGGATCAAGAAGTCTTGGAAGCCCTTTGGTGTCCTTGAGTCGCTGTGGAAACAGTCCGTGTACAACTCGGAGCCCCTTCAAGAGTGGGTTCGATCTGGGGTTGACTCAAAGAAGATTCAGGCGTCAGGGCGCAAGCTCCGCGTCGTGGCGGTTTCCCTCAACACTGGTGAAACCCGAGTAGCCACCGAGTCCAGTATAAACATCCCGGGGTGGGTCAATGCTTCGGCCGCTTTCCCGGTAATGCTGACTCCCATCGAGATGGAAGGGCATTCCTGGGTAGACGGGGGACTTCGGAGTATCACCCCTTTGGGTGAGGCGATTCGAGCTGGGGCAGACGAGATCGACATGATCTTGTGCTCTAGCACCAAGCTGATCCCACCGTACCGGCCCAAGGATCATGCGGCAATTCCTGGCTGCCTCATGCGGTCCCTAGACATCATGACCAACCAGATCCTGCGTGACGACCTGAGGATCTGTGACCTCAAGAACGACCTGGCCGTCAAAGGAAGTTCAAGCTTCAAACATGTAAAGCTGCGCGTTTTGGAGCCCTCAGTGCCCGAGTTGACCCCAGATTCCTTGGAGTTCACTCAAACTATTGTCCAAAAGCTCATCCAAATTGGCTACGACGACGCTTGTCGGGCTGGTTGAGCAAAACCGCACTTCCTTTTATGGTCTATCTCTCACGAAGGATATGATGGCTCACTGAGTGAGACCCTGCACCCCTTGTTCATTACTCGCCAAGGCGAGACGGAGAGAGGCACAACATGTTGAGACTCATTCACAACCAGACCGTTCAAGGGGCCATCCTCGTAGATGATATCGACGATGGTCTTCCCAACAAGGAAGTCCACCGCTTGGGTTCGACTGCTGACCCCAAGGCCTACGTACGGGATGGCTACGCCAACAAGCCCAAGCAGGCTTGTTACGTGCCCCGCACACAGGCGAGCACGGGCTTCCCGTTGATCAAGGGCTACATCACCTTGAACGAGACGCCCCGCGTCGTGCTCTCGGATGGTAAGGGTAAGATCGCGGGTCTTCGTACCGCTGGCTTTGTCACTGTTGTGTCGTTGGTGGCTTCCGACTTGGCGGCCCCCGTCTTGACCCTTGCGGACAAGGACACCCCAGGTGCAGGCGACCTGACCCTCACGGGAACCACGTTCCTGTCGGTGGCTCCGGACGTGACCACGGTCGTGATCACGGGGACGGGCGCTGTCACGCTGACCTCTGCCCAGATCATCACGGGCGGCGGTACGGTCGGTGCAACCTCGATCTTCATCCCGGCCGCTCTTGTGCCGGGCATCGCCAACGCGACTTCGTTCGTCAAGGTCCTGGCCAACGAACGCTACACCGCAACTGTCGCCGTTTCGTGAACCCCTAGAGAGCCTAGCGTGTGCAGTACACTTACATCCCGTGGATTTTGGAGCAAGAGGGTACGGACTTTCAGTCCGTGCATCAGCGGTGGCGTCCGAAGAACCTCTTCCTCTTGCGCCAAGTCCAACTCATTCTCAAGGATGTTCGTTCGCGGTACACAAATCTTGAGCTTGCAAGGGGTGAGCTGCAATCTCTCGAACACGCTGCGAAGTACATCAAGTACCTCCAGCGTATGCGCCTTTGGGTCCGGGCAGCCAGCTTCGCGTGGCAAGCGGACCAGCTCAGCTTCCTCAAGTCCGTGGCAGGGTTCTACTCGGACTACGGAGCTGTCCTTCGCCTGTTGAAGATAGATCAACTACGCGGAAAATTTACGGAACCCGCAAACCAAGAATTGAACACAGGAGTCTAGTCATGCGCGTTGGAGTCATTCGTGGAGATATGCCGGGTCCCGTGTCAATCATGGACCTGGAAACTGTCAGTCAGTACAACCCGCCCACCGAGCCTAAGGGTCAGGAACGCCGTATCGGCCGCCCCGACACTACGGTTGTTGGTGCGGCACTTGCCGTGATCCCGGCAGGCAGTCAGGGCACGGTAAACGTGTCCGGAGGTGCCGCAATCACGGGCCTCAACAACGTGCTTCGTGTCAAGGTCCTGGCTTCGGCCGGGTTCACGGTCGTCACGGTGGGAATCGCGGTCTACGCCTCAGGGGCAGCCCTGGTCGTTGCTGTGAACGCCGCGTTGGCTACTGCGGGTCTTGCCGCTACGGCTCGGATGAACGGCAACTTCCTGGTGCTACAGAGCAACGCCCCAGGCATTGGCAGTTACCTCAACATCGACTCGGTGGCGAACGGCTCGACGTTCAACACCCCCGTGGGCTTTGCGGTCGGTGGTGAGGTCACGACAGTCCCTACGGCTGCCGCAACCATCACTGCAACCTTGCCCGTGGGCGGTCCCCTGAACGTCTCCAACGCAACCCTGGTCGCAACCGTGGGTGACGGTGGTACCGCAACTCAGCTCAGCGGTTTGGCCGATTCGATTGCTCCACACTTCGTGGACACCGATGTGGCGATCAAGAGCTTCCAGGTCGGTATGATCCGGGGCTTCCGTAGCGCGAGCTACAACCCGGACGTCAACCGGATCCCCGCGATTGCCAACGGAGCCGCCATCTCGGTGGTGCAGGACGACGGCACAACCCCGTTCGTTGCCCCGTTGACGGTCATCACGGGCGCTGCAAGCGGTGCCCCTAATGCCGGTGACCTCACGATCACGGGTACGAATCTCGGTAAATCTGAGGTTCAAGCCACGGTGGTCAAGGTCACGTCAGCAAACGGCGCTAGCTCGGTGAAGCTCTACCAAGCCAAGATTCAAGCAACGCTCTCAGGCGGTACGCAGGGCTCGGTGTCGGCCACTAGCATCGTGATCCCGGCCTCTCTGCTGAATGGTCTGGGTGTCGCGGGATCCAAGGTCATCGTGCAGTACACGAGCTTCGCCTCGAACGTATTCACGGCAACCTGAGTGTGCTGAGAGTGACTCAGGGCCCCTCTAGGGGCCCTGCTTAGATGTGAAGGACCCGATGCGCCCGCCTAAGTACCCGGTTCTAGAGGGTAAAAAGAAGTGCTCAAAGTGTGGGGTCTGTAAGCCCCACACTTTGTCCTTTTTTAAGAACTCACACTCTAAGCCAGGCTCGATCTGCAAGGAGTGCACAGGACCCAGAGACGCTGAAAACGCTCTCATGCGTTGGCGGGCACAGGTAGCTGTCTCGGGTTTGGGGGCTTGGGCTAAAGAACAGCGTGAGTATTATTACTCCCCTACAGGACAGCGTTCCTATAGGAACACACATCTGAAGAAGATGTTTGGGATTACGCTGAATCAATACGAGAGTCTGCTTCTAGCGCAGAGTGGGGTATGCGCTCTGTGTGGCACATCCGATCCGAAAGGGCGCGGGGCCTTTCATGTGGACCACGATCACGTGACAGGGGTTATTCGTGGTCTCCTTTGCCATGCCTGTAACACAGGGCTAGGTAAGCTTGGGGATGATCCACTAAGGGTTTCTAGGGCTATCCAGTACCTTGAAGGCACTCCGTTAGAGTACCCCGTTGCTCCCTCTTCTGCTCCAGTCTTGCACCGCAAGTACAAGGGCTCCGAGCTTCGGAAGAAGTATGGGATTCAGTTAGACGTTTATGAGGCTTGTCTAGTACGCCAACATGGGGTTTGCGCGATTTGCTGTACCGCTCCAGGGGGAGGTTCCCTCCATGTGGATCACGATCACGTTACAGGGGCTTTTAGAGGATTGCTTTGTAGTTCTTGTAACTTGGGCATCGGATCGTTGAAGGACGATCTGGGGCTGCTCAAAGCGGCTGTGTCATACCTCCGTATGGTCGGGTCTACTGCATCTATGCGGGTCCCGCTAAATGTAGAAACGAATCCAAATCGAACCGAATTCAGCACAAAAAGTGCTCAAACTCAAAACAGAATGGTGATTTATGCAAAGCAAGACAGTGCCTAAGGTTGGGGAATTTCGCACCCCTGACCTCTATTTCGCAGCCTACCTCCAGACCGCTGGGGTTGAGATGGTTCGTACCGATCGCGAATCCGGACGAGTCTACTTCGTGTTTGACTCGACCATCGCGGACATCGACGGCCTCAAAACCGGGTGGTTCAACAACACAGGTAAAGTGGCAGCGCAACCTTACGCACATAACGTGAAGAGTCTCAAGAGCGTATGCCACATGTCATGACATGTCCCGACATCTGCCTACACTAGAACACACAGGGCAGGTGGTGTATAGGGGTGCATGGGGCTCAAGACTTGTTCCAAATGCAAGGCCGCGAAGGACGAGGACTCCTTCCACTTTGCTCCTGGGTCCAAGACGCTGCGTCGAAAGCAATGCAAGGCTTGCATCAACGCAGACAACCTTGCTCGGGCTGCACGCTTTGCGGCCGAGAACTCATCAAAACCACCTGTTGATCTTGAGACGACCTACAAGGTTTGCTCGAAGTGCAAGCACTCGCAGACCCTGAGTTGCTTTCAAGAGGACAGTAGTCGCAAGGATGGGTTCTACCCTGTCTGCAAGGCTTGTCGCAGCCCTCTAACGAAGGCTCAGTACGCCGCTAACCAACCCGTGGTGCGGGCCAAGGCAAAAGCCCGGTACGCAGAGAACCCTGAGAGGTACCAGGCCGAAGCTCAAGCTTCTCGGGAACGTTTTCAAATCAGGGCTCAAGAAAACCCGGCTCTTCTAGAGGTCAAACGGCACTACCATCAAACGTATTACCAGGAGCATAAACAGCAATGGCCCCGGTATCTAGCGAATCAGGACCCTGCTGAGATTCGACGTAGGAGTGCGGCCTACCGTGACGCGAACCGTGAAAAGGTTCGCGAGGGGGTTCGGGATTGGTTCAGGCGGCACCCTCATGCGGCGGCCCAAGCGGCCACGAAGCGTAGGGCACAGCTAGCTGAGGTTGAGAACACTCTGACCGATGAGCAGATCCTAGAGATCTTGGAGGTCTTCAACTATCGGTGCGGGTACTGTCTCGTGGATCTGCGGACACTCCCCAGTCACGCCAGGACTCTGGACCACATGATTCCGATTCGGCACGGGGGCGGGCACACGCAAGAGAACGTGATCCCGTGTTGTCGCGTGTGTAACGCCCGCAAACGGGATCGTCCCATCACTTTCATGCTCAAGTACGTCAATCAGGAGGGTTCGCAGCCAGCTCGTTAATCCTTGTATCACCCCACCTAATCGGTGGCCGGTGTCGCTCGGCCGGAAGATCGAATCAGATTTCCATCTCTAACCCATTGCCCGAGGATTGACCCATGGCTGCCAAGAAACAAACTCTCTCCAACCTGCTCCTGGACGCTGTTCTTAGCAACATCTCGTACACGTCCCCCGCTTCAGTGTTCGCGGCGCTCTACACGGTTGCCCCGACCCCGACCACTGCTGGTACGGAAGTCACCACGGGTGGCGGTTCGTTGTACGCCCGCGTGTCGGCAACCTTCTCGGCTGCTGCTGCTGGTGCGACCTCCAACTCGGGTGCCGTGACGTTCCCGATTGCGGGTTCGGCTTGGGGTACTGTCGTGGCGGCTGCCATCTGCGCTGCGGGTACTGCGGGTGTGGACGACGCTCTGTACTTCGGCAACCTGGGCACGTCCAAGGTTGTTGGAATCGGCGACCAGCTCAACTTCGCGATCTCAGCCTTGTCTGTGGCAGAGAGCTGAAGTGTTGGTGCAACCCGAGAGATAGGGGCATCTAGGTGCCCTTATCTCTTACTGCCTTGTCTCTAGTGAAGGGGTTGGACTATGCCGATTGTTGAAATTGACGCAGCGTTTGATGGTGACTCCACCTTGGGGGCAGCCGCTGTCATGTTCTACGAGGCTGGTTCCTCGATGGCCGGTGACTCCACCGTTGGCGCTGGGGCTGGTCTATTCTTCTCCGTATCCAGCTCGATGGCGGGTGATTCATCCTCAGGGTTGTCGGGCACTGCGGCCTACGCGGCCTCTACCTCGATGTTGGGTGATTCGACGGTGGTTTCCAGCCCCGTCCTCAACATCTCTGCCACGATCCTAATGATCGGTGACTCCAGTGCGGGTCCGGTAGCCAACATGGCTTACCAGGGTGCCAGCACGATGGTGGGTGGTTCTGTTATTACGGCCAACGCTGGGGAGTTCGATACTGACGCTCTCGCGTTGTTTGGTTCCTCGACGTTTTCGGCTTCTGCGAATGTGATGAGTGCCTTGAGTATGTTCTTGGTGGGCAACTCGTCCATGCTTTTTGATCCCGCTAAGATCACGATTGTGAATTTCTCGCGTGGGTCACAGATACCTGCAACGGCGAAGCCTGTGACGGTCCCCACGGTTCGAGTTGTCCCGCCTGGGCCGCCATCTCCCAACTACTCTGTGGGGGGTCGTGGGCGTCGTCGCAACCCTCGTAAGCAAGGACTTTGATCCATGGCTTTGATCGACATCTCGGCTGAAATCAAGGGTTCATCGGCTGCGGCTGTTGTGCCGGTTCGCATCATCTCGGCGACTGCTGAACTGACTGGGCGTGCTTCCAGTGATGTGGGGCGTCCTCCGGCTCAACCCACGCAACCCGTGCCCGAGAAAGTTCCTGGAGCCTAATGGCCACAACTAGAGGCAGAGTCGTTCAAGCCAATCAGGTCGTTCTGGATCAAGTTGACTTCTTCCAGCCCGATGGCTTCACGCGAGTTGTTGGGTTGATTCCAGCGTCGTTGGTCTCGCAGATCTTCTACAACAACACGATTCAGCCTTGGCCCCTCGTTTCTGGCCTGGGGGTCACGGATGCACAGGTGACTTCGGGGCGTGTGTACTTCAACGAAGTGCCGGGATCCCCGGGCTTCTACAACGTTAGGTTCCGGCCCAACGCTCTTGGGTTCTGGCGCAACCTTCTGACGTACCCGCCGGGGCTCCAGATCTCGGCCCAAGACTTCGATGTGGTGCAGAGCCTCCCGACTTCTGAGGGCGGGCTTCATGCTTCATTCATAAAGCCGCAAGGTAGTGGAGACTGCTGCTAATGTCTGATCCAGTCAAAGAATTTGAGCGAGCGTTGGCGGTTCAGCGCACTTCAAGGGTTGCTTCTAATCCTTGGGATGCGCGAGCCGCAGCCGAGGACGATTACTACTCCAAGGCAAGAAAAGCTGATCGTCTTCAAGGAATGCTTGAAGACGCCTTAGATCTAGCCGAAGAACTGAATGCTTCTTTCAACGGTATGTCGCCCGATTGGGCCGACGGCCACGCCGCTAGTCTGAAAGCCGGTGCTGGGCACATGGTGACTACGCTGAAAAGCATGCAAAAGAGTGCTGCGGGCATGTCCGCGTTCCTCAAGAAGATTGGGAGCTGATCGTGCCGAAAACGTATTACCTAGACAACAATTTCCTGAACGTGGCGCTTCGTGGCATCCCGTTCACTCCCCCTGCCTCGATTTACGTGGCTCTCTATACGGTAGCCCCGGGCGTGGGCGGTGGTGGTACCGAGGTAGCGGGCGGGGCGTATGCTCGGCAGACTGTGACGTTGACAGCGCCGGTATCTGGGCAGTGCTCGAACACTGCGGACGTGCTGTTTCCGGTGGCCTCGCTCAGTTGGGGCACCATCGTGTCGTTCGCATTGCTAGATGCCTCATCGGGCGGCAACATGCTGTACTTCGGCAACCTGAGCACCCCTAGGTTGGTGCTGGTGTCCGATCAGGTAAGATTCCCAATGGGCCAACTTGTGGTCCAAGAAACGTAAATCATCAATGATTTCAACTACTTGCAGATGAAATGCCTCTCTACGACATCGACGGGACAACGGTAGGTCAGGCGACTGTAGACGGGTCGCTTGCGGTCTTTGCGAGTCTCATTGAGGTCTTGGGTGGCGGTAGTTCGGCGGCGGCCTCTACGCCTTTGATCCACGACATCGTGGACCCTTTGGTGGGCCAGGCCAACGTCTCGGCTTCCACCCAGGCTGTGTTCAACATGTCGGGCTTCCTGGCCGGTGCAGGCGCACTGATCGATGCCCGGTTGCTGGACGTTGCGGGTGTGGCGGTGGGCGGGAGCAGCGTCACGGCTGACCTGCTGCGTATCGTAGGCGTTGCGGGGTACCTCCAGGGCAGCAGCCAGATGGATCTCTCGGTCCCTGAGCCCATCTTCGGGGTAGCGGTGGTGACCGCGTACATGGAGGTGATCCATGTGCCACCGCCGGTTTGTGAGACACCGAGGGTTACCACGAGCTTCCGTTGGGGGCACCAGTTTGGGCGAGGGGACCTGGACATTTGCTTGGTGGCGGCTGGGGGCAATCCAGTGGCTCCCGTATGCATGAGCTACACGCTGTACCAGGTGGTTCGGGGGTGCCAGCTCATCCAGGTTGGGGGCCCGCGTAAGCCTATCCAGACGAACGTCGGGTGTTACTACATCACGGGGACAGCGGGGGAGTGCGGCCAGCCGGGGCTTTGGGCCATCCGGTGGAGCTACCAGCGTACTTCCGGTGATCCTATGATGGAAAAGCTCTGTTACTTCACGGTCTTGGACTCAGTGCTCAGTCCCGTGCCGGGTGATACACTGCAACGGTCCTGCAAGTACGGATGGGATTGACATGACGAACAAGACAGCCTCGAATCCCGTTCAAGCGTTTGAGAACGCCCTCTTGGTTGAGAGCGTGGCACAACGGTTTGCGGCAGCTCCGACGGGTAAGGCTCAGAAGGCCATCATGGACTACCTGGGGGACAACGACAGCTCTGTTGAGTTGACTGACATGGTGCGTGCCAAGGCGTTTCGTGGGGTACACCTTCAGGACGTTATGTCGGCCGCCGAAGCTCTCAAGAAGAAGGGCCTGATCGAGTACAACACTTCGGTGGGCAGCTCTACGCTCAAGAAGAAAGCTTCTGGAGAGGGTTGTAATGTCCGCAGATGACGACTTTCTAAAGGACGTTTTCGAGTCTTCAATCGAGAGCGCCAGAAAGAACTTTCGCGGGCAAAAGCCTAGTGAGGTGGGCGGGGACGTCCGTCCTTCTACTCTTCTTGTCGTTCGGAAAATCGGGGACATCCACCTATCCATAGACGAGAAGCTGCTTCAATTTGCGCTTTATGCGGATGAGAAGGCAATCGTAGACGGGGTACTGAAAAGTCTTGCCGGTGATAGGAATCAGCCGTGGACTTTTGATCGAGCGAGTAATGGTCACTTCTTAGGGGATGTCTTTGAGAACACCGTCTCCAAGTTGAAGCGCACTCCAGCTCCCGATGCTGCCCTGGTCCTTCATACGGTTCGAGACGTTGGGCGGCATTCTATCGCCATGCGCAATAAGACCCTTGAGGGCTTATTGCGCAGCAACGAGCATCAAATTGTCGAAATGCTTTTGGAGCATCTCGAAACGGGTAAGCCCGTGCGTTTCAAGACCGCTAAAGGAAGAACCAAGATGACTCAACGAGAAGCCTTTGAGCACGCTCTCCTGGTAGACCGTGTTGCGATCCGGTTTGCCACAGAGTTCCCCACGGATGCGGCGCTCAAGGAGTATCTCAAGGATCACCCAGACGCGGACAAGTCCAAGCACTCAGTCAAGAAGGACAAGAAGGACGAAGGCGGCGGGTCCAAATCCAAGAAGTCGGACGCCCTGGCACATACGGAAGCGGCGACGGCCAAGAAAAGGTTAGCGGAAGCGGATAAGATCTTCGATGACTTGTCAAAGCTCAAGCCGCAGGTAGACGACGCTAACAAAGCGGCGGCGAAAAAGTTCGATCGGGGCTACGATAAGCTTTTTGATGTCGGTGTTGGATCAGCGAAGGCTGCTGAGAAGCTACTCAAGCAGTACGGAGATCTGGACAAGGCGTCGCTTCCTGGCGATGACAACGCTATTGACGCGCTTAAGCACCACTTAGAGGGGTGGAAGGCTAACACCGCTAACCACAGCAAGCACAAAGATTCGTGGGCTCATGAGAAGTTCCAGCAAGCACAGAAGACCAGCGGAGCTATCTATAATCTGGATCGGAGTATCGCCCATTTAGTGTCAGCGCTCACTGGGTGACTAAAATGACTCAACGAGAATCCTCCGTCAAAGCCTTTGAAGACGCCCTTTTGGTGGGGTTGAAGTAGAAAAGTGTGGAACGATGAACCAACGAAAAGCCTTTGAGCAAGCCCTTCTTGTTGACCGCGTAGCCTCCCGTTTCGCTACCGAGTTCCCCACGGATGAGGCTCTCAAGAAGTATCTCAAGGATCACCCTGACGCCGATAAGAGCAACCACTCGGTCAAGAAGGACGAAGGCCCTAACCCCAACAGGGTTTCTGGCGGCGAGGTTTCAGGGCATCTTGAGCTAGTGACCAAGGGTCTTGAGCTGCACCCCACAACTTGGAAGGCGCTTTCCAAGTTTAGAGGCGATCTCAAGAAAGAGAATGTCACAACCAAAGACGTGAAAGAGTTGGTTGAAGACCTAGAGTTCGCCAAGGGTAAGGTAAAGGACCCCACTAAGCCCAAGGGCAAGAAGACGGTGGACAAGATCGAAAACGTACTGAAGTTTCTTGGGGGCTTGGAGAAGAAAAGCCCCCACCTGTTTGGGAAGTGAATGGGCAGGGGCCCGCAGCTAGAATCAAGGATGTGCCGAACATGGATCAACGAAAAGCCTTTGAACACGCTCTTTTGGTGAAACGGGTTGCGACTCGTTTTGCTATGGAATTCCCTACGGATGAGGCCTTGAAGGAGTACCTCAAGGAACATCCGGACGCGGATCGCAGTAAGCATTCCGTCAAAAAGAAGGAAGAGGGTTCCTCTGAAAAACCGTCTGGTTCAAAGGGTGTTCAGAAGATGACTGAGGGGATGCCGGATGAACTTTTATCAAAGTCCGAGGCACCCAAACACCCTGCGGTGAAGAAGCTCAAGAAGAAGCTATTGGATGACCTGGCTTCGGGCAAGATCAAGCCAGGGGATCTGCGTAATGGCGTGAACGAACTGGATGAAGAAAAGAGTCGTCAGAGGCACGAGCCAGCAGCGTATGCTAAAGCCTCGAATGCTTTGAGAGCCTACATGGAAGCCCTGATGGAGTCTGGGGTTCCTCGTACATAACTCCTAACTATGGGCACCACCTACTACAGAGGGCAGCAGCTCGGCCGCAATGACCTGAACATCTTTCTGGTCAATGCGGCCAACACGCCGGTTGCGGCGGCTGAGATTTCGTATGCTCTGTACGACTTCACCACGGGCCAAGAGGTCTTGGTGGGTATGCCCTTGCGTGTTCCCGCGAACCCCTCTGTGGGGGAATACTTCGCCTCTATCATCATCCCCCTGGATGCCAACATGGGGGGTTACCGGATCAGGTGGACGTTCCGTGAGGTGATCGGCGGCTCGGTCCAGCAAGTGGTGCAAGAGTTTGATGTCATCGACAAGGCTGGGCTCTCTACCAACAGCGCCTCAATGATTACGGGCGGTGCCCTGAATGCGACAATCATTGAGTACGACTTGATGGGTCGGCTCCGTATCTTGCTCAGGGACAACAACCCGGACCGTAACTATCACTTCAGACCGCCTTCCCACGAGGAAACGGTCCAACAGTTCTCTAGGGTCTTCGGATACATCTGGGAGGACGTGGAGCTGCAAGAGTACATCTTGCGGTCCCTGGACATGATCTCAGCGGCACCCCCGAGGACGCCTTTTGGTAGCGTGGACCAGATGGTTCAGTTCCGACCTGAGTGGCGGACCTTGCTCTTGACTGGGGCGATGGTCCACGCGCT
>Ga0315288_10002956_pt1 | contig 21696 bp, 15 predicted proteins | sample YL17G11_20_MG_FD_203454 | JGI IMG/M metagenome (GOLD analysis project Ga0315288, IMG submission 203454) | Sediment microbial communities from Yellowstone Lake, YNP, Wyoming, USA - YL17G11_20 | ecosystem: Environmental > Aquatic > Freshwater > Lake > Sediment | place: USA: Wyoming | collected...
CGGCGCTTACCCGGACGGGACTTACACCCGCTGGAACGATGCGGCATGCGACTTTCAATTTCGCCAAAAATCGGCCTCCTCGATTATCGCTTCAGGACGCACCATCTTATTTTATCTTAAAAAAGCCTCATATAGAAAAGCATTTGATTGTGCTGCCCGATGAGAAAATATCGCACGTCATGCGTCTTTTGGATTGAGAGGCTAAAATGACTCAATCTCGTGCTCATACCCGGCGGAATTTATGCTATAATCCAAGCCGGGGAGAAAAATCCGTGAAATTCAATATCATCCTTGAACCTGCGGAAGAGGGAGGATTCAACGTCACCGTGCCGGCACTTGATGGTTGTTTCACCCAAGGCGAAACGGAAGCACAAGCCTTGAAGAACGCCAAGGAGGCCATCATCTGCTATCTCGAGGGTCTTCAGAAACTCAATCAGATCAAAACAAAACCTAAATCCAGGCTCAAACAGGTTGAGGTCACTTTTTGAGCCGGACGTTTTCAGGCAAAGAGGTCATCCAAGCCTTTCGTAGAATCGGTTTCATAGTGGATCACCAGCGCGGAAGCCATGTCTTCATGCACAATCTCGAAAAAAACGTAAGCGTCGTTATTCCCCTTCACCAAGAACTCAAAAAGGGCACTCTCAACAATATCATCAAGAAGGCGGGAATCACCATAAAGGAATTGAAATCCCTGATATAAAACAAAGCCTTCCTCAATCAACCCATTCGACTCCCCGGGCTGAAGCCCGGGGTATGCTCAGGGTTAATACTGAGCGGCGCTTTTTACCCCGATTTAAAAATCGGGGTTTGGCGCCGTCGAACGTATCAAATTGTCCCCCAAATCGCTTATTAATTTTCTGGTGGTTATGCCGCGGCCCAAACCTCCGACAACACCTCGGCCTGTTCGAGCACCGTCTGTGTCGCTTTCTCCTGTTTATCCGGCGGATAGCCGTATTTGCGCAAAATGCGCTTCACGAGCACCCGCAAATAGGCCCGCACATTTTCCCTCAGCGTCCAATCGATAGTGACGTTATCTCGAACCGTTTTAACCAATTCCTGGGCGATCTGCCTGAGAATCCTATCCCCCAATATCTTCACCGCGCTGTCGTTCGTCTCGAGCGCGTCATAGAAAGCTAGTTCATCCTCGCTCAATCCCATCTGCTCGCCGCGCTTGTTCGCTTCCCTCATTTCCTTGGCCAGCGCAATCATCTCCTCGATGACCTGCGCCGCTTCGATGGCCCGATTCTGATAGCGCCTGATCGTTTCTTCCAGCATTTCGGCAAAAGACCGCGCCAGCACGACATTCTTCCGCCCTCGTACCGCGATCTCTCCCGCGAGCAGTTTCCTCAACAGCTCAACGGCCAGGTTTTTATGCGGCATTCCCCGCACTTCGGCCAAAAATTCATCAGACAGAATCGAAATATCCGGCTTCTCGAGTCCCGCTGCCTTGAAAATATCCACCATGCCTTCGGAAGCCACGGCGCGCGACACAATCTGCCTTATCGCCAGATCAAGCTCTTCTTCAGGCTTAGGATCTCCCGGCGCCCGCTTCGCCAGCACGGACCGCACCGCCTGGAAAAACGCCACGTCATCTCTGATCCTCATCGCTTCCGCATGGGGAACAGACAGCGCGAATGCCTGGGACAGCTCCCTCACCGCTCCCACGAACCTGTCTTTCCCATTTTCCTGAGCTAGAACATGCTCCTGAGCGGCAGGGAGAAGCCCCAGTCGTTCTTCCGGTTTGCCTATAGCCCATCTCGATCGATCGAAGCCATGAAACAGCCCGTCACATACCTCATACTTCTCCAACATGACCGCTACCGCCTCTGCCTGGTCAATCGCCGTCTTTCCGGTTCCACCGCTTTCCGTGTAGTTCGCCAGCGCTTTTTTGAGCTCATAAGCAAGCCCGAGGTAATCCACGACGAGCCCGCCCGGCTTGTCCCCGAAAACGCGGTTGACCCGGGCGATCGCCTGCATAAGGCCATGGCCCCGCATCGGTTTGTCGACGTACATCGTATGAAGGCTTGGCGCGTCAAAGCCCGTCAGCCACATATCCCGGACAATGACGATTTTGAAAGGATCGCCCGGCGCCCTGAACCTCTTTGCCAACTCCTCCCGCCTCGTCTTATTTCTTATATGCGGCTGCCAATCAAGCGGGTCCGAGGCCGAACCCGTCATTACGACCTTGAGGATTCCCTTTTCGTCATCCGCCTGATTCCATCCCGGCCTCAGCGCTGTAATTTCCCTCCACAATTCCACACAAATGCGGCGGCTCATGCAGACGATCATGGCCTTGCCGTCCATCGCCTCCAGCCGCCTCTCGAAGTGATCGACGATATCCCGGGCAATGAGCTTCAGCCGCTTTTCGCTTCCCACGACGGCTTCGAGCTGAGCCCATTTCGTTTTGAGCCGCTCCTTGCGCTCGACTTCCTCGCCTTCGGTCACTTCCTCAAAATCCGGATCGATCCTCGGACGCTCTCGTTCATTGAGCTCCAGCTTCGCCAGCCGGCTCTCATAATAGATCGGCACGGTCGCCTTATCCTCGACGGCCCGTTGGATATCATAGATACTGATATAATCGCCGAAAACGGCCCTCGTATTCTTGTCCGTGAGCTCGATCGGCGTGCCCGTAAACCCGATGTACGATGCGTTCGGCAGGGCATCTCTCATGTGCCGCGCGAATCCGTCGATAAAATCATACTGGCTGCGGTGCGCCTCGTCGGCGATAACGATGATATTACGCCGCTGGCTCAAGACCGGGTACTGATCGCCTTTCTCCTCCGGCAGGAACTTCTGTATGGTCGTAAAGACGACTCCTCCTGCCTGGACCTGAAGCTTCTCCCTGAGGTCAGCCCTGCTCTCAACCTGAATGGGAGGCTGTCTCAAGAGATCCTGGCAGCGCGTGAATGTCCCGAAAAGCTGGCCGTCCAGGTCGTTGCGGTCGGTGATGACGACGATCGTCGGATTCTCCATTTTCGGTTCGCAAATGATCCGGCCCGCATAGAAGGCCATGGTCAGGCTCTTCCCCGCGCCCTGGGTATGCCAGACGACACCGATCCGCCGGTCGCCGGGTTCGCCACCAGGCTGTCGGCCGGACTCATAGATTCCCAGCGGATGCCTCAAATCTTTTCTGCCCGAAGCTCTTAAAGTTTCTCCGACAGCCACATTGACGGCGTGGAATTGGTGATATCCGGCCATTTTCTTATTGAGAACGCCGCCGCTAAAATCCTCAAAAACGATGAAGTAGCGGATCATGTCGAGGAACCGCCGCTTATCGAAAACGCCTTTAATCAGCACTTCGAGCTCTGGTATCTTCGGGTCCGCCAGGCTTCCGCCCTCAATCGTCCGCCACGGCTTGAACCATTCCCGGCCCGCGCCGCCCATGCCGATGCGGGCTTGGATCCCATCCGAAACGATGAGAGCGGCGTTGTAAGTAAATAGTGAGGGGATCTCCTGTTGATAAGTCTGAAGCTGATGGAAAGCTGTCCAGATCGTGGCGTTCTCATCCGCAGCGTTCTTGAGCTCGATCACGGCGAGAGGTAATCCGTTTATAAATATTACGACATCCGGCCGGCGCTTATGCTTATTCTCGATGACAGTGAATTGGTTCACCGCCAGCCAGTCATTATTCTCGGGGTCATCGAAGTCGATGACTCGAGCCTGAGCGCCGCCGATCGTCCCATCCTGGCGGCGATACTCCACGGCCACGCCGTCCACAAGCATCCGCTGGAAAGCGCGGTTGCGGGTTTCGAGCGTCGGTCCTTCGGATCGCAGGATTTTGCGGAACGTGTCTTCGATAGCCTCGACCGGAAGCTCAGGATTCAGCTGCGTCAGCCCCTGATGCAGCCGGTCTTCGAGGATGACTTGAGCATAATCCTTGCGCTCCGCAAAAAGTTCACCGGGAGCAATCTCTAGCCCGTTCTTTGCCGCATATTTTAATTTCCCGAGCCAGTCGAGCGCGGCATCCTCGATGACGGATTCGACGAATTTTGTCATGGTCGCAGCCAATCTTCGACCGGCATGCCAAGAAATTCCTCTATGGGAATTCCGTCGCCGCCGACTAAAAGCATTCGAAAGGGCTTGAATATCGCGGAAAATGCTTCCATTCCGGGCAGCGAGTCGCGCCTTCGGCCGCTCTTCACCTCTATCGCGACGATACGCCGTCCCGACCTGACCACAAAATCCACCTCCCGGTTGCGGTCCCGCCAATAACAGACCTCGATTCCATCCGCCGCGGCGGCGTTGACGAGATACGCGCCCACCGCGGATTCGACGAGTCTTCCCCAGAACTGGGAGTCCTTCCTGGCCTCTTTTGGAGACAAACCGGAAAAAGCGGAAAGAATAGCCGTATTGAGAACCTGGAATTTAGGGCTCGATCCCCTCCGCCTGGCGATATCGCCGGAGAATTTTTGCAATCCGGTCATGATTCCGGCTGCCGATAACAGCTCTAAATAATGGGCCAGGGTCGTCGTGTTGCCGGCGTCCTGAAGCTGTCCCATCATTTTTTGGTAAGAAAGAATTTGACCGGAGTATCGACTTCCCAGATCGAAAAGACGACGGAGGAGGGCGGGTTTATCGACTCGGCTTAGAAGAAGAATATCCCGTGATATTGTCGTTTCGACGAGAGAATCGCGAATATAACGGGACCATCGCTTGGGATCGCTCGCCAGAGGTACCGATCCCGGATAGCCGCCGAAATATAGATATTTTTCGAGATCCCAGCCGAAGGCTTCCCGCATCTCCGAAAAAGACCAATGCGCCAGATGGAGTATTTCAAACCGGCCGGTTAGACTCTCTCCAAGTCCCCTTTGCAGAAGAAGAGGGGCCGAACCGAGGATGATCACGCGGAGAGGAAGGCCGAATGCCGTATCTTCATCCCATAGTCGTTTGACCGTCTCCGACCAACCGGGAATCTTCTGGATCTCGTCCAGGGCGAGGATGGCGCCGTTTTTTCCGCTTTCGCGGGCTTGAAGCCTGGAGGCGGTCCATTGTTCGATAAGCCATTCTCGCCCGCGAAGCTCGGGTTCGTCGGCCGTGACAAAGCGGTTCGGCCGCCGGATTCGGGCGAGGACTTGATGCACAAGCGTAGTCTTGCCGGATTGCCGCGGCCCGGCCACGGCTTGGATCAAGCGGCGCGGTTCGGACAGCCTCTTCGATAAGATCGCCGCTTGCGGTCGTTCATACACGATCGTCCCCCGAATTACTCAATACGTTGAGCATTTTTACTCAAAGAAATAAGAATGTCAAATGGGCGCCGACGATGGATTCGACGAATCTGCTCATTTTCTCGAATCCTAGCCTTTGATGTATTTCCCCGTCTTCTTGCCGCCGACGCGGCGAATGAGCCCGGCCTCAATGAGCGGCTTGATCAGTTTCGCCGCCCCCTGGCGCGTTATACAGAAAGCCTCCCAGATTTCGCGCGGCGCCAATCCTTTTCTGTCTTCAAGAAGCCGGAGAAGCGTCTCCTGCTTTGGCTGAAGAAAGATCTTTTCTTCTCCCTTTTGGGCAATAACCGTCTGAATCCGCTTCCATACGCTATCAAGGGTCTGCTTGAGTCCCTCGGCTGTGTATTGAAGCCACTCCGTTAGATCACCGCCGGCCTGGCGCACGAAATCCAAGGCGGCATAATATCGAGACCTGTCGTTCCAATAGAATTCGTCCACGGAAAATATATGGTGTGAATCGAAGCCCCGGCGATATAGCTCCCAAAGCGCGATCGCCCGGCCAGTGCGGCCGTTTCCATCGGCGAATGGATGAATTTCCTCAAAACGGTAATGGAGGATGGCCGAGGAGACGATGGGCGAGTGGTTTCCCGCTTTGGTATTCCACCACTCTAAATATTCGCGCATCAGCCCCGAAACTTGGTCGGCCGGAGGCGGAACGAAGCGTCCCACCCGGACGGCGATCGTTCGGTATTTTCCGGCTCGGCCCTGGTCCATGACGCCGCCGCTGATGATCGCGTGCAGCCTGAGGATGTTTTCGTGAGTGACCTGCTTTTTGCCGGCGTTCTTCTCGATGAACTTCAAACCGGCGAAATTATTCAAAACTTCGCGCCTAGCGCGAACGCTTTGAGCAGGGAGTTCGCGCCCTTCCTCGAGGATACGGACCTCCGCCAGGGTCAATGGATTGCCTTCGATAGCGGTCGAGCAGTGGGCCGTTCGGATCCTCGCTTCTTTCTGCAGGCTTGGAATCCATGACACTTGAACCGAGGCCGAAAGGATTCTTTCTCGCAAGGCGGCAACCGTTTCTGCTAATGCCAGCAACCGCGGCGTGATCGTGAAAACCGGTTGATATCCCATGGTCGAATTCTAACTATTAGTCAACCATATGTCAACTGGTAAGTCAACTGAGAATATACTCTCGCCCAATACTATTGACGATCCGTCGTTGAATTCTTCAGATCAGCTCTTCACGGTGTTTTTTTCTGTGACGAAGTTCTCGAGAAAGATAAAAGTATTCACTTCAAAACGCGCTACGGCACATGAGAAGTTCACGTCAGACACGCCAAAATACCTTGTCGAAATACTTGAAAACTGTGTGATCGATTGAACTCTGGATTCATATGTAATGATATGCGTCTTGCAACTTCTATTTTTGGCAGGAAATTAGGGAAATACCCTGCTCTTCTAAGCACTCGGTGAAGCGCTTCCCAGGTCCCTCCTCTAATTTGGTCAGGAACTCTATATGGTGCTTTATATTCCAGGGCTGCAGGAATCCTTGGGAACGCCGCCTTAAGTGCCTGAATGTCGCCAAAGAACCAAGCCTCTAATTCTTCGACGGCAATTCGATTCACCACTTGAAACGCCCCTCCTTGGGCTGCCGTTTTGCTAATAAGGCCTACATTCCGCGTTTCAATTTCCAATTGATTTTTAAGCTCTCTGCAATCCTTTCGGTCTTCGTCCAAGAGAACGATTATACGGAAGTCCTTCTGATGATAATGAGAATATCCTCGTAAACGTCTTGGTAGATTTAAAATCATGTCCCCTTTATCTTGAAAAGCGAGTACGCGGAAGCTATGCGCCGGACCGATTAAAGATGGGAGAATGTTCTGAAGCGCCGTTCTAGCTGACGGCTCCTCCACAATAACCTCAAGGTGCATCTTATCGCCCTTCACGATTTGACAAGGGCTTAATATTCCGCTTTTCTTTGGAAATCGGATTTTCGAAAAAACCTTCCAGCCAGAGACGACCAAGAACCGCACCTTCCTTAGCCAACTCCCTCACCATTGGAATATCAGAGGCTCGTTGGGCCTTCGTGTATCCATCTTCATCCCTATGCAAAATCCAAAGCTCTTCGGGCTTTGCTCCATTAACGAAGTTCGGCGAGTGCGTCGTAACTAAAAACTGTGATCGAACGGATGCAACATGCAGTTCATCGCAAAGCTCAAGAAGCAAAGAAGGATGGAGATGGTTCTCAGGTTCTTCTATGCCAATTAAAGGCGAAGGGGTGGGATCTTGAAGTACAAGAAGATAGGCGAGCATTTTCAAGGTTCCGTCGGAAGCCCATTTAGCTAGAATCGGCCGTTCAAATGGCGCGTCCTTCAATTGAAGAAGTAAGCGGCCATCAGCAAGGGGTTCTGCATTTACTTTCTCAAGTCGGGGCACTCGTATTGTCAGTGTGGTTAAGATTGATTCTAAGACATCGCGGTGACTCTCATTAAGATATTGGATAACGTTGGGCAGATTATCACCCGTCTGTGACAATTTTTCTTGAGGACCCGCCTCAGGGATCCCTCGTGTATGATCCGCAGTAAGATAAGAAAGATACCAACCCGTTACGAAATCCCTTAAAGCCTTAACTCGCGGGTGCCGAGCCAATTGACCCAAGGTGTTGACAGCAAGAACGTCCGGAGCGACGAGACGCTCTGGTATTCGAGCATCTTTCGCTTCAGGATGCTCCCCCGAGACGACTTCACCAGCACCTTCTGCGAAATCAAGAAATCTGAATGGCTTGCCGGTCGTCCCACGCCGCCATTGAAGCCATTCGGCAGCCACCACCGGAGTCGATGCCCGTTCATTAATAGAGAGATGATATGTGATTAATGGCTTCTTGCTTCGTTCCCTGTATTTAATGGTTATTTCAATGGGGCCTTCAGCCTCTCTTGATCGTAATTCTTTGAACCGTTGCCGCTTGTCCCAGGCTTTGCGTAAACCTATAGTAAAACATTCCGACAGAAAGGCGAAAACATCGAATATTGTAGATTTGCCGCTTCCATTGGGGCCAAGAAAGATTGAAAGCGGTTTCATTTCTTTGAACTCAACATCTCTCAGGGAACGGAAGTTTCGAACCCGAAGATATTCGATGCGAGGAACGGATAACTGCGATTTCAAGCCGTTCATATTAATCTCCTTACCCTCTATTATATGCAAATATTCTTAAGAATAACGAATTTCTTGATCCACCTGTAGCTCCCCTGATATGCGCTTGGGCAATCGAGCGTTGCGCAGAGCTATCAGATTGCGGGATTTTAATAAACGACATGTTTTTTACTCGGGTTTTTCCTCGGTCTCGTTCTCTCCGGATTCCAAGGTCTGCACGACCGGAGCGAAGACTTTATAGAAAAGTTCTAGCTTATCCTTTAGCCATTCTTGCTGTTGTGGCCACAAATCATCTTTAAGAAAGTCGGCGTTCTGCCGGATATAAATGCGGCACATGTTCTTGCCTGCTGGATTGTGCCACGTCAACGGAACACCCACAGTCTTTTCGACCCATTCCCGCTTTTGATCAAGCGCCGCAAAATGCCGCTTCGCTTTGTCCCCGGTCAGCACAAGTTCCACGCGGATTTCCGGGTCTTTAGTTTTTGTCTCGGAATTCCACATTGAGACAACCGATGACAAGTGAAACCCGCTTCGCCCGATGGAATGATTCATCCAGTGCTGGGGATAAGCTTTCTGGCATCGAATGCGACTGTTCTTCTCCATGAACTCTTTGAACATGATCCAAAACCGCAACTGCGTCTGCTTATGCTCCGTGATTTCGCCCGATTCCCCTGCTGCCGCTTTAACCGTCCGCGACCAATCATTCGGCTGACTCACGATGTTGAACTTCGGGGCGATGGGAGAATCCCCGATGCGCCACAATTCGATCTCCAAACCGAAAAGATTGATCTGTTCATCCGTTCGTTCATTCAGCCAGTCGAGCGTGGCGCGATGTTCTTCTGTGAATCGATCCGAAATCCATACGATGGTTACCGCTTGTAATCCCGCAGCATAGGTGAGTAACTGCCCAAGGTGAGCATGGTCGGTGCGCTCAATTTGATTCTCGATCAGTACCCAACTATCTGTCGCCCCGTCCTTACAGAGAATATCAGCGCGAAACGGCCCAACGTCCTTCTCCTGCGCCTCCAACGCCAAGTCAATCCCGATGGCCTCGCTCAACAGCTTTAGGTTTTCTTCCTGCGCCAGCCACGGTGTGAAATCGCCTGCTTCGGACGTAAATACTTCGCGAAGATCAACTTTCTCCAAGCGACCAAGTTTATTCAGTTTCATCCCTTTGCCTCCAATAATATGTCCGCCCCCTTCACCCTCATCTCCCCACTGATGAGCTTAGGCAAAAGCGAGTCGCGCAGAGCGGCGAGGGTGCGGGATTCGCTTTCAGAGGCGTCAATCCTCTCATAAAGCTCTTTCGCAAAAGCGTGAAAGCGTTCAAGGACGGCTGTTGGGGGCAAGACAACGAACTGCGATTTCAGATCAGTTTGCGTTAACAGCGGTTGCGTCGATCCCCTGTTCAGCGAACTGAAATCTACACGCTTCAGCTGTAGGAATAGGTAGTCAAATGCTCGTGATTGCCTTGCCCTAAGAATCAATGTGTTGTCGGATGGCCAGCAAGGCGATGTAATTCGAAAGACAGACCCAAGTGTACCCACTCGACCCGTCAACAGGATCGGATAGTCGATCAGAGGCTCAGGGACAAAGGCCATCGGTCCGTTTCCACCCCAAAGGGGCACGTATGCTTCAGGCAAAGCTTCATCATATCGGACATTTGGTCGGCTCCCGCTTGACACTTCCGCAAGATCCCCGACGGTCCTCACCTCCCATCCATTCGGAATTGATCCCAATTCCGAATCCTCGAAAGAATCCGGGAAGAGATCGGCGATGTGTTTGGGCAGGCCAGGGTCGCGGCCTGCGGCTTTGGCACGGACGGGATCGAAATCCACGAACCAGGACTTGAAGATCGCGTGAGCGATTGCCTCCAGAGTTTCATTCATCCGGCGGTTCAGCTCGATCTTGTCGTCCAGTTTACCAAGGATATGGGCGATGGCGCGTTGTTCATCGAGCGGTGGTATTGGGATTTCGATTCTGTTGATGTCCTTTATCGGAAGTTGCGGCTGAGCGCTCCCCGTTCGAAGCGCTGATACTTGCGCTTGAAAGAGCGCCGATCGTACGAAAAGGTAAAGGTATCGAGGTTCGAGGGCCGAGGTTTGGGCTCGAAGAATAACCATTCCCGAATTGATCCTAATGTGGTCAAATTGGACAAAATCATCGAAGTACGCTGAGTTTCCAATCGTTCCCCTGGTCGTCAAGGCCACGTCGTTTCGAACCAGTTTTCCCTTGCGCAGCAAAGCGTCTTTTTCTAGAGTAATGAACGCGCAGTCGGCAAAGTTAAACCCGCTCGTCGTAACATTTCCAGCATTCAGAAACAGGCAGTGGCCGCTCGTAGAGAACTCGGCTTGGCTCGGATAGTTCGTCCCTCGATCTCCGTCGATAATCTCAAGCGGAGCATTTTCAAAGGTTGTAGTAAGCCACTCACCCGCCATAGACCAGCTCCTTCAGATTGCCGGCTATTGCAGAATCAAACTTTGCTTTTTGAGACCGCCGCAGTCTGCTTATATGACGGAATGTTGTCTTCGTCTTCACAACTTCTCCGTCCCTTCGCTTAGAATCGATAGATATTGGCTGTAGACGAATATCCTTCGGATTTGTTTAATAAGCGATGTGGGCTTTCTAAGGAGCATTAGGCACCAGTGACTTTTGGACGGCATTCATCCTCCTGGGGAAAGCCGAGATTCTTGAGGTTGGCGGCAATGGCCAGGTCCAATTGGCGAGATAGGTGGTCGCATTTTGCGACCACTTCGGCCTTCACAAAATTATCCTTTTCCAAATCCAAACTCCTTCCGGATGGCGGCGTCAAGATTGTGCGCATCTGCCATCTGGCTTCGCAACGCAATTCTGAGCCGCGCTGTTTTCATTTCTTCTCTTCGCTCGAAAAGCCGATCCGTCGCTTGGGCTTCGCTTGATGTCGCAAATTGCGACTTCAAGTTGATAAACTCCTGATTATCCTTTCCCAAATCCAAGCTCCTTCAGAGAGGTGATGATGGCAGCATCGAAATTGCCCGTCGCCCGTGTTTGAGGTGCCATAATGGCACTTCAAAGCCGCTGCTTCTTCTTCCGTGAACTGGAACATGAAATCACCAAGATTATCCTTTCCCAAATTCAAGTTCCTTCAGGTTTTTCCGGATCTTTTTTTCGAGGCGGGCGGATTCGGCGAATTGCTCCTCTAATAAAGACGTCAATCGCTTCATTTTTGTATCAAACGGCTCGCCGTCGTCCGCTTGAGCTTCCGCGCCGACATAGCGGCCGGGCGTGAGAACATTGCCATGCTTCAGGATCTCTTCGAGCTTAACACGCTTGCAGAATCCGGGAATATCCTCGTACTTCCCCGCGCCTTTCTCGCCCCGCCAGGCGTGATAAGTGCTGGCAATACGCGCTATGTCCTCCTCCGTCAGCTCTTTGTGAGTGCGGTCCGCCATACGGCCGAGCTTGCGCACATCGAGAAACAGCACTTCCCCTCGCCTGTCGTGAAAACGTCCATTCTTCTTATCCCTCGCGAGAAGCCAAAGACAGGCTGGGATCTGCGTCGAATAGAATAGCTGGCCGGGCAGGGCGACCATGCAATCCACGAGGTCGGCTTCGATGATGTTCTTTCGGATCTCCCCTTCGCCGGATTGGTTTGAGGACATCGAGCCGTTGGCAAGGACAAAACCCGCAAGTCCGTTCGGCGCCAGATGATAAATCATATGCTGAACCCAGGCAAAGTTCGCATTCCCGGTGGGCGGCGCGCCGTATTTCCAGCGTTTATCGGCCTTGAGAAGGTCGCCGCGCCAGTCGCTCACATTGAAGGGAGGATTGGCCAGGATGAAATCGGCCTTGAGGTCCGGATGGCGGTCATTGTGGAAGGTGTCGCCGTGGGCGATTTGGCCGTCGATTCCCCGGATCGCGAGGTTCATCCGGGCTAAGCGCCACGTCGTGTAGTTCGACTCTTGACCATAGATGGCGATATCGGTCTTAGCTTTGCCTTTGTTGCCGTTTCCTTTCGCATGGGCCTCAATGAACTCGATCGACTGGACGAACATCCCCGAGGAGCCGCAGCAAGGATCGTAGACTCGGCCCTTGAACGGCTCGAGCATTTCGACAAGGAGCTTGACGATACAGCGCGGGGTGTAGAACTCTCCGCCTTTTTTGCCCTCGGCGCTCGCGAACTGAGATAGAAAATATTCATAGACGCGGCCGAGGATGTCTTTCGAGCGGCTCTCGTCGTCGCCGAGCTGGATGTTGGTGACGAGGTCGATGAGCTGGCCGAGACGCAATTTGTCGAGGGCCGGGCGGGCGTAGTCCTTGGGGAGGACGCCTTTGAGCGAAGGATTGTCGCGTTCGATGCCGGCCATCGCGTCATCGACGAGTTTGCCGATCGCGGGCTGTTTAGCCTGGGCTTTGAGATGAGGCCAGCGCGCTTCGGGCGGAACCCAAAAGATGTTCTTGGCCCGGTATTCGTCCGGATCCTCGGGGTCGGCGCCTTGGGAGCGGTCGGCGACGAGCTTCGCGTGATATTCGACGAAGGCATCAGAGATGTATTTGAGGAAGATGAGGCCCAGGACGACGTGCTTATATTCGGCGGCGTCCATGGAGCCGCGCAGGGCGTCGGCCGTAGCCCAGAGCTTGGCTTCGAAGCCGAGGGTGGCGCCGTTCTTGGCGTTTTGGGGTTTGGTGGTGCGTGCTCTAGCGGACATTTAGAACCTCTTCCTGTTATTTCCCTTTATTAGGCCGAAAGACAAAAGTATCTCGCGTTCATGATAGAACCGAAGCAAGGCGGGCGTCAACATGCTTTTTCGAGCTATTTCAAACGGAATAAGGGGACACGATCCCGATTTCCAGAGAAATCGGGTCATGTCCCCATATTCCAAGATTCTTTTTTGGACTCTATCAAATCGAATCTTCTTGACAACGGCGGCAATCGCGTTATTATTTAATCGCGTAGTACATATTTACCACGTCCGCAGGAGCGACGTCAATGACCATCAGGCAATTCGGACAATATGTGAAGGGATTGCGCGAGAAGCGGGGTCTATCGCTTCGGAAATTCTGCCGGCTGGCAAACCTCGACCCGAGCAATTGGAGCAAGGTGGAGCGGGGCCTTCTCTCCCCTCCCAGGAGCCGAAAGGTCCTGAACGATATCTCCAGCGTCCTCCTTATCCCCAAGGACTCCGATGAATGGCATATGATATTCGACATAGCGGCCATCGGCCATATCCCGGTGGACCTCGTCGGCGGCGCACGCGTCGCGGAGAGGCTGCCGATCTTCTTCCGGACCGCGCGAGGGGCGAAATTGGACCCTGCGGCGCTCAAGGAGCTTATGGAATTGCTCAAACCGGCCAAGCGGCGAGGCAAACGCGATAAATAAGATCTCGTCCGATTTGTTGCGCTTTTCGCCTTAAGGGGCCAGGGACAGAATAACGTCGTTCGCCTGTTTTATCTTGACATAAGCCTAAGGATGATGCATATTATGAATAAGTATGAATCATTAATTGAAGCAACAAACCATGAAATCGATCAGCGTCCATGGAATCGATAAAGAAATGGAAAAATTGATCCGGGAGCGAGCAAAAACCGAGGGCCGGAGCGTCAATAAAGTTGTGAAGGAATTGATCGCGGACGCTCTCGGCATGGGCGGCAAGAATAAGAAGAAAGATAGAAGACAGGAGTTTGCGGATCTCTGCGGCGTTTGGACAAAGGAGGAAGCCGAGCAGTTCCTCGAGAGCATAGCCGATATGGAAACGATCGACGACGAGGATTGGAAATGAACAAAGTCCTCCTTGATACCAATGCCTATGGCCGTTATTTGGCGGATGACCAAAAAGTTTTAGCCAGCCTCGGGCGGGCAGATCTTGTTTATATATCCATCTTCGTCCTCGGAGAACTTTTTGCCGGATTTAGGGCCGGGAGCAGAGAAAAGCAGAACAGGCAGATCCTCGAACGATTCCTGGAGAAATCGGATGTTTCCGTGCTCGAGGCCACATTTGAAACAGCCGAAAACTTCGGGCTGATCAAGGCTGCCCTACGGAACTCGGGTCGATCTATCCCCAACAATGATATCTGGATCGCCGCCCATGCCCTTGAAAACGGAGCGGTCCTCGTGACCTATGATTCCCATTTCCTGGCCGTCCCGGGGCTCCGAACCTGGGACGAACTCGTCGACTCGAGCCTTTAATCCAGCTTTACGGTCCTCGTCAATTTGCCGGCGTGGCGCGACTCGTAGCTGATCGTGATCGGGCCCCGGCCTTCGACCAGGAATTCGTGCTCGATCTTGCCGAAGCCCGGAACAAACAGGAACTGGACCTCGGGCTTATATTTCTTGTAGGCGACCAGGTTCATAAAAGGGTCGTTGAGGACGCCGCCGGCGACGACCTTCGCCCCGGACACCTTGAGCATATCCTTTGGATAAAGGTTGGCCTTCTGGGCGCTGTAGCTCATCGTCGGCATCGACTTGGCGTTGGCCAGGCGCGTCCGGATTCGGTAGAGGTTCGGCGCCAGCGCTTTGACTTCGGTCACCTCGAGGGTCACCTCCGGCATATGCTTGGCCGTGAAGATCATGGCCATGGCGTTGCGGTGGGCCAGGTCCTTGATCTGGAAGGCCGCGCCCAGCCGCTCGCTGAACTTGACCCAGCCGCCGATCTCGATGTCGCCGTAAACGGGATGCTTGAACGGCTTCCACGGCTTGTAGAGCTCGCCCTGGACGACGTTGTCGCTGAACTTGATCCGCTCGCGCTCGGAGATTTCCTGGGCCGCGGCGGCTTTTTCGCCTCCGGTCACGATCGCGCCGGTGACGTCGCGGAACGTTTCGGATTCGGTCATGAACACTTCGGCGCAGTACGTGTAGGCGCCCAGGGTCTGGGTCAGCCATTCGACGGAATCGCCGTAGGTCGTATAGAGGTCTTTCCACGAGATCAGGTATTTATAGCCGGGGATGATCCGTTCGGACTGCTTTCCGAGGTAATCGTAAACGGCCACGTCCTGCGGGGGATACTCGCCCAGCCCTTTGCGGGACGGGCCGCGGAGGAACATTCCGCCGTTGTTGTGGAACGACCAGCCGACGCAAATGTTGGTCTTGGCGAAGGTCCATTCGGCCAGGGCTTTGATGCCCGTCCCGGAAAAGGGATAATCGCCCGACCCCTGCTGGACATAGGGCGGCGCCCAGTCGAAGCCCCAGTTGCGGTTGCCGTCGACGTAGCCTTCGCCGTCCTCGTTGATCCGGCCGTCGCCGTCGTTGTCGATGCCTTCCTCGCCGATGATCGTCCATTCGCCTTTCTCCCCCGGCTTGACGCGGATAAGCAAGCGCGCATCCTCCGGGTCGGTCTTATAGACGCCGAACGGATCGCGGCGGCGCATTACGCAGATACTGCCGTCGCCGTCCAGATCATCGGGGAAGTCCTCGTCGACCAGGCCGTCGCGGTCGTCGTCGGTGGGGATGCGGATGCTGCGGTTGGAGCTCGACGTGTTGGCATCGGCGAAGAAATGATAGCGGCCGTCGGCGTTGACCACGGGCACGACGTAAAAGCACGTCTTGTCGAGAAGCCGACCGATCTCGGGGTTCTTGCCGTAATTGCCCAACAGATAGTCGAGAAGGTAGAGACAGATCTCGCCGCCCTGGATCTCGTTGCCGTGCATATTGCCGTCCGCGTAGATTCCCGGCTTGTCCAGGGCCGGGCCGGTCTTGGGATTATTGATCGTCATGGCCATGATCGGCCGGCCTTCATCGCTCTTCCCGACCGTCTCTAGAGTCGTCAATCCAGGGTAAGATTTATTGAGCGCCGCCATGGCCTCATAGACCTGGTCGAGGGTGTAATAGCGGTCGAAGCGCAGGGGGACGGTGATCTCCGCTTTTTGGGCGGGGAGAACGGCGGCCATTAAAAAGAGTAGGAGTCCGATGGTCGCGTGTTTTCTCATTTGACACCTCCGAGGTCGATCGCGCGCGCGTCGCGCCAGGCGATCTGAGTCTCCGCTTTGACTTCGATCTTGACGGGTTTGTCGACGCGAATGATCCAGGTCACCGGCTGGGCGCCTTTTCCCTGGACGGAGGGCACGAGGCTCCGCTTCTTTCCCTCCACGATTTGGACGCCAGGGCCCTCGAGGGTCAGGACGACGGGGAGGATCCTCTGGTTGCGCTTGCCCATGGCCGTCGGGTAAGGCAGGGTGCCCGTGTTTTCGATCCAGACCTTGACCTCATAAACATTGGCGCCTAGAAGATTGACCTTGACCTCGGCGATCTTGACCCGGGCCATATTTTTGGCCAGTTCGAACGCCCAGGGGACCTGGCCTTTGAGAAGGCTTTCGATCATCTTCGCCGGCGGCGTGGTCTCCGCATAAGGGACGGCCCCGCCGATCTCGATCTCGCCCAGAGTCGGATGCTTGAACGGCTTCCACTCGACGAAACCCTTGCCGCCGAGCTCCGCGTCGCTCCAAGCGAGAAGGGCTTTTTCCTTGGCGTCGATCCCCTCGCTCGAAGGCGGCTTGGGCATCTGCTTCAGCATATCGGCCATTTTTTTGGTGTCCATTTGCTTGTTCTTCAGCATCTCGATGACCTGCTTGGCCTTGAATTGATCGGGCGCTCCGGCCGATTTGAGGAAGGCGTTTATTTTGTCTTCGCCCAAGGCGATGAACTCGTCGTCCGACATTTTCTCTAATTTTTCGGGAGTGATTTCGTCGGCCTTTTTGTCATCTTTGACCTCGGGAAGCGTCCAAAAATCCATGGCGAACGAGGGCAGGCCGAGGTTGTAATAAGCCCACAGCTCGAGCGAGCCGTCCTTGTCGGGCGGCGGGTCGAGGCGTTTAGCGTCGAGTTTGTTCGTTTTCAGGAATTCTTTGTATTTGTCCGAAAATTCCTTATAGAACTTGAGGTCGTCGTCTAAAGGGTTGACCGCGCCGCCCAGGCCCAAAAAGCTGGCGATCAAGCTCTCGGTGACCTCCATGCCGGGCGGGACGAGCGGTTTGACCATTTCGATGATCTCAGCCATGGTGTAGTTCTTGTTGGGATCAGCGTTGAGCATGGTCGCGTAGTTCGCGGGGATCTTGATCTGATTCAGGTCGGCCTCCCCCCTCCGGCCGCCGCGGGGAGGCGCCAGACAGAAGCTCGTTTCGCCGAAAACGAACATCAGGCCCACTTCGCGGTGGGCGTCGAAGAATTTGAAAAGGGCGAAGATCTCGGGCTCGCTCCCCGGCCAGGGCCCGGCATCGGGGGCGAAATACTTGAACAAATGGGGGAAGGCGGTCCCGACGTTGACGCCGCCCGGGCCATCCTCGTTGTACTGGCCGTCGCCGTCGTTGTCGAGGCCCTCGGAGTAGAGCTTATAGATGCCCTTTTCGCCCTTGGACCAGTCGGCTTTTTTAAGCAGCCGGGTCTGGGCGGGAACGGGAATCCATTCCCCTTCGGGATCTTTGACCCGCATCACAGTGATGAGGCCGTCGCCGTTGAGGTCTTCAAAGCCGTCCTCGTCCACGGCATCGTCCTTGTCGTCGTTCATTGGTTTGAAATTGCGGGCGTCGCGGCGCATCGGCTTGCCGAAGTAAAGCGAAGCGGCGTCGGGGTTTCCGCAGGGAAGGATGTACCATGTGCGGTCGGCCCGCATCTCGGCCTTCTCCAGGAGGAGCTTGGCCAGGTAAAGAGCCGCTTCGGAAGACAGCGGGACCGATCCCTCCATGTCCGCGGCGACAAAAACGGCGGGCAGGGTCTTGGCCGATTTAGCAGTTTCGGGACCGATCTCGAGCATGGCCACGTCGCGCCCGGCGAAGCTCTTCGCCAGAAGATGGACCTTGGCGATCGCCGGATTGGCCCGAGCCATGTCCTGAACGGCCGCGATCAGCTCTTCGGGACGATGATAACGATCAAAGCTCAGCCCGGTGGAAGTTGCGGCAATTGCAGCGGCTTGCCGGCCGGGAGCGGCGGCCGAGACCGGTTCGGAAGGAATTGCCGCGATCGATATAGAAACGAAAGTGATGAGTCCGATCATGGGGATAAAACGAACGAATTTGATTGGTTTCACGTCCTCTGACCTCCTTCAAATGGAGACACAATACCCAATACCCTAATTCGAAGCAATTAAGGAAATGGGTATTGTGTCTTCCTATATTTCTCTAAGGTTATATATACGATTTTATCCGCCCGCAAGTTCTTTTTTTATTCTAAGACGAACTCCGGAGGGTCACGTCTTCATTTCGCTCGTTTTTTTACGATTTCGTAGACGCGACTCCGGCCTCTGCCTATTTCTTGACATCGATTCGCAGCCGGGAATATGCTTATTCTCCATAGGGAATTGCTAATTCCGAAATTTTGGAGGAAAAAATCGCCCGGCGCGAAAAAACGAACTCCTCCGCCTTATGGAAAGGGGAACGAAAAATGAGACGCGTATCGATCAGGACCAAGTCACTCTATTTCGCCGTCGTCGCGGCGGTTCTGCTAGGCGTATGGATCGTATCCGCCCAGAGCCCGGACGATGCCCTCGCCCGCGGCTTCCTGAATCCGCCCGACAGCGCCAAGCCGCGCGTCTGGTGGCATTGGATGAGCGGCAACATCACCAAGGAAGGAATCAAAGCCGACCTCGAATGGATGAAGCGCGTCGGCATCGCCGGTTTCCAGAATTTCGACGCGGGATTGAACACGCCCCAAATCGTCGAAAAGCGCCTGGTCTATATGACGCCGGAATGGAAAGACGCCTTCAAATACACGGCGACGCTTGCCGATCAATTGGGCCTGGAAATGGCCATCGCCGGCTCGCCCGGATGGAGCGAAAGCGGCGGGCCGTGGGTCACCCCTGCCCAGGCGATGAAGAAATACGTCTGGAGCGATACGCGCGCCGAGGGCGGCCGCCCGTTCTCCGGCGTGCTGCCCAAACCGCCCGCGACGACCGGCCCTTATCAGAATATCAGCGACGGACAGGGAGGATTAGGAGGAGCGGCCGCGCCCCCGGAGTTCTATGCCGACAGCGCCGTTATTGCCTATCGTCTACCGGATAATGAGCGCACCCTGGCCGAGCTGCAGGCGAAAGTGACTTCGAGCAGCGGCTCCTTCGACCTCGCCGCCCTTACCGACGGCGACCTCGCCAAGGCCGTCCTTCTGCCGGCCGCTCCGGCGGACCAGAAAGCCTGGATCCAGTTCGAGTTCCCCAAACCGCAATCGGTTCGCGGAATCACCTTGTTCACTATACGCGCCGGACGCCGAGGCGCCGCATCCATCCCTGAATTGGAGGCGAGCGACGACAGCGCCCAATTCAAAACCGTCGCGATGATCCCCGCGGGCTCACGCACCATCGCTTTTCCTGCCGTCACGGCCAAGTTCTTCCGCTTGAGTATTCGCACGCCCGCGCCGCCGGCCGCGCCCCGCGGCGCGGCTCCACAGGGCGCGCCGGCTCAAGCCGCGGCCCCCGCCGGCACGCAGATCGCCGAGCTCGTCCTCCACGCGGCGACGCCCGTCAACCGCTTCCAGGACAAGGCCGCGTTCACAGAGGCCATCGGCCTCTACGACATGGCCACCCCCGCCGCTACGGCCGGCGATATCATCCGCAAGACCGACGTGATCGACCTCACCTCTAAAATGCGCCCCGACGGCACGCTCCGTTGGACCCCGCCCGGCGGCCGATGGGCCATCCTTCGTTTCGGCTATTCTCTCACCGGCGCCCGCAACTCGCCGGCGTCTCCAGAGGCCACTGGGCTCGAGGTGGACAAGCTCAGCCGTCCGCACGTCAAGTCTTATTTCGACAATTACCTCGGTCAGTACAAAACGACACTCGGCGACCTGATGGGCAAGCGCGGGCTCCAGTACGTGATCACCGACAGCTGGGAAGCCGGCGTCGCTAATTGGACCGACGCCATGTTCGCCGAGTTCAAAAAGCGCCGCGGCTATGACATGCGGCCCTGGCTGCCGGTTCTTTCCGGCCGCGTCGTGGACAACGCCGAATCGAGCGATCGATTCCTGTGGGACTTCCGCGAGGCGCTCGGCGAGATGACCGCGGAATATCATTACGACCAGCTGACCACGATTCTCCATGAGCGCGGCATGGGCCGCTATACCGAATCCCACGAGAGCGGCCGCGCGTATATCGGCGACGGCATGGAGGTCAAGCGCACGTCCGATATCCCCATGAGCGCCATGTGGACCGAGCAGCCCGGCAGGGCCGGCAGGGGACACGACGCGGACGTTCGCGAATCGGCCTCGGTCGCCCATATCTACGGCCAGAACCTGGTGGCCGCCGAGTCCCTGACCGCCGGTAGCTACGCCTGGGCTTACTCCCCCGAAACGCTGAAGCCCACCGCCGACCGCCTGATGGCCATGGGGCTGAACAGGTTCATCATTCACACGTCGGTCCACCAGCCCGTCAACGACAAGATCCCGGGCCTCGGCCTCGGACCTTTCGGTCAGTGGTTCACCCGGCACGAAACCTGGGCGGAGTCGGCCTTGCCTTGGACGACCTACTTGTCGCGCAGCTCCTATATGCTCCAACAGGGCAAATTCGCGGCGGACATTCTTTATTACTACGGCGAAGACTCTAATATCACCGCGCTGTTCGGCGCCAAGCTGCCCGAGATTCCGGCAGGCTACGGCTTCGACTTCATCAACGCCGACGCGCTGAAAAACAAGGTGGCTGTGACCGACGGCCGGCTGACCACGGCCACCGGCATGATCTACCGTGTTCTGGCGCTCGATCCCAACAGCCGCCACATGTCGCTTGCCGTGCTTCGCAAGATCCGCGATCTGGTGAATGCCGGCGCCGTCGTGGTCGGTCCCAAGCCCGAGGACAGTCCCAGCCTGGCCGATGACCAAGCAGAGTCCCACAAAATCGCCGACCAGCTTTGGGGACCGGGCATTGGAAAAGGCAAGGTTTATGGAGGTCAATCCCTGGGCGAGGTATTGGCCGCGCTGCAAGTGAAGCCGGATTTCGAATTTACGCGGCCTCGGCAGGATGCCAACCTCATGTTCGTCCACAGGAGGCTGGCCGACGGCGACCTCTACTGGGTGAGCAATACCAACAATAGAGTGGAGTGCCTGGAGGCGGCTTTCCGAGTGCAAGGAAAGGTTCCCGAGCTTTGGCGCGCGGAAACGGGCACGGCCGAGCCGGCCGCTTACCAAATCGCCGACGGGCGCACGACGGTGCCGCTGCGCCTGGAGCCGCTTGAAGCCGTATTCGTTGTGTTCCGCAAGGCGGCCGAAGCGCCGACGCGGATGCTGCCGCCGCTATCGACGACGCCGCTGGTCACGCTCACCGGCGCCTGGGACGTCGCTTTCCAGTCCGGCAGAGGCGCTCCGGCGCAAATCAAGCTCGACGCCTTGAGCTCGTGGAGCGACAATTCCGACGGGGGAGTGAAATATTTCTCCGGAACGGGCACCTACTCGAAGACCATCAGGGCGGCGGAAGACTGGTTCAAGACCGGC